>Ga0070712_100002970_pt1 | contig 10499 bp, 13 predicted proteins | sample LARL81metaG_FD_71396 | JGI IMG/M metagenome (GOLD analysis project Ga0070712, IMG submission 71396) | Corn, switchgrass and miscanthus rhizosphere microbial communities from Kellogg Biological Station, Michigan, USA - LAR L8-1 metaG | ecosystem: Host-associated > Plants > Roots > Rhizosphere ...
GGGGGCATTCATCTCTTCCTCCTCCACGTCGATGCTTCGCCGGCGGAGAAGGCGAGAGGTTGGTCGGAGCGGTGAGATTCGAACTCACGACCCTCAGCACCCCATGCTGATGCGCTACCAAGCTGCGCTACGCTCCGACCGGGCGGCTCTGCCGACGAGACCGATCATAATGATGCGCCCGAAGCCGTGCAACCGGTGCCCGATGTCTTCAGGCCGATGACATCTTCGCTGCCGCTGCGCCCCTTGGCCTCTTGCTGTTGACCGGTTGTGCCAGACCATGGTTGATCTGATCCTTCAGGGCGTGGGAGGCGCGAAAGACGAGAACGCGCCGCGGGCTGATCGGCACTTCCTGGCCGGTCTTGGGATTGCGGCCGACGCGTTTTCCCTTCTGCCGGACCGCAAAGCTCCCGAAGGAAGAGATCTTGACCATTTCTCCACGCTCGAGCGCGCCCGAGATCTCCGAAATCACAGATTCGACGAGCTCGGCCGACTCATTTCGTGACAAGCCGACCTCTTGATAAACCGCTTCGCTGAGCCTGGCGCGAGTAATGGTTTCTCCGCCCATGCAGTCCTCCCATTCTTTGGTGGAAGGTTAAACCCGCCGAAAAATCACGTCAAATTCCAAAGCCTTGACCGCTGCAATTATTACCAGCGCACCAGGCTGGCTCCCCAGCTGAGCCCGCCGCCGAGCGCCTCCATCAAGACCAGATGCCCGGGCTTGATCCGCCCGTCGTCTACCGCCGCTTCAAGGGCGAGCGGGATCGAAGCAGCCGAAGTGTTGGCGTGCTGTTCGATGGTCATAACAATCTTGTTGAGGGACAAGCCGAGCTTTCGCCCCATCGCGTCAATGATCCGGCTGTTGGCCTGATGCGGAACCAGCCAATCGATATCCGCCGCGGAAAGGCAATTGGCATGCAGCGCCTCGTCGATGACCTCGCTCAAGTGCTGAACCGCTTGGCGGAAAACCTCGCGGCCTTGCATTCGCAGAAAGCCCGTGCCCCGCGTCGACGATGGGCCGCCATCGACATAGAGAATGTCGTATTGCCGACCGTCCGAGTGTAGATGGTTGGAGAGGACAAACCTCCTTTCGGGCGCCTCGGCAGAGACCGCCTTCAGCACCAGGGCACCGGCGCCGTCGCCGAACAGCACGCAGGTGCCGCGGTCCTCCCAGTCGAGGATGCGAGAAAAAGTCTCCGCTCCGATCACCAGCGCGGTCCGTGCCTGGCCGAGCCTCAGCGCATTGTCGGCGACCGACAGCGCAAAGATGAACCCCGCGCACACCGCCTGAACGTCGAAGGCGGAACCCCGCGTCATCCCGAGGCGGGCTTGCACCCTGGCAGCTGTCGCCGGAAAGGTATTGTCGGGCGTTGCAGTCGCCAGCACGAGGAGATCGAGATCGCTCCCGCTCATCCCCGCGCTCTCCAGCGCCCGCTGCGCTGCGCGAAAAGCCAGATCGGAAGTCAGCTCTCCGTGGGCGGCGACCCGCCGCTCGGCGATCCCGGTACGCTGGCGAATCCACTCGTCGGAGGTGTCCAGACGATCGGCTAGCTCGCGATTGGTGATTATGCGGTCGGGGAGATAGGCGCCGCACCCGGCAACCTGGGATCGCAGGGTCATTGCGAGGCGCTTACAGCGCGGGTTCCGGGGCCGCGGAGGGCGCTTGGCTGAGCCTCGCAAGCTCGATCCGAATCTTGTCGAGAACACCGTTGACCTTCATGTCAACGACGACGCCAATGGCGTTGGCAAAACCGAACGCATCGGTCGAACCGTGGCTTTTGACCGCAATGCCGCCCAAGCCGAGGAATATCGCGCCGTTGTACCGGCGTGGGTCACTACGCATGCGAAGCTTCCGGAGCGCGCGGCGGGCAAATAAATACCCGATCCGTGCCGACACGGAATGACGGAACGAGGCCTCAAGAAATTCTCCGAAGAGCTTGGCCATGCCTTCTGCTGTCTTAACAGCGATATTGCCGGTAAACCCGTCTGTAACGACGACATCGACGGTGCCAGCCGCGATATCGTCTCCCTCGATGAACCCGTAGAAATGGAGCGGGGTGACGGTTTCCCGTAGTCGGGCGCTTGCAGCGCGGACGGCGTCGTTCCCCTTCAAATCCTCTGAACCGACATTGAGCAGCCCGACCGTCGGCTCCACTAGACCAAGAACGGTTCGGGCGAAGACGTCACCCATCAGGGCGAATTGAACCAGGTTCTCCTCGTCGCATTCGACATTGGCGCCGAGGTCCAGCATCACGCTTTCGCCCCGGCGCGTCGGAAAAAAGGAAGCGATCGCCGGTCGATCGATGCCCGGCAGCATTTTGAGAACAAATTTGGCGATAGCCATCAAGGCGCCCGTATTACCTGCGGAAACCACTCCATCGGCGCGTCCGTCGGCGACCGCATCGATCGCCAAGCGCATGCTCGTTCGTTGCCCCGTCCGCAGCGCTAGAGAGGGTCGTGCGTCACCGGCCACCACCTCGCTGGCGTGGTGCAAGGTTGCAGCCTTCGTCAGCCGCGGGAGTTTCGCGAGAAGCGGGCGAACCTCTTCTTCTGCGCCGAAAATCAGGAATTGAAGATCGGGATGCCGCTGCAACGCGATTTCGGCGCCCTTGACGACCATGCCCGGAGCGCGGTCGCCGCCCATCGCGTCGAGGGCGATCGTGACGCCGTCGCTCACCTGCGCCACCTCTGCGCTAGGCCTTGTTGTCAGCCGGACTCCGATGTGGCCTTGGTGACCTCCCGCCCGTCATAATATCCACAGGAATCGCACAGGTGGTGCGGACGCTTCAACTCGCCGCAATTCGGGCATTCGGCATAGGCCGACGGCTTCAGCGCATGGTGCGACCGCCGCATATTGCGGCGCGATGGCGAAGTCTTCTTTTTTGGAACGGCCATGGGAAGCTCGGTAATTGGGAATGGGGCGGCGCCAAAGCGCGGTAATTAGCCAAAAACAGGGACGGCGGCAACCATGATGCAGCCTCCCGAAAGGGTGCAACCCGCTACCTGCGGATGACCGAGAGCGGTTCTCAGCATTCCGGATCCTTGCGCAAACCTGCCAGCATAGCGAACGGTCCTTGCACCGGCTCTGCCGCCGCCTGGTCGATCATCGCCTCGGGATGGCGGGGGAATACGGGCAATGCCAAGGAGAGTTCCTGCGCCACGGCCTCCCCGATATCAATCGAATTCCCATTAAGTGGTTCAAACGCTGGCTCATCAGCGTCGAGCGCGATCTCCGGCTCACCCTCAGGTGCGGGCCCGTAAACCAGCGAGAAGCGCTCGGAAACCGTCCCCCGAACCGGCTCGAGGGTCACCGCGCAGCACTGCTCGAACTCCGCCTCGAAATCAGCTTCCAGACGGACGACCTCGGCGCTCTGACGCCGGAGCTCCACCTCGGCGACGAGCCGGTCGAGGGCAATCAGGTCGAAGCGCCGCAAAAGCTTTCCCCTTTCCTCGGTAGTCGCTTCAATCCGCTGCCGGAATGGTTCCGCACCCAGCTGGGCAATTCCTACGAGGCGTGAGAATTCCGGTGCCATGGCGCTCATCGTGTTTTTCGAGTCAGGTACGATGGTGCCGCGAACGAGACATGACCGGCGAGAAGATCATCTGCGGGTTGACTGCGCAATCCGCCAACTGCGTCGCGGACATAGGCCGCCATCGCGCCTACTGCCGATTGCGGAACAGAAGTAGTACCGAACATGTTACGGGCGAGGGCAGCAGTAAGTGTCGAATCATCGCCGGCGAGGCCTGCTTCATAGGCTATGATGCGACCATAGAAAGCGCGAGACATGCGCTTCACGTGCGGGCCGACACTCAGGTCACCGACCCCCATCTCGCGCAACGAGCGGTCGAAGTCGGCGAACATTGTGTCGAAGAGGCTTTGACAGAACCGGCTCGCCTGGGGTCGATCGTCCTTGAGGCGATGAAGATACAGAAATGCATGCAGGCAAATCAGTTCAAAACGCCCGTCCAACGTGTCCGGCACGCGATAATCGATGAAGAACACCGCCTGGCGGGCTTGTTCGACGACACGGCGATATGCGCGGTCCACCGCCTCACGGGACGGATCGCGTCCGGATAAATAGAACACTGCGCCGCTCGCAACCACCGCAAGCGTTGACAACCAACGGCTCGCGGTTAAACCTGTCCGTCCTGCAAATGGGCGTAGCCCCGACCAGTTTCAACAGAACTCCGATTGCGTGATCCCATGTTCGCTCCCCACGGCACTTCGATTCGGCGATTCTTTGTTCTGTTAGCCGGCATGTTGGGGGCAGCAGCAGTTGCGAGCTGCGCTCCATCTGTCGACCAGCGCGGCAATCTGCCCAACCCGGACAAGATTGCAGAGATTCGTGCGGGCAGCACCACCAAGGATGAGGTCGCCAAAATCCTCGGCACGCCGTCGAGCATCAGCGTCTTCGGCAACGATAAATCCTGGTATTACATAAGCCGGCGGACTGCTCAGACCGCTTTCTTCGATCCCGATGTGCTCGACCAGCAGGTCTACATCGTCAACTTCGACGATCAGGGCATCGTCCGGGCGGTAGACCACCGGGTCTTGGAGGACGGTAAGGAAATTACGCCTGTCGCCCGGGCCACCCCGGCACCCGGCCGCGAGCTGTCGTTTCTCGAGCAGCTGATCGGCAACCTCGGAAAATTCAACGCCGGTAGCGGTGGCGGCGGTGGTAGCGGCGGGGGCGGAACCCAGGGTCCTAAGCCGACCGACAGCGGGACGCATTAGCGATTGCCATTCGGGTCAGACCGCCCATTTCGCAAGTATCGCGAGCAGCAGCAACGCGACGATATTGGTGATCTTGATCATCGGGTTGACCGCGGGGCCGGCAGTATCCTTGTAAGGGTCACCGACCGTGTCGCCGGTGACCGCGGCCTTGTGCGGCTCGGATCCCTTACCGCCGTGATGACCTTCCTCGATGTATTTCTTGGCGTTGTCCCAAGCGCCGCCCCCCGAGGTCATCGAGATCGCGACGAAGATCCCGGTGACGATGGTTCCCAGCAACATTGCGCCGAGCGCGCTGAACGCCGCCGCGCGCCCGGCGATGATCGCGACCACCACCCAAAGGGTGATCGGCGCTACTACCGGCAGCAGAGACGGCACGATCATCTCGCGTATCGCCGCTCGGGTCAGCATGTCGACGGCGAGCCCGTAATCGGGTTTGGCGCTGCCCTGCATGATCCCGGGGATCTCGCGGAACTGACGCCGCACCTCTATGACAACCGCCGCCGCTGCCCTGCCGACAGCCGTCATGCCCATGGAGCCAAACAGGTAGGGCAGCAATCCGCCGATAAACAGCCCGATCACGACGTAGGGGTCCTGAAGATTGAAGCGTACGTCGAGATTCGGAAAGTAGTGCCTCAGATCCTCGGTATAGGCGGCGAACAGCACGAGCGAGGCGAGTCCGGCAGAGCCGATTGCGTAACCCTTGGTGACGGCCTTGGTGGTGTTGCCGACCGCGTCGAGCGCGTCGGTCGTCCGGCGTACCTCACGCGGCAGATCGGCCATCTCGGCGATCCCGCCGGCGTTGTCGGTCACCGGACCGTAAGCGTCGAGCGCGACGATCATGCCGGCGAGGGCCAGCATCGTCGTTGCTGCGATAGCGATCCCGAAAAGACCGGCTACCAGAAATGAGACGATAATGCCGACGCAGATCACAATGACCGGCAGCGCCGTCGCTTCCATCGATACGGCAAGGCCCTGGATTACGTTGGTGCCGTGGCCGGTCGTAGAACTCCGCGCAATGCTCCGCACCGGCCGATAATTCGTCGCCGTGTAATACTCGGTAATCCACACGATGAACCCGGTAACAGCCAGGCCCACTATCGCGCACAGCCACAACCCGAACCCGGTGACCGCGATGCCCGTGGTCATGGGCAACGGGTCTGAAAAGCCGAGAAGTAGATAGATCAACACCGCTATCGCGACGATCGACAGGGTCCCCGTGGCCACCAGCCCCTTGTAGAGCGCCTTCATGATGCCGTTGTCGGCGCCGAGCCGGACAAAAAAGGTGCCGATCACCGACGTGAAAATGCACACCGCGCCGATGACCAGCGGCAGCATCAGCATCTTGTCGCGCAGTGGCGGCGCAAAAAAGATGGCGGCGAGCAACATCGTCGCAACGATCGTCACGGCGTAGGTTTCGAACAGGTCTGCGGCCATGCCGGCGCAGTCACCGACATTGTCGCCGACATTGTCGGCGATGACGGCGGGATTGCGCGGATCGTCTTCGGGGATTCCCGCCTCGACTTTGCCGACCAAGTCGGCGCCAACATCGGCTCCTTTAGTGAAGATGCCGCCGCCGAGGCGAGCAAAAATCGAAATCAGCGATGCTCCAAAGCTCAATCCCACCATGGCCTCGAGCACAGGACGCAAATCGTCCCCGGGCGTTGTCGCGCGCAGGATGAAGTAATAGATTCCAACCCCGAGTAGACCAAGGCCGACGACCAGAAGACCCGTGATCGCGCCGGCTTTGAACGCGATCGCCAGCCCCGCCTGCAGACTGCTGCGGGCGGCTTGCGCGGTTCTCACATTGGCGCGGACCGAGACGTTCATACCGACATAACCGGCGGCTGCCGACAAGACCGCCCCGATCAGGTAGCCGATTGCGACGCGCAGCCCGAGAGTGAGGCCAAGCACGATCAGAACGACGACCCCGACGATTGCGATCGTGCGGTATTGGCGATTGAGATAGGCTCGGGCGCCTACCTGCACGGCGCCCGAGATTTCCTGCATTCGGGCAGTGCCGGCATTGGCGGCCAAGACTTGACGGCTGGTGAACCAGCCATAGGCCAAGGCCAGCACCCCGCACGCGACGACCAGGAAGTATGCGGATAACATTCGGAAGTCCCTAGAAATAAAAACACCTGCCCTCGCCACGACCGGCGCTGCGGAAGCAGGTCAGTTCCGGAACATGCCAGATGGGGGGTCGGCAGGCAACAATACGGTGAAGCTGTTTACCACTCGAACCGGCTGAACGCTCTGCCGCTTAGAAATGACGGTAGCCGGTTACCTCCAGCGGGATTGGCTGTCTATCGAAACCGACGAGCCGCGCGCTCGTTCCGGCCTCTATCCCGCCTATCCTGGTAACCGGGACGCCGAGGCTGGAAGACAAGGCGGCGATTGTTTCGGTTGCCTCGGCAGGCGCCGCGAACAACAGTTCGTAATCGTCGCCCCCAGCAGCGAGTCGCGGATGGACTTCGGGATCGCCCTCGATTACGGCTCGAGCCGCCGGCGACAGCGGCAGCAACCCTAATTCGACGACCGCCGCGACTTGCGAAGTCTCGCAAATGTGACCCAGATCCGCGAGGAGGCCGTCGGAGATGTCGATCATGGCGCGCGCGATGCCGCGAAGTTGAGGACCGAGCTCGGTGCGCGGATCAGGAACCCGGAAGCGACGGATCAGGTAATCGCGGTGCTTCGGGTCGAGATCGGGATAAGCGCCACGCAACAGACTGAGCCCGAGGAAGGCGTCGCCGATCGCGCCTGAAACCCAAACGAGATCGCCGGCCTTGGCGCCGCTGCGTCGGACTTCCTGACCTGCCGCGACCTCGCCGATTGCAGTCAGGGACAAGACGGCGGGGCCACGGATGCCGACTGAATCGCCGCCCAGCAGGTCGATGCCGAAGAGACGTTGATCTTCAGCAAGACCCTCGGCAAAGCGGGTAAGCCATTGCGGCCCGAGTTCGGCCGGAAGGGCTGTCGTAAGGATGTAATGAAGAGGTTGCGCCCCCATCGCCGCGAGATCCGACAGGTTGACGCGAAGCAGCTTTTTCGCGACCAGCTCCGGTGGATCGTCCGGCAAATAATGCACCCCGGCGACAATCGCGTCCGTTGTTACGACGAGGCGCTGCCCCGGCTTGCAGTCGACGAGCGCGGCATCGTCGGCGAGCCCGAGCCCGCCCGGCCCGGCGAGAGGCGCGAAAAAACGCCGGATGCGCTCGAACTCGCCAAGCTCATCTGCAGCCATCGCCAGCTACATCTCGGCCGCTCGCAGCGTCCGACCCAGCTTGTCGAGGACGCCGTTCGCGAGCCCTGGTTCCTTGCCCGAAAAAAAGGCGTGGGCGATGGTCGTATATTCGTTGATCGATACGCGTGGTGGAATGTCCCGCCGGTGCACCAGCTCGTAGGCGCTGGCCCGCAGGATCGCGCGAAGCACCGCATCGAGCCGCGGCAATGGCCATTCCTCGGTGAGCGCCTCGGAGATCGTCGCGTCGAGGCGGTCCAGGTCAGCCGCTACTCCCCGGACTACGTCGGCGAACAGCGTGGGATCGGCCTCCCCATACCGATCGCCATCGATTTCATGGCCGAGACGGTGCCGCGCGAACTCGCGCACAACCGGTTCCGGATCGACCTCGCGAGTCAACTCCAGCTGATAGAGGGCTTGCACCGCCGCGAGCCGGGCAACGCTGCGCCGCCGACCGCCGGCCAGACCGGCAGTCCCCGCCTCAGCTGCTTCCGGATGCGGACTGCCGGGCGGCGTCGCTATGGGTGTATTCATTCTTCTCCCCGGCCAGGCGGCGCTTCAGATCCACTAATGCCAGGCAGGCGTGCACCGCTTCCCCGCCCTTGTCCCTACGCTCTGCCGAAGCGCGGGCGAGTGCCTGCGCCTCGTTCTCCACTGTCAAAATGCCATACCCGATCGCGAGACCGTCGCGGACCGCCAGATCCTGCAACCCGCGCGCGCTCTCGGCGCAGATGTGATCGTAATGCGTCGTCTCGCCCCTGATCACACAGCCTAGTGCGACAAAGCCGTCGAACCGATCGGTCGACCGAGCGACCATTCCGATGGCCGCCGGTATTTCGAATGAACCTGGCACCGCAATGACTTCGTGGGTGGCACCGGCCGCTATCAGTGCCCGCTCCGCCCCTTTTCGCAGATGGTCGGCAATGTGAGTGTAGTAAGCGGCCTCCACGAGAAGAATATGGGGCGGTCGGTTCATCGCACCCACTCCGTGCGTGTCCCGAGAAGTCGGGCGACATAACGCGCAATCAGATCGATTTCGAGGTTCATCCGCTGGCCGAGCTGCGCCGCACCAAAGTTGGTGCATGCCAGCGTGTGCGGAATGATGTTCACGCCAAAGAGAGTTCCCGATACTTCGTTGACGGTGAGGCTCACCCCGTCGAGGGCGACCGAACCCTTGGCGGCGACGAACCTTTCCAGACCATCGGGTACCTCGAAGACGAACCGAACGGATTCGGCTTCGGGTCGCCGATCGACGATGCTCGCAATGCCGTCGACGTGCCCCGACACGAGATGCCCGCCGAGTTCGTCGCCGACCCGCAACGATTTTTCAAGGTTCACCGGGGTACCCTCCTTCCAGTCGCCTATCGTCGTGCACGCCCTGGTCTCAGCCGATGCTTGGACCGAAAATTCCCCTTCCTCGGTTGCGACCACCGTCAAACACACCCCGCAACACGCGACCGAGGCGCCTATCGGGATAGCGGAGGTGTCGAACGCCGTCGCGATCGTCAGATCGACGAGATTGCGGTGGCGCAACCGCTTTACCCGGCCGAGATCGGTGACGATGCCGGTGAACATCCGGCTAGGCTACGGTTCCTGGACTGGATTTGCCAGGGTGTCTTCGCTTGGGCAGGAATGCGATTGCCGCAGCGTTGTTTGTCGGATGGGAACGTTAGGAGTCCGCAATGAAGCAAATACCGCAAGGGATCCTGCTTACCGTGCTCCTCGCCGGTATCACATCCGGGGCGCGCGCCGCCGAGGAGATCAAGGGCGGCAAATGGCAGTTCACGACGGAGATGCAGATGCCGTCGACGGCTCAGGCCCCGCCCGGCCCCCAAGCACGACCGGGCGGCAATCCGCCGATGACGCGTACGGCCTGCATCGACCCCGCTCACCCGATCCCAGCGGAGCAGCAATGCAAGCTCGACAATGTAGAGCGGAGTGGCGGCAACGTGACCTGGTCGATGACCTGCAACTCGCCGCAAGGCCAGGTCCAATCTGCCGGCTCGGCGCGTTACGCCGGCGAGACGATGGAGGCGAGGCTCACAGCGCGCATCCCGGGCCCGAACGGCAAGCCGGTAGACGCTCCGGGACGGATAACTGGCCGCTACCTCGGACCTTGCGACGCAAAATAGGTTCTTCCGCCCGAGTCCAAGCCTAAAGTGGGCTTACGTCGACCTCGTCGATGTTCTTGTTGGTGTGGTCCTTGAGGAGCAGGGCGGCGATGATGCTGATGACCCCGCAGCCGAGAATGTAGAAAGCGATCGCGTAGCCCGAGTGAAAGGCAGCGAACAAGGCGGCCGCGATGAACGGCGCGGGACCTCCGGCGATGATCGAGGCGAGCTGGTAGCCGATCCCGGCCCCGCTGTAACGCAAGCGAGGCTCAAAAGATTCGGCGATCAGTGCCGCTTGCGGGCCGTACAATGTCATGATCGGCAGCAACGACAGGGCAATGGCGAGAAAGATCAGACCGGGCGAGCCGGTGCCGAGCAGCCAGAAATAAAAGAAACCGAACAACCCGCTGAAAGAGGC
>Ga0070712_100002972_pt1 | contig 10492 bp, 10 predicted proteins | sample LARL81metaG_FD_71396 | JGI IMG/M metagenome (GOLD analysis project Ga0070712, IMG submission 71396) | Corn, switchgrass and miscanthus rhizosphere microbial communities from Kellogg Biological Station, Michigan, USA - LAR L8-1 metaG | ecosystem: Host-associated > Plants > Roots > Rhizosphere ...
AGCACCTGATCCCAGGCGCTCGGCCCGTACCCGACGCCGAACGCCCGCAGCACCTCCTCGCCAAGCCCCCGCGACTCCAGGTACTCCCTCGCCTTCGCCGCCTCCTGCGAGTCCCAGAGGTAGGCAGCGTAGAACTGCGCCGTCCGCTCCAGCAGCTCGCCGAGCCGGGCCCGCCGCTTCCTCGCCTCCTCGGCGCGCGGGTCCTCGCTCTCCCGCTCGATCTCCACGCCGTACCTGTCGGCGAGCGCCTCCACGGCCTCCGGGAAGCCCAGCCCCTCCTTCTCCTGGACGAATCGGAACACGTCCCCGCCCGCCTCGCACCCGAAGCAGTAGTAGACCTTCTTCAGAGGGTCGACCGAGAACGACGGGGAGCGCTCCTCGTGGAACGGGCACAGCCCTGTGAACCGCTCGCCGGCCCGCCGCAGGTCCGTGTAGGCCGAGACGATCTCGACGATGTCGGTGGCGTCCCTGACCCGGTCGACCGTCTCGTTCGTGAACTTGCTCAGAGCCGCGACTCCTCTGGCAGCGCGATCCGCTTGAAGGCCGCGATGCAGAACCGGTCGGTCATCCCGGCGATGTAGTCCGTGATCCGCTGGATCTCGTCGGCGCCCGTCCCGGCATCCGGCACCACATCCGGATTCTCGACGTAGTGGTCGAACAGGCCCCTCACCGTGCGATGCACCCGCTCGTGCTCGCTCCGCGCCTCCTCCCCCAGGTACACGCGCTCGAACATGAACTCCCGCAGCACCCGCATCGCCTGGCCGATCTCCTCGCTCTGGGCGATGTCCCCCGCCTTGCGCGACTCGTCGACGATGTCCTGAGCGAGCGCGTCGATCCTCTGCGCTCCCGTCGGCCCGAGCACCTCGATCTCCGCTGCCGGCAGATCCTCCGCGGTGATGATCCCGGCGCGCAGCGCGTCGTCCACGTCGTGGTTGATGTACGCGACCCGGTCGACGAGCCGAACGATCCGCCCCTCGAGCGTGATCGGTAGCTCCGACCCCGTGTGATTGAGGATCCCGTCGCGCACGGGCTCGGTGAGATTGAGCCCCTGCCCGTCGCGCTCCAGAACGTCCACTACGCGGAGCGACTGCCTGTTGTGGCGAAAGCTTCGCCCCGCCTTCTCCCGCAGCGCCTGATCGAGCGCCTCCTCGCCGATATGCCCGAACGGCGGATGCCCGAGGTCATGCCCGAGGCCGACAGCCTCAGCCAGGTCCTCGTTCAGCCCCAGCGCCCGGGCAACCGTCCGCGCGATCCCGCACGTCTCGATGGTGTGCGTCAGCCGCGTCCGGTAGTGATCTCCCTCCGGCGCGATGAAGACCTGCGTCTTGTACTTCAGCCGCCTGAACGCCTTCGAGTGCACGATCCGGTCCCGATCGCGCTGAAACGGCGTGCGCATCGCGCTGTCGGCCTCCGGCTCCCGGCGCACCGCCGGATACGACGGCGTCCCCAGGTCCCACAGGTACTCCGCCTCCCAGGAGCGAACACGATCCTCCAGCGACCTGGCCGGGACCGCCGCGCGCTCTGACGAAGCCGTTTCCACCTCCTGAAAGAGAATAGGGTCAGGCCATGCCTGAAACAGCCCTCGTCACGGGCGCATCCTCGGGAATTGGCGAACAATTCGCGCGCCAGCTCGCCGCGCGGGGCCACGACGTCGTTCTTGTGGCCCGAAGGGCCGACCGCCTGGAACAGCTCGCCGGAGAGCTCCCCACTGAAGCCCAGGTCGTCGCCTGCGACCTCGCGGAGGAGGCGGCATCGCTGCCGGAGATGGTCAAGCAGCTCGGCGTGGACGTCGGACTGCTCGTCAACAACGCCGGCTTCGGAACCTCGGGCCCCTTCCTCCAGCACGACCCGGGCCGCGACGCCGAGCAGGTCCGGCTGAACTGCGAGGCCATCGTCACCCTCTGCCACGCGTTCCTGCCGGAAATGCTCAACCGGGGACGCGGCGGCGTCATCAACGTCGCCTCCACCGCCGGGATGCAGCCGATCCCGTACGAGTCCGTCTACGCCGCCACGAAGGCATTCGCCCTCAACTTCACCGACGCCCTGCACACCGAGCTTCGCGGCTCCGGCGTGCACGTGATGTCGGTCAACCCAGGCCCGGTCCCGACCGAGTGGCAGGAGGTCGCCGGCTACTCGGACGAGCGCAGTCTCAGCGTCCCAGGCGAGATCTCCGCCGAGCAGGTCGTCCGCGAATCGCTGGAGGCATTCGACAAGGGCCGCCGCTCGATCATCCCCGGCCGCACCATCCGCTGGTTCATCCGCGCCACCTCACCCAGCCCTCGCGCCCTGCAGCTGCGGATCACCGAGCGAATGTACCGCCCGAAGAAGTAGCCAGCCTCAGCCGCGCTCCATGCGGAGGAGCGCTAGGCGGCAGCGCGCAGCCGCACGTGAGCGTGGTGCTCGAGCGTCTCGCTGATCGCCCGCTCCACCTGGCGCAGGTCGCGCTCGGACGCACTTGGCGCCGCCACGAGCGGCTGGCCCAGGGCCTCGACCATGAACTGGTGCGCCTTGGGGGAGAGCTCGAAGCCGCCCCCCTCGCAGGAGGCGCAGACGACTCCGCCTGCCGCCCCGGAGAACCCGACGAGCCCGTCCGACTCACCGCAGCGAGCACAGGATGAGAGCTCAGGGCTGAAGCCGGCCGCGAGCGCCAGCTTGAGCCTGAACGCCAGCGCAGTCGCCTGGCCGGCGGCCCCGTCCACCAACGGGAACGGCGAGACCCCGCTGGGCGGCTCCTGGCCGTCGAGCAGCGCGAGGTAGCGGCACAGCAGGTTGTACGCGGCCGGGTTCGGCTCCTCGGAGTCGCACAGGCGAAGCACCGCGTCGCAGCCCCGGGCGGCGGCCATCAGCGCCGGCCCGTTGTCGCGCAGGTCCGGGTGGGCCGCGACCGTCGCCGCCGACGTCACCGTCGCCAGGTCGCCGCGCCCCTCGTGGAGCACGAGGTCGAGCCGGAAGTACGGCTCCAGCCGCCCGCCGAACCGCGAGCGCGGCCGCCGCGACCCCTTCGCGATCGCGTTGATCCGCCCCCGGGTGGCGCTGTAGAGGTGGAGGATCCGATCGGCCTCGGCGTAGCGAATGCTTCGCAGGACGATCGCCTCGGTCTTGTAGCTGCCCGGCATGGGCCGGGAAAGATGACCGCCGAGTCGGACGGTTAACCGCCTCGGCTAGAGGCGTGGATCGAGTCCCGGATCGCCGCCGCCGTCACCGTCGCGGCGATCGTCCCGATGGCGATCGGGGTGAACCGGTCGGTCGCTCCCGAGCCCGACGACAGGCAGAAGACGACGTCGCCGTCGACGTCCGAGAACACGGGGTCCACCGCCCGCGCGACGCCGCCGCTCGCCATCCGCGCCACACGAGTGCACGCCGCCTTGTCGAGCGTCGCGTCGGTCATCACGCAGACCAGCGTGGTGTTCCTCTCCTCCAGCCGTGTCCAGTCGGGCTGCCCCTTCATCGCGGCGATCCGCTCCGCCGTCCTCACCGGCTCGTCGCCATCGGTCCTGCAACCCCCGAGCACCTGGCCGTCCTCGCCGATCACGTCGCCGAACGCGTTGACCACGGCCAGCGCCGCCACCATCTCCCCCGCCCCGCTTCGCGCTGCCGCGAACCCGATGCCGGCCTGCGTCGCGCGCTCGCGACCGAGGATCTTGCCCACGGCGGCTCCCGTCCCAGCGCCGACGCGCCCGCGCTCGGGCACGCCCGGCGCGGCGGCCTCGCACGCCGCGTATCCCGAGTCGGCGTCCGGCCTGGCCCTCGGATCGCCCTCCGCGAGGTCGTAGACGACCGCCGCCGGGACGATGGGCACGAGCCCGGCCGGGGTCCGGTAGCCCATGTCGTGGTCCTCGAGCCACCGCCCGACGCCGTCGGCCGCCGCGAGGCCGTAGGCGCTGCCGCCGCAGAGCGCCACGGCCGACACCTCGCTCGTTCCGGCCAGCGGCCCGATGTTGTCGGTCTCCCTCGTCCCCGGCCCGCCGCCGCGGACGTCGACGCCGCCGCGACTGCCGGGCGGCGCGATCACGACGGTGCAGCCGGTCGCCCCCTCCACGTTCGTCCAGTGCCCGATGGAGAACCCGTCCGGAGGGCCGACCTGCCCGCTCACGTCGTCGCCCTCGCGCGAGCTCGACGGCGCCGGGGCCTGCGGCGCAGCCGCCGCTGGCAGGACGGACAGAAGTAGGTGGAGCGCCCGCCGACCACGATCCGCCGGATCTCGGCACCGCAGCGCGGGCAGGGCTTGCCCTCGCGGGTGTGGACGAGGAACTCGTCCTGCATCGCGCCCTGCTCGCCGCGAGAGTCGCGGTAGTCGTCGATCGACGCGCCGCCGCTTCGAAGACCCGCCTCTAGCGCGTCGACGATGCCCACCCGCAGCCGCTCGCAGTCCTCGGGCTTCATCGACCCGGCGGGAGACAGCGGGTGAAGCTCGGCCCGGTGAAGCGCCTCATCGGCGTAGATGTTCCCGATCCCCGCCACGCCCAGTTGATTGAGGAGGAAGCTCTTCAGCGGCGCCCGCCGCCCGGCGGCCCGGCGGCAGAGCTCCTCCGCCGTCAGGGAGTCCGACAGCGGCTCGATCCCCAGACGAGCGGCGAAGTACTCATCCAGCTCGGCGTCATCGAGCACCACGGCGTGCCCAAAACGGCGCGCGTCGGTGAACAGCAGGCGCCGCCCGCCTTCGAGCTGCAACTGTGCCCGCAGATACGGCGGATCCGTCGTTTCGTCCACGAGAAGCAGGTTCCCGGTCATCCGCAGGTGCATCGCAAGGGTCCGGCCGCCCTCCAGGCGCAGCAGCAGGTACTTGCCGCGCCGCTCCACGGCGTCGATCGTCCGGCCCCTCAGCAGATCCTCGACCTCACCCGGGGAACCGGGCCGCGTCCACCGCTCGTCGAATACCGCCGCGTCGGCGATCCGCGCTCCGGTGATCTCCGGCTCGAGCTGGCGGCGGATCGTCTCGACCTCGGGGAGCTCCGGCATCCCCTTGATTCAAACATGCCCGCGGCCGCCGGCTAGGAAGCGGTGGCCCGGGGGTGCGCCTTGAAGTAGACCTCCTTGATCCGCTCGCCGGAGAGGTGGGTGTAGAGCTGTGTAGTCGATACGTCGGCGTGGCCCAGCATTTCCTGCACCGAGCGCAGGTCGCAGCCGCCCGACAGAAGATGCGTGGCGAAGGAATGGCGCAGGGTGTGCGGGCTCATGCGGCCCGCAAGCCCCACATCGGCAGCGTGACGCTGGATCACCTTGTAGAGCCCCTGGCGCGTGAGCGGCCCACCGCGGAAGTTCACGAACAGGCGCGAGACGGGCCGCGTGCCGACGAGGTCGGGACGTCCCGCCCGTAGGTAGCGCTTGACCGCGGAAGCGGCTTCGCGACCGAGGGGGACGATGCGCTCCTTGTTCCCCTTCCCGTGCGGGCGCACGAATGACCGGCGCAGGTCGATGTCGTTGACGTCCAGGCCCACGACCTCGGAGGCCCGCAGGCCGCAGCCGTACATGACCTCGAGCAGGGCCCGGTCGCGAAGCTGGACTGGATCGCCGCCGGACACGCTCTCGATGAGGCGCTTGACCTCCCCGTAGGTGAGGACCCGAGGAAGCTTGCGGCTCTTCGCGGGCGGGCTGAGCGAAGCCGTCGGATCCTCGTTTACGAGCTCCTCGCGGCGCAGGTGGCGGTAGAAGGAGCGGAGGCACGCGGTCTTGCGATTGACCGTCGCCGGCGAGCAGGCGGGCTGGCCGTTGCCGGTCGCGAGGTCGGCCAGGAAGTCGGCCACGTCGGCGCGGTCCGCCTCCGTCGCGCCCCGATGGCGCTTGGCGAGGAAGGCCCCGTACTGGAGCAGGTCGGTGCGGTAGGCATCGAGCGTGTTGCGCGAGAGCCCCCGCTCGAACTCGAGATAGGCGAGGAAATCGAGCACGAGCGCCTCGAAGGGCGCCTCCACGCCCCCCGTTGCGTCGTCGCCGTGCCTGACCGCAACAGCCATGCCCCCCAATTCGCCTCGGGCGGGGGACGCCCCTGCCGGTGCAACCGGACTGGCAGGCGAGTCAGCTCCGGCGAAGCTCCCGGAAGAGGAGCAGTCCAATCAGCGACTTGGCATCCCGGCACTCCTCGATCGCGCCGTCAAGCTCGGCCAGCGGCCACGCCACGACCTCCAGGCGCTCCTCCTCGTCGGACTCGGCGCTCGCGTCGTGCAGCCCGGTGGCGAGGTAGACGATGACCTTCTCCTCCGCGAAGCCGGGGCTCGTGTAGAAGCGCTTCAGCTCCTTCCATTCCGAGGCGCCCTTGCCGATCTCCTCGGCGAGCTCTCGCTTGGCACAGTCGAGCTCCGACTCGCCCGGGACATCGAGCTTGCCGGCGGGCAGCTCGAGCAGCGACTCCTCCCCCACCGCCTCGCGCGGCTGGCGCACCAGGTAGACGTGGAGATCGTCGTGCGCCACCATCGCGACCGCGCCGGGGTGCCCGACGATCTCGCGCTCCGAGACGGAGCCGTCGGGGTAGCGGAACTCGTCGTGGCGCACCCTCGCGATGTTTCCCTCGAAGACGGTCTTGGACCCGATTCGCTCCATGTCGTTCCTATACCCAGGTTCTCACTCGCCCACGGCCACGGCCAGCGCCCTGCCGGCGGCGAGGGGCGCGGCGAAGAACAGTGGATCCTCGTCGAGCGTGCGCCCCATCGTCATCGTCGGAAGGCCGCTCTGCCCATAGGCGCCGAGCTCCACCGTCTCCACCTCCACGTCGTGGCGGTCGTCGCAGACAGTGTGCAGAGCGTCGAGCACACTCGGCATGTCAACCGACTCGGCGTCCTCCTCACCCGTGGGCCATCCGGCAAGCCGGATCTCTGGCACCGGGACGCGTACCGCCCCGAGCAGGAGGCTGAGAACGGCCTCGGTGTGATGGCTGAGGCCGCGATGCCTCGGGCGCGGGTCCGAGGCCGAGAGCCGTGGAGAGATGAGCGTCGGCAGACCCAGCGCCAGCGCGGCATGGGCGCTTTCCAGCGCCGCCATCCCGCCATGGCCGTACATCGTGGCCGAGCCGAGTATCCCCGGGCCGGGCCCGCAGAGGATCGCGTCCCAGTCGAGGCCGCGGGCGGCGGCGTACAGCGCCCCGAGTGTCGTGACCGCCTCGTGCTCGCCGCCGTACGCCGCTCCCGCGGTCACGTGACCGGCGAGGAGCCCGCGCTCGCGAAGCTGCGCAACATCCCGCGACAGCGCCCCGGGGAGCGCGCCGCCGGGCGTCTGGACGTAACCGAGCCGGATACCCGGCCGCGCGCGGTCCGCCGCCCACGCGCTCGGCGCCAGGTGGCCGTGGAGCGGCAGGACGAGGACCGGGCATGAGGCGACCTCGGATGAGGTCCGAGCCGCGGCTTCGGGGGTCTCGACGGGCTCGATCGAATGCTGAAGGGACGTGTAGTTGAGCTTCATCACGTGTTCGCCCGCGGCCGGCCCCGGCCCATCGAGCCCGCGCGTCAGGTTCAGGTGCACGACGTCGAAGCCGCCCGAGCCGAGCCCCAGGTCGGCGGCCTCCGTGTTCACCACCACCTCGTCTCCGTCGGCGACCTCGCCGACCATCGCCGAGTCGGCCCACGCCGGCCGGCGCTCGCCGTCGATCTGCACCGTCAGCGGGTCCGTGTCGACCACCAGGCCGCGGCGCAGCTTCAGCATCGAGCGGCCGCCTCCTCGACGATCGCCTCGCAGATGCCGAACATCTGGACGATCCGATCAGGAGCGACACTCTCCTCCGGCGTGTGGTTCGCCTCGGTCCCGTTGGCGAGCAGCACCGTCTCGAACCCGGCCGCATTGAACGCGTTGGCGTCGCTGCCGCCGCCGGTAGAGGTCTCGACCGGATCCACGCCGCGGCGCTCGAGCGCGGTGCGCGCGATCGTCACCGACCGGGACTTCGACGGCAGCCGGTAGCCCTGGAACATCTCCGTGACCTCGACGTCCACGTCGCATTCGTGCTCGCCGGCCGCCCATGTGCACGCGTCGACCATCTCGCCGATCGCCTTGCTGGCCTTCTCGTCATCGAGGCTCCGCGCCTCGCCGTCCACGCGACAGTGGCCGGCCACGACATTCGACGCGGTCCCCCCCGCGATCACGCCCACGTTGGCGGTCGTCTCCTCATCGAGGCGGCCCAGCTCCATCCGGGAGATCGCGGTTGCCGCGGCGGCGATCGCGCTGCGGCCGTCCTCGGGACGGATTCCCGAGTGCGCCTCGGTGCCCTCGAACTCGGCCGTGAGCCGCTTGTAGGTCGGCGCGGCGGTGATCACCTCGCCGATTGGGCTTGCGTGGTCGAGCACGAACCCGAAGGGCGAGCGAAGTGCGCCGAGGTCGAGTGCCTTGGCACCGCGCAGCCCGTCCTCCTCCGCCACCGTGAACACGAGCTCGAGCCCCAGCGGCGGGCGTGCATCCACCGACCGGGCGGCGATCTCGGCCAGGATCGTGACCGCCGCCTTGTTGTCGGCCCCGAGGATCGTGTCGCCGGCCGAGTGGTAGACGCCCTGGTCCAGGGCCACCTCGATGTCGCCCTGATGGGGCACAGTGTCGAGATGCGCGGCGAACATCACCCACCCGTCGCGCTCGCCCGGGATGCGGGCGATCAGGTTGCCGGACCCTGCCTGTGCCGGCCCGGCGGAGCCGTCCTCGGTGACCTCCACCCCAAGCTCGCGGAGCTCCGCCAGGAGGGTGTTGGCAACCGCCCTCTCGGACCCGGTCGGGCTCGCCACCTCACACAGCCGCACGAAGCGATCCAACATCCGCTGATCATCGGCCACGGCCACAGGCTATGTCCTGGGCGCCCGGCTTGATTCGAGTCCAGGCAAGTGAAAGGATCGCCTTGATCCCGGTCGATAGGAGGCGCGATGGCCGACGTACCGAACTGGCAGCTCAAGGGCGATTGGTTCGATGTCTGCCGGTGCCGTGTGCCGTGCGCCTGTACCTTCGCCCAGGCACCCGACGAGGGCCAGTGCGACGGCATCCTCGCCTGGCGCGTGCGCGACGGAAACTACGGAGACGTGGGACTTGACGGCCTGAACGTGGTCGCCGTCGGCTCGTTCGAGGGGAATATCTGGGAGGGCGAGGCGAAGCCGGCGATGGGCTTCTTCATCGACGAGCGCGCCGACGAGCCGCAACGTGAGGCGATACAGGCGATCTTCGGGGGGCAGGCCGGCGGTTGGCCGGCCGGGTTCGCAGCCCTGATCGATGAGATCCGCGGCATCGAGTACGTCCCGATCGAGATCGAGATCGCCGACGACCTGGCCAACTGGCGGGTGGAGGTGCCGGGAAAGGCGAGGGGCGGCGCAGAGGCGCTCGTGGGCCCGACGAGCCTCGAGGGAACGCGCGTCGAGGTCCACAACGCCCCCGGCGCCGAGGTCGGTCCGGGCCAGGTGGCCACCTGGGGAACCGCCACCGAGGACGAGGTCGAGGCATTCGGGTTCAAGTGGAGCTGGCCCGGCCGCTCAAGCAAGCATTTCCCCTTCGACTGGTCCGGTCCGGACGAGAAGTGAGCTCGATCGGCGCAATGATCGCCTGATGGAATCCGCTTCGATTCGGCGCGCGCCGCCGCTTCCCGGGCTCATTCAGGTCGGCCTCATCGGCCTCCTCTTCGTGCTGGCGGCGGTCGCCTGGATCGTGACCGACAATCAGATGAGCGGCATGGACGCCGGGCCGGGCACCGACCCCGGCACGCTCGGGTTCTTCCTTGGCGTGTGGGTGGTGATGATGGCCGGGATGATGTTCCCGTCCATCGCCCCGATGGTCACCATGCACGTCCGCATCCAGGATGCGCGCCGGGCCAAGGGGCAGTCCGCGCCGGTCGGCGCCACGACGCTCTTCGTCGCCGGCTACCTGATCACCTGGGCGGGGGCCGGCCTGGTGGGCTACGGCGTCTACGAGCTCGGAAAGGCCGTGACCGGCGACACCTTCTCGTGGCACAACGCCGGCCCCGAGCTCGCCGGCGGGATCATCGTCCTCGCGGCCATCTACCAGCTGACCCCCCTCAAGGACACCTGCCTTCGGCACTGCCGCAGCCCATTCGGTTTTCTGATGCAGCACTGGCGTCCAGGCCGAACCGGCGCGTTGCGGGTGGGGCTGCTCCACGGCGCCTGGTGCGTCGGCTGCTGCTGGGCGCTGATGGCCGCCCTGTTCGCGCTGGGGGTCATGAGCATCGGCTGGATGGCGTTCATCGCAGCGCTGATCGCCGCCGAAAAGCTGCTTCCGTGGCCGGTGGCGACGAGCCGGGCCATCGCCCTCCTACTGCTGGTGCTCGGCCTCTCGGTGGCGATCACGCCATCGAGCGTCCCGGGGCTCACCCTCCCCGACTCGCCCGAGGCGATGAAGGCCATGAGCTCGATGGAGGGCGGCTCCATGAACTCGACGCAGGGCGGGTCGATGGATTCGAAGCAAAGCGGGTCCATGGATCAAGGTTCCATGGATTCGAAGCACGGCGGACCCATGAAGAGCGACTCGATGGACGCGAGGCAGGGCAAGTCAATGCATGGCAACTCTGACGGCTCCATGAAGGCCGGAA
>Ga0070712_100002985_pt1 | contig 10466 bp, 8 predicted proteins | sample LARL81metaG_FD_71396 | JGI IMG/M metagenome (GOLD analysis project Ga0070712, IMG submission 71396) | Corn, switchgrass and miscanthus rhizosphere microbial communities from Kellogg Biological Station, Michigan, USA - LAR L8-1 metaG | ecosystem: Host-associated > Plants > Roots > Rhizosphere ...
TCCGCCTTCCCAACCGGCCCGCGTAGGCGGGTGATCGCGCATTCCAGGTCGAGCACATCGCCGGGCCGGACGATGCGCTTGAAGCGCACCTCATCGATACCTGCGAAGAGCGCCAGCCGGCCGGCGTAGTCGGGGTGCGAGAGCCCGCAGATCGCGCCCACCTGCGCCAGCGCCTCCACCTGCAGGACGCCGGGCATGATCGGGTTTCCGGGGAAGTGGCCGCGCAGATACCAGGCGTCGGCGCGTACGTGATAGCGGCCGGCCGCCCGCGCCCCTGGCTCCAGCTCGGTCACCTCGTCTACCAGCAGGAAGGGGTCGCGGTGGGGAATGATCTCCTGGATCGCGGCCCGGTCGAGCGGGGGCCGCACGACAGGCGTCACGCGCCGGCCGCCTGGCGCAACCCGTCGAATGCCTTGCGCATCCGCAGGCGGCCGCGATGGGCATGGCACTTGACCGTGCCCACCGGCATCCGCAGCACCCCGGCGATCTCCTCGTAGGACAGGGACAGCACGTCCTTCATGACCATCACGTGGCGCTGCTCGTTCGAGAGCTCGGCCAGCCGCCGCGTCAGCTCCCGCCGCTGCTCGCGCTGAAACGCCAGGTCGGCCGGCTCGTCCCGACCCGCGGGCTCGGCAACACCTTCCAGCGACTGATGGCGGCGGCGGCGCTGCCGCTCGCCGAGGTCGCGGCAGGTGTTCGCCACCAGGCTGTACAGCCAGGTCGCGAACTGCGACTCGCCCCGGAACTGGCCGATCCGCGTGCACAGCTTGGCCAACGCCTCCTGGGCCGCATCCTCGGCGTCCTGCGGATCGGAGAGCAGGTAGCCGGCCAGCCGGCGCACGCTTGGCGAGTGGCGCTCGACGAGCGTCTCCAGCGCCAGCCGGTCGCCGTCGCGTGCCCGCACCGCCAGCACCAGGTCGCTCAGGGTTGGATAGGCGACGTGATCGCATGCCCGTTCTCCGAGCGTCAGACGCGCCGACCCGCGGTTCGGTTGCGAGCGCATGGGCGCGTATTGTAGTGAGCGCATGGGTGGCACGCTTCGTCCCGAGGTGGTCGAGCCGCTGCTCCGCGCGGCGTTCGGGCGGCCCTATGTCTGGCGCGACGTCTGCCCGTCCACGCAGGAACTGGCGCGGTCGCTCCCGCATGGCGGCGTCGCCGCCTGTGAGGCCCAGTCGGCCGGTCGCGGGAGGAGTGGTCAGACCTGGGAGAGCCCCCACGGCCGGGACGTCCTCTTCTCGCTCTCCCTGGCGCCGCGTACGCCGGTCGAGCAGCTGCCGCCGTTCTCGCTGGTGGCCGCCGAAGCGGTCTGCGAGGCGACACTCCCGGCGGCGGTCGTGCACTGGCCGAACGACGTGATCGTCGACGGCCGCAAACTGGCCGGGGTGCTGGCCGAGCTGCGCGGCGAGACGCTCGTCCTGGGCGTTGGCGTGAACGTGAACGCCGGTCCCCGGGAGCTGCCCGTCTCCAGCCGGCTGCCGGCCACCTCGCTGCGCCTTGAACGCGGCGGGCCGGTCGACCGGGCGGCCCTCCTGGCGGACATCCTGGAGCGGCTCGAGGAGCGGTTCCTTTCGTTCGAGCGGGACGGCTTCGTTGGCCTGGAGCGGGACGGGCTGCGGGGCCGGCGGATCAGGCTTGCCGACGGCACCGCCGGGGTCTCTCGCGGCGTCGACGACCACGGCCGGCTGCTCCTGGACGGGCGTGCCCTGTCCTCCGCCGAGGCGACGGGCGTCACGCTGGCCTGAGCCGCGACCGGCTCGCAGACTCGTCGCAGAGTACGATTCAGGCATGCGGCGACTGCTCCTGTTGGCGTTGCTCGCCTGCCTGGCGGCGGGAGGGGCGGCACCGGCCACAGCCGGCGCCGCAGGCAGCCGGCCGCTCGTCGTGGCGATCACGCTGAATACCGAGATCAACCCGGTCTCGGCCAGCTTCGTGTCGGACTCCATCAACCGCGCGAAGTCCGAACACGCGGCCGCACTGGTGATCCTGATGGACACGCCGGGCGGTGACTCCAACTCGATGAACCAGATCGTTCAGGACGAGCTGGCCTCGCCGGTTCCGGTGATCGTCTATGTGTCGCCGGCAGGGGCGCGGGCGGCGTCCGCCGGATCCGTGATCACGATGGGCTCTGACCTCGCCGCGATGGCGCCGGCCACGCATATCGGCGCTGCCACCCCTATTCAGTCAACCGGCCAGAACATCGGCTCCGACCTACGCCGAAAGATCCTCAACGACTCCGAGAAGCAGATGCAGGCGCTCGCCCAGAGCCACGGCCGTAACCCGACCGCGGCGGTCGAGATCGTCAGCCAGGCGAAGGAGTTCACCGACACCGAGGCGCTGCACCAGAACCTGGTCGAGTACCTGGCGCCGACCCTGCCGGCGCTCCTGAACGAGATCGACGGCACCACCACCACATACACCGCCAAGCCGATCGTCCTGCATACCGCGCACGCCGAGGTGCAGACGTACGACATGCCGTGGACGCTTCAGCTGCTGAACATCCTGATCGACCCCAACCTGCTCTACATCCTCTTCCTGGCCGGCCTCGCCGGCCTGGCATACGAGGCATTCCACCCCGGCGTGATCCTGCCCGGCACACTGGGCGCGGTCTGTCTGATACTCGCCCTGTTCGGGTTCTCGGTCGTGCCCATCGATTGGGCCGGGGCGGCCCTGATCGCCTTCGGGGTGGGGCTGCTGTTCATGGAGGCCTTCGTCACCAGCCACGGCCTGATCGGACTGTCGGGGGTGGTCGCGATCTGCGTCGGCGGTCTGATGCTGTTCCGCACCCCGGGCGAGGCCGGCGTCTCGCCGATCCTGGTGATCAGCCTGGGCGTCCTCTTCGGCGCCGCCCTGGCGACGGTGGCGACGAAGGTGCTGGCGGCAAGGCGGAGTCCGCCCTCCCGGCTCGGTGGCGGCGCGCCCGGCATGCTCGGCCTGACCGGCATCGCCCGCACCGCGCTTCATCCGGACGGCCAGGTGTTCGTCCGAGGTGAGCTGTGGCAGGCGGAGTCGGATGCCGAGGTGCCGGCGGGAGCGCCCGTTGTCGTGCGTGAGGTGGAGGGGCTGGTGCTGCATGTCAGCCGAACCGAGGAACCGGCCGGAGGAGGTCCTGCCCCATGATCGTGCTTTCGTCGTTGACGATCGCCGCCGTAATCGTCCTGGTGGTGGTCGTTGCATTCCTGCTCGCCATCGTTGCGGCAGCGGTGCGCATCCTGCGCGAATACGAGCGCGGGGTCGTCTTCCGGCTGGGCCGGCTCCTGGGGGATGCCAAGGGGCCGGGGCTGTTTTTCCTGATCCCGGCCGTCGACCGGATGGTCCGTGTAGACCTGAGGACGGTGACGCTGGTCGTCCCACCCCAGGACGTGATCACCAAGGACAACGTGCCGGCTCGAGTGAATGCGGTCGCCTATTTCCGGGTGATCGACCCGACCGCCGCCATCGTCGAGGTGGTGGACTTCAGCCAGGCAACCCTCCAGATCGGTCAGACCACGCTCCGGAGCGTGCTCGGCCAGCACAGCCTCGACGAGCTCCTGTCGGAGCGCGACAAGATCAATCAGATCCTCCAGCAGATCATCGACGAGCAGACGGCCCCCTGGGGGATCAAGGTGAGCGTGGTTGAGGTGCGCGACGTCGAGATCCCGACGGGCATGCAGCGCGCGATGGCCCGCCAGGCAGAGGCCGAGCGGGAGCGGCGGGCGAAGGTGATCGCTGCCGAGGGCGAGTTCCAGGCGTCCGCCAAGCTGAGCGACGCCGCCGGCGTTCTGGCGAAGTACCCGATCGCCCTCCAACTGCGCTACCTGCAGACACTGATCGAGGTCTCCGCCTCGAACAACACGACCACGATCCTGCCCATCCCGCTCGACCTGCTGCGTGCGCTCACCGGGAAGGGCGACACCGAATAGCGCTGCGCAGCAATCCGCTGACCGGCGTCCAGTCCGTGATCGCGCCGGGTCGCCGCGCACGCCCCGGGGCCCTCGGCCGGACGACCCGGGTGGGCGCGGCGTCCGACTGCCCATTCTGCGAAGGCCACGAGGCGCTGACGCCGCCCGAGACGTTGGCCATCGGGCGGGAAAGCGGCGAGAACGACGGCCCGGGTTGGACGGTGCGGGTAGTGCCGAACAAGTTCCCCGCGATCGAGGGCCAGGAGGTCGTGGTGCACGGGCCGCGGCACGCCCGCTCGCTGGAAGACGTCGCACCCGAGGTGCTGGAGCTGGTCGTCGGCGCCTGGCGATCGCGGGCCGACGAGCACCTGCGCCGGGGTGCCGCCTGGGTGATGGCATGCGTCAACGAGGGCGCCGGGGCGGGGGCCTCGCTCGAGCACTCGCACTCGCAGGTCATCCCGTTTGCCCGGGTGCCGCCGCTGGTCGAGCTGGCCGTGGCGGCGATCGCCGCCGGCTGCCCGCTTTGCCGGCCCGTCGAGGACGCCCTGCTCGTGCGTCACCAGGAGGGCGTCAGGACATACTGCCCGTACTGGGGCCGGATGCCCTACGAGACCTGGCTCGTGCCGGACCGGCACCTGGCCGAGCCGGCGGACGCCGGGGCGCTGGCCCGGGCGCTTCGCGACGCGGTCTCCCGCCTGCGCCTGGAGCTCGGGCCCGACCTCGACTGGAACGCCGTGCTGAAGACGGCGCCGGCAGGCGTCGGCAACTTCCACTGGCACGTCGAGATCACGCCCCGGATCACCGTCCCCGCCTCGGTCGAGCTGGGCGCCGGCATCTGGGTGAACGTGGTCGACCCGGAGGTCGCGGCCGAGATGCTCCGGTGAGCTAGGGCTCTGCGGGCGGCTCGTCCGTCGGCTCGTCCACCGGCCCGTCCGGCGCCGGTTCCTCGGCGGTCGCCGCGGGCGCGCCTTGCGGCTCGGTGACCCGGGCCAGGCTGGACACCTTGTCCTCGCGGCGCAGGTTCATCAGGCGCACACCCTGCGTCGAGCGGCCCATCCGCGAGATCCCGTCGGCGGCGGTTCGGATGACCGTCCCGTCCTGCGAGATCAGCATCACCTCGTATCCGTCGCGGACGATCATGGCGCCGGCCAGGCGGCCGCGCGACTCCGTGTAGCGGATGGTCAGCACGCCCATCGTCCCCCGGCCCTTGGTCGGGTACTCCTCCACCCGGGTGCGCTTGCCGAACCCGTTCTCGGTCACCACCAGCAGGTCCTGATCGTCGCGGGCGATCTCGACCGCGATCACCTCGTCGCCCGGCCGCAGCTTCATGCCGGCCACGCCGCTCGTGTCACGCCCCATCGGCCGCACGTCGGATTCCGTGAAACGCACCGCCGACCCGTTGCGCGATACCAGCAGCACGTCATCGTCGCCGTCGGTCAGCCGCACCCCGATCAGCTCGTCGCCCTCGCGGATCTTGAGGGCGATGATGCCGTCCGCCTTGAGCACGGTGTCGTAGGCCTTGAACTCGGTCTTCTTGACGACACCGCGGCGGGTGGCGAAGAGCAGGTACTTGCCCTCCGAGTAGTCGCGGGTGTCGATCACCGCCATCACCCGCTCGTCCTGGCGCAACGGCAGCACGTTGACCAGCGCGCGGCCCTTCGACTGGCGGTTGCCCTGGGGGAGCTCGTGCACCTTGACCCGGTACACCTTGCCGACGCTCGTGAAGAACAGCAGGTAGTCGTGGGTCGAAGCGACGAAGAGGTGCTCGATGTAGTCGTCCTGCAGCGTGTCCATGCCGATCACGCCGACGCCGCCGCGGCCCTGGGTGCGGTAGGTCGAGAGCGCGATCCGCTTGATGTAGCCGGAGGCGGTCACCGAGATGACCATGTCCTCCTCGGCGATCAGCTGCTCGATGTCGATCTCGCCCTCGGCCGGCAGGATCTCGGTGCGCCGGGCATCGCCGTGTTGCTCCTTGATCTCCAGCAGCTCCTCACGGATCAACGCCATCAACCTGGCCTCGTCGGCGAGGATTGCGCGCAGCTCGGCGATCCGTTCCATGAGGTCGTCGTGCTCGTCCTTGACGCGCTTCCGCTCCAGGCCTGTGAGCGCCCGCAGGCGCATGTCCAGGATCGCCTGGGCCTGGATCTCGGTCAACCCGAACTGCCCCATCAAGCCGGCCCGGGCCGCGTCGGTGTCGTCGGCCGCCCGGATCAGCGCGATCACCTCGTCCAGATGGTCGAGCGCGATCAGGTAGCCCTGGAGCACATGCGCGCGCCGTTCGGCCCGGTCGAGCTCGTCCTTGGTGCGCCTGGTGACGACCTCCTTCTGATGGTCGAGGTAGTGCACCAGCGCTTGCCGCAGCGAGAGCGTGCGCGGGTTGACCCCGTCCACGAGGGCCACCATGTTCACCCCGAAGGTGGTCTGCAGCGGCGTGTGCTTGAACAGCTTGTTGAGGACGACCTTGGGCACGGCGTCCCGCTTCAGCTCGATCACGATGCGGGTGCCGTTGCGGTCGGAATGATTGTTGATGTCCGAGATCTCGGGGAGCACCTTGGATTCCACGAGGTCGGCGATCTTGCGGATGACGCCGTCGTCGCCGTCTCGCTTCACCTGGTAGGGCATCTCGGTGACGATGATCGCAGTGCGGCCGCCCTTGAGCTCCTCCGTGTGCATCCGGGCGCGCATCACCACCCGGCCCCGGCCGGTCTCGTAGGCCTCGCGGATCCCCGCCATCCCGATCACCGTGGCGCCGGTCGGGAAGTCCGGGCCCTTGATGTGTCGCATCAGGTCTTCGAGCGTGGACGTGGGGTTGTCGATCAGCTCGACACAGGCGTCGATCACCTCGGCCAGGTTGTGCGGCGGAATGTTGGTAGCCATGCCGACGGCGATGCCGGCCGAGCCGTTCACCAGCAGGTTGGGGAAGCGCGACGGGAGCACCAGCGGCTCCCGGTGGCGGCCGTCGTAGTTGGGGATGAAGTCGACGGTGTTGGCGTCGATGTCGCGCAGCATCTCGGTGGCCAAGCGGGCCAGCCGGCATTCCGTGTAGCGCATCGCCGCGGCCGAGTAGCCGTCCTGGTTGCCGAAGTTGCCCTGACCGTCGACCAGCGGGTGGCGGAGCGCAAACCACTGCGCCATGCGGACGAGCGTGTCGTAGGCAGCGGTGTCGCTGTGCGGGTGGTACTTGCCGAGCACGTCGCCGACGACGGCCGCACACTTGGCGTACGGCCGGCCGGGCTGGAGCCCGCGCTCACTCATGGCGAAGAGCACCCGCCGGTGCACCGGCTTGAGGCCGTCGCGGACGTCGGGCAGCGCGCGCCCGACGATCACGCTCATGGCGTAGTCGAGATAGCTCGCCCGCATCTCCTCGGCCAGCTCGCGCGGTTCGACGCGGCCGCCGTCGAGGGTATCGAAGGCCATCTAGCTCGGGTCTCCCGGCGAGCGCAGCGGTATCCGGTCGGCGGCGCTCATCTCAGATGTCGAGGAACCTCACATCGCGCGCGCCGCGCTCGATGAAGTCCCGCCGCGGCTCCACCTGGTCGCCCATCAGCATCGAGAAGACCTCGTCGGCCGCCGCTGCGTCCTCCACCGATACCTGCTGCAAGACGCGGTTCTCCGGGTTCATGGTCGTCTCCCAGAGCTGCTCCGGGTTCATCTCGCCGAGCCCCTTGAAACGCTGCAGGTTGAGGCCCTCCTTGGCGAGCTCCAGCAGCGCCGGCCGGAACGCCTCGAACGTGAACACGTGCTCGAGCACCTTGTTCATCCGCATCTCGAACGGCGGCGGCCCGAGCGTCTCGACCAGGCGGGCATGCGTTGCGCGCAGGTTGGCGTAGGCCGGGCTCTGGAAGAGCGCCAGCGGGAAGAAGCTGGTGCGCGAGGAGCCGGTGGTCTTCTCGGTCACCTTCAGCCGCAAGCCGTCGTCCAGCCGCTCCACCACCTCGACCCGGTGCGGCTCAATCTCGGGGACCTGGTTCTCGACGTACGCTTCCAGCGCGGCCAGGTCGGCGATCTCGTGCTCGATCAGCTGGTGGTCCTTGACGTAGTTGACCGGCTCGGCGCCGAACTGCTCCTTCAGCTTTGCGGCCCAGCCCTCGTACTCCTTGACCGCCCGCTGGAAGCGCTGCAGGCGCGACTCGGTCAGGCGCAGCAACTGGTCAGACCGATCGTGGGTCTGGATCTTGTCCAGCCGCTCCCGGATCAGCCACTCCTCGAGCTGGTGCTCCTTTTCGAAGTACCGCTCGTCGCTTCCCAGCTTGAGCCGGTACAGCGGCGGCTGGGCGATGTAGACATAGCCGGCCTCGATCAGCTCCTTCATGTGCCGGAAGAGGAAGGTCAGGATGAGCGTCCGGATGTGGGCGCCGTCGGTGTCCGCGTCGCAGGTCAGGACGACCTTGTGGTAGCGAGCGGCCTCCTTGTCGAACTCCTCGCCGATGCCGGTGCCGATGGCCGTGATCATGGCCTGGATCTCGTTGTTCGAGAGCACCTTGTTGATCCGCGCCTTCTCGACGTTGATGATCTTCCCGCGCAGCGGCAGGATGGCCTGGAAGCTGCGGTCGCGAGCTTCCACGGCCGAACCGCCGGCGCTGTCGCCCTCGACCAGATAGAGCTCGGTCGAGCCCGGATCGGTGAGCGAGCAGTCGGCGAGCTTGCCGGGCAGGCCGCCGCCGCCCAGCGCCGACTTGCGGCGGATCAGGTCACGCGCCTTGCGGGCCGCCTGGCGAGCCCGGCTGGCGGCGATCAGCTTGGTCACGACCGCCTTCGCCTCGGTCGGATTCTCCTCCAGGAAGCGGCTGAGATTGGCGTTGCAGACGCTCTCGACGAGACCGCGGATGGATGCGTTGCCGAGCTTGGTCTTGGTCTGGCCCTCGAACTGCGGCTCGCGCAGCTTGACCGAGACGACCGCGGCCAGTCCCTCGCGGCAATCGTCGCCCGTCAGCGGCTCTTCCTTCTCCTTGAGCAGGCCCTTCTCGCGCGCGTATTCGTTGAGCGTCCGGGTAAGGGATGCCTTGAAGCCCGAGAGGTGGCTCCCGCCCTCGTGGGTATTGATGTTGTTGGCGAACGAGAACGTCGACTCGACGAAGCTCCCGTTCCACTGCATCGCCACCTCGACCTCGCCGTCCTCGGCGATGCTCTCGAAGTAGATGACGGTCTTGTGGACGCGCTCCTTGCCCTCGTTGATGTGGGCGACGAAGTCGCGGATCCCGCCCTCGAAGCGGAAATCGGCCCGCTCGCCGCCGGCCCGCTCGTCGATCAGCTCGATGCGCAGGCCGCGTGTCAGAAAGGCCATCTCACGCATCCGCTGGGCGAGCGTCTCGAACGAGTATTCGGTCTCGTCGAAGATCTCGCGGTCGGCCAGGAAGGAGATGGTGGTGCCGGTGGTGTCGGTCTTCTCCCCCTTCTCCAGCGGACCGCGCGGATCGCCGCGCTCGAAGCCCTGCCGCCAGACGTGGCCGTCGCGGTGGATCTCGAGCCGGAGATCCTCGGAGAGCGCGTTCACCACCGAGATGCCGACGCCGTGCAGGCCGCCCGACACCTTGTAGCCGTCACCGCCGAACTTGCCGCCCGCGTGCAGCTTGGTCAGCACCACCTCGGCGGCCGGGAGCCCGACCTCGGGCATCACCGCCACCGGGATGCCGGCGCCGTTGTCGGTGATGGTCACGCGGTTGTCGGGGGCGATCACGGCAACGATGTGGTCGCAGCGCCCCGCCAGCGCCTCGTCGACGCTGTTGTCGATGACTTCGGTGACCAGATGATGAAGCCCGCGGGGACCCGTCGAGCCGATGTACATGCCGGGCCTGCGGCGAACCGCTTCGAGGCCCTCGAGAACCGTGATGTCTTTGGCGTCGTACCCGGATTGAGTCAATGAAAACCCGCGTGAATAGGCGATAAACGAGCAATTGGAAGTCTACCAGACGGCCCCCCTGGAGCCGTCCGGCCGGAGTGCCACAAATGTGTCACGAATTGGCGTCGGGCGATCGCGCGTAGGCCCGCTCGACGGCATCGCGAAGGGTGCCCTCAGGGAGCCCCTCGACGATCCGGCGGGCGCGTCTGGCGCGACCCGGGTCAGGCGCGGCCGGGACCACCTCGGATGCTGCAGGCGAGGCCGTCGCTGGCAGCTCGCCAACCTCGAAGCGCAGCCCCACCGGCGCCGCCTCCCCCAGCTCGGCGGCCAGGGCCGCCAGCACCTGGCCGCTCAGCAACGTCAGCTCCGACGCCCAGGTCGAGCTGGTGCAGTGGACGACCAGGACGTCGCCGGTCATGCGGATCGGGTGGCTGTTCCGGGCCACCTGCTCGCCGGCCACCCGCGGCCACACGGCGCGCGCTGCCGCCGCCGTCTCGTCGCGCCGGCCTCCGGGCAGCCGGGGCAGCAGCGAGTCGATTCGTTGCAGGTCGTGCATCACAGCGTCACCGTAGCGTCGCGGATGGTGAGCACCGCCGCCGGCGCATCGCCCAGGTCGGCGGCGTCGGTGGTGGTCAGCAGGGCCTGCTGGAAGCGCCCGACGGCGTCCAGCAGCAGGCTCCTGCGACCGGCGTCGAACTCGCCGGTGACATCGTCCAGGAGGAGCAGCGGCTGCTCGTCGCGCTCGGCTT
>Ga0070712_100002986_pt1 | contig 10465 bp, 11 predicted proteins | sample LARL81metaG_FD_71396 | JGI IMG/M metagenome (GOLD analysis project Ga0070712, IMG submission 71396) | Corn, switchgrass and miscanthus rhizosphere microbial communities from Kellogg Biological Station, Michigan, USA - LAR L8-1 metaG | ecosystem: Host-associated > Plants > Roots > Rhizosphere ...
ATCTGCGAGACATAGGCGGTGTTGTCGGTCGTCGCCGCGGCGGGCGAGATGCCCCGCTTGACGTCGATATTGTCGTGCAGCTCGCGCATGGCGAATGATTCCTCGAGTTGAAGATGTTGTGGCATCGCCTGCGCCTTTGGGCGCAGGTTGTTGTTCGATAATTTGAGAGCGATCGGGGGTCGTCCCTGCTGGCTCAGGTCTGCAGCAGCTTGAGGGCTTCGAAGTTGGTGACGTCGCCGCCGACCCGCTTGCGGGTGTAGAACTGCACGAAGGGCTTCGCGGAGTACGGATCACGCAGCGTCGAGATGCCGACCCGGTCGACGATGGTATAGCCCATCTTGAAGTTGCCGAACGCGACCGGCAGCGCGCTAGCGCCGATCGCGGCCATATCCGCCGCCTGGCGCACCTCATGGCCGAGCAGGATCGACGGCTTGCCGAGCTGCTGGTTCTGCTGCCAGATGTAACGGCCCTCGCCGTCCTTCAGCAGCATCACCTTGCCGACCGACGCGCGCTGCATCATCCAGATAGCGCCGCCGAGATAGAACTCCTTCAGCGCGGTCATCACCATGATGAGGTCATCCCAGGAGATGGCGCCACCCGTTCCGGCCGCAATCTGCTCGATCTTGCCGGAGCCTCCAGCCGCAAAGGTACCGCTGGCGTAGGTGGTGAAGCCGCGCGGCTTCTTGACACCGTTGCCGACCACGAACGCATTGGCCTCGACGCGGCCGAACTTATCGCCGATCTTGTTGCCCAGCCAGGTCTCGACGTTCCAGGCGTTGTCCTCGAGCAGCTTCTGCGTCACCTTCGGATTGGCATAGAGCTCGTGCACGGGAATGCGCTGCAGGCCGCCCCTCGGCGTGCCGGTTTCCGGTCGATCCTCCTGCTCGCCGACCCAGCCCGCGGCCGCCTCGTCGTCATCGCGGGGCGCCTCGAAGGCATCCGAGGAGATGGTCTCGATGTTGGCGACCGCACGCATCGGCGAGGTCTCGAACTGGACGCCGCTGATGATCTGGCCGATCGTCGGCGTCACCATGTAACCGCCATCCGGATCCGAGCCGACCGACATGGCCTTCTGCTCGGCGCCCTGCAGGCCCTTGTCGTCCTTGCGGAGATAGACAGGGAATGCGTTGCGGTAGGACTTGATCTCATCGAGGTCGACCTTGTCCGGATCGAAGTCCGCCTTCAGCTCGTGCTTCACGGCCTTTGCATCGCGGGCGAAGGCCTGCGCGGCCTTGGTGCCCTCGTCGGTATCGCCCCAGCCGCCGCCGAGCTTGCCGCGGTTGAGCTTCTTCTCGATGTCGTCCATCCGTGTGGTCGCGGACGAGAGCGCGGTTTCGGTCAGCGCCTTGACCCTGGCGGAGATCGCGTCGTGCTTCTCCAGCACGCCGGCGATCAACGCCTCGACGTCCTTCTTGAACTGGTCGGAGCCAGTCAATGCCTTCGGCGCGTCTTCGACGAGCTTGCGGACGTCGGCCAGGCTCTTGTCGGTGGTGTCCTTCAGCGACTTGACGTTATCGCCAATCGCCTTGATCTCGCGCTGGGCGTCAGCCAGCACGTCTTCCATATCGGGCATGTGTGTCTCTCTAGGGATGGAGTTATGTGCTGAGCTCGCATCGGAAGCGGCCCCGTTGGTCCTCGTCATCCTCATCCCGAGGTTCTGACGGTCTTAAAGCGCCAGCCTCGTCCCGAGGTTCCGGCGGCGTGGTGAGCTAGTTGGCCTGTCGCGACGTCGCTGGTCACGGCGATCAAACTTCGTGATGAAGCTGCCTTGCCTCATCGTCGGAACTTGGCTGTTCCATTCGGGAGTTGACGTGTGAGAGCGGATTGACAGCGAGCATCGCAATCGCTTTACTGCGGGTTCGGGGGCTTGCGATCCCCCCGTGAGGCGACATGCCTAAGAATCGCGTCCTGTTTCACAAAGGGCGCAGCATGTCATCATACAGCTCGATCTCATCAGAAAAGCTTTCTCGACTCCTTGGCACGATCAAGGCGCCAACGCTCATCGACGTCCGCATGGACGACGATTTCGCGGCGGACCCTCGATTAATCCCGGGCGCCAGTCGGAAATCTCATCGCGACATCCACGACTGGGGGCCCCGGCTCACTGGGCAGTCGGTCGTCGTCATTTGTCAGCAAGGTCAGAAGCTCAGTGAAGGCACCGCCGCCTGGCTTCGTCACGGCGGCATCGCCGCCGAGGTTCTCGAAGGCGGCCATCTGGCTTGGACGCGAGCGGAGTTGCCGACCGTCCTCACCGACAAGATTCCAAAGCGCGACGGACGCGGACGCACCGTCTGGGTGACCAGATCGCGCCCGAAGATCGACCGCATCGCCTGTCCGTGGTTGATCCGTCGTTTCATCGATCCGGCGGCGGTCATTCTCTTCGTGACACCTTCGGAGGTCGAGGGCGTTGCTGAACGCTTCGATGCAGCGCCATTCGACATCGAGAACGTTTTTTGGAGCCATCGCGGCGAACTCTGCACTTTCGACGTGATGATCAAGGAGTTTGGCCTCTCGACGCCGGCGCTGGAGCGGCTTGCGACGATGGTGCGGGCTGCGGACACGGCGCGGCTCGATCTCTCTCCCGAGGCGCCGGGATTGCTCGCCGCCTCGCTTGGTCTGTCGCGCATGTTCGACGACGACCTCGAACAGTTGAATGCCGGCATTCTCCTCTACGACGCGTTCTACCGATGGTGTCGCGACGCAACCAAGGAGACGCACAACTGGCCGACCAACAAGGTAAAGCCATGACCGATCTTGCCGCTACAGAAAAGGTCGGCGCGCAGGACCACGCCCACGGCATCTCCTTCAACGAGGCGCTTCTCGTCTGGATCCGGGTGGCCATTCTGAGCTTCGGCGGGCCGGCCGGCCAGATCGCGGTCATGCATCGTATTCTAGTAGAGGAGAAGAACTGGATCTCGGAGGGGCGTTTCCTGCATGCCTTGAACTACTGCATGCTGCTACCCGGGCCCGAGGCGCAGCAGCTCGCGACTTATATCGGATGGCTGCTGCACCGGACCGTCGGCGGCATCGTGGCGGGAGGATTGTTCATCTTGCCCGGTGTCTTCGCCATCATGGGGCTCAGCTACATCTACGCCGCCTACGGCAACGTCGGGTTCGTCGAGGCCCTGTTCTTTGGCCTGAAGGCGGCGGTGCTCGCCATCGTGATCCAGGCCGTGTTTCGCGTTGGCAAGCGGGCCCTGCGCAATCCGATCATGATCGCGATCGCGGCGATAGGCTTCATCGCGATCTTCTTCTTCGGCGCACCCTTTCCGCTGATCATTATCGCGGCCGGAATCGTCGGCTTCGTCGGCGCGAGGCTCGGCAGGCCCGAGTTCGCAGCCATCGAGCACGGAGGCAAGAAAACCGCGGCCATCGACAGCATGCTCGGCGAAGCCGTGCCCGACCACGTGCGGGCAAACCCGTCGCGGACGCTACGCGTAGCTGCCGTGTGGCTGGCGCTCTGGCTTGTTCCGGTCTTCGCCCTCATCGTTGGCCTCGGATCGGACAGTGTCTTCAGTCAGATCGCGATCTTCTTCAGCAAAATGGCGATGGTTACCTTCGGCGGCGCCTATGCAGTGCTGGCTTACGTCGCCCAGCAGGCCGCAGACTATTATCATTGGGTTAGTCCGCACGAGATGCTCGACGGGCTCGGTATGGCCGAAACGACACCCGGTCCCCTGATCATGGTGGTCCAGTTCGTGGGCTTCATGGCGGCGTTCCGCGAGGCCAGCGGCCTATCCCCGATGCTTGCCGGGACGCTCGGCGGCTTGCTGGCGACGTGGGTGACTTTCACGCCCTGCTTCCTCTGGATCTTCGTCGGGGCGCCGTACATCGAGGCTCTGCGTGGCAACAAGGCGCTCGCCGGCGCGCTGTCCGCAATCACAGCCGCAGTGGTCGGTGTGATCCTCAACCTGTCCATTTGGTTCGCACTGCACACCCTGTTCCGGCAGACCGTGCCGATCCAAGGCTATGGCCTTTCGTTCGATGCGCCGTTGTTCACTAGCGTGGACCTGCCGGCGCTCGCGCTGTCGGTCGCCGCGGCGACCGCAATCTTCCGCTTCAACGTGGGGATGCTCGTCGTCCTCGCGGCTTCCTGCATCACAGGCGTCCTGCTTCGCGTAGCAGGCCTCATCTGACCGAATGGAGACGACGAAACAACCTTCGAACATGGGGCGGGATTCAAACCAGGAGAACGGATCATGTGGAACCGGAACATCTCTCGGATGATCCTTTGCCTAGCTCTACTTGGCGTCTTCACGCCGGCCCATGCGCTCACGCAGCAGGAGCTTGTCGCGAAGCTCGAGGCTGCGGGTTACACGCAGGTCAGCGATATCAAGTCGACCGCTGAAGGGACGGCCGTCAAGGCGGTCAAGAACGGCAAGGAAGTCCGCCTCGTCGTCGACAGCAGCGGTCAGATCAAAGAGCAAAAATAGCAACAAGTTATCCGCGGCCCAGATCGGCGTGGTCACCGTCGTCCTGGCACGCCGCTGGCCTGAAGGAAAAGGAGTAGAGCGTCATGATGAAATCAACGGTCCTTGCCCTCGCGGTCGTTTTGCTGCCGGGCTTGGCCCTTTCTTCGCCGGCCACCGACGAGCAGGAAACGGCTGTCGCAATCACCCAGGGCGCGGCCGTCGCGTCTGGGCCACATACGGATTCGCTGCATGGAATCGTCAACAGCGTCGATCAAGGCAACGACACGATCGACATACGCCTGTCTCCGGACAAAATGGAGCGGTTCAAGGTTCAGGACGGTTTGCTGTTCAACGCGGTCCGCTACGGCGATCAGGTCGATATCACGGTGCAAAACATCACTGGCGCAATGACCATCGTGGGGCTGAGGAAAGAATAGGCCAAACTACAATCGTTGCTGCTGCGAACAACTGCAGCGCGGTTCATCTAGGAGCACATACCATGCGGAACACTTTCTCGATGTTGATTGGAACGTGCGCGGCCCTGCTTGCCTCGGCCGCAAACGCTCAGAGAGTCGACTGGCAGATCTTCGCCGAGCCCTTCGTCTCGTCGGCCCATGCGCAGGACGTAGACTGGCAAAAGGTAGATGAAACGCTCGGTAGGAAGCCGGCGGTCGCCGGCGACGTCCATCGCTACGGCTTTCCCCGAACCGACCTAACGGTGACGCTCGGCGGCGTAACCATCAAGCCGGCCCTCGCGCTGGGTGGCTGGGTCGCCTTCAAACCGGCGCACGGCGGCGTCATGGCCATGGGCGATCTAGTGCTGCTGGAGTCCGAAATTAATCCGGTCATGCTGAAGATGATCGCGAACGGGCTCGAGATCACGGCGGTGCATAACCATCTGCTCGGCGCAAGCCCCGAAACGTTCTACATGCACGTCGCTGGTCACGGCGAGCCGATCAAAGTCGCCACTGCCATCCGCGATGCCCTCGCCGAAAGCAAGACACCGCTGACGGTTTCAGCTTCGACAGCTCCTCCGCCGCCGATCGATCTCGACACCGCCCAGCTCGACCAGATCATCGGTGTGAAAGGCCAGGCCAATGGCGGCGTCTACCAATTCAACGTTCCCCGTCGCGATCCCGTAACCGAGGAAGGCATGCAATTGAGTCCCGTCGGTCCGATGGGGGTTGCAATCGGCATTAACTTCCAGCCGACCGGTGGAGGCAAGGCTGCTATCACAGGCGATTTCGTTCTGACCAGCGATGAGGTCAATCCGGTGATCATGGCGCTCCGCGCGCACGGTATCGAAGTCACTGCGCTTCACAGCCACATGCTGGACGAACAGCCACGACTGTTCTTCATGCATTTCTGGGCCAATGACGACGCCATCAAGCTAGCAAACGGGCTTCGTGCTGCCCTCGACAAGACGGCGAGCACCAAGAGCTGACGGCCAACACAGAGAGGGGGCACCCCGTGCCGCTGAAAACCTTGGGCGTGATTGAAATACCGAATGCGACCGGGAGCGAGTTTGATCACGCCGCCTTTGACCCCAGAACCAGGCGGGTGTTCATCGCGCACACCGCGCGCGACTGCGTCGAGGTCATCGACCACGACGCACAGAAGCACATCGCGACGTTGCCGGGATTTCCGAAGGTTGCGGGTGCGGTCGCCGACGACGGAGAAGTTCTAACCACCAATCGGGGTGCTGCGACCGTAACTTGGCTGGATGCCGGGACCTTCAAATCCATGGCAACATTCAAATCGGGACCGCGACCGAACGGAGCCGCAATCGTCAAACGCGCCGACATCGCGATCGTCGCCTGTATCGGCGACGATCGCGAGACACCCACTCTGCATGCCTTCGATTTGAAGAAAGGCAGCCAGCGTACAATCGATCTGCCCGGGCGCCCACGGTGGTGCGTTAGCGACGAGGCGGCCGAGCGCGTATTTCTGTGCATTCGCGAACCCTCGATGGTGTTGGTCGCCCGGCTACCGGACTTGACTGATGTCGCCCACTGGCAGCTCCCTTCGGGCGGGGCACACGGACTCGATATCGACCATTCGCGTCGACGTCTCTACGCGGCCTGCGACGATGGTAAGGTGGTCGAAATTGACATCACGTCCGGCAGGGTCACGAATGTCTGGCCGATTGCCGGAGTGCCCGACGTGACGTTCTTCAACCCGGCGACTGGCCTCGTTCACGTAGCGATCGGTGAACCTGGCCTCGTCGAAACGATCAACCCGCGAAAGGGAACAAGCTCGCGGACCATGACAGGCGCGGGCGCGCACACCACGGCCATTGTCGTTCCGGACCGGCTCTACGTAATTTCCCCGAAGCACGGCGGCGTTCTCGTCTTGGAGGATGCCTGACATGGATGGTATCTCCTTCGAAATTCCGCTCTTTCTGTTTGCCACTTTTGCAGGTGCCTTTGTGGCCGGGCTTTCGGGATTTGCTTTCGGAATCGTGGCCGCTTCGCTCTGGCTCTTCATCCTGACGCCGTTGCAGAGCGCAACCTTGATCATTGCATTCGGGCTCGTCGTGCAGGGATATTCCGTGTGGAGGTTGAGGCGCGCACTCGACTGGCGTCAGCTTCTGCCGTTCGTTGTGGGAGCGGCTTTGGGTGTGCCGGCCGGCGTCACGCTTCTGACTTGGTCCGATCCGCGCAGCATCCGCACAGCGGTCGGTGTCCTGCTCATTCTCTACAGTCTCTACGCCTATTTTCGCCCCGTTCTGAAGCCGGTCGCCGCTGGTGGCGGCGGCGGGGATGCAGCTGCAGGCTTCCTCAACGGGGTGCTCGGCGGCCTCACCGGGCTTGCGGGCATTCTCGTGACGATCTGGTGCGGGTTGCGCGGGTGGCCGAAGGAAAAGCAGCGCGCGATCTTCCAGCCCGTTGCCGTCGTTACATTCCTGATGGGCGCGATTTGGCTCGGTGCTAAGGGAACCGTCACCACCGATACGTTTTATTTCTTCCTCATGGGTTTGCCCTGTGTCGTCGTGGGGACCTGGCTTGGCCTCAAATTGTTCGGCCGTATTGATGAGGCGATGTTTCGAAAGATCGTTCTCGCGCTCTTGTTTGCTTCGGGCGCGGCATTGATGGTCTGAAACGAGCCTTTGGTTTGGCGCGCGCAGCGCCTCGCGCGCCTCGGTTTTCGGCTCGTGTCCTAGATAGCGCGGCGCACGTCGCGGAGCGACGCGACAAATGCTTCAAGCCCTGACGGCTCCGCGTCGGCGGCCTTGAAACCAGCGCGCGCGATCGACTTTGCCGCGGCATGTGAGAAGCCCCCGACGTCGCGCAGGAAATCCTCGAACTCACGCACGGTGCGAATGTCGGCGGCCTTCACGGCCGTATTGCGCGCCAGGTCGTTCATCGGGAACGTCACCAAGGAGATCTCGGGTAGCTCCTTGATGGTCTTGATGGTGCGGCGCGGCTCGTTCGGCTTGGTGCCGCGGGTGAACTCGCCGACCCGGTAGCCGATCGACTGGCCGTCGAGCTCGCCCTCCTTCATTGCGCCGTAGATGCGCTTGCCGCTCTCGGTGTCGAGATTGATCAGCCGCCCCTTCGAGGCGAGTCCGTGGCTGTCTTCGGACAGCGCCTGCCATTTGCCGATCGGCAGATCCGCCAGCGGATCATTGCCACCGAACAGACCGCCGCCCATGCTGCCGTGATTGAGCAGCATCTTCGGCATCATGCCCTTCCCCGCATGGCGTGCGAGCACGCCGGTGAAGGCGCCGGGCAGGATCAGATCGCCGCCGTCGTCCTCGTTGCCGAAGACCGAGCCATAGCCCTCGAAGGTGCCGGGCGCGGTCGCCTCGTCGACGAACTTGAACTGGAAGCGGACGCTTTTGCGTTCGGATTTCATTTTTACATGATTGCTCATGCAACCTCCGGGACTTCGCCGAGAATGCGGACTTGAAGCTATGCGCCGACGTTCGGCGCAAGCATCGCTGGCGCGGTTCGGCGAAGCGGGGGACTCAAATGATGAAGAAGGCTCAGGCCGGACGACCAAGGTCGCTTTTAGCGACGATACCGCCTTCGCAGTAAATGGTACGCGACAAATGCAGCTGGAAGCGCCATCAAAGCCGCAGCCCGAATCTCCTCGCGCGAGACACCACCGTAGACGTGGACCGTATGTCGGAGCACAGCCGCAACAAGGAGAGCGGCGACTAAGAACAGGAGCGTGTACTTCACACGCGCGTTGATCGCTTGTTCCATCTTCCAGGCTCCCGCCCACCACCGTCGAAGTGAGGCGAATTTCTTGGCGCCATCAAGGCTTTGAGATTTACCTGAAGCCCATTCGGCCGCCGGCGTAACAGCACAATTCGGACAATGTGAAACGGCTACGGCGGATTTAAATCGGAATTTGACGCACACGATCTCGAAGCGCGTGCGGCAATAAGGACATTCGCCGTCCTGGCCGTTCATGTGAAGCCCTCAGCTACCTCGCGGACAGAATATCCCCGATGTTCGTTGAGCTGCACTAACCTATTTTAGGGTTCCCCTGATCACTTTTTGGCTGTGCGGTCTGTGCCAGCACTGGAACACCATCCGGCCCGATCGGCCCGGCATTGATGGGCGCGTAGATGTGGTCGCCGCCGTCGTACTCGTCCATGTCGTCCCAGGCGCGGACGTCGTTGATGGTGGCCCAGCCAGGATTGCCGCCACCGCCGAGCGCGACCTTGTTGTACTCCGCGCGATCTTTTGCGGTGGCGCGCAGAAACTCGCCGTCGATGAACTTGCTGTAGTAGCCGTCGCGGCGTTCCTGCCGCGATAGCAGCTGCCGGTCGAAGGCCTTCTCGAAGCGGCGATGCCAGGGGCGGATCGTGTGCACCAGGTGCATCGCGATCAGCGTCTCAGCCGCGGCGCGTGCCGCCATCTCCGCAGGGTAACCGATGACAATCGGGAGCACCCCCATGCCATGGCAGATGCTCTCGATCTCGTGGTTGCGCAACTGGATGTGCTGGGCATCAACGCCCTTCATGTCGAACGGCGTGAACTTGGCGTCATTGTCGAGGATCATGACACGGCTGACATTGTCGAGGCCGCTGTAATGCTTCTTGACCCAGGCCGCGAGACGCACCAGCTCTTTCTCGTCGAGGCCCTTGTTGACCGAGATGATGCCGCTCGGCCGCGCGCCGTGCGCGTGCAGCATCGCATGCGTCTGCTCGGTCGCGAGCGCGAGCCCCAGCGGCTCCTGCAACAACTGCACCGCGTCGAGGCCCTGCAGGCCGTCCCAGGAGAGACCGCGGATGTGCAGAAGCTCAGCCGGCGTGAAGGTTTCCTGCGAGCCATCGGGCGCGGTGACGACATAATACGGCGTGCGGTCGTTGGTCCATTTCGGCTGCACATGGGTGGGGACAATCGGGATCAGCTCGACGAGCTTGCCGCGCACGACGTTCTTGTAGGCATAGGCGTTGTTGGTGACGGCACAGTGGACCGCCAGCGTCTCCTTGAACTGCAGCGGGTCCTGCCATTCGTTCGGTTCGGAATCGAGCAGCTCGTACAGCGGATGGTCGTAGGCCTCCTCGCGTTTGCCGTCTCGGGGCTTCTTGTAGACCTTGGTCGGCACGGTCGACACCGCCTCGGCGATGCGCCGCGTGCAGGCGAGGAACGTCGAGCATCGCAGCGCACTCTTCCAGCCGACGGCGACGCCCGATCGCGACTGATAACTGCCGAACAGCCCGCCCCAGAGCGAAGAAATCTCGCCCCAGGTGAGACCATCCCTCCCCTTGAACTCGCGCCCGATCGACCCGAACAGGCTCATGCGGTGCCGCGCTCGAGCTTGCGGCCGATGAGGACCGAGAGTCCTATGGCAAGCATACCGCCAACGAGGAAGCCGGCCGGCACATAGATCAGCCACGCGCCATAGGCGATCGCGCCGGCGCCGGCAAAGCCGAGGCCGTCCGCGATGACATGCGGCACGCGGCTTGCGATTGCGCGGCCGGTGCCCCCGAGCGCCCTACGCAGGCCGGCCAATGCCATGGAGAACCTTCGTGCCACGCTCGGGATCTCCCAAATCAGCCATCGCCTCGGCCGCCGCATCGATCCTCGCCATCA
>Ga0070712_100002987_pt1 | contig 10465 bp, 9 predicted proteins | sample LARL81metaG_FD_71396 | JGI IMG/M metagenome (GOLD analysis project Ga0070712, IMG submission 71396) | Corn, switchgrass and miscanthus rhizosphere microbial communities from Kellogg Biological Station, Michigan, USA - LAR L8-1 metaG | ecosystem: Host-associated > Plants > Roots > Rhizosphere ...
CCGCCGTTGAACTCGTAGCGCTTCCACATCTTGAACGGCGTGTTGAAGGCCATCGCCCAGCCGTTGGGGTAGTGGTTGTAGGTCTTCGGGCTTCCGAGGTCGTCGAGCATCGCGAGGTTGGCCTCGATGTCGTCTGGAACGCCGTTGAAGAACTTGTTCTCGTTGACGGAACCGTTCGGTCCGCCCTCGCCGCTCGCGCCGTTGTCGGAGACGAGCACGATCAATGTGTTCTCGAGTTGATCGGTCTCATCGAGGTAGTCGAGCAGCCGCCCGATCTGGTGGTCGGCGTGGGCAAGGAATCCGGCGTACACCTCCGCCATCCGCGAGAACAGCCGCTGCTCGTCCTCCGACAGCGAGTCCCACGGGCGAGTGACGTCGACCGCGGGGAACGGCTTGCCTTCCGGGCCGCTGCGGGTCTCCGGCGTACCGATCGGATTGAGCGGCGGCAGCGCGGTGTCCTCCGGGACGATGCCCAGCTGCTTTTGACGAGCCAGCGTCCCGTCGCGCATCGCCTCGTATCCCAGGTCGAACCGGCCCTTGTACTTGTCGATCCACTCCCGCGGCGCCTGGTGTGGTGCGTGGCAGGCGCCGGGCGCGTAGTAGAGGAAGAACGGCTTGTCGGGTGCGACGGCCTTGGCGTCCTTGATGAACTCGAGCGCCTTGTCGGTCAGGTCCTCGGTGAGGTGGTAGCCGTCCTCGGGCTGCGCGGGCGGCTCGACCGGGTGGTTGTCGTACACGAGATCGGGGTGCCACTGGTCGGTCTCGGCGCCGAGGAAGCCGTAGAAGCGCTCGAATCCCCGCCCTCCGGGCCAGTTGCGGCGGGTCGCGGCAAGGTGCATCTCGTCGGTCGGACACAGATGCCACTTGCCGGTCATGTACGTGTTCCATCCGAGCTCCCCGAGGATCTCGGGAAGCATCCCGTTCTCGGGTGGGATCGTTCCGCTCGCGTTCGGGAACCCGATCGCCGCCTCGGTGATGCAGGCCATGCTGTTGCGCGTGTGGTTGCGGCCCGTCAGCAGGCACGACCGAGTGGGTGAGCACAGGGCCGTCGTGTGCCATTGCGTGTACCGCACGCCCTGCGCGGCGATCCGATCGATGTTCGGCGTCTCGACCGGTCCGCCGTAGCATCCGATCGCGGAGAATCCGACATCGTCGAGCACGATGTACACCACGCTTGGCGCGCCCTCGGGCGCCCGCGGCGCCTCAAAAGGCGTCCAGTCGGGCTCCGAGTCGCGAATGTCTACATTGATGACGCCCCTGAACGGCTTGCTCACTTCAACCACCATCCCCGGTTCATGTCGACCCTGATGACTGCCTGTTTTCAGCGTCCCATCAGATGCGCGCCCGGCATCACCCGAATCAGATGATTCGGGTGGCTCACCGGCGGTTCACGCTTATCGGGTGACGTTGGCGAGCGCGCGCGACAACGGGTCGACGGAGATGGTCGAGATCCCGGCGGGTGCGTTCCACATGGGCTCTGCCGCGTTCTACCCCGAAGAGGGCCCCGTCCGGGAGGTGCAGGTCGGCGGTTTCGAGATCGACCGCGGGCCCGTGACGGTCGCCCAGTTCGCCCGGTTCGTCGAGCAGACCGGCTACGTCACGGTCGCCGAGCGAACGCCCGACGCGGCCGACTACCCCGACGCCGATCCCTCGCTGCTCGTGGCCGGCTCAGCCGTGTTCCACCCGACCCCCCATCCCGTCCCGCTCGACAATCCCGGGCGGTGGTGGGCATACGTGCCGGGCGCCGGCTGGCGCCACCCATGGGGTCCCGCCAGCGACAACACCGAGCGCCAGGACCACCCGGTCACGCACGTCGCCTACGAGGACGCCGAGACGTTCGCGCGATGGGCGGGAAAGGACCTTCCGACCGAGGCCGAATGGGAGCTCGCGGCGCGGGGCGGTCTCGACGGCTCGACGTTTGCCTGGGGCGACGAGCCGACGCCGGGCGGCGAGCTGATGGCCAACCACTGGCAGGGCGATTTTCCGTGGCGCAACACCGGTGCGCGCGGCTGGCGGGGCACCACCCCCGTCGGACTGTTCCCAGCCAACGGCTACGGGCTCCACGATGTGACGGGCAACGTGTGGGAATGGACGTCGGACTACTACGACCCACGCGGCGCGGGCCCGGACGCGCCCGCCAGCCCGTGTTGCAGTCCGCCGCTGAACCCGCGCGTCGCGACACCCGATGCCAGCTATGACGTGGGGCGCCCCGGCGCGCACATCCCGCGACGGGTCATCAAGGGCGGCTCGCACCTGTGCGCGCCGAGCTATTGCCTGCGCTACCGGCCCGCGGCGCGTCAGCCGGAGGCGATCGACACGTCAACGAGCCACATCGGCTTTCGCTGTGTAATCCGCTGACGGTGCGCGAGGACGCTCTCCCACCCGAGCAGCTGCGGGCGTTGGCCCGGTCGTGGTGGATCGCGGTCGTGCTGGGGGTGCTGAGCATCGTGGCCGGCGCCATCGTGCTGGCGCGGCCCGATCACAGCCTCCGGGCGATCGCCGTGATCATCGGGATCTTCATCCTGATCGACGGGCTCGTCGAGCTGTACTGGGCGATCGTCCATCGCGTCCAGAGCACCGCCACCGCCGCGCTGCTCGGGATCCTCAACGTGGTCGTCGGCGTCTTGCTGATCCGCCACCCGATCGCCGGCGTCCAGGCGGTCGCGCTGTTCATCGGCATCTGGCTGATCGCCGTCGGCGTCGTGCGCGCGGTCGTGGCGGGCGACGCGCCGGGGAGCGCGCTCGGGCGGCTGCTGATCGCGGGGGTCGAGATCCTCGCGGGGATCATCATCGTCGCCAGCCCCGACATCGGCTATGCGACGCTGACCTTGCTGGTCGGCTTCTCGTTCATCGCCAACGGCATCGCGATGATCGCCGCCGGTGTGCTGCTGCGCACGCTCAAGGACGGCGAGCCGCGGCGGCCCGACGTCGCGATCTCCCGCTGAGCCGGCTTAGCGCTCGCGCAGCACCGGAATCGCGGCGCGCTTCTCGTCGTCGAGGTGATCCCAGAGGATCCCAGGCGGGCGGCGCCGATCTCGTGTCCGGATCACGCCCGTCGGTGTGACGACCACGTCGACCCGGAAGTCATGGTCGGTCTCGGGCAGCGGTTCGTCGAGCACTTGCAGGTCATGCACCGTCGTGACGATCGTCGTCTCGTCGCCGACGAGCCCGTGGTCCATCAGCAGCGCGAACTCGAGGTCGGAGAAGCCGCCGCCCTTGCCCACGCGCGCGCCCTCGCGGTTGACTGCCACCGTGCCGCAGACGATCAGGTCGACCGGCGCGAGTTCCTCGACCGCGAGATGTCGTGCCTCGGCGAGCGCGCGCTTGATCGTCGGGTCGCCTTCGACCAACACGAACGGCTTCTTGTCGGCCAGCCGCGGCACCGCCATGTACAGCGTCTTGCCTTCCGTGCGCGCGAGTCGGCGAACGGGCAGCTGCGGCGAGTCCGGGTTTGACTTGACAACTTGCGCCATCCCCCATTCGGGCAGTTCCCCGAGACGGTCGGCCGCCCGCTCGGCGCCGCGGAAGTTCGGGATCCGCCCGCGGGCGCCCGGGAAGCGAGCCGCGCCTTCCCGCTGAAGCAGATCCCAGACGCGCTCCCGGACTTCCTGCTTGGCGTCCACCGGCCACAGGCTAGGACGCAGCCGGCAACAAGTGAGCTCCGCCCGGGTGTCCCGCCCGAGGCCGCAAAACCAGCACCCGCGTCCGGTCGCACCCAGGTCTGCTGGCTTCTCGTCGCATAGCCACCACGATCCAGCGCACCTCGACGGGCTCGCAGACGTGTGCTGGCTTCTGCTCTCAGGCGGTCGCGGAAAACGTGCCCCTCGTGGTAAGACCGCCCGAGGCGCGTGAGCTTTTCCCGCGCCGCGGGCCGCGGGCCGCGGCTTGCGCGTCATAGCCACTCGGTGTCAAACCGGGGACTCTCGTGGATGTTGACCTGCCGCAGGCGCCCGCTCCCCGAGTTGACGAACCGGTGCGCAACTCCCGTCGGCGCAACCACCGCCTCTCCGCCGCCGACCACGCGCTGTTCGCCGTCGAGCGTGAACGTGGCTTGTCCCTCCAGCACAACGAACACCTCGGGATACGTGTGGCGATGCAGCGCCGGACCCTCGCCCGGCGCGAGATCTACAGCGATCACCGATACGTTGGCGCCGATCTGTTCTCCAAGCGTCTCGAACACTGACATCTTGCTCTCCTTCGATCCGATCCGTTCGTTCAAGGAGACCGCGCGGCCGGCGCGAATTCATCGCTCGACTCGCTCTTCATGCGATTCACATGACTTCGCCCGGCGACGGCCGCATAATGTCGCCTGCAAATGAGTGCCACCGGCTACACAGACCGCGCTTATGTCTCCCCCGTGCCCGCGCTGTTCGGGCGCGTCATGGGGCTCGTCGCGCTCACCGTCGGGTTCGCGACGCTTGGTGTGTTCCTCGCGCGTAGCTGGGGCGGCGCGGCCTGGTTCATCGCATGGCTGCTCGCGCTGGGCTGCCTGGTCGGCCTGAACGTCGCCAACTCCCGCGGCAACACGAGTCTGGCGATGACGCTCCTGCTCGCGTTCGGACTGCTGATCGGAGTGAGCGTCTCGGCGACCGTCAACTACTACTCGCAGACGGATCCCACCGCCGTCCGCCAGGCATTCGGGGCGACGGCGCTGTTCGTCGGCGGCCTCGGCGCCGGCGGGTATTCGATCCGCAAGGACCTGTCGTACCTGTATCGGGTCGCGTTCTGGCTGCTGATCGCGCTGATCGTCGCGGGCATCGTCCTGATCTTTGTGCGCATCGATGCCGCCTACACGATCTATGCCCTGGTCGGGCTCGCGGTCTTCGGCCTCTACACCGTCATCGACTTCAACCGCCTGCGCCGCGCCGGCACCAACGAGGCGATCCCGCTCGCGGCCGGGATCTTCCTCGACATCCTGAACATCTTCCTGTTCTTCTTGCAGCTGTTCGGCCGCAGCAACTGAGCTCTAGGCGGCGGCTAAGCCCAGGCGCGGCCCGCGACCTCGGCGATCAGCCGCAGCTTCTTCTCTTGGGCGTCCTCGCTGATCGCGTTGCCGGGGCCGGCCGACGAGAAGCCGCATTGCGTCGAGAGCGCGAGCTGCTCGCGCGGATGGAACTTCGCGGCCTCTTCGATCCTCGCCAGCAGCTGCTCGGGGGATTCGAGCTCGTCGAACTTCGACGACACCAGCCCGAGCACCACGACCTTGTCATCGGGCACATCGCCGAGCGGCTCGAATGATCCGGAGCGCTCGTTCTCGTACTCGAGCAGCAGGCGGGAGTAGTTAGGAAGCCGCCCGAACAGCTGCTTGGAGATCGCGCCGTAGCCCCCGGCGCTGATCCAGTGGCTGTCGTAGTTGCCCTTGCAGATGTGCAGGCCGAACGTGACCCCGGGAATCGCCGCGACCTCGTTGAGCATGTCCGCGCCCTCCGTCATCACGCGGTCGAACGGGATCCCGACCTTCGCCCACGCGGTCTGCTGGGACGGGTCGATCAGCTGCCCGAAGTCAGGCGCGTCGATCTGGATGTAGTTGCAGCCCATCCGCGCGAGCTCCTCGGCCTCCTCGCGCATCAGGCGCAGGCCGTCGGCGAACAGCTCGAACGGGTCGCTGTAGGCGTCGCGGGTGCGCTCGGGAGACCACACGAGGAACAGCATCAGCGGGCTCGGCAGCGTCACCTTCACCGGGCGTCTCGCCCGCGCGCGTGCGTATGAGTACTCCTCGACGGTCATCATCCGACGGCGGCGCAGCTTGTCGGTGACCGACAGCGGCACCGCGAACACACTCTGCTCGCCACCACTCTCGTCGTGGAACGGAACTGGGATGTGCTCGGGCTCAGGGTCGGGCGTCAGTCCCGAGACGGCCTCCAGCAGCTGATCGATGAACGTGTGCCGGCGCATCTCGCCGTCGGTGACGACGTCCAGCCCCGCGCCCTCCTGCATCGCGATCACCTGGTCGACCGCGCGATCTTCGATCTCCTTGAACGACGCCGGGTCGAGCTCGCCCGCCTCGTATTGCGCGCGGGCGCGCAGCAGGTACTCGGGCCGCAGCAACGACCCCACGGTGTCGGCGCGATAAGCGCTTTGCACTGGACACTCTCCTCTTTAGTCCTCTTTGCACAAGACCGACGCGAGCGCGCGGCGCACGACGCGCTGCGGCTCTGACTCCGCGCCGACAGCACGCCAGGCCACCACTCCATCGGGCCTGACCAGCACCGCGCCGGCTTGCGAGATCCCATAGGCGTCGGCGAAGCCGCTGGCGGCGTCGCCGATCACGTAGCCGTCGAGCGGCACTCCAAATTGGCCAGCCGCGCTCAGCGCCGCCTCGTGCCACGCCGCGCCGTCGGCCCCGGCAAGCAGCACGAACCCGTTGCCGAACAGGTCGAGCGTCGATACCCGCGCACCGTCGCGAGGCACGAGCACGTGCGGGGCGCGCGATCCCGGACGACCCTTGGACTCGCGAGGATGCTCATGCAGCGCCTCATCGTCACCGGGCTCGAGCACGACGGCCGCCGAGTTACAGCGACAGCCGATCTCGATCGAAAAGTCGTCGACCAGGGCTTGCATGCCCTCGGTCCCCAGATACGGGGCGACCCGCGTCACGTATCGCGTGTAGGCCTGCTCGACGGTGAGCTCGCCGATCGCCCGCCGCTCGTCGTCATACGTGTCGAGCAGACGCGGGTCGGCCACGCCCCGAAGCACGAACGCAAGCTTCCACGCGAGGTTGTGGGCATCCTGGACTCCGGTGTTGCCTCCGAACCCGCCGTTGGGCGGCATCGTGTGCGCGGCGTCGCCGGCCAGAAACACGCGACCCTCCCGGTAGCGCTCGGCGCTGTCGGCCACCGCCTGCCACTTGGCGATGTCCTCGATCACAACCGGAATCTCCGGGACACCGATCGCGGCGCGTACGAGCTCGAGCGCGCGCTGCTCGTCGATCGACTGCGCCGCGTTCGCCCATGGCGCCGACGGATATGCTGCGACGATCTCGGGCCGCGCGGTGTCGCCGATCAGGTTGACGACCAAGAACCCGCGGTTGCCCGTCCTGTCGAGACGGAAGAACCCACGCAGCACCGGGTTGGTGACGTAGTTGACGCCCTGGTCGCGGCCCTTGAGCAGCGGCGCCAGGCCCACGTCTGAGCGGAAGTAGATCGTGACGCTGTTGGAGAGCACGCCGTGCCCGCGCATCGCGATCCCGAGCCGCTCGCGGGTCGGGCTGCGGTTGCCGTCGGCAGCGACGACATAGTCGGAGCGCACCGTCGTCTCACCACCGTCGTCGAGGTCACGCAGGGTCGCGGTGACACCGGTGTCGTCCTGCTCGAGCGCGGTGCATTCGACTCGGTTGCGCAGACCTGCGCCGAGCTCCTGAGCGCGCGTTCGCAAGATCGGCTCGAGCACGTCCTGGTCGATGAACAACCGCAGCGTCGGACTGAACTCCTCGACGCCGGCGTTGAGGTTTGGGAAGTAGCTGGCGATCTCGCGCCCGGCGAGCGACTCGACGTTGTTGATCCCGCCGTTGAGGAGGTACTTCTCCTCCGACCGGCGCTTGACCTCATCCTCCAGCCCCGCCCAGCGCAGGATCTCGACCGTCCGCAACTGGAAGTGGCCGGCGCGCGGATGGATCGCGGTGCCGCTGTGGCGCTCGACAGACAGGCAATCGACTCCGTGCAGCCGCAGGAACAGCGCGGTCGACAGCCCGACTAGGCTGCCGCCCACGATGAGCACGCTCACCTGTTCGTCGGTCCCTCGGTGACTCCTCAGCGCCATTGCGAACGTTTGTCGAAGCAGTCGCACTCTACGCACGACCCAGCCGACCAGGCATGCCTTCCAGCGCCGATCGGCTTGACTCTCCCGGCCACTTGTTCGCGTGCGAACAACGCCCCGGAAAACGCTAGGGTGACGAGATCAGCGCAAACCCGGCAGTCATCCTTCAGTTCCCGCGGGGCGGCTCGCTCGAACGTCAGCTCACAGCCGATCCCCCGGCCAGCGTCGCCCAGGGAGCAGTGCTCGCCGAGCCCGGCGAGACCGACGACCAGGGTGTGCTCGTGCCTCCCGACGCGGGCGAGGTCGTGCTCACGGTGCCGTCGCCGGAAGCGCTATCACGCGATCCGGCCGAAGTCCGCCGCGTGATCGGCCGTGCCGGGACCGGCACCGAGCCGCTGGTGATCGTGATCGACGACGCCGAGGAGCTTCGCGAGGAGGAGCTGGCGGCGCTGGTGCAGGCCGCGGCGCGCAGCTCCCGCCCCGTGATTGTGCGCGTGATCCGCGACGCCTGATCAGGCGACCGGCGCGCCCTGCAGCTCGTCGGCGAAGGCGCTCGACGTCATCACACGATCAGCACGACGGCGGTGCGCTTAGGGTCGACGCCCACGGATTCTCCTCTCGTCGGACGGTGTACCGCGAATGTAACGGGGCGAGCCTTGCCAACCCCAGCAATCCGATCACGGCGGTCGCCGCTCCGGCGAACAGCAGCGTTCCGCGAGCTCCGATCGTGTCGACGAGGACGCCGCCGATCACCAGCGCCGCGAGCTCGGCGCAGTTGCGCAGCGCGGCGTAGGTCGCAAACGCGCGACCATGCGCGGCGGGCGCCACCCGATCGTGGATCAGCGCGCGAGCCGCCACGTTCTTGACCCCGTGGCCGGCCCCGCCCACGGCGTAGAGCGCCAACGCCACCGGCAGCACGGCGATCGCGGCTGCGCCGAGCTTACCCGTGCCCTGGACCACGGTCCCCAGCAGTGCGGCGAAGGCGAGCGCACCGCCGGCGACGCGAGGTGCAGCCACGAGCGATCCGAGCACCATCCCCACCATCCACGACGACAGCAGCAGCCCCAGTCCGATCGGACCGGTGTGCAGCGTCTGGCGCACGAAGAAGGCGTCGGCGCTGATCGACATCGACATCGCCACCAGCGAGCCCACGAGCACGGCGGTGGTGATCCGCAGAATCGGATCGCGCGTCAACAGGCCGATGCCGTCACGGGCACGGGGGCGGTCCGGCCCGGCAAGCGCGCTGCCCGGCCGGCGAACTGTGAGCGCCGCCGCCCCCAGACCGATCGCGATGAACGTGGCGGCGTCGAACGCCAGCGCCGCGGCGACGCTCCACAGCGCGACCAGCCCCGCCCCGGCGAGCGGACCCAGCAGGTAGCCCAGGTTCCGCGCGGTCTCGACGCGAGCGTTCGCGCGCTTTGACCCGGGTCCCTGGGCCGCGACGGCGCCCACCAGGGCGAACTCGGCGGGCACCGCGATCGCTGCGCCCACGCCCAGCAGCACGCTCAGCGCGAGCACGCCCGGGAGCCCGGGCGTGCTCGCCAGCGCGGCCGCGACCACAGCCTGGAAGGCGGAAGCCGCGATCAGCAGAACGCGAGCATCGGCGCGATCGACGAGCGCCCCGCCGGCCGGCGCCGCGACCGCGAGCGCCAGCCAGTTGGCCAGAAACAGGCCGGCCACGGCGAGCCCTGAGTGCGTGCTCGCCTGGACGTGAACGGCGAGCGCGGCGATCGCGCCGATGTCGCCCCCGGCGCAGACGCCGACCGCCGCCACCAGGATCATGAGGTCGCGACGCGGTTTCATGCGCGTAGCTCGTACAGCCGGTTGAACGGATCGCCGATGTCCAGCTCGCGCACCGAACCGAACCCGGCGGCCTGCCCCAACTCATGGACCACGGCCGGCGGGCAGCCGCACGTCCCCAGCCCCTCCCCTCCCTGCGCTAGCGACGTCGTCATGCAGTACAGGACGCTGAAGCCGTACATCACCGACGCGACCGGCCCGGTGTTGTCGGCGGGGTCGTCGGCGCAGTTGATCTCGAGCATCAGGTAGGTGCCGTCGTCGGCCAGCGATCGGCGGATCCCCGCAACCAGTCCGGCCGGGTCCGCCGCGTCGTGCACGACGTCGAACGTCGAGATCACGTCGAACTTCTCCGGCAGGCCCTGCGCCGCGTCGGCCAGCTCGAACCGGACCCGATCGCCGACGCCGGCCTCCTCGGCTGCGCGCCGCGCGCGCAGCACCTGTGCCTCAAATGCGTCGTAGCCCACGAACGTGGACGCCGGGAACAGCTCCGCGAGGCGGATCACGGCACGCCCGGCGCCAGAGCCGACGTCGGCCCAGCGCAGCCCCTTCTCCAGACGGCTCTTCAGGTCACCGAGCACCGGCAGCCAGTCGCCGGGCAGCCGATGGTCGAACCACGCGCGCGTAAAGCGCGCCATCCCGTCGTAGGCATCGTCGGTGTAAGCCGCCTGCGGAACACCGCCGCCCTCGCGGAAAGCCGACTCGATCCGCCCCAGCACGGGGAGCATGCCGGCCAGCTCCTGGTAGCCGCCGCCGAGGAACCACAGTCCGCCCTCCTCGGCCAGCACCGCGGCGTGGGCAGCGGGCAGCGAGAAGCGGCCCGTCGGCCGGTCCAGCTCGAGATACCCGTTGGCGTTCAGTCCGTGGAGCCATTCGCGGACGTAGCGCTGGTCCGTGGCCGTGCGCTCGGCCA
>Ga0070712_100002989_pt1 | contig 10463 bp, 8 predicted proteins | sample LARL81metaG_FD_71396 | JGI IMG/M metagenome (GOLD analysis project Ga0070712, IMG submission 71396) | Corn, switchgrass and miscanthus rhizosphere microbial communities from Kellogg Biological Station, Michigan, USA - LAR L8-1 metaG | ecosystem: Host-associated > Plants > Roots > Rhizosphere ...
GAGAAGATCACCCTGTTGCATGGGACAGGACACCCAGGATTGGGGCCTATGAGTCCCCTTGCTTCCGGAGGCAACGGCGGCGCTGGCTATGTGGTAGGAATCGAACGTCTTGGCATCCCGGGAATACAGATGTCGGACGCCGCCTATGGCGTGCGCTCCAGCGGTAGTAACGGACGTTACTCGACCGCTCTCCCCTGCAATCTTGCTGCAGCGGCGACTTGGGATTTAAAAGGAGCCTATGAATATGGTGCGCTCATCGGGCGGGAACTCCGGGCTCAGGGCTTCAATATGTCCCTCGGCGGCGGCACCAATTTGACGCGCGAACCGCGAAATGGCCGCAACTTCGAGTATCTCGGCGAGGACCCGATTCTTGCCGGTAAGCTTGTTGGCCAACTCATTCGGGGAACGCAAGACCAGCACATGATCGGCGACATCAAGCACTATGCGCTGAACAATCAGGAGAGCGGCCGCAATGCGGTGAACGTGAATATCGACGAGCGCTCGATGCGCGAAACCGATCTTCTGGCATTCGAGATCGGCATCCGCGACGGCAACCCCGCCGGGGTGATGTGCTCTTACAACCGCGTGAACGGCGATTACGCTTGCGAAAACAAATATCTTCTGACCGACGTTCTGAAGCAGGCGTGGAAATTCCGCGGATTTGTCCTGTCGGACTGGGGAGGGGCGCACAGCACCGCGAAAGCCTCCGCCGCCGGTATGGACCACGAGCAACCCAATGACGTTTTCTATGGCGATGCATTGAAAAAAGCTGCCCAGTCGGGTGAGGTCCCGATGGCACAACTCGACGATCACGTTCAACGCATTCTGCGTTCGATGTTTGCTACCGGCGTCATTGACGACCCACCGCAGAAGAGCGTGGTGGATGTGATGGCCGGATTTGAAATCTCGCAACACATCGCCGAACAAGCCATGGTGTTGCTGAAGAATGACAAAAACCAATTGCCGTTGGATGCTTCCAAGCTGAAGACAATCGCGATCATTGGGGGTCATGCGGATGTGGGCATGGTTTCCGGAGCAGGATCGGCACAGGTGGACCCTCCCGGCGGAAACGCAGTTATGCCTCCCGGAAAACGCGCGACCATGTGGGGAGTTCCAATATGGTTTCCAACTTCTCCGCTGAAAGCGATTCGCGCCAAAGCACCGAACGCGAAAGTCGAGTTCAATGCGGGCGATGATCTCGACTCTGCGGCAGCAGCAGCTAAGGGCGCCGATGTCGCAATCGTGTTTGCATGGAAGTGGGAGACTGAGGGCCGTGATGCCGACAATCTCTCCCTGCCCGGCAATCAGGATGCTCTAATCGCGAAGATCGCCGAAGCGAATCCGAACACTGTGGTGGTGCTCGAAACCGGCAATCCCGTGACGATGCCTTGGATTGATCACGTCAATGCAGTCATGGAAGCATGGTTTGCGGGCAGCAGCGGCGACAAGGCTCTGGCCAATCTGCTCTTCGGCGACGTCAATCCGACCGGCAAGTTGCCGATTACGTTCCCCAAGAGTGAGGCTGATCTGCCGCATTTGACCATCGAGAAGCCGGCGCCCGGAACGCAACCTCGTCCCGGTGACCGCGAGGCTTGGCGGAAAGCTCTCGCAGGCTTACCCGCGTTCCAAACCAAATACGATGAAGGATTGAAGGTTGGCTACAAGTGGTACGACTCCGAGAAAAGGCCGGTGCTGTTTCCATTTGGCTACGGATTGTCGTACACCACTTATGAGTATTCGAGTTTGCAAGCAACTGGAGACGGTGGTTTGACCGTGAGCTTCACCATCAAGAACACAGGCAACCGGGCTGGAACCGAAATCGCTGAAGTTTATGCCGCGCTTCCGGCAGGCACAGGAGAACCACCCAAGCGTCTGGTGGGATGGTCGAAGGTAGAACTCAATCCCGGAGAAAGCAAAGATGTGACTGTACAGGTTGAACCGCTCTTTCTTTCTACGTTCGACACACAGAAACATGCATGGCAGCGATCGGCAGGAGACTACGCCGTGATGGTTGGCGGAGCTTCGAACAATCTGACCCTGAAGCAGATCGTCACGATGAAGTAATTGCTTGCGAAATGACTGCGCGGCTGGCCAGTGAGGTCAGCCGCGTTTTTCATTTTGGGGCGAGACTCGAACGGCCGGATTCTCGTCGCCAAGCGGTGCGCCCTCACCCCATCCCAAGTTCGTCCGCGGTTTCAAGCGGCGTTCCGCATTTCCGGCAGATCACGGCCCCACAGTCGCCGCACGTGATCGGGTCGGAAACTTCGCTCGCGCATTTTGGGCAGTAAAAGCTCTCTCGGGAGTTAGCATCGGACGTCATTGGCGCAAATGTAGCACATCGCCAAGGACGAACTTCTGATCCGCTATCGACCCATGACTTTGCGAATCGTTGCCATCAGTTCGGCCGGGGTAAACGGCTTCTGCAAAAAAGCGGCCTTGTGGTCGATATCGGTCAGGTCATCGCTGGAATAGCCTGACATGTAGATCACCTGAATATTCGGCCATCGCGCTTGTACGAGCGCGATCAGTTCCCGGCTGCTGATTTCTGGCATGACAACGTCGGTTAAAAGGATATCAATAGGATTTGAGTACGATTCCAGCAACGAAATCACCTCGTCGCGGCGGTACACGGCCAGAACGGTGTATCCGGCTTGGGTGAGAATGGTTTGTCCAAGTTCGCGAAGGAGCGCTTCGTCTTCCGCTAATAGAATCGTGCCGTTGCCGCTCTGAGGATGCACGGACATAGGGGCCCACCGGGTTTTGTTCCCCGGTCATAGACGATGGCGGCCCGCATAGTCTAGCACTGCACTGGAAGTTGTGCACCAGCGTCGGCACCGTTCGGGCGGGGATAGCCCCCAAATCAGGTGCGGATTAGCAGAAGAACGGTACGGCTTGCCCGGAGTTCTCCTTCTACCCCTTCAGTCCAGCCATGTTTTAATGGAGATAGCACGCAGGTTCGCACCTTCCGTGCCGACCCTCCAGGTTATGAGACGAGGAGCATTCTAGTTGCATCTAAGACAACAGGCGCTGCGAGTCGAAGGGCTTCGGAAGTCTTTCCGTTCGGGCGCGGCGGAACTGGTGCTCTTTGAAAACCTGTCGTTTGAGGTGGGCCGAGGCGAGATGCTCGCCATTGTCGGGGAATCCGGCACAGGCAAAAGCACTTTGCTGCATATTCTTGGCGCGCTCGAAAAGCCTTCCGCCGGAGAGGTTTACTTCGCGGATGAACGGTTGAGTTCCCTCTCGGACGACGCCGCGGCGGATTTTCGCAACCGGAAGATCGGTTATGTGTGGCAGTTCCACTATCTGTTGCCAGAGTTCACGGCGGTGGAGAACGTTGCTATGCCGCTCCTAATGCGAGGTTCTGCCAAGTCGCAGGCAGAGAAGGAAGCGCTGTTATGGCTGGATCAAGTAGGGTTGCGGCCGCGCGCCGATCACCGGGCGGGGGAACTTTCCGGCGGAGAGCAGCAACGGGCTGCGTTGGCACGGGCGCTGATCACCAAGCCTGAGGTGCTGTTAGCAGATGAGCCAACAGGCGATTTGGACAGCCGCACTTCAGAAGTGGTTTTTGAGCTGATTTCGCGTTTGCACGAAGAGCATCAACTCTCCTCGCTAATCGCCACCCACAACATGAGCTTCGCCCGGCGATGCCATCGCGTGCTAAAGATCGAGAGCGGGCGCGTGGAGGAAGTTCAGCCGGAAGCATTGACTGGTTAGGCAGGGTTGCTTAAGTGGTACCGAAGTAAATACGTTAGGTAGGTGTTTCTAATCACAAGAGGAATTGCGATAATCAGTGTAAGGTGCCCGTAGTAATCAGGGGCAGGTAGCGAAAATCAGGCAGACTCCCGATAATGGGATGACGGGAGCCAGGGGTCAACGTGGTACGAGGTTCCGGAGCGCTGGGCCAAGAGCCTTCCGTTTCTGGAGAGTTTCGGGGGCTATATGTTTGAACGATATACGGAAAAGGCACGGCGTGTAATCTTCTTCGCTCGTTACGAAGCCAGCCAGTTCGGCTCTCCCTACATTGAGACCGAGCACCTTTTGCTCGGACTTCTGCGTGAAGACAAGGCCCTGACCAATCGCTTCCTGCGTTCCCATGCCTCGGTGGAGTCGATCCGCAAGCAGATTGAAGGACACACGACGATCCGTGAGAAGGTTTCAACTTCGGTTGACTTGCCGTTGAGCAACGAATGCAAGCGCGTGCTCGCCTACGCCGCCGAAGAAGCCGAGCGCCTTTCCCATAAACACATCGGGACCGAGCACCTGCTTCTGGGATTGCTGAGAGAAGAAAAGTGCTTTGCAGCGGAAATCCTGCACGAGCGCGGTTTACGGCTTTCGACCATCCGCGAAGAGCTTGCGCGCAGCAGCCAGGAAAAGGCGCAGCCCCAACGACAGCGCGAGTCTTCCCTGTTGAGCGAGTTTTCGCGCGACCTGACGCAGTCGGCAATGGACAGCCAACTCGATCCGCTGGTCGGCCGCGAGAATGAACTCGAGCGCGTGGTGCAGATCCTGTGCCGCCGCACCAAGAACAATCCGGTGCTGATTGGAGAGCCCGGCGTTGGAAAGACGGCCATCGTCGAGGGCTTAGCACAGCGCATTGCCGACGGGGAAGTTCCATCATTCCTGGCGGACAAGCGGATTCTTGCTCTCGATCTTTCCCTGATCGTCGCCGGAACCAAGTACCGCGGCCAGTTCGAAGAGCGGCTCAAGACCATCATGAAAGAGCTGATGGAGTCGCAGAACTGCATCATTTTTATCGACGAGTTGCACACGCTGGTTGGAGCTGGTTCGGCAGAAGGTTCCCTCGATGCTGCGAACATTCTGAAACCAGCGCTTTCACGCGGCGAGATTCAGTGCATTGGTGCAACCACGCCCGGTGAGTATCGCAAGTCGATCGAAAAAGATCGTTCGCTTGAACGTCGCTTCCAGGCAGTTAAGGTTCCGCCTCCGAACGAGGCTGACGCGACCAAGATTCTGTTTGGGATCAAGGACCGATACGAGAAGTTCCATGCCGTCACCTATACCGACGACGCCATCAACTTTGCGGTTTCGCATTCCAACCGCTACATCCCGGACCGTTTCCTCCCGGACAAGGCCATTGACTTGGTCGATGAAGCCGGCGCGCGCGTAAAGTTGCGCCAGACTTCTCTGCCTGAGGAAATTACCGAGGTGCAGAAGCGATTGAAGTTCATCGTTCATCGGATGGAGAACGCCGTCGCGAACCACGAGTTCGAGAAAGCCCGTTTCTACTCGGATGAGGAGCGCAAAGAACGTGAGAACCTGCGCGTGCTGCGCGAGAAATATCACCTCGACGAGTCGGCTACTGGGGTGGTTAATCGGGAGGATATCGAAGACGTAGTCTCGCGCTGGACCGGCGTTCCGGTGACGTCGATCAAAGAAGAAGAGACACAGAAGTTGCTGCGCATTGAAGAAGAGCTGCACCGTCGCGTCATCTCGCAGGACAAATCGATCAGCGCTTTGGCTCGTGCGATCCGCCGCAGCCGTGCCGGACTGAAGAGTCCGAACCGGCCCATTGGATCGTTTTTGTTCCTGGGACCAACCGGCGTCGGCAAAACTGAAGTTGCGCGCACGCTGGCGCAATTCATGTTCGGCAGCGAGAAGTCGCTGATCCGCTTCGATATGTCCGAGTTCATGGAGAAGCATTCGGTCTCGAAGCTGATCGGCTCGCCTCCGGGATACGTCGGCTACGAAGAGGGCGGGCAGCTCACCGAGCGCGTAAAGCGCGCGCCGTACTCGGTCGTTCTGCTCGACGAAATCGAGAAGGCGCATCCGGATGTGTTCAACATTCTGTTGCAGGTTTTTGAAGACGGCCAGTTGACCGACGGGCTCGGCAACACAGTTGACTTCAAGAACACGATCATCATCATGACGTCGAACATCGGAGCCCGGCACCTGCAAAAGCGCGAGGGCCTCGGCTTCCAATCGTCGAAGGAAGATATGATTTCGGACAAGGTCGAGGAACTTGTGAAGGGCGAGGTCAAGCGCACTTTCAACCCTGAGTTCCTGAACCGTCTGGACGAAGTCATCCTGTTCAACGCGCTGAGCGAAGCCGACCTGATCCAGATCCTGGAGTTGATGGTTAACCAGCTCAACCAGAACCTGGCGCAGAAGTCGATTACGGTGACGGTGGCCGACGAGGCGAAGAAATGGATACTGAGCCAGACTCTGACCGACCGCAGCTACGGCGCTCGCCCGCTGCGCAGGGCCTTGCAGAAGTATATTGAAGACCCGCTGTCGGAGGCTCTGATTCAAGGCACGATCACCACGCGGCCGGCGTTCATCGAGGTCTTCCTCGAGGGCAACAAACTGTTCTACCGCCCCGTAGACTCGAAAGAGAACGAAGGCGTGTTGCTGTACGAATAATAGCCGTCAGCTTTCAGCCATCAGCCGTCAGCGAAAAGCTGGCGGCTTCTGTTTTTGGGAAACATTTCTGGGGTGACCCACTCACTCTTCTCTCGTCACGTGAGAAGGGGTGGGTCATCAGTTCTCTCGATAGCAACAGCTCAGGTTGATAATGTTTGTTGCGACGCGGCGGCCGCGAATTTCATCTACAAACTACTGTGGACAAAGTTAATCTCTCCTCCAAATTCTCCCTCATCCACGAGCACTGGAAGCCGCACATTGCAGGCGAACTCAATGGACAGTTGATCAAGTTGGTTAAGTTCCAGGGTGAGTTCGTATGGCATCACCACGACCATGAAGATGAGATGTTTCTCGGGGTAAAGGGGCGGTTCCGAATCGAGTTCCGTGACAAGACCGTCACGCTCGAAGAGGGCGAGTTCATCGTCGTCCCGCGCGGGGTCGAGCATAAGCCCATCGCCGACGAAGAGTGCTGGGTCGTGCTCTTTGAGCCAGCGTCAACGCTCAACACCGGCAATGTGGTGAACGAACGCACGGTGCGGGAACTGAAGCAGCTCTGAATCGGCACGAACGGGAAGGGCACGACTTCGGTGGTGCGCGCTCAAAGATTGTCATTCCGAACGGCTTCAGCGGTGGGGAATCTGCATTCCTAACGCAAATGCAGATTCCTCGGACCTTGCAGGTCCTCGGAATGACAAGTCGAGGGAAAGACTACGGGCACGACTGAAGCCGTGTCCCCCTGAGAAAGACTCGTGTCTGTTCTTACATCACGACTTGTTGACAACCGTGGCGAGCCGAATTGGACCCCGTCTAAACATCGTTTATACTTCCACAACCTAATCACGCTGCACCTGCAGAACTTCGTGAGACGAACTCAATGGCCGTAGGCGTTCGCACGCAGGACCTTCGCAAGATTTACAGCTCCGCGCCACCAATGGCGGCCGGGGGATTCGTTGCGCGCGGCGCTGCCAAGGGATCTAAGCAACCCAAGCCACAAATCACCGCTCTGGACGGTCTTTCCCTTGAGATTCAGCCTGGCGAAATCTTCGGTCTTCTCGGCCCCAATGGCGCAGGGAAATCGACTACAGTCGGCGTCCTCACCACGCGAGTGCGTCCGACCAGCGGCCGGGCTTGGATTGGCGAGCATGACGTCTGGCAGGCGCAGGCGGAGGTTAAACATCTGATCGGCGTCGTGCCGCAGCGGCCGAATCATGATTTTTCACTGACCGCACGCGAGATCCTGATCTTTCATGCCGCGTACTTCGGCATGGGGGCAAACCAGCGCAACGAGCGCGCCGATTCCCTGCTGGAAAAATTCAAGCTCACCGATCGAGCCAACCAGATGGTGCGCGGCTTTTCCGGCGGCATGATGCAAAGGCTGTCCATCGCCCGAGCTATGATGCACGATCCGCAAGTTCTATTCCTCGACGAACCCAGCGCCGGACTCGATCCGCAAACGCGTATCCTGCTGTGGGACATCATTCGCGAGTACAACCAGGCGGGCAAAACTATTCTGCTGACCACGCATTACATGGAGGAGGCGGATGCGTTATGTAACCGGTTGGCCATTGTCGATCACGGCAAGATCATCGCGCTCGATACTCCGCAACAACTGAAGGCTTCGATTCCCGGCGGCTACCTCCTGCGGCTTCGGTTTGGAAATCAGACTGCCGATTTGCTGCAACGTTTGCAGTCGCTCGCAGGAGTTCGCGAAGTCCGTGCCACCGAAGGCACCGGCGCTGACGTTTACGCAGACCGTGGTGGATCGTTGATCCCCGAGATCGCTGCCGTCGCCGTATCTACTGGATCCGAGTTATCCGACGTTCACATCTCCGAACCAAGTCTTGAGAACCTGTTTCTTCACCACACTGGAAGGAGCCTGCGCGATTGAACTGGAAAGCTTTTGGCGCGATGCTGGCACGCGACGCTCATGTGGCGCGGAGGAATGCAGTGCAACTCTTTTTTCAGACGTTCCTGCAGCCACTTCTATTCGTGTTCATTTTTGGCCGCGTGATGGTGGGCAGTGGGTACATGCCACCTCAATATAAGAGCCTGCTGCTGCCCGGGATCATCGCCATCAGCATGGTGTTCACCGGGATCTGGGCGGTCGCTATGCCGCTTATCGCCGAATTCCAGTGGACACGCGAGATCGAAGACCGCCTGCTTGCACCCATCGACATTCGCTGGATCGCAATCGAGAAAGTCATCGCGGGCATGATCCAGGCGGCCATCGCGGGATTGGTCGTGATCCCGCTGGCTTGGCTGGTCTTGGGGCGCGGAGTTGGTCTCAGCATCCACTCGCCGCTGGAATTTATCAGCATTATCGTGCTGGTCTCGGCATTTTCAGCATGCGGTGGTTTGGCACTCGGCTGCAGCATGAACCAGCAACACATCGGCCTGATGTTCAGCATGCTGCTCACGCCGATGATTTTCTTCGGATGTACGTATTATCCGTGGAGAGCGTTGGATAAGTTTCCTATCCTGCAAAAAGCTGTGCTCATCAATCCACTGGTCTACGCCAGCGAGGGAATGAGAGCGATGCTGGTGCCGCAATCTCCCCATCTTTCGACAATCGCCGTGTTCACGGCGCTGATCTTCTTTGATGTTGTGCTTTTACTGGTCGGCCTGCAGCAGTTCGATAAAAAGGCCATCAGCTAGGGGCCTCCGTTCCCGCGATCCGCCACTCAATTGGATGGATCGGGCGCTGGATTCTGCTGCTGCCCGTTATCCGGAACTGGGGAAGCCGGCGGCGACGGAGCATTGCCCGGCGCAGGCATCACTACGCCACCCTGAATCTTTGGAATACCGAGATGCCCCGAAAGATGCAACAAATCAACCGGGCTGATCGCGCCCGATACAGAAAGAAAGTTGATCTGGTTGGACGCGGTGAAGAGCACAGCAATATTTCTGATCGTGTTGTGATCCAGGTGAACCCAAACGTCCGCGCCTTTGGGATAGCCATACTTGTCGTGCGCGTTGCCGATATGCTGCCATCCGGCCATGTTGTACTCGTGCCTAATGTCCCCCATAATGCGCGGATCGAACATCCCTGGTCCCTGGAACTTGAAGCGATGGACCGAAATCCCATTGATGCCGGCAATCACCCGCATGAGGCTGTCGTCGTCTTGGTCCATCTTGGACTTCATCACCAGCATGGAGTGATCAAAACTGAACTCAGTGCGAGAGGTGGCCGTCTGGCCGAAAGCTTCAATCTCTTGCGGATACCAGTTCTGCTGCAGGGGCGCAGGTTGGGTTTGGGCCAAAGCGGCAGAAACAGCGAACACGACAATTGAGAGCGTCCGGAAAAGTCTCATGGCAGACCTCAGGGAAACGGGCTTGCATGGTGCTTCACAACACAGCACCACGTATTCAATAGAACCCTGGTCCGCCGAATTAGTTGCGGGGAAGTTCTGGGCAGAAGGTACTTTCACTTCGAATTTGGATCTCGAAGTCGCTTTGCGAAATCCGGGAAATCCTGCTCAATGGGCTGGGCGAAATTGTTCTTCATCTTCGCCCGGGTCGCCTCCGGCCACAAGTTAAGGTCGTTCATGGCCTCGTCGAATTGGCGGCAGAAAACGTGCTGCAACGCCCGTGACAGCAGGGCGCTGACAACCTCGTCCATTTCTCCGCTACCAGTATCAGACTGAAGGCGCTTGATTGCTTCCGACGTGAGCACGCGGCCCTGCTCCTCGAAATCCTCGCTCTCGGGAGAGAGAATCTTTGGGCAAAACTCAGGCGTTGCATCGACCAACTTGCCCTCGCGAACGCGAAACACCCTTTCCGCAAACGGCTGGTTTGCCATGCTCGTGTATGTGCCGGTCCCCTGCAATCGCTCCCAAATCAGCATCTTTCCCTGAGCATCCTTTTCAAAGGATGAGGGAGGAAGATCGAACAACTTGTGAGGTTTGGGCGAGAGCGAAACCACATTGAACGTCCAGCAACAGTGGTTGCCGCCGCCAATGTCGGTGCGAAAAACCACTTCGGGCTTGCCGTCCCCGTCGAAATCTTGCCCGGTTTCATGTTCATCAAAGATGACATTGTAGCCGTTGGTCCGAAACACCACGTTTCCCTCCCGGTTATAAATG
>Ga0070712_100002993_pt1 | contig 10458 bp, 12 predicted proteins | sample LARL81metaG_FD_71396 | JGI IMG/M metagenome (GOLD analysis project Ga0070712, IMG submission 71396) | Corn, switchgrass and miscanthus rhizosphere microbial communities from Kellogg Biological Station, Michigan, USA - LAR L8-1 metaG | ecosystem: Host-associated > Plants > Roots > Rhizosphere ...
GCGTGCCGATCAACACCGCTTTCCGCAGCCGCTTGGTGCCGTATTTTCCGATGTATCTGGTGATCTCACCCGTACCCATCGAATGACCGACGAGCGATACATTCGTTAGATCCAGCTTGTTCAACAAAACATCGAGATCAGCGGCGAAGGTATCGTAGTTGTAACCGGTACCTGGCTTGCTGGACCGGCCGAAGCCGCGGCGGTCGTACGTGATCACGCGATGGCCCGCCGCCAGAAGGGCAGCGGTCTGCTTTTCCCAGGCATCGCCGTTTAATGGCCAGCCATGAATGAGCACGACCGGTAGACCGGAGCCGTGATCCTCGTAATAGAGGTCGATAGGGGTGGAGTTCTCTCGCCCAACATTAACAAAACCCATAACGTCACCTTCTTTCCTCATACGTGATTCTCGGCTGGTCATACTCCGACCGATATCGATCGAGAGTCTTCACGTTGTCGCTAAGGAATAACCATAGAAGAGACATCGGATTCTCCGCGGTGTTTCGTGAACTTTGCTTCCACACCACAGCTCTGGCGCGAGTGTTTGCGCTCGACCCTAATCACGCGGGTTAGAGCTGATTGCGGCCACCGTCGACAGCGAGGTCGACGCCCGTGATGTAGGAGCTTCGACGAGGTGGCGGGCACTGTGCGGTGGCCCAAGATAGGGGAACTCGGCGAGCAGATCGCTGTGGGCTCCCACCCGGTCCGTCGTCACCTTGCCATTCGTCAGGATAGTGAGGAAGTGATCCAGGACGTCATCCGTCAATGCCCGCCCATTCTTCGGATATGACGCCGCGCGCGCGGGGTCAAAGCGCAAGATGTCCGGCAGCAACGTCTTTGCCACCCGCCGCGCTTCGTCCGAAGAATACCCGCCTGCATGCTCCAACGAATGTGCGAAGGCCGCCACGAAACGGGAATCGTCCGCTGGCACTGCGGCGAGGTAGGCGTTTCTTTCGTCGCAGGGAAGGAAGATGGATTGCGCCGGCAACGCGCCACGATCGGCCTGAACCCATTTGCCGCCCGCGCCGTCGAGCGTGCGAGCCCAAAGGCCAACCGCTTTGGGCCCCAGCGCGGAGTTGGGCAATTCCAGCACAATGCTGCACACGTCCTTGTCGGTGAAAAAATCGTGGCCGCTGAACTGAAAGTTGTTCAATGCGCCCACCGGATCGAAGAAGAACGGATCGCTGCGCCACCCGGCGAAAAAGCGGTGGTCGCCGGCTTCGGTTATTCGTGCGTCCCGATCCAAGGAAACCGGCGCGTGTTCGACGATGGTCTGCCCGCCATCGCCGGTCCCGGCGGCTTGCGCGCCCTCGACGCGGCGCAGCGTTGCGGTCTGCGCGCCGCCTGTGAACGGCGAGAAGCATACGCGGTAGGCAATATCGGCAACAGAATCGCCGTCGGTGTCGATCTTGACCTCGTACAACGCATCAGCCGCGAACGGATCAAGGCAGGTCGGTTGCGGCGGTTTGATGCTCGAGGACGGATGCACGTTCATGATCAGGATCGACTTGCCGGCGCTGCCCGGCTTCGGGAAGGCATACAGGTCGGTCAGGTCGAGACGGGCATCGCCGTGGGGAAAACTGACGTCAGGTCCGGAATAATGGTGCGACATGGGCAACCTTTTGCTCGATACTCATGACAAGACCTCAGTAGATGCGTGCCTTGGGTGGGACGGGTTCGACTTCATTCGAAAGCGTCTTAAGGTGGACCGGTCGGTAGGCGACGGACACGCCGCCCTCCTCGGTCATCCAGGCGAGCGTGTGCTTGAGCCAGTTCACGTCGTCGCGCGCCGGATAGTCCTCTCGCGCATGCGCACCGCGGCTTTCGGTTCTGGCAACCGCGGAATGCAGACTGACGCGCGCCTGCGCCATCATGTTGTCGAGCTCGATCGACTCGGCGAGATCGGTGTTCCAGATGAGCGAATGGTCGCCCAGACCCAGATCATCACGTAGGCTGGCGCCAAGGCGGTCGATCCCCGCCACTCCTTCGTCTAAAAGCGGGCCGTCGCGGAACACGGCGCAGTGGACTTGCATGATGCGCTGCATCTCGAGTCGAATCTCACCGCATTTACGCGGCCCCTTGGCCTGACGGATGCGGTCAAAGCGAGAAAGCGCGCGATCTTCACTGCCGGTGTCGAGCGGCGCGCAATGCTCGCCAAACTGCACTGTCTTCGCGGTTTGCTGCGCCGCGGTGCGTCCAAATACAATGAGATCGATCAGCGAGTTCGAGCCAAGCCGATTTGCGCCGTGAACCGAGACGCAGGCGGCCTCGCCGATCGCCATCAGCCCTGCGACCGGAGCGTTGGGATCGCCGTGGCGAAGGGTGACTGCTTCGGCGTGCAAGTTTGTTGGAATGCCACCCATGTTATAATGCACTGTTGGCAACACCGGGATAGGCTCGCGCGTCACATCCACGCCGGCGAAAATGCGAGCGGTTTCCATGATGCCCGGCAAACGCGTTTCCAGCACGTCCTGCGGCAGGTGCGAAAGCTGCAGTTCTATGTAGTCCTTGTTCGGACCGCAGCCTCGCCCCTCAAGGATCTCCAGCGTCATCGCCCGACAGACGACGTCGCGCCCAGCGAGATCCTTCGCGCTTGGCGCATAGCGCTCCATAAAGCGCTGGCCATTCGCGTTGGTGAGGAAGCCGCCCTCGCCTCGTGCACCCTCGGTGATCAGACAACCCACGTCATAGATGCCGGTCGGGTGAAATTGCGTGAACTCCATATCCTGCAATGGTAGTCCCGCCCGGAGCACCATCGCATTCCCGTCGCCGGTGCAGGTATGGGCTGCAGTGCAGGAAAAATAGACGCGGCCGTATCCTCCGGTCGCCATAACGATCTTGTGCGCGCGGAAGCGATGCAGGCTGCCGTCCTCCATGCACCACGCCAGTAGTCCGCCGCATGCGCCATCCGCATCCATGAGGATGTCGAGTGCGACATATTCAACAAAGAATTCAGCGCCGCGCTTTAGGCACTGCTGATACAGCGTGTGCAGGATTGCGTGCCCAGTGCGATCCGCAGCAGCACAGGTGCGCTGCGCCATCGCCTCGCCGTAACGCAAGGTCTGACCACCGAACGGCCGCTGGTAGATGCGGCCCCGTTCTGTACGCGAGAAGGGAACGCCAAAATGTTCGAGCTCCAGGACTGCGGCCGGAGCCTCCCGGCACATGTACTCGATCGCATCTTGGTCGCCGAGCCAATCGGACCCTTTTACCGTGTCGTAGAAGTGGAACCGCCAATCATCGCCATCGCCCATACTGTTGAGCGCCGCCGCGATACCGCCTTGCGCGGCCACAGTGTGGCTCCGCGTCGGGAAGACCTTGGTCACGCAGGCCGTCCGCAGACCAGCCGCGAGCATGCCGAGCGTCGCCCGCAAACCGGCTCCTCCCGCGCCGAGGACCACAACATCGTAGGTGTGTTCGATGATTTCGTAAGCGGGCGTCACGGCTCCATCTCCGCACTCGGTGCGAAGATAGGGACGACCGACTATCAACGGTAACGAAACATTTTGAGAGCAGCTATCGTCGAGAGCGATAACTACTCTGCGGCCGCCTGTTTTAGCGGTGTTGGACGGGCGATTACTAGGAAAGCGGCGAGCGCGCTGCTCAAACGGCCCTGGCTGCGGCGAATGAACATCGTGTCGACGCGGGCCTGTTTGGGCGGCAATTCATGCACCGCGATCCGGCCTTCTCGCCATGAAGACATGATGACTTCTTTTGGCAGGAGGGTGATTCCGACGCCTGCGGCGACACAGCCGAGGATCGCTTCCAGTGAACCGAATTCAAGCGGTTGCGCGGTCTGAATACCGCGCCGGGCCAGCAAGTCTTCCAAATGTTGCCGGTAAGAGCAGCCGCGGCCGAAGACGATGATTTTCAGATCGCGTTCTCTATCGAGATCATCCATATGCCGAAGCGCTGGCGCCGTGACCAGCATCAACTCTTCACGAAAGATTGCTTCCTCAGCCAGATCGGGGTGCTGCACCGGGCCGGACACGAAGGCGCCATCCAGTCGATGTTCCAACACATCGGCGACCAATCCCGCGCTCGGCCCAGTCGTTACGATCAAGCCGACTTCGGGATACGCCTGGGCATAGGCGGAAAGGATCGGCGGCAAGCGAAGTGCCGCCGTGGTCTCAAGCGAGCCGACACGAAGCGATCCACGCGGCGTCCCGTCGTCACGCGCCGCATCGGTGGCCTCCTTCAGCAGTGCACCAAGCCGCGCCGCGTATGGCAGGAGCCGTTGGCCAGCGGCGGTCAGAACAACTCCCCGACTATTCCGCTCGAACAACGCAGTTCCGATCTGCTCCTCAAGCGCCCGGATCCGCGCGGTCACGTTCGACTGCACCGTATGCAGTTCCGCCGCGGCGCGGTTCATGCTGCCATGCCGCGCAACAGCCTCCAACACACGAAGATCTGCATATTCCATGACTGTACTTATACCAGCAAATTGATCTTCGCACGAGAAGGGCCCTGGGAGTGGCAATGGCGAGTTCCTTCTTCGCGATCTCTCGCGGCGGTGTCGCTTTTGGGTCTCGGCCGTGTCAAAATGTTTTGCCGCAAAAGCTTGGGCGGGCAAATGGATCGCATCGACGCAATGAAAGTCTTCGTGACTGCCGTTGATGAGGGCAGTCTCGCGGGCGCAGCCCGGCGCCTGAAGCGATCGCCCACCGCCGTCAGCCGCGCCCTGAGTTTCTTGGAAGCCCGTTTGGGGATTGAGTTACTGCACAGGACCACCCGTACTCTAAAATTGAGTGAAGCAGGCGAACGCTATGCAGCAGCCTGTAGGCGGCTACTGACGGAGCTAAATGAAGCCGACATGTTGGCGAGTGGTGAGCGATCGTCACCGCGCGGCGTCCTAACCATTTCTGCTCCGCCGGTAAATGGAGAGGAGATGTTGCGACCAATCACCGACGAGTTTCTTGAGCGCTATCCTGACGTTTCAGTTACAATTCTCCTCCTTGATCGGCTCGTGAACCTCGTAGACGAGGGTGTCGACATCGCTCTCCGGATCGGGCATTTGCCAGACTCCTCCCTTGTTACTACGCGTCTGGGCGGAGATGTCAGGCGCGTCGTTGTGGGTTCGCCCGCATATCTGGCAAAACACCCCCCCATCAAAGAACCGGGAGACCTGGCGAAGCACCACATTGTCGCGTTCAGTAACTTTGGTCTCGATGCTTGGAGTTTCGTCCCGGCGAAAGGCTCGTCCATTCCCCGAACCGTCCAGTTCGCACCAAGGTGCACCGTCAACAGTGTGCGCGCCGCCGTGGCGTCGGCCGTATCCGGTTGCGGTCTGACCCGCCTGTATTCCTACCACGTCGCTGAATATGTGAGGGACGGGCGGCTAAAAATCGTCCTGGCCGATGCTGAACATCCTCCGCTTCCGGTACATCTGCTTACGCCGCCCGGCCGCTTGGCGGTACCGAAGGTGCGCGCGTTCATAGACTTCGCCGTACCACGTTTGCGTTCTGAGTTTGCTCGCATCGCGGCCGACGCACGAACAATTCTCCGCTGATTGTGCCGACACGCGGTTGACTGTCCCTTAAGTCCCGGCAGTTCTCACACAGAACGCTTCGGCCTAGTTGTGGCGTGAGGCAGGCGCGATTTATTCGACCGCCACAAAGCAAGAAGGGACTTTATGGGTATCGCTCAGAAGGTTGTCATAATCACCGGCGCATCGCAGGGCATTGGCGCTGCCCTTGTCGATGCATATCGCGATCGCGATTACGGGGTGGTCGCGACGGCACGGTCGATGAGGCCAACCAACGATGACCAAATCCTGGTGGTGCCCGGCGACATTACTGACCGGAAGACGGCCGAGCGTGCGATTTCCGAAGGCCTGGCCCGGTTCGGGCGCATCGATACGCTCATCAACAACGCCGGCGTATTCGTCGCCAAGCCGTTCACTCAGTATACCGAGGCCGATTACGCAGCTATGCTGGGCGTGAACCTCACGGGCTTCTTTCACATCACGCAGCTCGCCATCGCAGAGATGGAGAAGGGGCATAGCGGCCACGTCGTGCAGATCACGACGAGCCTGATCGAACACGCGAACTCCCATGTGCCGTCCGTGCTCGCCTCGCTGACCAAGGGAGGCTTGAGTGCCGCGACCAAATCGCTGGCGATCGAGTATGCAAGGCTCGGCATCAGAGTGAATGCGGTTGCGCCCGGCGTCATCAAGACGCCGATGCATCCCGTCGAAACACATGCGCAGCTCGCCAAGCTGCACCCGCTTGGCCGGATGGGCGAGATCTCGGACATCGTGGGCGCGATCCTCTATCTGGAATCGGCGGGCTTCGTGACGGGCGAGACCATACACGTCGATGGCGGCCAGTGTGCGGGCCACTGAAGCTCCGTCGCGGGAGCCGCTTCGCGCTGCTTTCATGCGCCGACGAGGAGGACAGAGGAATGAATGATCCATGTCGCACACTCCGGTCCCGATTTCGGCTTCCCGCACGGAGACGCGCGCTTTGATCTCACGGATTTGTATGCCTTCCCCAAGCCATCGCCGTCGAAACGACGCTGGTCTGAGGCCGCTCCGATGAGAGCAGAAAGTGACCGGCAGATATCCAGGAGTGCAAACCATGAACCGCACCGAAAGAACATTCACGACGGAGCAGATCCGGCTCGAGCGGCGCTTGCCGTCGTACTGGCGCGTGACGTTCGATATTCCGCCGCTGAACATTTTCGGACCAAAGGCGATCCCGCAGCTCAACGAGATCATCACCGCGATGGAGACGGATCAGCACGTGACGGTCGTTGTGTTCGATAGTCCTGTCGATGGCTTCTTTCTCACGCATTACGATTTTCTCGCGCCGCTCGAGGATTCCACAAGCATCCCTCCGGGACGGACCGGACTCCAGGCGCTCCCGGACATGCTGGCACGTCTCAGCCGCGCACCCGTCGTCTCCATCGCTTCAATCCGGGGCAGGGCGACAGGAGTCGGAAGTGAGCTTGCGCTCGCCAGCGACATGCGTTTTGCGAGCCGCGAGAAGGCCATCCTTTCGCAATGGGAGGTTGGCGCGGGCCTAGTGCCGGGTGGCGGCCCGATGGCGCGATTGCCGCGCCTGATCGGACGCGGCCGAGCCCTGGAAGTGCTGCTGGCCGCAGACGACATCAATGGCGAGCTCGCCGAGCTCTACGGCTACGTCAATCGCGCCCTTCCTGACTCCGAACTCGACGGTTTCGTCGACGCGCTGGCGATGCGGATCGCTTCCTTCGACAAACAGGCGATCGCCGACACCAAGCGTTTGGTCGACGTCGCAAGCCTGCCATCGGATGCGGACATCCGACCCGAATGGGATGCATTCCTCGCCGCCTTGAAGCGCCCGGCTAGCCAGAAGCGGATCAAGGCGCTGATGGAACGCGGCTTCCATCGACCCGGCGATGTCGAAAACCGTCTCGGCTTCTATGTCAGTCAGATCGGCGGCTGAACCGATGACGCGCGCGGCAACATCTGCCGCTGCGGGACCTATGTGCGCATCCGCGAAGCAATCAAGCTTGCCGCGCAAACCCGCGCGAAGCGTTGCACCGAATGCATTCATTCGGATTAGCAGCGACGGCCAGGTCAAGGCGACGGCGCTCATCGACGCGCAGCGCAACGATTCATCGCATGACCGGCCACGGTCGACTGCAACGAGGAAAAGTATCGCGTGGCGTTAAAACGAACGAGTGGACCCCACCGGTCCTACGGGAATTGTCGCCCTAACAAAACGGATGAGTTGTGGGAGGAATCGATCATGAAGCCGATCAAAGCGGCTCTCTGCGCAGCAGGATTATCGGCAATGGTCGCGATCATCGGGGGTTGGCAGATGGGCTCATTCGCGGCGAACGGCGAGTCCAAAGCCGAGGCCGTGACCGACACGAAGGGAAATCTGCACGTGCCCGAGGCCTATCGAACCACATATGAGTTCTTGGGAACGTGGGCGGTAGCCGCCGACCAAGGACAGGGCTCGCAAGAGCTTCATGTCGTCTATGCGTCTCCCGGAACTATCGCCGCCTATCGGAAAGACGGAAATTTTCCTGATGGCACAGTACTCGTGAAAGAGGTGCATTTTGCGGCCACGGGGCAAATGACAACCGGCACTGTCAGCCATGCCGACAACCTGAGAGGCTGGTTCGTCATGATGAAGGACAGCAGTGGCCGCTATCCCGGCAATAACACGTGGGGCGACGGCTGGGGCTGGTCGTGGTTCGACGCCGCGAGCCCGTCAACTCCCTCCCTTAAGCTCCCGTTCCCGGGGGGAGGCGTGGCAACGTCGACCGACTACAGGGAGAATTGCAAAGCCTGTCATCAGCCGGCGCAAGCGACGGATTGGATTTACGCTGATGGGTACCCGCCGCTGAAGCGCTAGGAGGTCTGTCCACGCAGTTAGAGCTGCCTACGTCACTGGCGTCGATCTCGCTGTCGATGGCGGCCGCAATAAGCTCAACCGGCGGGATTAGCGTGGGCACGAGTGTTAGGACCTGTGGTGGTCGAAAGAAAGATGACTAAACACGACGGAGAATCCTATGTCCCTTCCTGCCGAAATATCGGGAAAAGAAGCGCCGGCAGGCGATGGAAGCGCGCTTGATGCACTGATCGATTTTTACCGGTCCTTCAACGCCTCCGACCTGAACGCACTCGCTGCCAACTGGGCCGATGGGGAGGCTCCGAGCATGGACAATCCGATCGGTGGTATCCGGCGAGGATGGCCTGCCATCAGGGAAGGTTATGCGAAGCTATTTAGCGGGCGAGCGATTGTCCGCGTGGCGTTCCACGATTTCGTAGCGCGGGGTAACAATGACTTTCATCTCTTCGTTGGACGCGAAAAAGGTTACTGTGAAACTCCCGCTGTTCGACTTGAGCTTCGATTTCGTACGTCTCGATGGTTCGTCAAGATGCGTGGCGTGTGGCGGCAACTCCATCACCATGGGTCTATCGATGAGCCAGCACTGCTAGCTGACTACCAGCGAGCGATTCTCGGAACGCCGCTCGGGGCGACGTCATAGCTATGCGTTGCAAATTGCGGTCGCCCAGGCTAGCGCAAGACCCGTCAGTGGTGGCAGCAATTCGTGCGCGGGAAAATCGTCAAAGTGCATAGACGGGACATCAATTACAAAGGCCACATTCACCGTGCCAGCCCCGACGAGCCGCAGTATGAAATCAAGAGCGATAAGACCGATCACATCGCCCTGCACAAGGCGGCGGTGTTGAGACGCCTCGGCTGACTGCTGCGCGCGAATGTGAAAGCGCGATGGCAATATGGCATTCCCATTTTACACCATTGGGCATTCTACGCGCCCACTTGGCAAATTCATCGACTTGCTAACCCGTTCGGAAGTCGGCGTCGTCGTTGATGTGCGCACTGTTCCACGCTCGCGGACAAATCCGCAATACAATTGCGAAGCGCTTGCCGTATCACTGTCGGGATTTAATATTGGATATGAGCATGTTGCGCAGCTTGGCGCTCGGCTCGCGCACTTGCAGTGGCTCAGGGCGATGCTGCGTCCACGTACTTGGTGAATGAGAAACTGTGCTTTTTTTCGCTCCCGCCGCCTCCTCCCATTTGCGACAACGCACTGACAGACCATCCTCCTATGACTTGTTCAAGGTCTTGCGCCGTGAGTTCAGGCTCGCGCACTTGCTCGCGAGTAGCGGTTCCGACGGTCATACTTCTTGCTCCATTTGCTGCGTCCCTGCGATGAGGTCTAGACACGCACGGCCCATGACGCAGTGACGGCCCTGACTGGATGTCCGATTTTGGCTGGCGCTAGGCTGCTGCTAATTTGGATGAATGTGACAACGCCAATCGTTTGAGGCTGAGCTTGGCGTTCCGCCCGAGACCAGAACAAGCTCGTCCTCGGTGAGTTCGCGCGTTGGCTCCCGCACTTGGTCGCGCGTTGCGGCAGTGTTGGTGGTGGTCTTCATCATTTCCTTGGGGGTCATCGCACAGGCTCGATTCGTTTGAGAAGGTTCGATGTTGGTGTTGGTGGTCATCGCACAGATGAGATCATCGTATTTTCCATTGTAATTGTGTAATACACTGGCGGGTTCTTCGGGGCCGCGCTCGGCGCTCCGCCGATGACAAGAGCGAGTTCGTCCACAGTCAGTTCGCGGGTCGGCTCACGCACTTGCTGGCGTCTCCTCTCACCAAGTGCAGACATGGCGACCGGCGGAGGGCTTGTGTTACCGCCGTCTCGCCTCCGAGGCCAACGGGCATAAAGGGGGCCAAGGGACCCAAGCGGCGCTTGCGGTCCTCGCCTGAGAGCCTCAGGGCTCGCAGGAGCGTTTTGGGGCAATGACGCTCGCAGGAAATCGAATTTTGTACGATGTTGCCCAGATGTTGCCCACCACTAAATTGTAGGATCTCGTGCTTGCAGAAATTCACGTAAATCATTGATTTCATTGGTGCCGGGTGAGAGATTTGAACTCCCGACCAACGGTTTACAAAACCGCTGCTCTACCACTGAGCTAACCCGGCAAGC
>Ga0070712_100002998_pt1 | contig 10452 bp, 10 predicted proteins | sample LARL81metaG_FD_71396 | JGI IMG/M metagenome (GOLD analysis project Ga0070712, IMG submission 71396) | Corn, switchgrass and miscanthus rhizosphere microbial communities from Kellogg Biological Station, Michigan, USA - LAR L8-1 metaG | ecosystem: Host-associated > Plants > Roots > Rhizosphere ...
ATGAACTTCGAGTACATGCCGGAGCTCAAATGGAGGTACGGGTATTTTCTCGTCATCGGCGTGATCGTCGCTGTCTGCGGCACGCTCTACTGGCGATTTCGCCGCAGCGGTTGGCTGTGAATAGCGAGGCCGGCAGTTGACGCCGCGGACGGCTGCTGCACCCGCACGGCGCGCCGTGATCCTCAGTGCTGTTTGACGCGCGCTGAACCGCTCAGACCAGCATCGGTGTTTCGCCGATGCTCACGCGCGTCATGACGGCTGCCGCGAGCTGAACGAAATCGTTGCTGACCTTGGAAGGCCTCCGGCGATATTGCCGGACCGCGACCAGATTCGACTCTCGGACCGGCCCTTCGATCGGACAATACGCAATATTGCGCCGCTCCGTCGTGCAGAAATTCAACAGCGAATAGCCGAAGCCGCTTGCCACCAGGCTGCGCACCATCTCGGCCGATGGCGCGCGCATCGCGATGTTCGGCTGCAGCCCAAGATCGCCGAATATCGAGAGGAAATAGTCGCGGGTCTTGGCGATGTCGAGGAGGATGAAGGGTTGGTCTGCCAAATTCTTGAGCGATACCGGACCGGGTGCAAGCGGATGTCCACTCGGCAGCACGCAGCGGACCGGAGTGGGCTTCAGGGCCGTCACGTGCAGCGTCGGCGAAATCTCGAAATCCATCACGAAGATCACGTCGAGAATTCCTTCTTCCAATCGCTGCATCAGCGGGAAGTGGAAATCGGTTTGCCACGTCACTTCGACGTGCGGGTATAAGGATTGAAACTTTTGCAGCAGCGGCGGCACCAGGTTCGGCGCGATGTCGGCGAGGCAACCGATGGCGATCCGGCTGCGTTGCGGCTTCGCCGAGTTGGAACGCGACGAATCGATTTCCCAAACGCGACCGATGATGTCGCGCGCTTCGAACAACAAATGTTGGCCGGCGTCCGTCAACACGAGCCCCCTGGCATGACGGCGCACGAACAATTGAACCCCGATGATCGCCTCCAACCCTGCAATCGCGCCCGAGATGGCCGGCGGCGAGACGTTCAATTCCTGTGCAGCCCGAAGCGCGCTCTCGTTGCGAGCGGCGGCCGCGAAGTAAACGAGGTGACGAAGAGTGATTCTCGGCAACCCGAGGGGAGTATTGGTCGACGGCGCCTTCTTGAAAGCTTCGCTGAAGGACAGAAGCATGTTGCCCATAATCGTATCCTAGCCTAAGTCCGGCAAAGCGCCAGGTTCAACGTGCAAACCGCAAATTGTTTAGCAATTTCTATGCCATGGGCAGGCGGCGACCCTGCGCTTTGCCTGATTGCTGAGTCACAGCCGGGCGGCCGTGACGTGCCCTGGATTGAGGGAAGCGCAATGCGGAAGAGCGAGCCTAATGTGAGATCCGGTGTCGTTGCGCTCCGTGCACGCCACAAGGGACCCAGCGCCAATGCCTGGTCGGCGACGCATGCGCATCACTGCAGTTCATAGGTGCCGTCGCCGCGGATCATCTTGAGATAGCGCTCGGCTGAACGCTCGAGCACGCCTTTTCCGTCCGACCAGATCGTTCGGTCGATGAAGGCACCGTGAATGCGGTCGAACGCGTAAGGCTTGAGCGAATTCACCACGCCTTCGACGCGCGGCGCCGATAGCGGGATGATGTTCGGGAAGCTCCACATGAAGCTCACCGATTTGTTGTCCTGCACGACCTGCACGATGTCGCCCGACAGGAGCGTGCCTTTGCCGCCGGCGCCCGCCGGCCAATGTAATACGGTGCCGCCCGGATAATGCCCGCCGGAGCAGATCAGTGTGAGCCCCGGCAGGAGCTCTTTGGCCTGGCCTTGCCAAAGCGAAATGGTGGGACCGCTGCGCATGATCCACTTGCGGTCCGCTTCATGCAGATAGACCGGCACGCCGTCGAATGCCTCGCTCCATTCCACCATGGTCGTGTAGTAGTGCGGATGCGAGATCGCGATCGCCTTGATGCCGCCCATGGCGTTGATCATTTCGATCGTCGCGCGATCGACGAGCGTGATGCAATCCCACAGCACATTGCCGTGCGGCGTGCGCAGGAACATCGCGCGTTGACCAATGCCGAAGTGCGGGAAGGTCAAGAGCGAGATCAGGCCGGGCTCGAGCTCGCGGATTGCGTTCATGTTGCGCTGGGCCAGCACGTCGAGCGTGGTCCAGCTTTGCCCCGCGGGCGTGACATACTGCCGCTCATCCAAGCAGATCGGGCATGAGGCGGGCGGATTGGGCGTGGGCGCGTACTGAGTGCCGCAAGTCGTGCAGATGTAGGCGGCCATAGCGTCGGGTCCTTTGCACTTCTAATCCGTCGGAATGTAGCCGAGGGCCTCGACTTCCACGTCGCAGTTCATGGGCAGGCGGCCGGCCTGGATGCGCGTGCGCGCCGGCAGGACTTCGGTCGCTCGGAAATAGCGGCGGTAGATGCGATCGAATTCGTGCTGTTGACCCTGATCCTTCAACCAGACCATGACCTTCAGCAGACAATCCATGTTGGAACCGGCGGCTTCTATCACCGTCTTCAGATTGTCCATTGCGATTTCCACTTGCCGCTCGAACGAAAGGTCGGGAAACGGCGGCGATGGCGAACTGCTCGCACGCGCCTCGCGCAACTTTTTGCTGAATTCGGCGTCGCACGGTAGCAGACCGGAGACGTAGACCACGTCGCCGTAGCAGACGCAAAGATTATAAGGCGCGCCAGTTTCAAGCGCAGGAACATTGATGACTCGTTTTTTCATTTGCTGGCCATTTCTGCGATAGGCTTCTGGATTCTTGAACCGAGCGGTTCATGGATTGCGCATTTTCTTCGCCGCCGCTTCGATCGCGTTGACGATGTCGCGGTAGCCCGTGCAACGGCAGATCACCGCTGATATCGCTTCGCGAATTTCATCCCGCGTCGGCGAGGGATTCACACGAAGGAAATCGATCGCAGTATTGAGCATCCCGGGAGTGCAAAAGCCGCACTGCAGGCCGTGGTGCTCGTGAAACGCTTCCTGCAGCGGGTGGAGCTTTCCATCTTGGGCGAGCCCTTCAATGGTTCCGATCTCGCCGCCGTTGGCTTGCACCGCAAACATGATGCAGGATCGCACGGCCTCGCCGTTGAACAGTATTGTGCAGGCGCCACAGATCCCATGCTCGCAGCCGACGTGCGTTCCTGTCAATGCAAGGTCTTCGCGCAAGAAGTCGGCGAGCAGCTTGCGCGGCTCGCAGCGTCCCTGGCAGGGAACGCCGTTGACGATGAATTCGATATCGACCAAGTCCGCCATCAATGAGCCTTCTCCCTTGCCATCGCGACGGCTCGTCGGACGGCCCGGCCCGTCAGTACTTTCGCAAGATGCCGTCGGAAGTCTGCCGAGCCGTTGTTGTCCGATGTCGGCTCGATGAGTTCCTCGCCCGCGGCCTCCGACGCTTCGTCGATGGCGGCTGCGTCCGGTCCCTTGCTTCCCAGGATTGCCGCGGCGGCTCGGAGCTTGAGCGGAGTGGGGCCGGTCCCCGCCGCCGCAAGCCGCACCCACGGAAAGGCACCCTTCTCAAGCCGGACCGCGGCCGCGATCGCCACGATGGCAAAATCGCCGTGCCGCCGCGCGAATTCCTCGAACGCATAGCCGGCATCGGCCGGCATGACCGGAAAGCGAATCTCGGTGAGGATCTCGTTGGGTTCGAGCGTGGTCATGAGATGGCTGACGAACAAGTCTTCGGCCTTGATGGTCCGCTCCCCCTTCGGTCCCCGCGCGCTGACCTCGCCCTCCAGCGCCTGCAACACCATGGGGATTTCCGTCGATGGGTCGGCGTGCGCAATCGATCCGCCGACCGTTCCTCGCGAACGTGTCGGCAGATGACCGACCCATCCGATCGCTTCGTGCAGAAGCGGAAGCTTTTCGCGGATGAGCGGCGAGAACTCGATCGAGCGCTGGCGTGTCATTGCGCCGATGCGAATCTCGCCGCCGTCTTCGCGGATGTAGGCGAGGTTTGCAATCTTGCCGAGATCGACCAGAGCCGCCGGCGCCGCGAGACGAAAATTCATGATCGGGATCAGGCTTTGGCCACCGGCCAGAACCCTAGAGCTGCCGTCGTTCTGGCTGAGGAGACTGATCGCTTCGTCGATGGTCTGCGGTGCATGGTAGGTGAATTTGGACGGTTTCAAGGAGGTGGCCCTGGATGGCTGACCGCGATCAAAAACTCCGAGCCGAGCCTAGCGAGCCGATCCTCTCACAGAAACAACGTTCTGAGTCGCACTAATTCAGGATTTCTGATCCATATTTTCTGATCCAGCGCATTCGCAGCGCCGGCGCGATGGGTTACGGCTCGCCCGCTCGGCAGCGGCGCGTCGGCGAGTGGTTCTAGTTTGCCTTGGTCTTGCTGGCGGCGCGTACGAGCTTGACGATTTGCTCCGGCTTGATCGGGGTAGAACTGAACTCCGCGTCGAACGGCTGCAACGCGTCGGCGATGGCGTTTGCGATCGTGACCGGCGGCGCGATTGCGCCGCCTTCGCCGAGTCCCTTCACGCCGAGCGGATTGAGCGGCGACGGCGTTTCCATGTGAACAAGCTCGACGTCGGGAACGTCGCTCGCAGTCGGCACCATATAGTCCATCAGTGACCCCGCAAGCGGTTGGCCGTCTTCGTTATAGGGCAGCTCTTCGAGCAGTGCGCCGCCGATGCCCTGAACGGTCCCACCGATGACCTGGCCTTCGACCAGCATCGGGTTCACCGCCACGCCGCAGTCGTGCGCGACCACGTAGCGTTCGATCTTCACTTGTCCGGTGAGAATATCGACGTCGACGATGGCGGCATGAACCGCATACGCCCAGGTCACGGTCGGCGGTTCATAATAGTGCGTGTCCTCGAGGCCGGCCTCCATGTTCGGCGGCCGCTTGCGGTCCCATCCGGGGCGTGCCGCCTGCGCGAGCTCCCCGAGGGTTAGCGTCTTGCCCGGCACGCCAACGATGCCGACGCCTCCTGGTCGCAGTTCCAGATCGTGGGTCGAACATTCCAGCACTTCGGCTGCGATCGCGAAGGCTTTTTCGCGCAGACGTTCGCTCGCATAATGTAGCGCCGAAGATACCGTCACCGTGCTCCGGCTCGCGATGGTGCCGAAACCCATGGGGATCGCCGCCGTGTCCCCGAGCGTGACGACGACGTCGTCCGGATCAACCTTCCACAGATCCGCGGCGACCTGTGCGAACACCGTCTCCATGCCCTGCCCCTGCGGGCTTGCACCCGACGAGACGTGGATCTTGCCCGAACTTTCGATGCGCACGGTGGCGCCTTCGAACGGCCCCACGCCCGTGCCCTCGTTGTAGCAGCCGATCCCGAGGCCGAGATAGCGGCCCTCGTTTCGCGCCGCGCGCTGGCGGCTGCGAAACGCGTCGATGCCGCCGAGCGCGTCGAGCGCCTTCTGCAACGCGCCCGGATAATCGCCGCTGTCGAACACTACCGGCTCGCCATCACGATAAAGAATGCCGTTGCCGTACGGCATCTCGCTAGCCTCAACCATATTTCGGCGGCGTACCTCGGCCGGCTCGATGCCGAGCGTCCAGCCGATCAGGTCGACCAGCCGCTCCATCACCTGCACGACTTCCGGTCGGCCCGCGCCGCGATAAGGAGCGTTCGGCGTCTTGGTCGTGAACACGAGCTTTCCGTCGACCGCAAGGTTCGCAATTTTGTAGGGTCCCGGCAGATGGACAACCGAATTGCAGATGATCGGCAGCCCGAGCGGGTTATACGCGCCCTGGTCCATGATGAACGTGTCGCGCAATGCCAGGATACGGCCGGTATCGTCGAACCCGATTTCCACGTCGTGCGTCTGATCGCGCGAGTGGCACGAGCTGACGATGTGCTCGTACCGATCCTCGATCCATCTCACCGGGCGGTCCAGCGATCGCGACAGGAATGCGATCACCGGTTCTTCGACATAGGGATGGCCCTTCACGCCGAAGCCGCCGCCAACATCAGGCGCAACGCAGCGTACCCGGACCTCGGGCACGCCCAACGCCGTGCTGATGAACCCGCGCACGATATGGACCATCTGTGTCGACGAATACACCGTGACGGAGTCGGTGCGCGGGTCGTATTGGGCCAGGACGCCTCGGCATTCCATCGGCGAAGCGGCATAGCGATGATGATAAAAGTAGCGCTTGAGCCGGTGCCGCGCCTGCGCCATGGCCGCATCGATGTCACCCTTCCGGATCGATATCTCGCCGTTGATGTTGTCGCCAATCTCTTCGTGCACCAGCGCCGCACCCGGTTTGAGCGCCGTTTCCCCATCCATGACCGTGGGCAGCATTTCCACATCGACGACCGCGAGTTCCGCCGCGTCCTCGGCGACATAGCGGCTCTCGGCGACGATGACCGCGAGCGGCTCGCCGACGAACCGCACCTTGTCGAATGCCAGCAATGGCTGCGGCGGATTGCTGATCCTGTGCTTCACGGCGGCACGCCACTTGGCCGGCATCGGCACCGGCTGATGCCGGCTGGGCAGCTGGGCGCGCAGTTCGGAGCCGGTCAGCACATGGACGACGCCCGGCATCTTTGCCGCCTGCGATAGGTCGACGGATCGGATGCGGCCATGGGCGACCGGGCTGCGCAAGAACGCGGCGTGTAACATCCCCGGCAGAACGAGATCGGCAACATAGCGGCCGCGCCCGGTCAGCAACCGCCGGTCCTCGCGGCGCGGCATTGGGCGACCTACGAACCGCTCGGTCTTAAGCTCCCGCATCCAAAGCCCCCATCGACGCTCCTAGCCGTTGCAAGCAGCGGACCCGCGGCGGCAATTCGGCAGCAGTCCGCAACAGACCCGACCGTGGCAGACCGGCCACCAGCGAAAAGCAACAAATATCATGTAACGAAGTCAGAAATTCTGAACGCCGGCGCGCCTCTGCCGAGGCCGATTGGCGGCGGCTGCGCGGACACAGTGCGGAATCGGTGCGATCGGCTGGCGCGACTTAGACTCTAGATCAGTGAGGGCGGCCGCGACGACAAGGCGACAAAAATAGGCAGCGGGGGGGTCGCTTCGGCTCTGGGTTGTGCATTCGTCCAGAGAGCAGCGCTTCAGGACCGCTCACGGCAGCGCAGTTGGGCCGCGAAATCAGATTTTCCGACTCAAAAGAAACGAGTTCCAAATTGCCAGTCGAACGTACGCCCAGCATAGATGTATACTCGGCTATGAAGGCATCTTGCCGCCGGTATCCGGTGCTGCTCGGGGAAAAGGCGGCCGCGGATGGACACGATTCCAGATAATCGTGCTTTCGGGTGTCCGTTCCGGTTATGGGATCGGGTCTCCTGAACGTTCACCAATAGTCAACACGGCATAGGGACATCAACATGTTTCAATCGACGGGCATGCCGGGCGCGCCGAAAGGCGACAGGCCGGCCATTTCCAACACCAAATCGCGCCGCGGTTTGTCGATATTCGGCGCCGTTGCGGTTGCTCTTCTCGCGTTTTCGCAGTCGCCTGCGCAGGCCGTCGACAACGTACGCATCGGCGTCGGGATCGATCCGTCGTTTACGACCTGGTGGATCGCGAAGGACCGCGGCTTCTTTCAGAAGCACAACATAAACGCCGACATCACCCAATTCTCCGGGACGCCGGACATGGCGGACGCGACGATGGCGGGCGAAATGGATTTCGGTTCGTCCGGCACCGCGACCTACATGCCTCGCTTTGTACGCGCCGACGCGCTGCTGATCGTGGCGACCATCGCGAACTCGACCGACAACTTCAAAATTGCCGCGCACACGTCGATCAAGACGCTGCCGGAGCTCAAAGGTAAACGCGTCGGCACCGTGGCCAGCAGCACGACCGACTATCTCTGGGCGCTGCTCCTCAAGAAATTGGACATCTCGGACTCGGAGATCACCATTACCCCTGTGGCGCCACCTGACCTTCCGGCGGCGCTCGATCGGGGCGACATCCAGGCGTTTTTCTGCTGGGAGCCCTGGCCTTCGCGGGCAGTCGACATTTCCGGCAAGGACAAGGTGCATATTCTCGGCAGCAGCCGGGATGCCGGCTACTTCCAGAATTTCGTCATCGCCGGAAACAAGAAGTACATTCAGGCGAATCCCGATGTAACCGTGCGCGTGCTGATGGCATTGCGCGAGGCGAGCGACTATCTCGCGCGCGAAAAGGCGGACGCGGTCAAAATTGCCGCCGAGCGCAACAAGCTCAGCCCGCAACTGGCCGAATACATCCTCGGCCTGTACCAGTTCAGAATGTCACTCACCGACGGTGTCGCGGAGGGCGCCAAAGTCGAAGAGGCCTGGTTGCGAAGCAAGGATCGCCTGAAAGGCAATCCCATCGACTGGACAAGGGTCATCGATCGGACCTATTTCGACAAAGCCATCGCGGCGAAATAGCCTGTTCGAGGGTACGTTGTTTTGGGGACCTATGACATCGAAGTCAAAAATGTCAGCTGCGTGTTTCCGGCCAGGCATGCAACCAAGAGGTCGGGCGAATACCTCGCTGTTCGCGCCATAAATCTCTCGATTTCGCCCGGAGAATTCTTCTGTCTGCTGGGGCCCAGCGGGTGCGGCAAGTCGGACGACCTTGCGCATGATCGCCGGCTTCCTGCCGCCCACCTCGGGCCAAATCTTGTTGAGCGGGAAGCCGATCAGGCCGTTCCTGCTCACCGAATGAATTTTCGTCGGCATCATCACGCTCGGGCTGATGGGGTTCATCAGTGACCGGGCGCTGCGGCTCGTCGCCAGCACGATGCTACGCCGTGAAGATATAGACGGCATTCTCATCCCCTGCGCATTCGGCACAGCAAGGGCTCGCGCTAGCCCGTCCTGTCCCGCGGCCGTCGCTTCGGGTTCGGATCCATGTGCCGCTTGAGCTCCTCCTCGGAAGCAGTTGTCAGGCCGGCGAGCATGAAAGCGTCGAGCGCAATCGTCAGATTGGTCGTCAGATCTTCGATCTTCAGCCGCGGATCGTTCCCCAACTTGTCGATCGTCAACCGCACCTGAGCGAATTCATTGCTGATAATCCATTCCTGCGGGTTGTCGGCGATCGGATTGTTTGCCATGACGCGCTCTAGATCAGGTACGGCGTGCTTTCAAGCACTTCGCCGTTTTTCAGCAGGTTGACTTTCTTGCGCCGCACGCGCCACCTACCGGTGCTGCGGTCGAGCATGAACTCGCACCGCGCCGAGTGGAAGGTCTCCCGGTGCCGGGCGAGTTCGATCAACAGCATCATGCACGTCACCTCGATTGTCTGCTTCTCCTCGTCGGTGGGCCCGAGCTCGACGTTGGAGATCAGGCGATGCACGCGGGACTGGGGGTCCTGCGCATAAGCAAAGCCCGAGCGCAGCCGTTTGATGCGCTTCGCCATCGCCGCCTTGTCGTCGTGGATCACGGAGACATGCCGGGTCGGATCGATATCGTCGTGCCCCGCCGGCACCCAATAGATCGCATCGTCGGTGAACAGATCGAGCCATTCCTCGAACTTGCGCGCATCCAGCAGCCGCGCTTCCCGGTACAGGAAATCTTCGATTTCGGGTCGTTCGACGCGCATGATCTCACTCCGCCGCCGTGGACACGGGAGCAGGCGTGTAATCCGTCATCAGGCGTTTCCAATTCTGGTACATGCCGCGGTGCTGTGTCTCGTCCGACATGTTGCCCGTCATATAGCCGTTTTTCATCACTTCGCGATCGAGCCCGCGCGAAAACACCAGCCATTCGACGGCCTCGCTTTGCAGGCCCTCCTGTGTCCGCTCGAATATCTCGATGTCGTCCGTGAAGAACGTCCCGGCGGCGCCGAACTCGAATTCCTGATCGCGCATGCGCCGAAGGTTGACTTCATCCGGCACGTTCTGGAGCTTGACCACGTTGGTGTAGATTTCGGTGCGGTTTACCGCGATCGGCCGGATCGTTCGAATTTGGCTGCGAAGCACGACGAGGTTCGGAAAGATGACCAGGTTGAATCCGCCGGAAAGGCTCGCGTCCACCGGCATTGGCCCCCAGTCGGTATGATCGGTGACGCCATGACCATCCATCGCTATCACGCAGCCGGTGTCTTGCCGATAGATGTGCATCGCTTCCGGCGTGACCGCGCTCACGTGTAGCGAGCCGACATGATACGGGTCAACGCCGTTTTCCAGCTGGTACTTCCAGTTACCGTTGTAAGCGCACTTTTGCATGCCTTCGAACAGCTCGATCCTCCCGGTCGGCGAGGTCGCTACATAGGCGTCGAGGAACTTCGTGATGCCACCGAGATATTCCGGGAGCGTCGGCCCCTCTTCGCTCATGCATCCAAAGATGAACCCTTGGTATTCGGCGACGCGGGGAACCTTCGCCAGCCCGAGCGCACCTTTGTCGAATGCGCGACCGTATCCCTCCGGCATCGGCACGCCGATCAGGTTTCCGGCATTGTTGTAGGTCCATGAATGGTACGGACACCGGAAATACTTGCTGTTGCCGAGCTCGTGCTGGCACACGATCGGCCCGCGATGCCGGC
>Ga0070712_100002999_pt1 | contig 10450 bp, 8 predicted proteins | sample LARL81metaG_FD_71396 | JGI IMG/M metagenome (GOLD analysis project Ga0070712, IMG submission 71396) | Corn, switchgrass and miscanthus rhizosphere microbial communities from Kellogg Biological Station, Michigan, USA - LAR L8-1 metaG | ecosystem: Host-associated > Plants > Roots > Rhizosphere ...
CTTAAGCTTAATCCAGGGGCCGCGGCGTACCGGATCCCCCGCCTGCGCGGGGGATGACGATCGTGTGCGTGGTTGCTGTGAGGGCAACCTTGCGCTCACCACCCGAACCATTCGGGCTTGCGCGCCAGCTCCACCGTCTTGACCTTCTCCAGCTTGATGGTGCCCTTGCCCATCAGGTCGTTGAGATCGCCGTCGGTGCCCCCTGTGACTTTCGCGCGATAGAGGTCGACCTTCGTGGTCGGGCGATGGTCCTTCTCGGTCCAGGTCGAGGGGTTGCAGACGCCTTCCATGCCGGCCGGCACCCAGTCCTTCTTCTGGTAGAAGCCCTTGGCGACGTTCTCGCCGGTGGTGCCGCCGTTCTTGGCGGCCCAGTCGAGTGCCTCCTTCATGTAGAGCGAGGAGCAGACGGCCGCGATGTAATGCACGGGCCGATAGACCTTGCCCGACGGGTCGGACATCTTGGAGATTTCCATCACCGTCTTCATGCCCGGCGCGTTGCCGCCCCAGCCGACCGCCGTGCGCAGCGGGAAGACCACGCCGTCGGCGGCGTCGCCCGCGGTCTTGGCGGCGTTCTCGTCCATGCCCCAGACATTGGAGAGGAACTGAACGTCGACACCCGCGGTCTTGCACGCCTTCATCACCGAGATGTTGGAGGCCGCCGTGTTGCCGAGATAGGCGTAGTTGGCGCCGGCGCTTTTCAGGCTCAGGCACTGCGCGCTGTAGTCGCCGGGCGCGAGCGCGAAGACGAGCGGCGGCAACACCTCGAAGCCGAGCTCGGTTGCGATCGCTTCACCCGCTGCCTTCGGCGCGTTCGGGTAGGGGTGGTTCGCGCCCATATGGACGAATTTCGGCTTGCCTGATTTGCCCTTGGCCTTCCAGTCTTCCGCCGCCCAGGTCAGCTCGGCGCGCAGCGCGTCCGAATAGCTCGGGCCGTAGAAGAAATTATAAGGCGCGGGCTTCGCCTTGCCGCTGGTGCCTTCCGGATCGGTCAGCGCCGCGGCGTAGGAGCCGGAGACGTCGGGGATCTTGTCCTGCGCGAGGAAGCCCGTCAGCGCCTCGGTGTCCGCGGTGCCCCAGCCCATGATCGCCGCGACCTTGTTGTCCGGCGCCGACCACTTCTTGTACAGCGCGATCGCGCGCGGCACCTGATAGCCGTAGTCATTGCTGTCGACATTGAGCTGCTTGCCGCCGACGCCGCCATTCTTGTTCACCCAGGCGAAGGTGTCGGCGACGCCCTGACCGTATGGCGTGCCGACGTCGGAGGTGCCGCCAGAGAGATCCTGGAGGTGACCGATTGCGATCTGGGCCTGTGCGCCTACGGATGCGCCGCCGATCGCCAGCGCAAACGCCATCGTGCTCAAAAGGGATTTCGTCATGGGTGTTTTCCTCCGGCTATTCCTTGCAGTCATTCTATTCTCTCCTCTCGCAACCTCAATGTGAAAACGGATAAAGCTTCCAGTAAGTCTTGATCTGCCGCCAGCGATGCGCGAGTCCGTCCGGCTCGAACATCAGGAAGGCGATGATGATCAGCCCGATCGCGATCTCGCGCAGGAAGGTGATGTTGTTGTTGAGCGCGAGCGCCTTGTCGATCGCGCTGCCTTTCAGGCCCGCGCTGATCCATTCCATCGACTCCGGCAGCAGCACGACGAAGGCAGTGCCCATCAGCGTGCCCATGATCGAGCCGGTGCCGCCGATGATGACCATGGCAAGAAACAGGATCGAGCGCTCGATGCCGAAACCTTCCTGCGAGATCACGAGCTGATAATGCGCATAGAGCGCACCCGCGATACCCGCGAAGAAGGCCGCAAGGCCGAACGACAAGGTGCGGTATTTGGTGAGGTTGATGCCCATGATCTCGGCGGAGAGATAATGGTCGCGGATCGCCACCAACGCGCGGCCGTCGCGCGTGCGCATCAGATTGGTGACGAGGAGGTAGCAAACCACGACATAGGCGAGCACGACGTAGAAATATTGCCGGTCGCCGCGCAGCGTATAGCCGAAGATCGAGAACGGCTTGGCGCTTGCCGGCACTGAGCCGCCGGAGAACCATTCGGCGCGCGAGAAGAAGTCGAGCAGGATGTATTGCGCGGCGAGCGTCGCGATGACGAGATAAAGCCCCTTCAGCCGCGCCGCCGGCAGGCCGAAGATCAGTCCGACCAGCGCGGTGATCACGCCGGCCAGGGGAATCGCGAAGAAGACCGGGATCGGAAAATTGTTCGAGACATAGGCCGACGTGAAGGCGCCGAACAGGAAGAACGCGGCGTGGCCGATCGAGATCTGGCCGGTGAAGCCGACCAGGATGTTCAGGCCGAGCGCCGCGATCGAGAAGATGCCGACCTGGATCGAGACCGAGAGCCAGTACTCGCTGAACAGCTTCGGCGCAAAGCACAGCAGCACGACGCCGGCAATCGCGAAGTTGCGGCTAGTCGTGGTCGGGAAGATCATGGTGTCGGCCGCGTAGCTGGTGCGGAAGTCACCGGAGGGCAGGAGAGTGGTCATAATGAATTAGATCCGCTCGATGTCTTCGGTGCCGAACAGGCCGTAGGGCTTGATCATCAAGATGATGATCAGGACGTAGAACGGCGCGATCTCGTAGAGATTGCCCCAGTGCAGGTACTCACTGTCGACATATTGCGCGACGTTTTCCAGGAGCCCGATGATGATGCCGCCGAGCACGGCGCCGCCGACGGAGTCGAGCCCGCCCAGGATCGCCGCCGGAAACACCTTGATGCCGTAGGCCGACAGGCCCGATGAAACGCCGTTGACCACGGCCACGACGACGCCAGCGACGGCAGAGACAGTCGCCGAGATCGCCCAGGACATCGCGAACACGTTTTTGACGGAGATGCCGAGCGATTGCGCGACCTGCTGGTTGAAGGCGGTGGCGCGCATCGCAAGGCCGTATTTCGAAGCGCGGAAGAACCAAGCCATGCCGATCATCATCAGGACGGAGACGATCAGGCTCATCGCATAGACGGTCTGGATCTGAAGGCCGAACAGGCTGACGGACTGGCTGGTGAACACGCGCGGAAATGGCTGCGGATTCACACCGAAAATCCATTTCAGCGCGGCCTGGAACACAGTCGACAGCCCGATCGTGACCATGATGACAGAGATGATCGGCTCGCCGATCATCGGCCTTAAGATTAAGACCTGGATCGCGATGCCGAAGACGAACATGAACACGAGCGTCAGCGGCATGCCGATCCAGAACGGCACCTGGAATTTGGTCAGCAGCGCCCAGCACACCCAGGCGCCGATCAAAAGCAGCTCGCCTTGCGCGAAATTGACCACCTGCGTGGCCTTGTAGATCAGCACGAACGACATCGCGACCACGCCATAGAGCGTGCCGACCACGAGGCCGTTGACCAGGAGCTGAATCAGGAATGCGGCGTTCATGGGGTTTTCGTGCTAGATTACCTCTCCCCGCTTGCGGGGAGAGGTCGGCGCGCGAAGCGCGACGGGTGAGGGGGAGTCTCCGCATGCGCGGTGCCGATGAGTTCAAGACCGAACGGGCGAGACATTTGCGATGCGCTCCGACGGATGCGGCACTCTAGTATCGCCTTCGCGGCAGAAGGCTGAGCGGCCACGAAATAATTGCCACCGCGATTGCGGAGGCTCCCCCTCACCCGGATCGCTGACGCGATCCGACCTCTCCCCGCAAGCGGGGAGAGGTGAGAGTATCCGGGTTCGAAAAGCCTCACTCCGCGGCCTCCGCGAGCGGCGCGGGGGCGGAGAGATCGACGACGCGCAGCGTGGTGCGAACGCGCTGGGTGGTGCCGTCCTGGAAACGGATGACGGTATCGACCGGGATCTGGCTCTCGCCACGATAGATCGCGTCGATGATGCCACCATATTTCTCGTTGATGACGCTGCGGCGGACCTTGCGGGTACGGGTCAGTTCGCCGTCATCGGCGTCGAGCTCCTTGTAGAGCAGCAGGAAACGCGAGATGCGCTGTGCGGGCGGCAGCGTGGCGTTGACGGTTTCGACCTCCTTCTGCAGCACCGCATAGACTTCCGGGCGCGAGGCGAGGTCGGTGTAGGTGGTGAACGCGATGCGGCTCTTCTCGGCCCATTTGGAGATGATCGAGTAACGGATGCAGATCATCGCGGCGAGCGTGTCACGGCCGGCGCCGAGCACGACCGCTTCGGCGATATAGGGCGAGAACTTGAGCTTGTTCTCCAGATATTGCGGCGAGAAGCGCGCGCCGCGCGCGGTTTCCGCGAGATCCTTGATGCGGTCGATCACGACGAGCTGCCGGCCGGCGTTGAAATAACCGGCGTCGCCGGAATGCATCCAGCCGTCCTTGATGTCGGCGGCGGAGGCTTCCGGGTTCTTGTAGTAGCCCAGGAACATGTTGGGGTGGCGCACCACGATCTCGCCGACGCCTTCGCCGTCCGGACCCTCGATGCGGATCTCGATGTCGTCCGCCATCGGGATACCCGTGGTGTCGGGATCGATCTTGTCTGCTGGATGCAGCGTATAGGCGCCGAGCAGTTCGGTCTGGCCGTAGAGCGTGCGCAGCGGCACGCCCATGGCGCGGAAGAACTTGATGGTGTCGGGGCCGAGCGAGGCCCCACCGGTGGCTGCCGAGCGCAGCCGCGCGAAGCCGAGCCGGTCGCGTAGCGCGCGGAACAGCAGCGCATCGGCCAAGGTCGAATGCTGCGCCTTCGCCAGCGCGGCGAGCCCCGTGGTCATGCCGAGATTGTAGAGACGCTGCTTCAAAGGCGAAGCGTCCATCACGCGCGCACGCACATCGGCGGCGATCGCTTCCCAGACCCTTGGCGCGAACAGCACGAAGGTCGGCGCGATCTCGCGGAAGTCGTTCATCATGGTGTCGGGCTCTTCGACGAAGTTGACCTTCATCCGGCACAGCAGGCCTTTGCCGAGCGCGTAGACCTGCTCCATGATCCAGGGCAGCGGCAGCACCGAGACATATTCGTCGTCCGGCCCCTTGGGGTCGAAGGTGAGGTAGGTCGCGCAGTGTCGCAGCACGCGTCCCGCGGCAAGCATCGCGAGCTTCGGATGCGCCGTCGTGCCCGACGTCGTGCACAGGATCGCGCAGTCCTCGCCCTTGGTCGCGTCGACCAGCCTGTCGTAGAGATCCGGCTCGCGCGCGGCGCGGTCGCGGCCCATCGCTGCGAGCCTGTCGGCCTCCATCAGGCGCGGATCGTCATATTTGCGCATGCCGCGCGGATCGGAATAGACGATGTGCTTGAGCTGCGGCACGCGCTCGGCGAGGTTCAACAGCTTGTCGACCTGCTCTTCGTCCTCGGCGAAGACGAGCTTTGCCTCGCCATAGGTGAGGAGATAGGCCGCTTCGTCGTCGAGCACGTCGCGATAGAGGCCGAGGCTCATGGCGCCGATCGCATGGGTTGCGATTTCGGCGGCGACCCAGTCCGGCCGGTTGTCGCCGATGATGCCTATGACGTTGCCGCGGCCGAGGCCGAGCTCGACCAGGCCGAGCGCGAAATCGCGCACGCGGGCCTGATAGTCGTTCCAGGTGAACAGCCGCCAGAGGCCGAGATCCTTCTCGCGCAGCGCGATTTCGCCGCCGTGCTGTTTCGCGTTCAGGCGCAACAGCTTCGGATAGGTGTCTGCCTCTCGTACGCGTGCGGCGTAATCCATCATGCCGCCGACTCCGCAGGCTCGGGCTTGTCGTCCGGATCGACCAGCACGTCGTCTTCCTCGCCGAGATAAGCGCGCCTGACGTGCGGATCGGCCAGTACGGCGGCAGGATCGCCGTCCGCGATCCTGCGGCCGAAATCCAGCACCATCACGCGGTGGGAAATGTCCATCACCACGCCCATGTCGTGCTCGATCATGACGACCGTCATGCCAAATTCCTCGTTGAGATCGACGATGTAGCGCGCCATGTCCTCCTTTTCCTCGAAGTTCATGCCGGCCATCGGTTCGTCGAGCAGGATCAGCTTTGGTTCAAGCGCCATGGCGCGCGCAAGCTCGACGCGCTTGCGCAACCCATAGGGCAGAGTGCCGGCAGTCGCCTTGCGCACCGATTGCAGATCGAGGAAGTCAATGATCTCTTCCACTTTGCGGCGATGTTCGAGTTCCTCGCGCCTTGCGCCGGTGAACCAGTAAAGTGATCCCGTGATGAAATTGTTCTTCAGAAGATGGTGCCGCCCGACCATGATGTTGTCGAGCACGCTCATATGATGAAACAGCGCGAGATTCTGAAACGTGCGGCCGATACCGAGAGAGGCGCGCGCATTGGGGGTGAGCGCGGTGATGTCGCGGTCGCGATAATGAAGGCTGCCTTCGGTCGGCCGGTAGCGGCCCGAGATGCAGTTGACCATCGACGTTTTGCCGGCGCCGTTCGGACCGATGATCGAGAACAACTCGCCGTCGTTCACGCCGAGGCTGACATCGGCAAGCGCACGCACTCCGCCGAACCGCAGTGAGACACCGCGCACTTCCAACGTATAGGCCACCTGTTCCTCCCGGACGCGGCAGGCCGCACCCCAAATATCGACTGGACAAACCCACGATTGGCTCCTCTGCGTGACGTCCGCAGAAGGACCATGTCGCTGGCTGAAAGTCTTGGACTTCGCCGACCATTGGTGCGCTGCAAACGAACGCAGGTCGGTCTTTTTGAGTTATTCTATCAATCGTCGTCGCGGCTGCGATCCTATATCGGCTTTTCCGCGTAAGCCATTCGGCTAATGAGGCTTGCAGGAACTGGCGTGCCAAGACAAAACGCCGCAGCGCTTGTCAGAAGGTGCGGCTCACCACGATCGACCCTGGCGCTCAAAGTCGTTTCGTTTCGGCGGCTATCGGCCTGATTTCAATCGGCTTTTGGGTTAGACTTCATGCCGTGTGAATGCTAGGGGTGCGCCACCTCTCCGGGTCGGCGATACCGCCTTTGGTGCCGTCAGCAGGCTCTCTCTGGTGCGGAATTTGGAGACGACATGGCGGCTGAAAATTCGAAACAGCGGGTGGCCCTGATCACCGGCGTCACCGGGCAGGACGGCGCTTATCTCGCCGAGTATCTGCTGGGGCTCGGCTACACCGTGCACGGCGTCAAGCGGCGATCCTCCTCCTTCAACACCGCGCGTGTCGACCATCTGTATGAGGACCGGCACGCCGGCAATGTGCCGTTTCTGCTGCATTACGGCGACATGACGGATTCCACCAACCTGATCCGGTTGATGCAGCAGATCCGGCCGACCGAGATCTACAATCTTGCCGCCCAGAGCCATGTCGGCGTCAGCTTCGAGAGCGCCGAATACACCGCCAATGCCGACGCCATCGGTGTGCTGCGCTTGCTGGAGGCGATCCGCATTCTCGGCATGGAGAAGGAGACGCGGTTCTACCAGGCCTCGACTTCCGAACTGTATGGCCTGGTTCAGGAGGTGCCGCAGAAGGAGACCACGCCGTTCTATCCGCGTTCTCCTTATGGCGTGGCCAAGCTCTACGGCTACTGGATCACGGTGAACTACCGCGAGGCCTACGGCATGTTTGCCTCCAACGGTATCCTGTTCAATCATGAGAGCCCGATCCGCGGCGAGACCTTCGTGACGCGCAAGATCACGCGCGGCGTCGCTCGCATCGAGGTCGGCCTGGAAGACGCGATCTATCTCGGCAATCTCGAGGCCAAGCGCGACTGGGGCCATGCGCGGGATTATGTCGAGGGCATGCATGCGATCCTGCAGGCGGATGCACCCGATGATTTCGTGCTGGCGACCGGCGAAACGCGCTCGGTGCGTGAATTCGTCGAACTCGCCTTCGCCGAGGTCGGCCGCAGTATCGAATGGCACGGCAAGGGGATCGAGGAGGCCGGGATCGACAGGAAAACGGGCAAGGCGGTGGTGCGGATTGATCCGACCTATTTCCGTCCGACCGAGGTCGATCTCCTGATCGGCGATGCGAGCAAAGCGCGCAAGACGCTCGGCTGGAAGCCGAAGACGAGCTTCGCCCAGTTGGTGAAAGAGATGGTGGCCGGCGATCTCGTCATCGCCAGGCAGGAGGCGGTCAATGGCAAGCACGCCGTTTGAGCTGAAGGGCAAGACGGTTTTCGTCGCCGGCCATCGCGGGATGGTCGGCAGCGCGCTGGTGCGCCGCCTGGTGCAGGAAGATGTGAAACTGCTGACGGTCGGGCGCGCTGAAGTCGACCTGCGCGATCAGGCGGCGGTGCGCGGCTGGTTCGCGGCCAACGCTCCGCAGGTGGTGTTCCTGGCGGCGGCGAAGGTCGGCGGCATCGTGGCCAACGACACGCTGCGCGCCGAATTCCTCTACGACAATCTGGCGATCGCAGCGAACGTGATCCATGCGGCGCATCTGCATCAAGCCGAGAAGCTGATGTTTCTCGGCTCGTCCTGTATCTATCCGAAGCTCGCGCCACAGCCCTTGCGCGAGGATGCGATGCTGACGGGCCTGTTGGAGCCGACCAACGAGCCCTATGCGATCGCCAAGATCGCGGGCATCAAGATGGCCGAAGCCTATCGCAGCCAGTACGGCTCCGACTTCATCAGCGTGATGCCGACGAATCTCTATGGGCCCGGCGACAATTATCATCCCGAATACAGTCACGTTGTCGCGGCCCTGATCCGCCGCTTTCACGAAGCCAAGCTTTCGCGCGCGGCCGAGGTCGTGGTGTGGGGCACTGGCACGCCGCGGCGCGAGTTTCTTTATGTCGACGACATGGCGGATGCCTGCGTCCACCTGATGAAGACCTATTCGTCGCCCGAGATGGTCAATATCGGCACCGGCGAGGACATCACCATCGCGGAATTCGCGCGGGTGGTGACTGATGCCGTCGGCTATGCCGGCACGATCAGCTTCGACACGTCGCGCCCCGACGGCACACCGCGCAAGCTGCTCGATGTCTCGAGGCTCGCGAAGCTTGGCTGGCGCGCGCAGACGTCGCTGGAAGAGGGAATCAGGCGCGCGTACCGCGCGTATCTCAGCGAAACCAAGCAGGCGGCGGAGTAATCATCTCTTCGTCGTCCCTGCGAACGCAGGGAACCATAACCACGGACCGTCATTGTTGCCCGGGCCGTCTAATCCACGTCATTGCGAGGAGCGCAAGCGACGAAGCAATCCAGTCTCCCTCCGCGGCGATAGTCCCGGATAGCTTCGCTTGCGCTCGCAATGACGGTGCTACTTTATCGCGGCAGCTGCGCGAGGCGGACTCTTCGCGAGTTCCAAAGCCATTGCCGAAATCAGCGGCTTCATGAAATAGGCCTCGCCCGCCGGCGTGATGTCGGGCTTGAGCCCGTGCGTGCTCAATTCGTCCGAGACGACAGGCCCGACGGAGGCGATCGGGGTTCGCTTCAGACCTTCGCGGAGCCGGGCCTCGCAGCCATGGGCCTTGGCAACCTCGAACAGCCGGCGCGGCTGGCCTGAACTCGTCAGCGCGATCGCATCGACCTTGCCTGCGGCCATCTCCTCGATAGCCGTGACGATGTTCGTGTCGGCGGCCTTTGCGTCATAGACATAAGGCAGCACGGTATCGACATCCGCACCCTGCGCAGAGATCGCGCCGATGAGGGCACTGTGGTCCTTGTCGGGGTAGAGCTGCAGGCCGAGCCGATGTCCTTTGAGATCGATCTGCGACAGCATCTCGACGATGCCTTCTGAGGTCGGCTTCTCGGTCGTGACCTGCGGCTCCAATCCGATTTCGCGCAGCGCCCGGCCGGGTTTCGGCCCGCGCGCGAATTTTCGCGCCTTGCCCAGTGCCGCGATGAAATCCGCATCGCAATTGGCCTGCCTTGCGACCTTCATCAGCCGGCGCAGCCCTTCGCCGGTCATCAGCACGAGGTCGTCGAAAGGCTTTGCGATGAAGCGGCGGATCCAGGCTTCGACCGGCGCAGGGTCGGGCGCGTCGTGAATGGCGAACATCGGACATTGCAGGACATCCGCGCCCTGTTCGGTGAGCAGGCGGGAGAACTGTGCTTCCTCGCGCGTCTCCAGGATGAGGATGCGGTATCCGTTGAGCCTGTCTGCCATGATCCTGTTCTCATCCATTGTCGACAGCGATTTGTTGATCCTGACTCGCGGCGGACCATTGGCGCAAGAGTGCCGGTAGTGTTAGAGCAGGGCCGCCGAACTCCGTTCCGTCCCCGCTCAAGTCTTGATCAAGCCGCGCCATGCCCGATCACCACTACGTGTTGACCCTGTCCTGCCCGGATCGTCCGGGAATCGTTTCCGTCGTCTCGACGTTCCTCGCCAATAGCGGGCAGAACATTCTCGACGCCCAGCAGTTCGACGACGTCGAGACCAACAAATTCTTCATGCGGGTGGTGTTCACCGCGGCCGACCTTGCGGTGGAACTGCCGGCGCTGCAGACCGGCTTCACCGCGATTGCGGAACGTTTCGCCATGAATTGGCAGATGCGCGACCGTGCCGCGCGCAAGCGGGTGATGCTGCTCGTGTCGAGGTCCGATCATTGTCTGGTCGACATCCTCTACCGCTGGCGCACCGGCGAACTGG
>Ga0070712_100003003_pt1 | contig 10444 bp, 8 predicted proteins | sample LARL81metaG_FD_71396 | JGI IMG/M metagenome (GOLD analysis project Ga0070712, IMG submission 71396) | Corn, switchgrass and miscanthus rhizosphere microbial communities from Kellogg Biological Station, Michigan, USA - LAR L8-1 metaG | ecosystem: Host-associated > Plants > Roots > Rhizosphere ...
CGCGGCTGCGCCCCGGCATGTCCGTCGAGGCCACAATTCATACCGATGCCGCGGGCAGCGAGGCCACCGCGCATTGAGCGGAACTCTCGCTCGATTGGCGCCGAGAATGCATCATGACGCGCCGACGGCCCCGCCGTGTACTCGCCCCGTCGTCGGGATCGCCGCGGTGCTGCTGGGTTCGGTGATCTCGACACTGTTTACCCGCATCACAACCTTCGGTCTGGCCGATCTGCGCGGCGCCGTGCACGCCGGATTCGACGAGGGCGCCTGGATCACCACAGCCGCCACCGTCGGGCAAATGTGCATCGGACCGATCGCCGCGTGGCTTGGCCTGGTGTTCGGCCCGCGGCGCGTGCTGTTGGTCTCTGCGTCGGTGTTCGCATTTGCGTCGGCGCTGATCCCCTTCGCCCCTGATCTCGCCAGCGTGCTGGTGGCCCAGGCGGTGGCCGGACTTGCATCGGGCACCTTCATCCCGCTGACCATCGGCTTCGTGGTCCAAAGCCTCCGGCCGGCGCTATGGCCCTACGGCATCGCCGCGTACGGCCTGAATCTCGAACTATCGCTCAACATCCCCGCCTCGCTCGAGGGCTGGTATGTGGATCACCTCTCGTGGCATTGGATCTTCTGGCAAGGCACGTTGCTGGCGCTGCCGATGCTGGTCGCTATCTACCTCGGCATGCCACGCCAGCCGGTTCACCGTGACGCGCTGCGTACCGCCGACGGCTGGGGCATGTTCTTCGCCGCCGCCGGCTTCTCCATGCTCTATGCCGCGCTCGATCAGGGCAATCGGCTCGATTGGCTGAACTCGGGTCTGATGTGCGGTCTTCTGCTCGGCGCCAGCGTACTGATCGCCGCGTTCATGGTGCAGATCATGGTGGCCGAACATCCCTGGATCGCACCGCGCTTCCTGCTGCAAAGGAACATCGCATTGGTGATGACGATCATCGTTCTGTATCGCTTCATCATCCTATCGACCAGCTATATCATCCCGCAGTATCTCACCACGGTGCAGAGCTTTCGCTCGCTCGAGGTCGGCAAGGTACTGGCCTGGATTGCCGTGCCACAGTTTCTATTGGTACCAGTGATAGCGACCGTGCTGCGATGGCTGGACCCGCGGCTGATACTGGCGCTTGGGTCGTGGTGCGTCGGCATCGCCTGTTTTATGGCGTCGGACCTCACCAAGGACTGGGCGACCGACGACTTTCTGGCCTCTCAGGTGCTGCAGGCTTTCGGCCAATCGGCCGCGCTGATATCGGTCGTGCTGTTCGCCGTGCGGCATCTGCGTCCGGCGGACGCGGTCACCTTCGGCGTCCTGCTGCAGACCGCGCGGCTGCTGGGCGGTGAGGCAGGAAACGCGTTCATGCAGACCTATGTGCGGGTACGCGAGCAGGTCGATTCCAACCTACTCGGACTGCACGTGATGTCGGGTGACGCGAGTGTGACCGAACGCCTCGCGGCGTACAGCAATGCAATCGCCGCGCGATCCGATGGCATCGCAGGTGCGTCCGCGCGGGCCGTGGCGCTGCTGGTCCAGGTGGTCCGCAATCAGGCGAACGTACTGTCTTATCGCGATGGCTTCCTCTTCGTATCGTTCGCGGTCATCGTTATGCTGCTGCTGACCGCGCTGCTGCGTCCGGCGCCGAGTCCGGCCTGAGCGATCACCCGGCGGCCGCCGCGAGTTTCTTCAGATCTGCCAGCGGCCGCGCGCCGTAGTGACTGATGATTTCGGCCGCAGCGATCGCGGCTAGCCTGCCGCACACCGGCAAGGGCCTGCCCGTGGTCAGGCCCGCAAGGAACCCCGCGGCATACGCATCACCAGCGCCTGTCGTGTCCACCACTCGCGTCGGTTCGGCGGAGATCTCCACCGTCTCGGCGCCGCGCAGGATCACGCTGCCCGCTTCGCTGCGCGTCAGTGCGGCGAGTGCGACATCGGCGCGGGCACGTTCGGCGGCGGCCTCGAAGGCGTTCTCCTCGTAGAGGCTGGTCACCTCGGCCTCGTTGGCGAAGAGGATATCGATGTCCTGCTTCACCAGTTCACGGAACGCCGTGCGGTGGCGGTCGACGCAGAACGCATCGGACAATGAGAGAGCGACCTGTTGGCCCGCGGCGTGTGCGGCGGCGGCGGCACGGCGGAATGCGCGCTGCGCTGCCGGCGGGTCGAACAGGTAGCCCTCCAGGTAGGTCACGGCAGCGTCAGCCACCAGCGCTTCCGCCACATCAGCTTCGTCGAAGCTGACACATGCGCCGAGATATGTGTGCATGGTGCGCTGGCCATCCGGCGTCACCACGATCAGGCATCGTGCGGTTGGCGCGCCGCCGTACAACGGCGTCGATGGGAAGTGCACGCCGATCGCCGTCATGTCGTGGCGGAACACGGTACCCAGTTGGTCGTTCGCCACTTTGCCGAGATAGGCGACGCGCCCGCCGAGCGCCGCCGCCACCGCGCAGGTGTTGGCCGCAGATCCGCCGCTGCTCTCCTGGCCCGGCGGCATGGCGGTGTAGAGGGCATCGGCCGCATCGGCGTTGATCAACGTCATCGAGCCTTTGCGCATGTCGTGGCGCGACAGGAACGTGTCGTCGGTCTGCGCCACCACATCGACGATGGCGTTGCCGATGCCGAGTATGTCGAAGCGCGTGGTCATGTCAGCGCGTCCCGGGAGGATGCGCGCGCACTGCGGCTTCGTTCACCTCGACGCCCCAGCCCGGTCCTTTCGGGACGATCAGCTCGCCGTTCTCGATCACCGGGGCGTTGAGGAACAGTTCGTCGCGCCAGGACACGCTGTCGATGTCGATCTCCATGACTCGGAAATTCGGAACAACGGCGGAGAAATGTGCACTGATCGCCGAACACAGATGACCGTAATAGTTGTGCGGCGCGCAGTTCACCTCATAGGCCTCGGCCATCGACGCGATCTTGATCGACTCCAGGAAGCCGTTCCAGATCACGTCGATGATCGCAACGTCCGTCGCATAAGCGTCGAAGAACGGCCGGAACGCACGGCGCCCGCACACCGATTCCAGCGAGGCGATCGGGCACGGCGCGGCGCGGCGGATCAGCGCGAGCGACTGCGGATCCCAGGTGTCGATCTCGAGCCAGGTCATGTCGAACGGTGCGACCGCCTTGGCGATCTGCAGATAGCCTTCCGTCTTGAAGTGATAGTTCACGTCGAGATGCAGCCCCATCTCCGGCCCCGCGCCGGCGCGGAACGCGCTCAGCAAATCGCGCACAGCCTGCAAAGTCTTGCGATCCACGTTCAGTTCTGGCCAGCCTGGCGTGCGGCCGAAGCCGGGACCGAAATTGGTCAGCCTCTCGCCATCGAACGGCAGAATGTTGGTCTTCAGCGCCTTGAAGCCGCGCCGCTTCACCTCGGCGCCAAGCGCGGAGATGTCGTCGTAATCGCGCAGCGGTGGCACGCCGACCAGCTCATGGTTGCGCACACGGTAAGAGCCGCAATGCGACCAGTAGACTGGGATTCGCTCGCGCACCGGGCCGCCGAACAGTTCGTAGACCGGCACGCCGAGCGCCTTGCCCTTGATGTCGAGCAGCGCGTTCTCGATCGCGGCGATGGCGCGCGAATTCACCCCGCCCGGCGCCTGTACCTGACGCACCCACAGCATCGATGCGATCTGCTGCACCGGCCGCGGATCCAGCCCGATCAGCGGCTCGGCGAGGCCGCGGATCACCGCGGTCAGCCCGCGGCTGCCATCGGCCTCGGTGTATTCCGACCAGCCGACCAGCCCGTCATCGGTGGTGAGTTTGAGGAACGAAAATGTGCGCCAACCGGCATCGCAGTGCAGATCCTCAATCTTGGCGAGTTTCATGACGTTGCTCCCTTCGTCGCGGCACGTGGGCGCGGCGGCAACACCAGGCCGACGCCCCGCAGGTGGCTGAACAGCGACCTCAGCTTGTCGCGGTCCGCCTGCGGCAGCGGCGGCCGCAGAATCGATTCGATGTTCGAGCGCAGATGCGCCTGATCGCCTGTGCCGAACAGCACGACATCCACGCCAGGCTCATGCCGCACGTAGCGATACGCTGCGTCCGTCAGGCTGGTCGCGCCACCGGGATGGATCAGGAAGCCGAGTGGATCGGGATCGTCGGCCAGTGACCGCGGCACCTTGCCCTGCGCCGCCAGCTCCTTCATCGCCTCGGCCACGCGCTCAGGACGGGCAAATATGCTGCGTACCGCGAACATCAGCAGCGTGCCGACGTGGTGCTTCAGCGTCGCGGGGAACACGGCCTCACGCGTGTTCTGGCTCATCAGATGGAACGCCACCATCACCACGTCCCACATCCCGTCGGGAACCGCACGCAGCAGCATCTGGTGCTCCAGGTCGTTCGGCGACGTCTCGGTGATGCCGAGGAAGCGAAATTTTCCCTTTTCCCGTTCCTTCAGCAGCACGGGTGCGATGACATCGCGCACGTAGTCGTAGCCGGAGGGCGGCACGGCGTGCAGCTGGAACACGTCGATGCAGTCGATCCCGAGTTCGCGCAGCGAGTTGTCGAGGCTGGCCACGACGCGTTCCGGCGTCCATCGGTCGCCGCCGCGCATGACCGAGGACTTGGTGGCAATCACCACGCGGTCGCGCGGTACGGATTTGATCGCCTTGCCGACCACGCCCTCGGTGTCATAAGGCGCGGCGGTGTCGAGCAGGTTCACGCCCTGATCGAGCGCAGCATGGATGATCGCGATGGCGCTCGCCTCGGTCCCGCCGGTGTTCAGTCCCAGCCGGCTGAACCCGCCGCAACCGAGACCGGCAACGCTGACCTTGAGTTCCGTCCTGCCCAACGTCGTGTAGTCCATGCACTCACCTGCTCCCTGAGGATGGTCAGGCTAGCGCCCTGATTGCGGGGCGCAACTCGCCGCGAATTTCCGCTTGCATTACACATTGAAGGAATGGAACATTGGGGAATTGCAACTGAGAGTTACGCGTAGCAAATGAGCCTACGTGCGCGCCTGATCCTGTTGGCCGCGATTTGCGTACTGCCAGCAGCTCTCCTCCTGGTTGTGACCCAGGAACAATTGCGCGGCGTGCGGGAGACGGAAGTTAGGCAAGAACTCGCCGGAGCAGCGCGGTCCGAGGCAGATTACCTTGCCGGCATCATCCAGGGCGCCGATCAGATGCTTTCCGCCCTCCAGCTGAGCCCTCCGATAAGGGAGCGCAATGCGCCCTACTGCTCCGCGGTGCTGGCCCGGCTGACGCGCGAAAACCCGGACTATGCAAGCATCGCCGCTGTAGACCCCGATGGACGTTCGTTCTGCACGAGCGTGGCCGGCCGGGCCACCTTCGAGGGTGACCGGTCCTATTTCCGCGCCGCGGTGAAGCAGCGCCGGTTCGTGGCGGGCGAGTACGACAAGTCTGGCCTCACAAATACCCCCGTCCTGCCGGTCGCCCGGCCGATCATCGCTCCTGATGGAATGCTTCTTGGCGCCCTGGTGCTGTCGCTGAGCCTTGATCAGGTGGCACATGAACTCGAGGCGAGGCTGCCGGCCGGCACAAGCTTGATCGTCGTCGACAGGAACCGGGGCGCCCTGCTGCAGGTTGCGAACCCCACAACCCAGAGCGGAGTTACCGTACTCGCGCAGTATATCCCCTCGGCGCCGGCGGACTGGCCGCAGATCGCGGACATTCCTGGCACCGCGGGACGCAGCCAGATCGTCGCGCGCGCACCGGTCGGTGACAGCCTGATCGGTGTGCAGGCGCTGGCCGCCCGGGACCGCGGCACCGCGCTCCTGTCGTTGAGCGAGGCCACCCGCGATGGCGCTGTCCTGATCGGTGTGGCGCTGGCGCTGGCGGTGCTGACCGCGGGATGGATGGCACGACGCTTCGTGGGGCTGCCGATTCGCGATCTGCTGGTGACGGCCGATCGGCTGAAGGACGGCGACTTCGCGTTCAGAGCGACGCGCACGGCCGGGCGCTCGGAACTGGCTCGTCTGGGGCGCGCGCTCAATGCGCTGGCTTGCGCGCTGGAGGAACGCGAGCGTGCGCGCGTCGACGCCGAGGAGAGGCTGCACAATCTGGCGGCCACACTGGAAGAGCGCGTTGTCGAACGCACGCGTGAACTGGCCGAGGCGAATGCACGCGTCGCGGCCGAAGCCGCGGAACGCCAAAGCACCCAGGCAGCACTGGCGCAGTCACAGAAGCTGGAGTCGATCGGCAAGCTGACCGGCGGCGTCGCCCATGACTTCAACAATCTGCTCAGCGCCGTCCTGGGGTCCATCGAACTGGCGACCCGCCGGACCACCGATGCACACGTGAGACGACTTCTGGCTGTCGCCGCGCAGGCGGCGGAGCGCGGCGCGAAGCTCACCGGTCAGATGCTGGCGTTTTCCCGCAAGCAGGACCTGACGCTGAAGCCCGTCGATATCAACCAGACCATCAATGGCATGAGCGATCTGCTGCGACGGACGATCGGCCCGATGGTTCGTATAACCAACGACCTCGCCGATGATCTCTGGTTGGCGATGGCCGACCAGGTGCAGCTTGAGGTGGCCCTGCTCAACCTTGCGGTGAATGCCCACGACGCAATGCCGGATGGCGGCAGCCTGCGCCTGAGGACCAGGAATGTTACAGTGGCGACCGCAAATCGGGCCGTACCCGCGCTGCAACCTGGCGACTATGCCATGCTGACGGTGAGCGACACGGGTCATGGAATGCCGCCGGAGATTGTGGCCAGCGCATTCGAGCCCTTCTTCACCACCAAGGAGCCGGGCAAGGGCACTGGGCTTGGCCTCTCCATGGTCTACGGGTTCACCAAGCAGGCGGGTGGGGCCGTGACAATGGAAAGCTGCGTCGACCAGGGCACCTCAGTCAGCATCTATCTTCCGCGGGCGCGGGCTATGCCGGGTCGGATAGCCCGCCCAACCGTGCCGGCGACCACCGGAAGGGGGGTTCGCATCCTGCTGGTCGATGACGATCCGGCAGTGCGGGAGACCACGAAGGAAATGCTGGTAGAACTGGGGCACGAGGTTGTGGAGGTACAGGACGGCCCCTCGGCCCTCCAACGCCTGAGGGGAGCCCACCGGTTCGTCCTGCTGATCGCCGACTTCGCAATGCCCGGCATGACGGGAGCCGAGGTCGCCTCGCAGGCGCAAACTCTGTGCCCCGACCTCGCCATTCTGTTCATGACGGGTTACGTCGACAGCGACAGGCTTCGCTCGTGGTCACTGCGAGGCTACCGCACCTTGAACAAGCCCTTTCATGTCGCGGAGCTGACCAGCGCCGTGCAGCATGCGCTCGATCTGCGCCTCGATCAGGCGACCTGAGCAGGGCGTTCCGTTCCCATCAGGATGCGCCCGTGGTTTCATGCTCCCGAGTGAGACGGAGCGCATGATGATCCTGATCGGTCAATACGATTCCCCGTTCGTACGGCGTGTCGCAATCGCCCTTAAGCTGTACGACATCGCGTATGAGCATAGGCCTTGGTCGACGTTCGGCGATGCCGATCGGATCGCCCCGTTCAATCCGTTGCGCCGCGTGCCGACGCTTGTGCTCGACAATGGCGAGAGCCTGATCGAAAGCGCGGCGATCCTCGACTACCTTGATGAGCTTATGGGGCCGTCGCGTGGGATGATCGCGGAGAGCGGCGAGCCGCGCCGTCACGCGCTCAAGATCTGCGCTCTGGCAACGGGTCTGGCCGACAAGTCCGTGAGCCTCTTCTATGAACGGGCACTGCACCAGGCAACGTCCGACCAGTGGATCGCCCGATGCAGGGCGCAGATCTCCGACGTGCTCACTGTGCTCGAGTCCAGCCGCGCCGAAACACGCTCGCGGTTCTGGTTCGGTGACGCCATAGGTCACGCCGATATTGCCGTCGCCTGTGCCCTGCGCTTCACGCGCGAGGCGCATGCCGGGCTGTTCGACGAGCAGCGCTGGCCCGCTCTGACGGGACATGCAGCGACGTGTGAGGGCCTGGCGGTGTTTCGCGAGATCGCGCAGCCGTTCCTGCCGCCGGCCTGAGGCGAGGAAACATCCTGCTTTCTCCGATCGCCCGCGCCCTCGGCCAGCTCGATGATTCGGTGTTCCTGGGCGTTCTCCTGCGCAGCCTCCTCTGGTCCGCTGCCTGCTTCATCGCGATTCACATTGGCACCATCTGGGCCGTGCACAGGCTGCTGGACCTGCATGGCTGGCTTGGCTGGGCGGCCGACGTGCTTGGTGGCATTGGCGCCTCGCTTCTCGCGCTGTGGCTGTTCCTGCCGGTCGCGGCCATTATCGGCACGCTCTACATTGACCGCATCGCGCGGGCGGTCGAGCGTCGCCACTACCCAACACTGTCGCCTGCACGTGGCGCGCCGATCGCCTCGCAGCTCTGGGACGCCATCGGTATCGCCGCCCGCATCCTGCTGCTCAACTTCCTGGCGCTGATCGCCGCGCTGATCCTGCCCGGCGCCGGCCTGATCCTCGCATGGATCATCGGCGGCTATGCCATCGGTCGTGGCCTGTTCGCCGCTGTGGCGATGCGACGCATGCCACGCCGAGCAGCCGAGGCACTGTACCGCCGCACCCGCCTCGTTGTCCTTACGCAGGGCTGCATTCTGGCGCTGGCGGCCTATGTCCCGATCCTCAATCTGCTGCTCCCGGTCATCGGCACCGCGGCGATGGTCCACGTGCTCGACACCGCGATGATGCCGGACGATCCGGGCGGCGCATGGCGTTCGTAACCGGGACGCTACGTCGCCTTCAACGTGATCTCCTCGTAGGGTGCCGTATAGGCAAAGCCGGGTATGCGGCCGAACTCTGACTCCGCCACGCGCGGGCCGACGCCGTTGAGGAAGGCGAGCTGCCAGATCGGCGCATACATCGCCTTGTCGATAACGAGTTTCTGCATCTCGGTCAGGATCGCAGCCCGCTTCGCGTGATCACCTTCAACCGCCTGCAATGGATACAGCGCGTCGATATCCGGATAGCTGCCATAGACATAGGCGCCGCCCTTTACCACGAACGCCTCCATGCGCGTTGCGACATTGCCGAAAGCGCCGCTGGCACCCTGGATGATGTCGCGAAACTTCTTGCCGGCGTATCCCTCGATGAAGGCCGCACGCTCCAGTGGACGGAGCTTCGCCCGGATGCCGACCTGTGCCAGGTTGTCAAGCGCGGCCTCGCCAATATTCGCGTAAGACGAATCGCAGGTGTAGTAACCGGCGTCGAAGCCATTCGGATAGCCCGCCTCCGTCAACAGCGCCTTCGCCTTCGCTGGATCGTAGATCGGCGGCGGTGGCGGCCAGTAGAACTCGAACATGTCCGGCATGATGCTGCCGGTGACGTGAGAATTGCCCAGCGTCAGCGCCTCGTTGATGGTCTTGCGGTCGAGCGCGAGGTTGGCGGCCTGCCGCACCCGCAGGTCATGCCATGGTGATTTTGCATCCCATTGCTCCGGGAAATACAGCCAGAACGCCCCTTGGAGGACCACCGACTTCAGGGTCAGGCCGGAGGTGCGCTGCAGTTGCTGGGCGAGTTCGCCGCGGATCGAGTAGGCGATGTCGACCTCGCCGGCCTTCAGCGCTGCCAGCCGCGTGGCCTCGTCCGGCACGACCTTCAGCACCAGACGTTTCACGGAGGGAGGCTTGCGCCAGTACTGATCGAACGCCTCCAGCACCAGTTCCACACCGGCGTCGAACGAGACGAACTTGTACGGACCGGCGCCGATGGGTGCCTTGCGGAATCCATCGTCGCCCACCTTTTCCACGTACTTCCTCGGCACGATCCAGCCGGCGCCGGTCGCGCCTGTGTAGAAAGTCAGGAAGTCCGGCCAGGGGCGCTTCAACTTGAAGCTGACATGAAGGGGATCGGGGGCCTCGATCGCAACCACTCGCTCCTTCATCAGTCCGTACGACGCACCATGATAGCGGTCGAAGGAGAATTTCACGTCGTCCGCGGTGACCGGTTCACCATTGTGGAACAGTACGCCCTTCCGCAGCACGAAGTCATAGGTGAGCCCGTCCTCAGAAACCGCCCAGGACTCCGCGAGGCAAGGGGCCTGGGGCTGCCCGGGCATGTCCTTCGCCATGGCATCGTGCAGCGCGTAAAGCAGCATATACGGCGTGATGATCCCAGAAGTCTGTGAAGGATCGAGCCACGTGGCCGCGAGCGAGATGTGCACCGCGTAGGTGATCCGCCCTTGCGGTGGTGCGGCACGGACCGGCTTTGCTGTGCCGGCAGCGACGCCAAGCGCAGCGAGGGCAAGTGCTTCACGGCGCGTCACCGGGATCGTAATTCCGATTGCCTCGCGTCCCCGAGGCTCGCGGGTCGATGAGCCCATTGTCGCCCCCTGTGGCTGACTGTGTTTACGATCGCGTTACGTCGATATGGCTTCTCCTGGTTGCTTTACGTTTGGTCGCCCGTCGCCGCTGAACGGTCATCGGCGTAGGTTGGCCGCGCTCGGTGCGGCGAGCCCCAGGACATTGCGACGGGGTCGAGCGGCAGCCATTGCCAGCGAGCGACAACC
>Ga0070712_100003006_pt1 | contig 10438 bp, 9 predicted proteins | sample LARL81metaG_FD_71396 | JGI IMG/M metagenome (GOLD analysis project Ga0070712, IMG submission 71396) | Corn, switchgrass and miscanthus rhizosphere microbial communities from Kellogg Biological Station, Michigan, USA - LAR L8-1 metaG | ecosystem: Host-associated > Plants > Roots > Rhizosphere ...
GATTTGGTGGACCTGGTCGGGATCGAACCGACGACCTCTTCCATGCCATGGAAGCGCGCTCCCAGCTGCGCCACAGGCCCACTTGAAGGGACACTACTTTCTGATGCGGGGTGACCTTAGTTATTCTCGCCGACTGAGGGGAGATAGTCAACGCACTCACGGTGTCGGGATGCCTTCCAGTGGCTTCCGTTGGGTTCAGTGGGGCGTGAGATCCTTCGCTCCGCCTGAAAACCGGCTCCGCTCAGGATGACGCCGGCAGTGATTCGGAAATATCTGCACGAGTCAAATTTCTTCCATTTCTTCCACAGGGGTTTTCTGCCATAATTGATTGTGCACGCCACCTGCACAAATTTCCAAAGACAATTTAAAGCGAGGAAGAGATGCCAGCGAAGTACATCTTTGTGACTGGGGGAGTTGTGTCTTCACTCGGCAAGGGACTTGCCGCGGCTTCAATCGGCTGCCTGCTGGAGAGCCGCGGGATCAAGGTCAACATCATGAAGTTCGATCCGTATCTGAACGTGGATCCGGGGACGATGTCGCCGTTTCAGCATGGCGAAGTCTTCGTTACGGACGATGGAGCGGAGACGGATCTGGATCTAGGGCACTACGAACGCTTTACACACGCCAGGCTTTCTCGCGATAACAACTGGACGACGGGCCGTCTCTACGAGCAGATCATCGCCAAGGAGCGCCGGGGAGACTATCTGGGGAAGACGGTGCAGGTGATTCCGCACGTCACGAACGAAATCAAAGCGGCGATGAAGAAGGTAGCACAGGATACCGATGTCGCGATCGTGGAAATTGGCGGGACAGTCGGCGATATCGAGTCGCTGCCGTTCATGGAAGCGATCCGGCAGATGCGGCAAGAACTCGGACGCGAGCACACGTTGTTTGTACATGTCACGCTGGTGCCGTTTATCGCCGCGGCGCAGGAGTTGAAGACCAAGCCGACTCAGCATTCGGTAAAGGAGTTGTTGAGCATCGGAATCCAGCCGGACATTTTGCTTTGTCGGACGGACCGTTTCCTCGCGAAAGAGATGAAGTCGAAAATCGCGCTCTTCTGCAACGTGCCGGAGGAGGCCGTGATTACGGCCAAGGATGTGGCGTCGGTCTACGAAGTGCCGCTGGTATTTGCGAATGAGAATGTCGATACGTTGGTGTTGAAGCACCTGCACATGGAAGCGAAAGATCGTGATCTTTCAAAGTGGGAGGACATTGTTCATCGCGTTTACAACCCGAAAGATACGGTCACGATCGGGATTGTGGGGAAGTATGTCGAGTACGAGGACTCTTACAAATCGCTGAAGGAAGCGCTGGTTCACGGCTCTTTGGCACACAACCTGAAGCTGCAACTGAACTGGATTGAGGCCGAGGGGCTTGAGACCGGGGACAAGAGCTACGAGGCACAACTGGAAGGGTACGATGGAATCCTGGTGCCCGGAGGGTTCGGCAAGCGAGGGATCGAGGGGATGTTGACGGCGATCCGGTATGCGCGCGAGAAGAAGGTTCCGTACTTCGGAATTTGCCTGGGAATGCAGACGGCTTGCATCGAGTTTGCGCGAAATGTGGTGGGATTGGAAGATGCGAATTCGAGCGAGTTTGATCCCGCTACGCCGCATCGCGTGATTTACAAGTTGCGCGAGCTGCGCGGAGTGGAAGAACTTGGCGGAACCATGCGGTTGGGGGCATGGACGTGCAAGATCGAGCCTAATACTCTGGCTGCGAAGATTTACGGTGCCCTCGAGATCAGCGAAAGGCACCGGCATCGGTACGAGTTCAATCGTGAGTATGAAGAGCCGATGACGGCGGCTGGGTTGCGCATTTCAGGGTCGACTCCTGACGGCACCTATGTCGAGATGGTGGAGTTGCCGGACCATCCGCACTTCATCGGATGCCAGTTCCATCCGGAATTCAAGTCGAAGCCACTTGAGCCGCATCCGCTATTCCGCACGTTTGTCGGCGCGGCGTATGAATACGGCAAGAAGCGCAGAGCCGAGAAAGAGACAGTCGAGGTGGAGATGTTCCACCGGCCCGAGCGGGTTACTGGGCGGTAAGATCTTCACCTTGGAGTCACGTAGGCACTGAGAAACGAGAAATTTCTCCGTCTGTCAGTGACTCCGTGGGTTCAGAACTTCTGAGCAATGATTGCTTCGTTTCAAGTCGGCGATATCAAGATTGGCTCGGGAGATCTCTTTCTGATCGCCGGACCATGTGTGATCGAGAGCGAAGATCACGCGATCCGCATGGCGGAAATTATCAAGGGCGTCACCCGGTCTCTCGGGTTTCCTTTTATCTTCAAGGCCAGCTACGACAAAGCAAATCGAACTTCGATCCGGAGTTTTCGTGGGCCTGGGTTGAAGGAAGGTCTGCGGATTCTGAAGAAGATAAAGGATGAACTGCAATTGCCAGTGTTGACGGATGTGCATGAGACTGCGGATGTCGCGAAAGTGGCTGAGGTCGTCGACGTGCTGCAGATTCCGGCATTCCTCAGCAGGCAAACCGATCTTGTGGTTGCGGCGGCACTGAGCGGGCGCGCGGTGAATATTAAAAAGGGACAGTTTGTTGCGCCTTGGGATATGCGGCATGCCGTTGAGAAGTGCCGTGAGGCAGGGAATTCGCAGATATTTCTTACCGAGCGTGGAGCAAGTTTTGGATACAACAATCTGGTAGTCGATATGCGAGCGCTGGCAATTATGCGAAAGTTTGCGCCCGTGGTGTTCGACGCGACGCATTCCGTTCAGCTGCCGTCGTCGCAATCGAATGATGGTGGACCTGCAGTGAGTGGAGGACAGCCGGAGTTTATTCCGGTGCTAGCGCGGGCCGCGGTGGCGGCCGGTTGCGATGGCGTGTTCATGGAAGTCCACGACAATCCGAAGGAAGCGAAATCGGATGGTGCGAACGCGCTGGAGTCGACCAAGCTGCGGGGGGTGTTGAAGGAATTGTTGGCAGTAAGAAAAGCGCTCGATGCAGCCCACACTGCTCCCTGACGTCAAAGCAATGAGCTGTGAGCCATGAGCAACCCCGGTTCGATAGTTACTGCCTTACGATGGCTGACCGCTCATTGAATCTTGAACGGTAACTTCGCCGATAGTCCACCGCCGCACGGGCCGTTCAGATTGCTTCCTCCAGGGATCCCTGTCACCCAAACATCGACCGTTGCTGGTGTCGATATATACATGGCATCGATATTCGCGGTCATGGTCGAATCGTCGATAGTCGTGCTCGCAAGCTCGGTGCCTCCGAAAAAGAAGACCGTATCTGAGTGAAAGTGTCTGCCGGTTAACGTCAAGGTAAAGGCGGGGCCTCCGGCAGATGCGCTCGTTGGGGAAATTGAAGTGAGGACGGGAATATCTGCACATCCATCGTACCCACAAGACGGAAAAATGACAATCGCCGCCGATACGATCAGTGCAAGGCCGATGGCAAACTTCAAACGGAGAGGCATAGGCTCCTCATGAGAAGTCTTATATGAATTTCAACGCAAACCTGAATTCAGTCTCCCTGATCGGACTACTCAAGCACGAAGATGTTTTTCTTCGCTCCCATCTCCTTCAGGATCTTGGGCCACACCGTGACGCTGACTTCTCTCAGGTGCGTTTTGCGCAGCAGGAGCATCAGGGTACGGGACTGCCCAATGCCTCCGCCAATCGAGAGGGGGAACTCGTTCTTGATGATTCCCTGATGGTAAGGAAATTTGAGGTTGTCGAGAAGGTTTGACATCTCGAGTTGCTTGCGGAGTGTTTCTGCATTCACGCGGATACCCATCGAACTCAACTCGTGACGGCGCTGGGTGACGTGATTCCAAACCAGGATGTCGCCATTGAGACCATGGGTGTCGCGTTTGGTCTGACTGCTGGTGTCAGTGATCCAGTCATCGTAGTCGGCGGCGCGCATTTCGTGCGGGTATCCGTCTTTCAACGGCCAGCCAATGCCGATTATGAAAATCGCCGGATGCTTCTGCAGAATGGCAGTCTCGCGGCGCTTGCGCGGAAGATCGGGATACATCGCGAGGATCTCTTCAGCGTGGATGAAGGTGAGTTCTTCCGGCAGATTGGGATATCGAGAATCCTTTAGGGCCGGAAACATCTCCTGCGCAAACTTCTCGGCACCGACCAGAACTTTCCAGATCTTCCGGACGATTGATTTCAGAAATTCCACATTGCGCTGCTCGGCGGTGATGGTCCGTTCCCAATCCCATTGATCTACATACGCTGAGTGATCGTGGTCGAGAAAATAGTCTTTGCGGACAGCGCGCATATCGGTGCAGATTCCTTCGCCGGGACGACAGTCGAACTGTTTCAGCGCGACGCGTTTCCATTTCGTAGCGGCCTGTACCACCTGAGAGTCGATGGGATGGCTATCGCGGTCATTTGAGATGTGGAACTGAATTGGAGTGCGGGATCCATCACGGTCGAGCATGTCGTTGACGCCGCTTTCGACGTCTACGATCAAGGGGACCTGGACCATCATCAATCCCAATTCCTTGCAGAGATTATCTTCAATGTAGCGGCGGAGGTGAAAGATTGCCTTTTGTGTCTGCTTGCGGGTCAAGCACGAGTTGTAGTCCTGCGGAAGGATCTTTTCCAGCTCCGCATAGTCGCCGATACCCGGCCCGGCCAGATCGGCTTTCTTTTGGGCCTGAGTGTCTGCTTGGGAGGGAGCAACTGACTTGTTGGCGTCGACATCAGACACGGTCGTGGCGACGGCGGATTTTCCTGGGCGGAGTCGGCTCATAGGTTAATTCCTTGATAGTCCAGACGGTGACTTGGGCAAGCCGCCGTCGGAGTGGCAACGCTCTATTGGACGGCGCCTGGCGAACAGCGACAGTGCTCGTAATCACATCAGGATGTGTGCCAGGCAACAGGTGGCTGAGCGCACTGTCTGCCGGCGAGGGTCAAGGCGTGTGTTAGATTGAAGGTCCTCGGATGAAACATGTTGCCAACTGGGCACTGCACACCGCCGCGGTACGGGGTGCTAGGTATGCTGACGTGCGCGTGATTGCGCAACGTCACCGCGCTCTGACCACGAAGAATGGCAAGGTCGGGAACGCTTCGGATGCGGAATCCGTGGGGATGAACATCCGCGTGATTGCGGATGGAGCCTGGGGGTTTGCAGCATCGGCGGAATTGGGACGAGGAGCGGTCGAGGCAACGGCCGCGCGAGCAGTGGAGATTGCGCGAGCGTCGGCTAGAGTCAAGCGCGAGAACGTGAAACTCGCACTTGAGAAGCCGGCCGTCGCGGAGTGGAGCACGCCGTACAAGGTCGATCCGTTCTCGATCTCGGTTGAGCAGAATATCGAGTTGTTGTTGAAGATCGACGCTGAGTTGAGATCAGTGAGCGGGATTACTCTCGCCGAGACAAACCTGAATTTCAATCGAGAAGAGCAGTGGTTCGTCTCATCCGAAGGAGCCGATATTCATCAGACCAAGCTCTCGACTGGGGCAGGATACGCAGCGTATGCCTTTGCCGGCAATGAAATCCAGAAACGCTCGTATCCGAACTCGTTTGGCGGGCAATGGCAGAACAAAGGATATGAGCTGATCGATGAGTTGAAGTTGGTGGAAAATGCCCGGCGGATCGCGGAAGAGGCAGTTGCCCTGCACAAAGCGGACCAATGCCCGGAAGGAACATTAGACATCATTCTCGACAGCTCGCAGCTTGGTTTGCAGATTCATGAGTCGGTAGGCCATCCGATTGAATTGGATCGCGTGCTGGGCATGGAAGCGAACTTCGCGGGAACGTCATTTCTGACGCTCGACAAGTTGCGGACGCTGCGCTACGGAAGCGACATCGTGAATGTGGTCGCGGATGCAAGGCAGGAACACGGGCCGGGGTTGGGCACGTTCGGTTTCGACGATGAAGGTGTGGCGGCGCAGTGCGTTCCGATCATTACTAACGGGCTGTTCACAGGATATCTGAGCTCGCGCGAGACGGCTCACACGATCGGAGAGAATCGCTCGGGCGGCAGCGTGCGTGCGGAGGGATGGAATCGGCTGCCCATGATCCGCATGACGAACATCAGTCTGCTTCCGGGCGAGAAGACACTTAGTTTGGAGAAACTCATTTCTTCAACCGATCATGGAATTCTCATGCAGACCAACCGGTCCTGGTCGATCGACGACAAGCGCTTCAACTTTCAGTTCGGGTGTGAAATCGGCTGGGAAATTAAGGATGGGAAACGTGTGCGGATGGTGAAGAATCCGTCGTATTCGGGAATCACGACGGAGTTCTGGAACTCAATGGATGCTGTGTGCTCGCGGGATGAGTGGACGTTGTGGGGTACGCCGAACTGTGGGAAGGGGCAGCCGCAACAGGTGATGGGGACTGGGCACGGGGCGGCACCGGCGCGGTTTCGCGGTGTAAAGGTCGGCAGCGCCTTCAAGAGCTAATTCACCACGGAGTCACAGAGACACGGAGAGAAGAAGAAGCTGAATGCTGACCCAGGAGCAGGCGGGCAATATTTTCGATCGCATTAAGAAACTCTCCTCGGCCGATGAGGTCGAGGTTCTCTTTTCTGGTGGGAAGTTTGCTCTGACTCGTTTTGCTAACAACACTATTCATCAGAACGTAGCGGAAGAGAATGCGGTGGTTTCCGTACGAACGGTATTTGGGGGAAGGACTGCACGCGCTACTACCAACAAGTTTGATGACGAGAGCCTGCGGCAGGTGGTGAAGAGTTCAGAGTCTTTGGCCAACGTGCAGCATCCGGATCCGGATCTATTGCCGATCCCGACCGTAGAGGAGGGGGGGTCTTCGCCTGCCGCGCCCTCGCGGTACAACGAATCTACAGCAGCGATCACTCCTGAGTTTCGTGCTGAGGGCGTCAAGGAGATTGTGGATGTTGCCGACCGGCACAAGCTCACCACCGCCGGTGTTTTCTCAAGCGGTGAATGGTTCGAAGGAATCTTCAATTCGCGCGGGCTGAACCGGTGGCACGCGCAGACATCCGCCGAAGTCTCGATCACGATGTTGGCCGCGGATTCCTCTGGCTGGCAAAAGGCGAATTCTCCGGATGTCACCAATCTTAATCCGTTGAAACTGGCTGAAATTGCTGCGCAGAAGGCGGTCGATTCGGCGCATCCGAGGGAACTTGCGCCGGGGAAGTACACCGTCATCCTCGAAGCGTCCGCCGTGCTCGATATTGTGGGATTCATGTTCTGGGACTATTCCGGCATGGCGATTCTCGATCAACGGTCGTTCCTGACGGGCCGAATCGGAACCAAGTTGTTCGGAGAGAACATTACCATCCTCGACGATGTTGCGCATCCGCTGCAGGCGGGCTCACCATTTGACGGAGAGGGAATCCTGCGCAAGAAAGTGGCCTTGATTGAAAACGGAGTGGTGAAGCGCGTGGTTTACGCCAGAGGGACAGCCGAGAGAATGAAGAATTCCGAATACAAGGACAGTGTTGGGCCCGTCGAGGCGACCGGCCACGGTTTCTCGTTGCCAAACGAAATGGGAGAGATGCCGCTAAACATCGTCTTCGCACCGGTAAGCCATCCCCAGAGCGTCGAGCAGATGATTGCGTCCACGGAGCGTGGAATCCTGGTCACACGCCTTTGGTACATTCGCGAGGTGGAACCGTTCGAGAAAATGCTGACTGGAATGACTCGCGACGGCACTTTTTATGTCGAAAATGGCAAGGTGCAGGGCGGGGTAAGAAATTTTCGATTTAATGAAAGCCTGATTCATATGTTGTCGAACGTCGAAGCAATGAGCAAGCCGGTGAGATCGTGCGGCGAGGAATCGTTCGACATGGTTGTGCCGGCGATGAAAGTGCGAGACTTTAATTTCACGGAAGTCACCAAGTTCTAAGAAAGGATCCGGGTTTGAGTGAGGAGATTGATAAACGGACATTCGCTGAACAATGGATTTCTAACTGGAATCGCCGTGATGTGGAAGGGGTGCTGGCACGCTTCAGTGAAGATGCGATCTTCACTTCGCCTCGAGCGAAGGCGATCCTAGGTTCGAGCAGAGTCGAAGGAAAGTCGCGCCTGCGCGAGTATTGGACAAAAGCAATCGGCCGAATCCAATCGATCCACTTCACTCTGGACTATGTAATCGGTGATGACGACCGCATCGGCATCGTTTATATAAGTGAGATCAACGGAGTGAAGATGCGTTCAGTCGAGTTTCTGACCCTTGGTGCAGATGGTCTGGTTCATGAAGGCGAAGCGATGCACGGGATCGAGTTGTAGATGATGCTCGTGGGTTTCTTCGTCAAGCCGCTCAAATAGGTGGTTTGATGGTCGAACACTCGCCGACAATCTAATCCCGCCAGTTGCCGGTATATTTACTTGTTTCACCCGAAATTGACGGTTCCTTCGGGCTGTTTCCCATCTAAGCTGGTCCTTTCGATTCTCTCCTAATCCATTCAAAGAAAAGCAGTTAGCTCCGGTTGTTCCATGACTTCGGTAACTTTGTTTGCCTAGTTCATAGGTGTACGCTGCCCTTGAGTTTGAGAGATGGCAGCCGAAGGCACAGCACCGATGACACAGGCGCAGATGAGCGCAGCACAGTTCGAAGACCTGCAGAGCGCGCCGCGGTTTCCGCTGCACCTCGCAGCTTCGGTGAAAACAGAAGGCACAGCATATACGGCGTTGACCGAAAACATCTCGGCCAATGGCGTGTTGTTTGCGATGGAGCGGGATGTGCCCGTGGGATCGATCGTAGATTTCACGATTCTGCTGCCGGCGGATGTTTTGGGTGCGCGGCAAGATGTACAGATTGATTGCCGCGGGCGCGTTGTGCGCAGCTTTGATGATCGCGGTCGTCGCGGCGTCGGAGTTGTAATCGACGAATACCACTTCGAACGAGCATAACCAAGGGACTCATGGCTAGCATTCCAGTTGGCGTGGAAGATAATTTCGGGGCAGGCGAGGACATTGGCCAGGGCCAGTTCGTCCGCGTGATTGTGGCTGATACACAGGCCATTTTCCGCGCCGGCCTACGGAAGATCTTTGCTCTCGAGGATGACATTCGAGTGGTGGGCCAGTCCGAGACCTTGGCGCAGACACAATCGGCAATCGCGAAATTTTCGGCCGACGTATTGATTTTTGAGTCGGCCTTAGCACCGAATCCGGTTGAGGTAGTGGCGGAGCTGTTGCGGCAATATCCGAAATTGAAAATCGTTGTCGTCACACCCGGAGCGGAAGAAGAGTTGACGCTGGATCTCTTCCGTCGCGGCGCTCATGGAATCGTTTCACGGGAAGTGGAACCCGAATTGATGGTTGACTGCCTCCGCAAAGTCGTAAGCGGTGATACCTGGCTCGATGCCCAAGCAATCCATTGGGTGATGGCAGCGTACCGCAACCAGAACACCCGGTCGACCGGATCACGCCCGAAAGTGCAGCTCACTCCGAAAGAGACCCTGATTGTCTCGTGTGTAACGCAGGGCATGAAGAACAAAGAGATTGCGCTGCGCGTGGGCACTACAGAACAAGTGGTGAAGAATTATCTTCGCAAAGTCTACGACAAGCTTGGCGTGGCCGACCGCCTGGAACTGGCTCTCTACTGCCTGAATCATCACGTAGTGGATAACGCAAAGGTTCCGCCAATGCCTGCGTCAACTCAGACCAGCGGTGGCGCGGCGAATGCTGCTGCGGCTGGCGCTTCCGGATCGGGCTCTTCGGCAGTGTCAAGTTCTGCATCGACCGCGGATTCCGGCGAAAAACTCTCCTAGTCGAGCCAGATTACTTCGCCTAATTCCATTCTTCCAGTTGCGGATTCCTTAAGTACGCCAATAGAATTGGAGTGGCGATCACCCGCAGAGTGTGTTTTCGCGGTTGAATCGTTCTGCATTACCGTCCCTTCCCAACGATCGACGCCGGAGAGATGGCCGAGTGGCTGAAGGCGCACGCTTGGAAAGCGTGTTTAGGGGAAACTCTAACGTGGGTTCGAATCCCACTCTCTCCGCCAGCTATTTTACCGCATAAATACTGATGTTTTTCATAGTGGCCTTGCATGTTGTGCTAATTTTGTGCTAGCCTCTTTCCCGTGGGGTTCGGGAAGGGCGTTATGGATCTTGAGCACCTGACCGAACAAGAGAAGGCAGACCTTCGCGAAAGACTCAAAAGCCTCCGCAAAACCGCTGCCCCAAATAATCACGATTTTCGTTCGCCACTCCGCAAGCTGCAGATTTTGCGGGGATGAGTTCTACAAAAATTGCCGTTGCCGCAAGCACCTTCGATGGAGCTATGAAGGAAAGCAATACCGGCAGGCGGCGGGCACACGCTCATGGGCGCAGGCAGAAGACAAGAAGCGCGAAATTGAGGACCAACTACTGGGCCGCGCACCCGCACCCGAAGTGAAAGCCGAGCACGACAATCGGGGCCTCCAGGTATGCATTGACGTTTTTCTCCAAGACAAGAAAAACCAAGGCATCACCGAGAAGGTGATCGGGAAATACACCCGAGAGTTGGCTCGGCTCAAATCGTTC
>Ga0070712_100003009_pt1 | contig 10435 bp, 11 predicted proteins | sample LARL81metaG_FD_71396 | JGI IMG/M metagenome (GOLD analysis project Ga0070712, IMG submission 71396) | Corn, switchgrass and miscanthus rhizosphere microbial communities from Kellogg Biological Station, Michigan, USA - LAR L8-1 metaG | ecosystem: Host-associated > Plants > Roots > Rhizosphere ...
AAACACGGAACACGTTTGCGCGGAAATCATGCTCAATCAAAGACCTAAAGCGCGATGATGATTCAACCTGATCTCTTAGCGCTTTAGCATCGATCGCGCGGCCGGTCCCACTGCCAATTTCGACACCAGGTGAGCTGGCAGCCCTTGCATTTGCAAGTTGCAACGTGCCGCAGACAGCGGCATACCGGCCTGCCCCGCCCCCTTCTCACCCCTTCCCGCCGGCCCATGCAAAACGTTCCCTCCAAACCGAAGGCCGCGCTGTGGATGTCGGGCTGGCTCGCGCTCATGCTGGTGATGGCGGTCGCGGGCCGCGAGGCGACGCGCGAGCTGAACGTGTTCCAGCTCATGGAGATGCGCTCGATCCTCGGCTTCTTCCTGCTCTATCCGCTGATCCATCTGAACGGCGGGATCGGAATCGTGAGGACGACGCGGCTGATGCAGCACATCGGGCGCAACCTCGTTCACTACGGCGCGCAGCTCGGCTGGTTCTTCGCGCTGACGCTGATCCCGATCGGACAGGTGGTCGCGATCGAGTTCACGATGCCGATCTGGACCGCGATCCTCGCCGCGAGCTTCCTCGGCGAGCGGATTACGGTCTGGAAGATCGCAGCGATCGTGCTCGGCCTGATTGGCGTTCTCGTCATCGTCCGTCCCGCGACCGGCGAGATCAATCCCGGCCAGCTGATCGCGCTTGCCGCCGCCGTCGGCTTCGGGATTTCGGTCGCGATGGTGAAATCGCTGACGCGCACGGAAGGCACGCTGTCGATCCTCTTCTGGATGCTCGTGGTGCAATCGGTCGCGGGGTTGATCCCCACCCTCGTCGTCTGGACCTGGCCTTCCGCGACCACTTGGGGCTGGATCGTCGTCATCGCGATCTGCGGCACCTTCTCCCACTTCTGCATGGTGCGCGCGATGCTGTACGCGGATGCGACTATCGTAATACCCATGGACTTTCTGCGCGTGCCGCTGACCGCAACGGCCGGCTGGCTGATTTATGGCGAGCGGCTCGACATGCTGACGGTGCTCGGCGCCGCGCTGATCCTGGCCGGCAACCTGCTTAATCTGAAACCGACCGCAACACGTCCTGCGCGTGAAAGCCTGCCCGAAAGCAGCAGCGCGGCACCAGGACCACAGGCACGCGGAAATCTGTAGCGCGCTTCCGTCCGCCCATTTTTTGGTGACGCAGCACGACAAATTTTCGTGTACCGTCCGCGCCGTGCGTTGCCACGCCAAGATATTTTGATTCTGCCCTGAGGATTTCAGATGCGTTATCTCACCCTCATTTTTTCTCTGACCTGCATGGCATTCACCACCGTCACTGCCGCCAAGGCCGACAGGCGCGTCGCCTTCGTGGTCGGCAATGGCGCCTATAAGAATGTCGCCCAGCTTCCAAACCCGCCGATCGACGCCAAGGCGATGGCCGGCGTGCTGCGCAATGTCGGCTTCGATGTCGTCGAGGGAACCAATCTGACCCGCGACACGATGACCCAGAAGCTGCTCGAATTCGGCAAGCGCGCGCAGGGCGCCGACGTCGCGGTGTTCTTTTACGCCGGCCACGGCATTGCGATCAGCGGCACCAACTACCTGCTGCCCGTCGACGCCGACATCAAATCCGAAATGGACGTCAAGCTCGGCGCCGCGATCAACATCGACCTCACGCTCGACCAGACCATGAGCGACGCCAAGGTCAAGCTCGTGTTCCTCGACGCCTGCCGCGACAATCCGTTTGCCGCCAAGATCAAGGCGACCGCGACCCGCAGCGTCTCGGTGCAGCAGGGCCTTGCGGAGATGAAATCGGGCGAAGGCACGCTGATCGCCTTCGCGACCGGCCCGGGTCAGACTGCGCTTGACGGCCAGGAAGGCACCAACAGCCCCTTCACGCGCGCGCTGATCGCCCACGTCACGCAGCCCGGCGTCGAGATCCAGCAGGCGATGACCGAGGTTCGCGCCCAGGTCAATGAAGAGACCAGCAAAGGGCAATTGCCCTGGGGTCACACCAACCTGATCGGCGCGGTCTACCTCAATCCGGCAGCGCCGCCTGCCACCGCCGCCGCGCCGGCATCCTCGGCCACAGCCCCGCTCACCACCGCATCGACGACCCCCGCCGGCAGCGACGTCGAGCTCGAGTTCTGGCGCTCGGTGAAGGATTCCAACAAGCCGGAAGAACTGAACGCCTATGTGACCAACTATCCCAACGGCCAGTTCAAGCCGCTGGCGCTGGCGCGCATCGCGGCGCTCGAGAATCCGTCGACCACGACGCGCAACCTGACACCCGGCATCGATCCCGCGACCTTCACCGAAGACGCCAACCAGGTGACCGAAGACCAGATCGGGATGAAAGTCGGCCAGCGCCGCGATGTGCAGCGCCGCCTCACGGGCCTCGGCTTCGACGCCAAGCAGACCGGCAAGTTCGACGATGAAACCCGCTCCGTGATCAAGCGCTGGCAGGCCGCCCGCGGCTATCCCTCGACGGGCTATTTCAACAAGCTGCAGCACAAGGCGTTGCTGGCCGAGATCGTGCCGAGCACGCAGACTGCCGGCGGCGGCGAGGAGCGGCAGGCCCGCCGCGCGGCCGCGCGCCCCAGCAGCGCCCCCGCTCAACGAGGTGGTGGCGATGCCGGCGCAGCCTTCATCGGCGGCATGATGGGCGGCATGGTCGGCGGCATGTTGCACCGCTGATGAATTCCGCTAAAGCGCAATGAGATCAGGTCGAAACGTCATCGCGCTTCAGGTCTTTGATTGAGCATGATCTCCGCGCAAACGCGTTCCGCGTTTGTCGCGAGGGAAAACCGCTACACACTTTTCCGGATCATGCGCCAGAGGCGGACCTCGACCAAAAGCCCGGCTCGCAAGGCCGGGCTTTTTTGCGATGCCAAAGAGCGGCGACTTTGGGCGGCTACTTGCCTGCCGCCTTGCGCAACGCATCGTTGATGCGGTCCTGCCAGCCGGGCCCACCTCCCTGGAAATATTCCAGAACGTCCTGGTCGATCCGGAGCGTTACCTGCTCCTTGACGCCGGGGACCGCATTCGACTTTGGCGGCGCGACCGCGACCTTGGCGGTGACCTTCTTGAACGCCGCCTCAGCCTCCGTGCGGGCGTCGTTGAGTGTTCTTGGCCGTCTCGGCGTATCCGACATTCCTAGATTCCTTCAAACAATGCCGTCGATAGATAACGTTCCGCGAACGACGGCACCACGGCGAGAATGGTCTTGCCGGCGTTTTCGGGCCGCTTGCCGATCTCGAGCGCCGCCGCAATCGCAGCACCCGAGGAGATGCCGCCCGGAATGCCTTCGTGGCGCGCCAGCGCGCGCGAGGTCTCGATCGCCGTGGTGCTGTTGACCTTGACGATCTCGTCGATCACGGATCGGTCGAGAATGTCGGGGACGAAGCCCGCGCCGATGCCCTGGATCTTGTGCGGCGTGTGCTGGCCGCCGGAAAGAACCGGGCTCTCCTCCGGTTCGACCGCGACCACCCGCAGCGAGGGCTTGCGCGGCTTGAGCACCTGCCCCACGCCGGTGATGGTGCCGCCGGTGCCCACGCCGGCGACGAAGAAGTCGATATTGCCGCCGGTGTCGTTCCAGATCTCCTCCGCCGTGGTGCGGCGATGGATCTCGGGATTGGCGAGATTCTTGAACTGCTGCGGCATTGCGGAATTCGGCGTCGTGCGGATCAATTCCTCGGCGGTCGCGATCGCCCCCTTCATGCCCTGCGCCGCCGGCGTCAGCACGATCTCGGCGCCCAGGAACGCCAGCATCTTGCGCCGCTCGATCGACATCGATTCCGGCATCACGAGCTTCAACCGGTAGCCGCGCGAGGCCGCGACGAACGCAAGCGCTATGCCCGTGTTGCCCGAGGTCGGCTCGATCAGCACGGTGTCGGCGTTGATGATTCCGGCTTTCTCCATCGCGATGATCATCGCCGCGCCGATGCGGTCCTTCACGCTCGCGGCCGGATTGAAATATTCGAGTTTGGCGAGGATGGTGGCCTGCACGCCGTGAGCCTGCGGCAATTTGCGCAAGCGGACGATCGGCGTGTCGCCGATGGCATCGACAATGCTGTCGAACACCCGGCCGCGACCCGGACGTTGCACTGCACTCCCTGGGCCCTTGGCTGACGATGCATCCATGAACAAGCTCCTGTGTCGAAGAATGTCGGTTGATATCGCGGTTATCTTAGTTAGGGACAGCTCGCTGCATTGCGCAAGGAACAATCCGAAAAGTCAAAACTCGCTGCATTGCAAAAGTTTAATAGCAACGCTTAACGCAAATCCGACGCATTTACGTTGCTGGATCGTCAAACAAGTATGGCTATGGTATAGCCAGAATTGGAAGCAAGGAGGTGACGATGTCAGCAGTCGCTGAAGTCTTGTCGACCACCGCAATCGGCGCCGATCCGCGCGGAAGTGAATTGCCGACCTGTCCCGTATGCGCTGACTCCATGGTGGCTGCGGAAGCGTCTGCTTATGTAGCGGATAACATTATCTCTTATCTCTGGACCTGCGACACCTGCGGCTATGGCTTCGTGACCAAGCACAGGCTGAAACGGATCGCGCGTAACTGATCCGTGACATGTATCAGCAGGGCGCGATGTCGCCCTGGGCCCATTGGGCTCTTGTGCGTTCGTAGAAATCCTCAAAATTTCCCTGTGAAATCGCGTCTCTGATGTCATGCATCAGGCGCTCATAGTAGGCGATGTTGATCTCCGATAACAACATCGCGCCCAGCGTCTCGCCCGATTTCACGAGGTGGTGAAGGTAGGCGCGCGACACGTTGCGGGCCGACGGCCATGGGCTCGTCTCGTCAAGCGGCCGCGGATCGTCGGCGTGCCGGGCGTTGCGCAGGTTCAGCTGGCCGAATCGGGTGAAGGCCACGCCGTGGCGTCCATTGCGCGTCGGCATCACGCAATCGAACATGTCGATGCCGCGCTTGACCGCTTCGAGCAGATCGTCAGGCGTGCCGACGCCCATCAGGTAACGCGGCCGGTCGGCCGGTAGCACCGGCGCGCTCTCCTCGATCATGCGCAGCATCACGGCCTGCGGCTCGCCGACCGCAAGGCCGCCGATCGCATAGCCGTGAAAGCCGATCTCGACGAGCCCGCGTGCGCTCGCCTGCCGCAGCTCCGGGATATCGCCGCCCTGCACGATGCCGAACAGCATGTAGCCTTCGGCCGAGCGCTCGAACGCGCGCTTCGAGCGCTCCGCCCAGCGCAGCGACAGCCGCATCGCCCGCTCGACGTCGTCGCGCTCCGCCGGCAGCCGTACGCATTCGTCGAGCTGCATCGCGATGTCGGAGCCGAGCAGCCGCTGCACCTCGATCGAGCGTTCCGGCGACAGCTCGATCTTCATGCCGTCGATGTGCGATCGGAAGGTCACCGCGTTCTCGTCGAGCTTGCGCAGCTCGGACAGCGACATCACCTGGAAGCCGCCGGAATCCGTCAGCATCGGGCCGTTCCAGCCGGTGAAGCGCTGCAGCCCGCCGAGGGCGGCGATGCGCTCCGCGCCCGGTCGCAGCATCAGGTGATAGGTGTTGCCGAGCACGATATCGGCGCCGGCATCGCGGACCTCACGCCAGTGCACGCCCTTCATGGCCCCGGCGGTGCCGACCGGCATGAAGGCGGGCGTCCGCACCACGCCATGCGGCGTCGACAGGCGGCCGGTGCGGGCGTGAGCGGACGTCGCGAGCAGCTCGAAATGATTGGGAAGGCTCATGCGGCCGCTTATTGCGTGACAATGCCGTCCGGTTCAACCGGGGGCACACAGCTATTTTCCGAGGCAAAGCCGGTTGACGCGACCCCCGCTCTCGCGCATAAGTTCCGCCCCATGATCACGACCGTGAAATGCACGACCAAAACCAGGGCCTTCGGGGCCTCGGGAGGCGTGCGCGCGTAGTCGATCGACCGCATCGTCCTGATCCGAAACGCCCCGTCCGCAAGGCCGGGGCTTTTTTATTGCCAGATGGAGAACCAAGTGAAGAACGATCCCGTAATTGCCATTGCCGGCGTGACCGGCGCCGTCGGCGCCGAATTCATCGCCACCATGGACAGGCGCGGCTTCCGCGTCGGCAAGCTGAAGGCGTTGGCGAGCGCCGGCTCCGCCGGCAAGACCGTCGATTTCCGCGGGCAGAAGGTGACGGTCGAGGAGCTCACCGAGCATTCCTTCGACGGCGTCGACATCGCGCTGTTCTCGGCGGGCAGTGCCGCCTCCCGCAAGTTCGCGCCGGCGGCCGTGAAGGCCGGCGCGGTCGTGATCGACAATTCGTCGGCCTTCCGTATGGACCCGAACGTGCCGCTCGTGATCCCCGAGATCAACGGCCGCCGCATCCGCGACCACAAGGGCATCATCGCCGTTCCGAACTGTTCGGCTATCACCGCGCTGATGCCGCTCTGGCCGATCCACCGCGAGAACCGCATCAGGCGCGTGATCCTGTCGACCTATCAGGCCGCCAGCGGCGCGGGCGCGGCGGCGATGCAGGAGCTCCTGGACTCGACGCGTGCGAGCCTGAACGGCGAGGTCTTCACGCCGAAGGTCCTGCCGCATCCCTATGCGTTCAACGTCTTCAACCATGACACCAAGGTCGATCCGGAGACCGGGTACAATGAGGAGGAGACCAAGGTCATCAAGGAGACCCGCAAGATCTTCGAGGATGAGCTGATCGCGATCGGCGTGACCTGCGTACGTGTGCCGGTCTTGCGCGCGCATTGCGAAGCCATCACGTTCGAATGCGAACGCCCGATCACCGAGGACGAGGTGCGGAGGCTGTTGTCGACGGCGCCCGGCGTCAAGGTCGTCGATGATCGGATCAAGAACTACTTCCCGATGCCGGTCGACGCCTCCGGCCAGGACGACGTTCTGGTCGGCCGTATCCGCAAGGATCTCAGCGATCCCTCAGGCCATTCGATCTCAATGTTCGTCGCCGCCGACCAGCTCTTGAAAGGCGCCGCATTGAACGCAATCCAGATCGCGGAGCTATTGCCGGAGCCCGCGATGGCGTAACGGCGAGGCTCACCGTCACTGCAAACGCAAATTCGCTGTCGTCCCTGCGAACGCAGGGACCCATAACCCCAGGATGCAGTTTGGGGCGCGACCGGTGCAACGACTTTCTTTTTAACCAACCGAGATCACGCGGTATGGGTCCCTGCGTTCGCAGGGACGACAGCGAGAGTTTTTCGTTCGGCCGACTGCGTAGGGTAGACGAAGCGTGCTGCACTCACCGGCGAAAAAGCAAACACGCATCTCCGTAGGAATAGAAACGATACCCTGCGGCGATCGCATGTGCATAGGCCTGCTTCATGGTGTCGAGGCCGGAGAAGGCCGACACCAGCATGAACAGCGTCGAGCGCGGCAAGTGGAAGTTGGTCATGAGGACATCGACCGCGCGAAAACGATAACCCGGCGTGATGAAGATCGACGTCTCGTCGCTGAACGGTGCGACGACGCCGTCCTCCGAGGTGGCACTTTCGAGCAATCGAAGCGACGTCGTGCCGACGGCGACGATGCGGCCGCCCTTGGCGCGTGCCCCGTTCAAGGCCGCCGCCGTCGCGGCGCTGATCAAGCCCCACTCGGCATGCATCCGGTGGCCCTCGGTATCGTCCACCTTGACCGGGAGGAAGGTCCCTGCCCCGACATGCAGTGTGATGCGCTGCAGCCCGATGCCGCGCTCGCGCAACGCGCCCTCCAGCGCCGGCGTGAAATGCAATCCGGCCGTCGGTGCCGCGACCGCGCCTTCGGCTGTCGCGAACATGGTCTGGTAGTCGTCCAGATCGCGCTCGTCGGGCGCACGCTTGCCGGCGATATAGGGCGGCAAAGGCGGACTGCCGAGATCGGCGATTGCCTGATCGAGGGTCGGACCATGAAAGGTGAACGACAGCGTCACCTCGCCTTCGCTGCCCTTGTGCTCGACTTCCGCATCGAGATGCCCGAGCAGGCAGACCCTGCCCTCACTGCCGAAGCGGATGGTATCGCCGACCGCGAGCTTCTTCGCGGGCTTCACCAGCGCCTGCCAGCGCGAGCCGTCGAGCCGCTTGATCAAGGTCGCATCAATCTTCGGCTCGGTCTCGCGGCCGATACGCCGCCCTTTCAGTTGCGCCGAAATGACCTTGGTGTCGTTGACGACGAGCTGGTCGCCGGGTGCAAGCCAGTCCGGCAGATGGGAGACGACATCGTCGCGCAAGCCGCCGTCCGGCTGCACCACGAGCATGCGCGCGGCATCGCGCGGGCTCGCGGGACGCAATGCGATGCTGCTCGCGGGCAATTCGAAGTCGAAGAGATCGGTGCGCATGCTGGCTGTCTGTCCTAATTTTCGAAATTGCGTCTGACGATCGGGCGCAACCGATCGCGCAGCCAGACCAGCCCGGGGTCCCGGCTTCGTCCGCTGCACCACACCATTGCATGCGGGAGCGGCGGAAGCGGAAACGGCACGTCCCTGCTCTCCAGCCTGTAGGCGTGAACCGTCTCGCTCATCGCAACCGCCGGCAAGGTCGCCAGCAGATCGGATCCCGACAGGACGGGTGCAATGGCGGAGAAGTTCGGCACCCATCCGGCGATCGTTCGCTGCAGCCCTGCCGCCGCTGCGGCAATATTGACCGGACTCGTCAGGCTATCGCCGACCCGCACGACGAGATGCGGCCAATGCGCCCACGCGGCCCGCCCCCAGTCCCGAAACGCCGCATGCCCCTTTCGCCCGAAGCAGCGCCATCCCAGGACACCGACGGCTTCGCCTGTCACACCGGTCGGCCAGCGCAATTCCGCCGGCACGATCGCGATATCGATCAGCCCTTCCGCCACGTCGAGCAAGGTGGGTTCGCGCGGCGCGGTCCATTCGACGGCGACCCTTGGCGCATCGGTGCGGAGTTGGGTCAGGAGATCGGCGAACAAGGTCAGCATGAAATCCGGCGCGGCCAGCCGGAACACGCGCGTCGACGTCGCGGGATCGAAAACATGCTGCGGCGACAGCACGCGTTGAATTCCGCCGAGCATGGGGCGCGCCTGTTCGATCAGTGCGATCGCGAGCGCGGTGGGTTGCATGCGCGTGCCGCCCTTGACCAGCAGCGGGTCGCCAAATTGCTCGCGCAGCCGCGACAGGGAATGACTGACGGCGGACTGCGTGCGGCCAAGCCGCTCCGCCGCGCGCGTCACGCTGCGCTCGGTCATCAGGACATCGAAGACAACCAGGAGGTTGAGGTCGAAGCGGCGTAAATCGATTTCATTCATGATAGGCCATGATTACTCATTAGATCGATTAGCCGAACAGGTCCATATCGCTGGCCGCCGCCAACGCAAATGATCCGAGGCCCCGATGAAACGAGTTCTTGCCTGCTGCGCCCTTCTTGCCGCCGCGCTCGGCGCGTCCCACGCCCGTGCAGAGATGACCGCCGAGGCCGCGCGCGCCAGCGTCGCGCCGTTCTACAAGGGGCTGAACGCCGAGTTCGCGACGGACAGCGCCGATCTGATCCGACAGGCGACCGCGCCTGAATGGGTCTCGTGCCGCGGCAACGACGCCTGCAACAACCGCGACGAGGTCATCGCCGGCGTCGCCGCCCGCCTCAAATCCGTTCCGGACCTGACATGGCAGATCAAGGACGTTCAGGTATCGGGCAATCAGGTCACCATTCGCGGCGAAGCAACGGGAACGCCGGCCGGCGAGTTCATGGGCGCAGCCCATACAGGTAAATCATTCAAGGTGATGTCGATCGATGTTCACACCATCGAGGGCGGCAGGATGATCCGCTCCTACCACGTCGAGGACTGGATCGGCGCGATCCGGCAGCTCACGGCGAAGTAAGCCAGCGACGCCGCGCGGGCATTGACTCCGATTTTGCCATGCCCGACCGGATTCCTGGCGCCGGGCCTCGGCGTCTTCGGCGGCATCCGTGTCGCGAGTTATGGCGTGAGATAGCGCGGCCTTGGACGAGGTGTCAGGACGATCCATGATGACCACAGATCATCTCATCGACTTCCTTGCCGGTCAGCTCGCCGACACCGAGGCCGGCTGGAGTTTCGGCACCTTCGGCGCCATCGCCGAATTCACCCGCGACGCCGGAGAGCCGGTGTCGCTCGTTTGCACGCATGAGGCGGTTTCCGTGGTGACGGCGAAGGGCGGCCTGCGCATCGTGCCTTGCAGCGGCCTGCGTTTGATCGCTTCGGAATCTCCGACCAAGGAAAGCTGGAGCCATCGCGTGGCGCTGCGCCTTGCGAGCGAGAGCTGCGCCATGAACCGGCGGACGGTGCTGACGGAAATCGGCGCCGATCACGATCCCTTGCGGGTCGAGGACCGCGACGGCGTCCTGTTCGATCTCGGCCTCGGCACCTTGCAGGTCGACGTCTGCATCCGCAGCCGCGACACGGAGCTTATCGGAGCGCTACGGGGTCATACCGGGACGTCCGTCTTCGCACAGGGCAATGACGCGATGCGCAAGATCATGGCCGCAAATCCCCATCG
>Ga0070712_100003014_pt1 | contig 10422 bp, 9 predicted proteins | sample LARL81metaG_FD_71396 | JGI IMG/M metagenome (GOLD analysis project Ga0070712, IMG submission 71396) | Corn, switchgrass and miscanthus rhizosphere microbial communities from Kellogg Biological Station, Michigan, USA - LAR L8-1 metaG | ecosystem: Host-associated > Plants > Roots > Rhizosphere ...
GACCGACTTCGACATCTTGTCGCCTTCGCGGTCGAGCACGAATCCGTGCGTCAGGATCGCGTCGAACGGAGCGCGGCCGCGCGTGCCGCAACTTTCGAGCAGCGAGGACTGGAACCAGCCGCGATGCTGGTCCGAGCCTTCGAGATAGAGATCGGCGTGATCCTTTTTCGGCCAGCTCGATTCGATCGGATTTTCAACCGTGAAGACATGAGTCGAGCCGGAGTCGAACCAGACATCGAGAATGTCGGTGACTTGTTCGTATTCCGCCGGATCATGGTCGTTGCCGAGAAAGCGCGACGGCGGCGAGTTGAACCAGGCATCCGCGCCTTCGACTTCGAAGGCCTCGCCGATGCGCGCGTTAACCGCGGCATCGTTCAGGATTTGGCCGCTCTGCTTGTTGACGAAGATGGCAATCGGCACGCCCCAGGCGCGCTGGCGCGACATCACCCAATCCGGGCGGTCCTTCACCATGCCGCCGAGCCGGTTTTCGCCCGACTTCGGAAACCACTTGGTGTCGTGGATCGCCTTCATGGCGCGATTGCGCAACGTGTCGTTCGCGTCCTTGGTGATCGGCTTGTCGAGACCGATGAACCATTGCGGCGTGGCGCGGAAGATCACCGGCGCCTTGGAGCGCCAGGAATGCGGATAGGAATGGCGCAGCGTTCCCTTGGCGAGCAGCTTGTGCTGCGCGATGAGTTCCTTGATCACCGCGCCGTTCGCGTCGCCATCTTTTCCATCGGGCGTCAGGATTCGCTTTCCCGCGAACAACGGCACTAGTGGATTGAATGAGCCGTCTTCGCCAACCACGTTGAACGCTTCGGGATGATCGACCGTGTAGCCCGGAAAGTTCTTGAGGATGAGTTCGAAATCGTCTTCGCCGTGGCCGGGCGCGGTATGCACGAATCCGGTGCCGGCATCGGCCGTGACATGCTCGCCCGGCAAAAGCGGCACGTCGAAGTCATAGCCAACTCCGCGCAGTGGATGAGCGCAATGGTGGCCATGCGGATCGAATGAAGCAGTTCGCTTCAGTTCGATTTTCGCGTGCTTGGCAACTTGTTCCGCCAATCCATCGGCGAGTGCGAGCTTTTCGCCCAGGGTGGCAAGCGCGCTATCGGCGACCCGAGAAACTTCATAAACGCCATATTCCTGCGACTCGGAAAAAGCGATCGCGCGATTGCCAGGGATCGTCCAAGGCGTCGTGGTCCAGATGACGATGCTGACGCCATGCAGGTCGCCTTTCGCGATCGGAAACTTCACGTAGATCGTCGGCGAGCTCTTCTCGCGATACTCGACTTCGGCTTCGGCGAGCGCCGTCTTCTCGACCGGCGACCACATCACGGGGCGAAAGCCGCGATAGAGCAGATCATTGCCGACGAACTTGAAAAGCTCGCGCGCAATCGTCGCCTCGGCGCGGAAATCCATCGTGGTATAGGGCTTGTCCCACTGCCCGATGCAGCCGAGCCGCTTGAATTGTTCGCGCTGCACGTCGATCCAGTGATTGGCGAAGTCGCGACAATCCTTGCGCAGTTGCTCGATCGGCACGTCTTCTTTCGACTTGCCTTCGGCGCGGTACTTCTCCTCGATCTTCCATTCGATCGGCAAACCGTGGCAGTCCCAGCCCGGTACGTACGGCGCGTCGTAGCCCAGCATGCCGCGCGAACGCACGACGAAATCCTTAAGCACCTTGTTCATGCCGGTGCCCATGTGGATTTCGCCGTTGGCGTAGGGCGGACCATCATGCAGCACGAAGAGCGGGCGGCCCTTTGCCGCCCTGCGCATGCGACCATAAAGGTCCATCGCCTCCCAGCGCGCGAGCCATTTCGGCTCGGACTCCGGCAGACCGGCTTTCATCGGAAAGGCGGTGGTCGGCAAAAAGAGCGTCGCGCGATAGTCGCGCGGTTTGTTGTCGGCTTCCTTGGTGTCGGACATTTCGTTCAGGCCTTTGCGGAATGTGGGTTCGGACGCGTCAACCCGGCCTCCGCAAGCAAGGGCGCACTACCCCCGGCGCGGAGCCGGGCGGCAAATTCGCGAAAAACCCTGAAAAACCATCATGGCCTGCCTGCAAATCACTCCAAGGTTCTAACAGCGCAACCGTTAACGGTCCATCGTTCACTTTCCTCCCCCGCCCTTGCGGGGGAGGTGTCGAGCATAGCGAGACGGTGGGGGCCCCTCCCCGGCTACGCCGGACCTCCCCCATCATGATGGGGGAGGAATTTTACTGCGGCTTCGCCAGCGCCCTCTTCGCATCCTCGCAGTCTTTCGCGATCTGGGCCTTGAGCGCTTCGATGCTCTCGAGCTTCGCCTCCGGCCTCAGATAGGCGATGAGTTCCACCGCCATGTGCTTGCCGTAGAGATCGCCGTCGAAATCGAAGAGATAGGTTTCCAGAAGAGGTGTGTCGACCTGAAACATCGGGCGGACACCGAAGCTCGATACGCCCTCATGCTCGGAGATGACGCGGTCGTCGTCGAGAACCTTCGCGCGCACGGCGTAGATTCCGAACGCCGGTTGCAGGCAATCGACGTGCTTCATGTTGGCGGTCGGAAAGCCGAGTGCGCGGCCGCGCTTATCGCCATGTTCGACTCTCGCTTCGACGCTCCAATGATGCCCGAGTAAGCGCGCAGCCTCTTCGGGCCGGCCCTGTTTCAGCGCATCGCGGATCTGGGTCGAGGAAATCTTGTCGTGGCCCGAAGCGGCGACCGGCTTGAACACGGTGACGCCGAAGCCGCGTTCGCGCCCGGCTTGGCTCAAGGTCGCGATGTTGCCGGCGCGCCCCTTGCCGAATTGAAAATCCTCGCCCACCACGATCGCCTTGACCCCGAGACCGCCGAGCAGGACGTCCGAGATGAATTCGTCGGCGCTTTTGGCCGCCATCTCGGCATCGAAGGCGAGCGCGTAGAGAAAATCCGCCCCCAGCCCGGCGATCAGTCGTGCCTTGGCGCGGAAGGGCGTCAGGCGGAAGGATTGTTCCGAAGGCCGAAAAAATTCCTGCGGATGCGGCTCGAAGGCGAGCACGCCGAGCGGCACACCGGCTGCCTTTGCCTGCTCGCGGGCTGCACCGATCAGCGCCTGGTGTCCGAGATGCACGCCGTCGAAATTGCCGAGCGCCACCACCGCGCCTTTGCAGGCGTCGGGCACGTCACGATAGTGGCGGAAGATCTTCATGCCGGCGGATCAGCTCTTCGGCCGCGACGGCGCCATCACCATCGCCTCGCCGTCCACCACGGTCGTGTCGCCGACCTTGCAGACGCAGTCGAACACCACGCGCCGTTTCTCGGCGTTCACCTCGCGCACGGTGCAGGTCGCCACCACGGTGTCGCCGATGCGCACCGGCGCCTTGAATCGCGTTGTGAGCGACATGAAGATCGTGCCGGGCCCCGGCATCTTCATGCCGAGCACCGTCGAGATGTAGCTGGCGCTCAGCACGCCGTGCGCGATGCGCCCCTTGAAAATCGTGCCGCGAGCAAACGTCTCGTCGAAATGCACCGGATTGACGTCGCCCGAGACCTCGCCGAACAGTTCGATGTCGCGCTCGCTCACCGTCTTAGCGAAACTTTCGGACATACCCGGCTTCAGATCGTCGATGTAGTAGGTCATTGCATGGTCCCGTGACGAGGGTCGTTTCTATTCTCTGGCATGGCTACCACACAAGCGCCCGCATCGCCGCGCGGGCATGCACGCCCGCTTCGGAGAAGAGTTCGGCCATGTGACGCGCCGTAAACTCGGCGACGTCCTCGCCATGGATGCCGTCGGCGATGAAGAGCGCATCGATGCCCATGGCATTGGCGCCCTTGATGTCGGTGTTGAGTCCGTCGCCGATCGCCAGCAAGCGGCGAGCATCGGAAAGCTCAGACAGGACGGCGTCATAGATCGGCCGGTGCGGCTTGCCATAGTAGACGACCGATCCGCCGATATTCTCGTAAGCTTGTGCCAGCGAGCCAGCGCAGAAGACGAGCTTGCCGCCGCGTTGCACCACCAGGTCCGGATTGGCGCAGAGCATTGCCAGTCCGCGCGCCTGCATGTCGTTCAGCATGCCGCGATAGTCGTCCGGCGTTTCCGTATCGTCACTAAAGAGTCCGGTACAAAGCACGATCTGCGCATGCGCAATGTCGCTGAGCTCGATATTCAAGCCAACGAAGATATTGCGGTCACGTTCCGGGCCAAGATGAAGCATGGCAAGTTTGCCGTTCGCTGCGCGGCGCGAAAGATCGTCGCGTGCCGCAGCACCCGAGGTCACGATCGCGTCGAAGCAATCCGGCGGCACGCCGAAGCGGCGAAACTGTTCCTCCAGATCCTTGGCCGGACGCGGCGCATTCGTGAGCAGAACGACGCGGCCGTGCTCGGCGCGGAAATGTTTCAAGGCGTCGCACGCAGCCGTGAAGGCAGTGGCGCCGTTGTGCAATACGCCCCAGATGTCGCAGATGAGCCCGTCATAGTCAGGCGCGATGTCGCGGAAACCGGTCAGCAATTGCGGCGCAGCGTTCATGGCCAAGCGTTCGCATGATAGCCTCCAGATGGTCAATGCGAACCCGTTCGGGCGTGGGTTTCGGCCGACTGTCAAACATCTGGCTTCGCGGCCGCTTCTTCGCTTTAATCTTTTATCAGACAGACAAGGACTAAAGAGATGACGACGGCGCATGATTTCAGTTTCAAGTCGATCGATGGCGGCGCGCTGCCGATGGCGAAATTCAAGGGCAAGGCGGTTCTCGTCGTCAACGTCGCCAGTCAGTGCGGGCTGACGCCGCAATATTCCGGACTGGAGACGCTGTGGAAGGAAAAGCGCGACAAGGGTCTCGTCGTACTCGGCGTGCCGGCCAACAATTTCGGCGCGCAGGAGCCCGGCACCGAGAGGGAGATCAAGACTTTCTGCGAGACACGCTTCAACATCGACTTTCCCATGACGGCGAAGGAAGACGTGATCGGCGCGAGCGCGCATCCGATGTACAAGTGGCTGGCCGGCGAGCTCGGCGAAGACGCGGCGCCCAAGTGGAATTTCCACAAGTATCTGATCAACAAGGACGGCACCATCGCGGGCGTGTTCGGCCCGCGCACCACGCCGGACGACGCGGCAATGAACGCGGAGATCGACAAGGCGCTGGAGCGCTAACCTCTCCCCGCACGCGGGAGGGGTGGTCTCAAAACTCCGGCTTCACGCCGTTCTTTTCCATCACGAGCGAACCGACGACAGGATTACCGTCGGCGCCGACCCGCATACTGGCGAAAACGGCGAGGCCGGTTTTGGCGTCGGTGCTTTTGGCGGGAACGATTGCCGCGATGGCGGTCGTAGGCGTCACATCCACCATTGCGAGACCCGTGCAGGGTTTGTCTTTCGCCAGTGCGGCTGGCCCGACGCACTTGCCATTCACCATCGCCGCGCCGTGATAGCTCACCTGAAGTTGCATGTTGCTTGAGCCGGTGACTGTGGCGTTCGTCATGCTGCCGGCGGCCGTTGCACCGCTGTGCACCATCTCAACCGAGCCGTTCGTCATGCTTCCGGCCATCATCGGCTTGGCGCCCGATGGATGGTGGTCCCAGGGATAGGAGCCCTCGCCCAAACCTTTCAGAGGAATGATGTGGATCTCCTCGGCCACCAGATTGCCGTTCGGCGCCGGCACGGAGGTAATGCCGACGAAATCGGTGGGCTTGATCTGGTCAAGCCGGCGCGGTTCCACCGCCGAATACGACGTCGTGGGACCAAGCGCGCCGACGACTGTCGAGCCGTCATCCTTTTTGATGGTGACGGACTTCGCATCCAGGCTGACGATCGTGCCGCGCACCAGCATCGGCGGCGCTGGCGGTGCATCGGCGGCAAACGTCGCGGTCGAAACGAGCGCGACGGCCGTTCCCAAGATCAACGAGCGGAATTTCATGAGCGTTCTCCCCAATTTCGGTGCGGCAATGCACAACAGTTCCCACGCTTAAGCAAGCATGAGCAGTTCAGTTTATCGTGTTTGCATGCCTCAACCCGGACGTGCCTTGACGTAAATCTCGATCCGCCGGTTTCGCGGCTCTTTTTTGTTGTCGCCGGTGGCGACGCGAAGATGGCTTTCGCCCAATCCTTGCCAGGTGATGCGCTCCGACGACACACCTTCATGGGTCAGTGCGTCCGCGACCTGTCGCGCACGCTTCTGCGAAACCTGCAGGTTCTGATCGGGCGTTCCCGACGTGTCGGTGAAGCCGTTGACACTCACTTTCGTGTGGACATAGCCATCGAGCACGGCGCCCAGCGGTTCGAGTACATCGTCGCCCGAAAGCATGCCGCCGTCGGTGAAGAGCCGGTCGTTACGCACGACGACGGTGATGTCGTCGCCTTGTCGCGCCACGCTGATGCCCTTGCCGTGGAGATGACGCCTCAGATCGGCTTCCAGCGCGTCCATATAGGATCCAACGCGCGCCACGACGAGTGGGCCCGGCGGACCGCCCGGCACGATCGGCACCAGCGGCTGAGCGCCACGCGGTTTCGCAACCGGCTTCGGTGCAACATGTCGGGCAAGAGGCCTTGGCGGGCCATACGACGACGAGGCGTAAAACGGCTCGGGTTGCTGCTCGGCGCAGGCCGATAGCCCAAGCGCCAGCAACGGAATGGCGAATACAACAACGCGCACGGGACGATCCTTGCGAAGGTAGTGAACTCGGATGCCCGCTTCGAGGACGCGGCGATCGATTGGCCGCTGCCCTCGCCCCTGCTAAAGATAAGCGAACTTCCGTTCGAAACAAAAGAGGTGGGGAATGAATCTGTTCGATCTGTCCGGCAAGGTGGCGCTGGTCACCGGTTCGACCAAGGGCATCGGCGAGGCCATTGCCCATCGCATGGCCGAGCATGGCGCCAAGGTCGTGGTCTCGAGCCGCAAGGCCGATGCCTGCGACAAGGTCGCCGCCGACATCAACAAGGAGCGCGGCGCCAAGGTCGCCGTGCCGATTCCCTGCAACATCAACTACAAGGAGCAGTTGCAGATGCTGGTGGACGAGACCCACAAGCAGCTCGGCAAGATCGACATTCTCGTCTGCAACGCCGCACTCAACCCGGCCTATGGACCGATGTCGAAGATCGCCGACGAGGCCTTCGACAAGATCCTCGGCGCCAACATCCGCTCCAACCACTGGCTGGCGCAGATGGTGCTGCCCGACATGATCGAGAAGAAGGATGGCGCGATCATCATCGTTTCCTCCATCGGCGGCTTTCGCGGCAGTCCGGTAATCGGCACCTACTGCATCTCCAAGGCCGCAGATCTGCAGCTCGCGCGCAACCTCGCGATCGAGAACGGACCCAACAATATCCGCGTCAACTGCATCGCGCCGGGACTGGTGAAGACCGATTTCGCGCGCGCGCTCTGGGACACGCCGGAAGCCGAGAAGCGCTCGAGCAGCGGCACGCCGCTGCGCCGCCTCGGCGAGCCCGACGACATCGCCGGCGCAGCGGTTTTCCTCGCGTCGAAGGCGGCGGCGTGGATGACGGGTCAGGCGATCATCGTCGACGGCGGCTCGCTGGCCTGAACGTCCATCCATCCTTCGACGAGCTCAGGATGAGGGTTGAGAATTGGTCCTCACCCTGAGCCCTTCATCCTGAGCTTGTCGAAGGACGAAGGGCGAGGGACAACTCTTATGTCGTCCCTGCAAATTGCAGGCGCTTACGCAGCCACCACGCTCTCCGCGCTTTTGAACGGCAGGCCCTGCGCGTCGGCGACGGCCTTGTAGGTCAACGTGTTCTTGTAAACGTTGAGACCTGCGAGCAGATGCCGGTTCGCCTTCATCGCGCGCTCTGCGCCCTGTTCGGCGAGCGCGATGGTGAAGGGCAAGGTCGCGTTGTTCAGCGCGAAGGTCGAGGTGCGCGCCACGGCGCCTGGCATGTTGGCGACGCAATAGTGCACGACGTCATCGACCACATAGGTCGGATTGGCATGCGTCGTGGCGTGGCTGGTCTCCGCGCAGCCGCCTTGGTCGATGGCGACGTCGACGATCACCGAGCCCTTCTTCATGTCGCTGACCATCTTGTGCGTTATCAGCTTGGGCGCGGCCGCGCCCGGCAGCAGTACGCCGCCGATCACAAGATCGGCGCTTGCCACCTGTTCCTCGATCGCGTCGATGGTCGAAAACAAAGTGTGCATGCGCGAGCCGAATTGCTGATCCAGCTCGTTGAGGCGATGCAGCGAGACATCGAGCACGATGACATGCGCTTCCAGCCCCATCGCCATGCGCGCCGCATTGGTGCCGACGACGCCGCCGCCGAGCACCACGACTTTCGCGGCGGGAACGCCCGGCACACCGCCCAGCAATTGGCCGCGTCCGCCCTGCGCGATCTCCAGACAATGTGCGCCGGCCTGGATCGACATGCGCCCCGCCACCTCGCTCATCGGTGCCAGCAGCGGCAGTCCACCGCGCGCGTCGGTCACCGTCTCATAGGCAATGCAGATCGCGCCGCTCGCCAGGAGCGCGCGCGTTTGTTCGGGATCGGGCGCCAGATGCAGATAGGTAAAGAGCACCTGGCCTGGCTTCAGCCGCTTGATCTCTACCGGCTGCGGCTCCTTCACCTTGACGATCATGTCGGCTGACGCGAACACCTCGTCCGCCGACTTCAGGATTTTTGCGCCGACCCGCGCGTAGAGTTCGTCGTGCAAGCCGATGCCCTCACCCGCCAGCGTTTCGACGAACACGTCGTGGCCGCGCGAGGTCAACTCGCGAACCGCCGGTGGCGTCATGCCGACGCGATATTCGTGGTTCTTGATTTCCTTCGGCACGCCGACGCGCATGGCCATCTTCCTCTTCAGCTGAGTCGCATGAGGACGGCGCGCACGCCCTCCACCATGCGGGTGATTTCGTCTTCGCTCACGATGAGCGCCGGTGCGAGCGCGATGGTGTCGCCGCCGACCCGGATGACCATGTTCTGCTCGTGGAAGGCGCTGCGGATTGCGTCATAACCGCGGCGGCCCGGCGCCTTCGGATCGGGCTCGATGTCGATGCCGGCCGCGAGACCGCAATTTCGGATGTCGCTGACGAACGGCGCGTCTCGCAACGAATGTACCGCCTCTTCCAGCACATGCTCCATTTTCCGCGCGCGCGCGAACAGGGCTTCGTCGCGGTAGAGATCGAGCGTGGCAAGTCCGGCCGCACAGGCGAGCGGATGGCCGGAATAGGTGTTGCCGTGGAAGAGTTCGATGGCGTGATCGGGACCTTGCATGAACGCTCGATGAATGCGATCGGATACGATCACGCCGCCGAGCGGCACCGAACCATTGTTGACGCCCTTGGCAAAGGTGATGATGTCGGGCGTGACGCCATAGCGCTCCGCGGCAAAAGCGTAGCCGACGCGGCCGAAGGCGGTGATCACCTCGTCGAAGATCAAAAGAATGCCGTGCCTGTCGCAAAGCGTACGTAGCCGCTTCAGATAATCTTTCGGCGGTCCAAACACGCCGGCCGAGCCGGCGAAAGGTTCGACGATGACGGCCGCAATCGTCTCGGCACCATGCAGAGCGACAAGATTCTCGAGCGCGTCGGCATGGTGCGCGCCGGACTCTGGTTCGCCGCGCGTGAACGCCATCGCCGGCTTGTCATAGGGCAGCGGCAGGTGATCGTCCGTACCCGGAACAAGCGGACCGTAAGGCTTGCGGTTGTTGGCGATGCCGCCGACCGAGATGCCGCCGAAATTCACGCCATGATAGGCGCGCTCGCGGCCGATGAGTCGAAAGCGCGATCCCTGCCCGATCCGCTGCGCATGCGCGCGGGCGATCTTGAGCGCCGCGTCGGCGGCCTCCGATCCCGAATTGACGAAAAAAACGTGATCCAGGCCCTCCGGCGCGAGGGCTGCGATGCGCTCGGCGAGTGCGAAGGCAGAAGGATGGGCGAACTGGAAGGTCGGCGCGAAGTCGAGTTCGCCCGCCGCCTTGCGGATCGCTTCGACGATCGGTTTGCGGTTGTGACCGGCATTCACGCACCACAGACCCGAACAGGCATCGAGCAGCGCACGGCCGGCTTCGTCGTAGAAATGCATGCCGTCGGCGCGCAACAGCAGGCGCGGCTGGCGCTTGAAATCGCGGTTCGGCGTGAACGGCAACCAGAAGGAGGAAAGATCGTTCGGGAGGCTCATGCGCCCGTCTCGGAAGTTGGCCGCAAATTAGCGATCAGGCCAAGCACAAGCAATCGAAGGTGATTGCGCAGTGCCGTCCTGCAGGGACCGAATGTTTCACGATCTTACTTGTTCGAGATAGAGAACGAGAGCGGCAGCCGATTTTGCATTTGCCGTTCGATTCCGCGCCGCCGTCGCGATGCGTGACGCGTGTCGCGCAAATTGAAGACAGCCCCGACGCGTCGACGCCGGGGCTGTTGCACGCACGCGAGAACTACTGCGTTTTCAAGTGGTGGCCGCCGTCGCCGAAGTCGTGTTGACTGCCGCCATCATGATGCATCTCACCGCCGCTTGGTGCACTCGG
>Ga0070712_100003015_pt1 | contig 10421 bp, 6 predicted proteins | sample LARL81metaG_FD_71396 | JGI IMG/M metagenome (GOLD analysis project Ga0070712, IMG submission 71396) | Corn, switchgrass and miscanthus rhizosphere microbial communities from Kellogg Biological Station, Michigan, USA - LAR L8-1 metaG | ecosystem: Host-associated > Plants > Roots > Rhizosphere ...
AACACCGTGTGAGGCCAAAGTTCCTTCTGCGCCGGAGCTCCCAGCATCACCGGAGGAACTTTTAGGAAGCTCTCGTCATCCTTCGGAAATTTGAAGCCGGCATCCTTGAACGCCTTGCCGAAATCGTTCAGTTTCGGGAAGTCCACATGGCACGTGGTACAGGAAGTCTGATACTGCCGTGAAAATGCCGGAATGGCGAAACTGTTAGCCGTCAAGATGGAAAGGGTGAATAGCAAGAGACTTAATACAAGCATGGGTCTACGGTAGCGCATCGGAAATCGCCTCCTAGGTGCGAGTTCGAGAGCTTGGATGGCCTCTAGTTCTGCCCAAGAATGGGCCGATACTACCGAGGATCGTAGATAGTTCGCCGCGTAACTGATCACAGCTAAATGTGACTTCAATCACATTTTGCAGTTCGCGGGCAGAGGCTCTAGGATTCGAAACCGCGACCTCGTGGAATCGGTTTCTGTACTCCTGAAGCGCGACGGATACGGGGAAGGGCTCCTGAGCAGCCTGGTATTCCATTAACAACAAACGATCTTCTGGAAACTGGCCACACCGAGTCTTCGGCGTGGCCCTTCAGCAGAACGTGGGAGGGGACCATGAGAGTGCTCGAAGATGGCCTTCTGCCCCGCAGAAAATTCAAGGCTTCGCCCGGCTACTAATCACACTTCGCAGTGATTTCAGTTACAATCTTAGCCTGAAAAAGCTCGGTTCCCTGCCACGTCACTGATCAAGAGGCCGACGGGCCAATATCCATCTGCTTCACTGGTTGAGCGCAATTGTGTCGTACCGTAAAACGTCCTGCATCTTCCCGCGGTTCGGCGGGGTTGCATCTCTGGATCTTTTACTGTTAAGTGATGATCCAGGCGTGGAGCGGGGCTTGACGAAGATTGCGCTCAACCGCTCTAGCAAGCTGCCAAGCGGATTTGTTGCCGATTCGCAAACAGAGGTTTCTCAGTGACAATTTGTGCGCTAGGGGGAGTCGGCAAAGCTACGGTCAGCCACTGCCCATTCTGCTTCACGTGGACTCGGGTAAACCAATAGGTGCCGCTATTATCCTTGCCGTTCTCCATACCCCTCTGAACCGAACGTCCGGTTACAACTGCTGTATCGCCATATACACGCACTTTCAAATCGAAGATCTGCGCGAGTCGTAATGGAACGATCCCGATGCGAAACCCTTGAGAATCTCCTGTTTCGTGCGCATCTCGCCTCGTGGCGTGACGAACGTGAAGTCATCTGAAGTCATGCGATCGAGCACCGAAACGTCGCCATGCAGAACAGCCTCGTTGCGCATCTGTTCCAGTTTTTTTATCTCATCCTCTGCGTTGGTCGTGGCAGCAGTTGGTGCCCCGACCAATACGCCTTCGCTGAACGGCAGGTTCTTCCTGTCTCCCGAGCGCGGTTTCACGATGTACTTGCGGTCTGCCGCACCTGCTGCAAGGCAGAACACAAGGAACAGGACAACACAACAATCTTGTGTAGTTTCATAGTCTCCTCATAAGTGGCCGAAAGAACTGGAGTCTCAGAGCACAACCCTTAGCGAACTGCGGCCGTCACCCTCGCAACTTGTCTTACGTGTTCGTCGAGCAGGCTCTGGTCGTATGAAAACTCGATTTTCCCTGATGTCTCTGGCGTGAATGTGAAATCATAAGTCTCTCCCGGCGCGATCGTGAATGAAGCGGTAGTTGCGACGGACTGTTCAGGTGCCAGATCGGCGCCATCTTTCGCAATGGGGATCCATTCGATAAGTTTTCCGTCCTGAGCTCCTTTCATCGCGATTGAGTTGTTCGCGAGGAGATCGATAAAGCGGAAACGGTAGAGCACGCCGGTACGCAATTCGAGCGGTGCCGGTGTAGTTGTCCCGTTCAGAAGCAACTCTCCATCGGTTCGTTTGCCGTTGCGTGAGAGCAATAACACCTTGTCTTTCTCAGAATCGAACTTCGCTCCCTCCGGCACCACAATGAGTGCACCATAGAGTCCGAAACTCAACTGAGTCAGATCATTCATGTGCGTGTGGTACATGAACGTTCCCGCGCGTGGCGGTGCAAACACTACGTCGAACGATTTCCCCGGCATGATCATGGGCGTGACCTTCAGGCCATCGACTCCCCATCCTGGAACGCCATCGTAGTAACTTTCCAGCTCGATTCCGTGCCAATGAACCGATGTGGGTTCATCGAGCTGGTTCGTTATGTGGATTGCCACCGGTTGATTACGAGTGAGCACCAGGGTCGGGCCGGGACCACCGCCGGTTTGCGGCACTTTTCCATGTTCGAAGATTGAGTAGGTATATTTCTTCGGATTCGACTTGTCCTTCTCGATCCGCAACTGGAGCTTGCGTTCCGCTAGGGGCAGTTTGTGCGCCACAGGTGTGTCGTTCTGCGGCACGATCGTAATTCCCAGGACCAAGCCGGTCATGTGGTTTAGCGGGTCGCCGTGCTGCCCTCGATCGTGCATATCCTCATGATGGAAAAATGATGTCTCCGTGGAGGTGTGGGTCAGGATATGGCAATGAAAGATCCAGCGTCCCGTGCGCTCCGGTTTCCACACGGTTGTCATCGTCCCTCCGACCGCCATGAAATTCGTGGAAATGTCGCGAATGCGCGACGGCGGTACTGGGTCGCTGTGCTCCGCGTCGCCCATGCTAAAGACCTGGAAGTACGAACCATGCATGTGCATCGGGTGCACATTGCCGCTCGGATTTAGCCACACCCAGCGTACTTCGCTGCCGAACGGGTATTGCAGGCGCTCGGTATACGGCCACGACTTCCCGTTGATTGTCGGAACATCGAACGATTCCTGGGGAAGGTGGCGGTCGCGCCAGGTTCCAATGACAAATACGCGATCTGGAAGAACCGGGCCCGGTGCATCCACGATGAATGCGCCGTGCAACTGGCTGTCCTCCTTGTATGGCCTGCCACCGATGGTGTCGCCTCCGGCGGTTGCCCAGTAGTAGTAAGCGCCCGGTGCGCCCGAGGAAAATGTGACCTCGCGGGTTGATCCGCCGGGAACCTCAAATGTGTCGTCATTCTTTCCCGGACGCGTATGCATCCCATGGATCGAGACGTCCTTTGCGATCAGGTTGTGGACAATGAGATGAATGTTCGTACCCTGGGGAACGCGGATCATCGGACCCGGTATATGCGCTGGCTTGCCCTTCTCCGCCAATGCAAAGACTTTGATACTTGGACCATGCTCGTCTTCAGGAAACCATTCTCCCTCACGGATCTCGAGATCGATCGTCAGAACACTGTGGACGAGAATGCCGCCGGGGACCTGGTTTGAATTCGTCTCAATACGCCGCTCTTCCGAGACAGCTTGGGCGGGGACAGTTCCGCAGCAGCCCAAAAGTGTGCTCGTCAGACCGTACAGGATCAGACACCGGAGCCGGCCTCGGACTTCGTGAACACTAGTCCCTGCCAATGACATAGAAAACTTCCTCCAGACGGAGACGGTTACTACCGGCGGGAGCCACATTGGAACTACTCACAGTCGTGTTTGCATCAAAAATGTCAATTCATCGGATCACGATTCTCCCGCTTTCCGTGTGCACTGCGATCCTCTTGCCCCCGCCATTAATTGCCTGGCGGAATTGCAGGAGGTTCGCCAGCGGTTTTGTAATGTCGTCACGCTCGAATTGAAGCTCTCCCGTTTTGGTTGAAGCCTCAAGTTCGAACTTGGCGGAGGGAGGGAGTTCCAGGCGAACGTTGCCTGATACTGAGCTGAGCTGCCAATCCTCGTGCGGTATGGCTTTTAGGTAAAGATCTCCCTGATCGGTCGAACCTATAAACCTACCTCTCGCACCGCCCACATTGATTCTTCCGGTTCCCTTCTTGACGACCGCAGTCGATGGCCCAACAACCATGAGCGTAATGTCTCCTTCTCCTGCTTCAGCGCTGACTCCTTGTGGGAGCCGCGTGCAAGAGATGTTTCCGCTGTCAGCAATGGCCTCGACAGGTCCGCCGATAACCTGAAGATCCAAATTCCCCGTGCCAACGTGACCTTCGAGCGCATTGGATATATATGCAGCTTTAATGTCACCCTTGTTCGTCACTGCATTGACCGGTCCAAGAATTCCCGTAATAACTTGCTTCCCTGAGTTGACCTTTGAAGTAAGTTCCGTCCGGTAGGGAACATTGATTTGGTACAGAACGCTGGTCCGTTCTTCAGGAGGAACTGGGTCGAAGGTATGGATCATAATGTGATTTCCGATCTGCTCGATACGGAGAACCGCAGAAACAAAACCGTCGCCGATGCCAGCTGGTTCTGAGCCTCTGGCAGATGCGGCGATCGATACTTCTCCGTCACGGCCGTAGGAGACCTGCAATTCTCCAACGGCAACATCGACATCGAGCGTAACCGTCTTTGCCGCCGTAACCGTAAGAGTCCGGCGAAATTCTGCCATAGTCTGCGCCGATGCCAACTGAACCCACGCCAACAAAGCGATCGCGATAACGAAGCACATAGAAAGACCCGACTGCGCCCGTGCGGTATATCGAGTTGTATGCACAGTTAAGCGTGGTATTTCGATAACGGCCATGACGATTCTCCAGTAAGTCGGCCCCCGAGAACGCAAGGGCGGCCAGGAATATTCGGTAATTACAGAGAACGGAGGAAATCCAGAATTGCCTGCTGGTCAACCGACGACAACCCATGGAATTTATGAACGACTTCGTTGGCTTCAGAGGCAGGATACTTGGGCGTTGCCGATGAAAAGTGCTCATCAATCGCCTTCAACAGGTCCGCGGTCCTGCCATCGTGCATAAAGAAGATGCGTTGACCAATGCCCCACAAGGGTGTAGTACGGAACTCGTCGGCACCTGCCTGACCCTGAGTGATGTCGTCGGCTAGCTTCGCACCCATGTGATGGAGGAACATGTCGGAGAACAAGTTGACTGGGCGGTTTTGAAGCACGGCACTGTTCATAACCGGTGCGGTCTGCATTTGGGGCGTGTGGCACAAGGCGCAGCCAATGTCAGAAAAGAGCGTTCGACCGTGCTTGGCCGATTCACTTGGATTCGCCACAGGGGCTGGACCGTCGGTAAAGCGCATCAGGATCTGGAACTGCTGCCAGTCCGGCAGAATGTGGAGTGGATTGTCGAAATCCTGATTGCGGGACTCGTTATTGTCGGTACGAACCACATCATTCGGCTCGGGCTTCTCGGGCCCTTGGCAATCCGGATCTTCTTCCGTTGCTGTCGGGAATGCTTCATTGGTAATTCCCATCTCGACGTTGTAGGCTTCGCCGGCGAAGATCGTGACCGATTTGTTTTGTGCTTTCCATCCAAACCGCGTGATGGTGCCGTCGTTGCCGCTGCGGTTAGGATGGCCGGTGATGCCGAGCGGTGCTCGTAACGTAGCCGTAGCATCGTGCTGAGCGAGAATCTCCCGGTCCTGAATAGACTCGATGAGTCCCAGTCCTGTCATCTGCAGGGGAATTCGGAAAGCGAGGTTTCCCGCCTTGTACTCTTTCTCAAAGTCGGGTTGAGTCAGTGCGCAATTTGGGATCGTTGGGTCGTTTGTGCTGCCGCGCACGGTCCATAGTTGGTGTACGCCGCCATCAGGGGTCCCGTCGGGCTTGCGTTTGAACCGCACTTCGCGGATCGGACCGTAGCGGTGTTCAAAGCTCGGAACCACATTTTGCCTTCCATACCTGTGAGGAATGAGGTGAAACTGCGGATTCTCCGCCTGATGTGGTGTTTTGTCTCCAGGATTGGGAACCAGGTATCCACCCGATCCTCCCAGCGTCGGCTGAGCATGGCAGGAGAAACACTGATCCGAGTTATGCCGCGCGCCCAGACCGTTGGAATTCGTGTGAAACTGAGGAAACACAGGGTCAAGTTCACCCATCCCGATCACCGGAGACCCATCGGTAACATCGGCACAATCGTCGCAGGTAGACTCAAGTTGGCCCGCACGCAGAATTCCCTCGAGGAACGATTTCAACTCGTTCTCGTTAATTGTTTCGCCTGTTGTCGGATTTCGGCTAATCAAAGGTGGATGTGGGATCGGAATTCCCTGCTGCTGCAATCCGCCACCCGTGTTTTGAATGCCACCACGTACTCCGGGATCTTTTTGTCCGAATACCCAGTTGGAGCATCCAAGCAGAGCACACGTAATTGCAAGGTTTCGCACGAATTGTCGGCTCATTCTCATACTCTCTCCATGTTTTCGCCACTTGACGTGATTTAGGGGGATGCGGGACAACCACTCATCCATAAGCTGCGAAAAACGAGGGTCAAATCGGGTCAGGAATTTTTTGGGATTGGACAAACGAAGGAAGGCCGTCTGCGCGGAAGATCCTTTGCATTGACTTGATGGCAGCCGAGCGCTATCGTTACGTCACTTCTCCGGGGCTGTTACCGACTGTGAATCAACAACATTCGCAACCTGTGACCGAACTGCTGGTGCGCTGGAAGGCGGGCGATCAGGGGGCATTGGAGCAACTTGTTCCTCTCGTCTACAAGGAACTGCGAGAAATCGCTCGGTATCATTTGCTTCGAGAGCGCCCGGGGCACACACTGCAAAGCGCAGCTCTCGTTCACGAGGCGTACCTCAGGTTGCTGGACCAACGCCCATTTGAAACCGAGAATCGGGCACACTTTCTCGCAGTGGCTTCGCGCTTGATGCGCCAAATTCTGGTTGACTATGCGCGCAGCCATGGAGCTGCCAAGCGCGGAGCCGACCGGAGAGTGGAACTGGACGCGTCGCTCGTCTTGCCCCAGGTACGAGCAGCAGATGTGATCGCGCTCGATGACGCTTTAAGCGATCTGGCTAGGCTGGACAGGCAACAGAGCCAAATTGTTGAGCTGCGATTTTTTGGAGGCCTTGCCGTCGAAGACATTGCCGAAGTTTTAGGCATTTCTGCGTCCACAGTTAAGCGAGATTGGAACGTTGCCAAGGCATGGCTGACCAGGCAAATGAAAAAGAGGAACCGTGGAAACCCGGGCGCAGTGGTCCAGAATTAAAGAAATCGTCGGGGCAGCACTAGAACGCGAGCAGAAAGACAGAAACACTTTTCTGGACCAAGCGTGCTCGCAGAATGCCTCCTTGCGTGTCGAAGTCGAGTCCCTGCTTGCCGCCCACGCCGAAGCGGGTGACCTCTTTTTGTCTGAACATCCTGAGTTCAACAGTAGATCACCGGTTGCAGACGGACCCCGCACCATCGGGTCGTACAACCTGCTTCGCGAGTTGGGCGCTGGGGGTATGGGACAAGTGTGGCTGGCCGAGCAAACCGGACCTGTGCACCGGCGAATTGCTCTCAAACTAATTAGAGCCGGGATATACGATGCCACCACTGTCCAACGATTTCGAGCAGAGCGGCAATCGCTGGCGATCATGGAGCATCCGGCCATTGCCAAAGTCTTTGACGCAGGCACGACGCCTGAAGGCCAGCCATATCTTGCAATGGAGTATGTCGATGGCCTTCCTATCACTGACTACTGCGATCAGAAGAGACTGACCATTCGTGAGCGTCTGAAGTTGTTTCTCCAGGTCTGCGATGGGGTGCAACACGCGCATCTGAAAGCAATCATTCACCGCGACCTGAAGCCTTCAAACATCCTTGTAGTCGAAGTGAATGGCAAGCCGATGGCGCGCATCATCGACTTTGGCTTAGCCAAAGCAGCAACTCCGATCGCGGCCGAAAGCACTCTGCGTACCCGAGCCGGCACTCTCCTTGGCACACCCGGATACATAAGTCCCGAGCAAGCCGATTCGGAATCGATCGATATCGATACTCGAGCCGATGTGTATTCGCTTGGCGTTGTTCTCTACGAACTACTGACGGGACTTCTTCCGTTCGATACAACTCAATGGAAGAAACTGAGACTCGAGGAGATTTTGCGGCAATTGCGAGAGAGCGAGCCGCAACGTCCCAGTGCAAAAGCCCGCCTGGACCGCGACCCGGCGCATGGCCGCGAAGATGTTCGATGTACGGAAGCACGCGCGCTTGCCACGTTGCTCAAAGGTGATCTGGACGCTGTGACCATGAAAGCGTTGGAGAAAGACCGTGGACGCCGCTATGGCACGGTGGCCGAATTCGCGTCAGACATCGAATGTTATCTGGAGAACAGACCTGTCGTCGCCCGGCCTGCGAGCAACTCCTATCGCCTCAGAAAGTACGTGCGGAGGAATCGAGTGGGCGTAGCCGTCGCCGCTTGTGCATTCGTCGTGTTGGCGGCTTTCGCCACAACCGAGGCCGTTCAACTCAGGCGTACCACGCGCGAACGCGATCGCGCCGACCGCATCACCAATTTCATGAAGAGCATGTTCGAAGTTTCGGATCCGGGAGAGTCTCGTGGCAACACCATCACTGCACGAGAAATCCTGGATAAGGCTTCGGGCAATATCAGTTCGGCCCTGGCCAAGGATCCCGAAGCACAGGCGCAAATGATGGAGGTGATGGGAGAAGTCTACGACAGCCTAGGGCTGTATCAGCGTGCCGAAGCTCTGTTCGCGCAGGCGGTAGAGACGCAGCAGCAGGTTCTCGGCCCCAACTCTGTTGAGACTCTCAAATCTATGCGTTATCTGGCGTGGGCGATGCATGAAGAAGGAAGAGATTCTGATGCCGAGAAGCTAGACCGTGAGGCCTTGGCACGGTATCGGCGGGCGTTCGGCGTGGAGCACCATGGCACTCTCGCGGCCATGTCGGACCTGGCCTCGATCCTACGCACTCAATTCCGCTACGAAGACGCGGAAACACTCCAACGAGAGACCTTCGAGATTCAAACCCGGGTACTCGGACAGGAGAGCGAGGACACTCTCACGTCGATGAACAATCTGGCGAATACTCTAAGCTATGAGCACAAGTACGCTGAGGCCGAGGCTTTGCGACGGAGGGCTCTCGACATTCAACGCCGCGTTCTTGGTCCCGAATATCCCGATACGCTCAGATCGATGTCGAACCTGGCCGACACCCTCTACCTCGAAGGTCGCTACAGTGAGGCCGAAAGCTTGGAGCGCGAAACGCTTGGAATCCAAAAGCGCGTGCTTGGGCCGGAGCACCCCGAAACCCTCATGACGATGTACAACTTAACATGTGCGCTCAACAACACGGGCTCTTACGCCGAAGCAGAAGCACTGGGACGCAAGATTCTGGAAGATCGCAGCCGTATGCTTGGCCCGGAGCACCGTGCGACTTTGAAGACAATGGTGAGTCTTGCCATCAGCCTGCGGAAAGAAGCCCGCTATCCAGAAGCTGAGAAGCTTTTGCGCGATGCGCTTGCAATTCAAAGGCGAACTCTCGGATCCATTGACCAAGATGAAGCGGACTCTCTGTATCAACTCGCCGTTGTTGATGGGCGACAGGGCAAGAACGATGAGGCGTTAGCTTTGCTGCACGATTCCATCAACCACGGTCTGGTTGTAGAAAGCAGGAATGGCATCGGCACGGATCCCGAACTCAATGCCCTACACGGTGATCCGCGATTTAACACTCTTGTGGTTGAGACCGCAACCCGCGATGCCAAAGGCGAGCCAGAGGAGAAGTAAAGCGCATCGCTGTCCTACTGCCGCGCGTTGCATTCTTGTGCTGCGCCGCTGGTCAGCGACCCCAGCAGCAGAATGGTGGTAAAGAGCTCTCTTCATCAGATTAGCTTCCGTGCCCGTGGCACTAGTGTCCCGGATTGTCTCCTCAGGTCCGCGCGAATCATTCGGCAGAGTTCATCAATGTTCTCGATGGTCTCACTTGGGAAACATCAGCGGCAATGCTACATCAGAGGTGAACATGCAACGCTGGCTATGACTACAAAACGGCACGATGACCAGACTGTGACGTGCGTGGAGATTTTCGGTCACCTGGAAGGAACCATAAGACACTTCTTATCGTCCCTTTATCGTCCCCAGATTCGCCACTGTTTTGTGGCTGGATCGGTTCGAGCAACTGACCGTCGGTTTATGAGGGCCCTGGCAAACTGAAAACTAAAATACGTTGCGGCGCAGATGACAAACCATGACAAATTGAGAGAAGCGTGACCCCTTGTTTGACACGAACTTTTTCAGCGCTTTTGATCGCGATCGGAATCGAACGGAGGAAATGTTCGTTGCACGACTGGTACGTCGGCCCAATTTTACTGCTCATCGGCTGCTGATTCAGCATCTTAAGTTCCGCATCTGAGTGACGAGGACCCACCGTGGCAAAGAAGTTCTTATAGCGTTGCAAATAGGCCTGCTGGCTTCAATTTATGTCATCGCTATAGTCGCGACGTGTTGTCGATAACGGAGCTCAAAGGTAAGGAACTCAACTGAGCGGTAGTTGGTGAATGACGGGCTACTCTTACCTAACCCGGCAAGGGAAGGATCGCCGACGATTCGCTCAGTACGAAGAGTGTTGAGCCTCCCTTGGTGAGCATGCCTAAATTCGGAACAACTGCGCTGCGTTGCCACGCCCAATTTTTGCACGATCGGCTTCGCTT
>Ga0070712_100003017_pt1 | contig 10417 bp, 12 predicted proteins | sample LARL81metaG_FD_71396 | JGI IMG/M metagenome (GOLD analysis project Ga0070712, IMG submission 71396) | Corn, switchgrass and miscanthus rhizosphere microbial communities from Kellogg Biological Station, Michigan, USA - LAR L8-1 metaG | ecosystem: Host-associated > Plants > Roots > Rhizosphere ...
CGGCGCTAGATTTCATCTTAAGGGGATGGATTGTCCTAGAAACGGGTCATCTGGATACGCCACAAACAACCCGTGGCGACCCTGTACAATGCGGGGAATTGACATAGGATTATCTTAGCATAAACTTGAATAATAACTTGCATATTCAAGCATATGGTGTATAAGTAAATATGGCTGGCGCACCAAAAGGAAGCAGGAACAGACACAACGCCGCGCTTGTCGAGCGTGCTATCCGTAGGGCCCTCGCTAGGGAATATGGGAGTGTATCTGAGGGACTGATTAAACTCATGTCCAAGCAGGTATCTAAGGCAAGTGAAGGCGATGCTAACAGTGTCAACACCATCCTAGACCGCCTAGCAGGTAAAGCGCACCAGACTGTTACGGCTGATGTTACAAACACCATCGTAGACTTGAGGGACAGTGACAGCCTTGCAGACAAGCTCGAAAAAGCCCTTACCGGACGCCTGGAACAACCCGCCGAACCTCCGAAGCGTACCATTCAGTGAATTACTTGGTGTTTGGGATAGTCTAGATGGCAAAGGTGAATTTCCTGATGCGGTCCGTGCGCTTGCCATTTGTGACCGCTATTATCTTCTTGTCAAAATCCTGGGTAGAACCGACGTCTGGCATCCGTGGGTATACGCTAGGTGTCGCGAGGTGGAATCGAACCCTGACGGATACTTGGATATATGGGGTAGAGAGCATTATAAATCCACCATTATCACGTTTGCGGGTTGTATTCAGGAAGTATTAAAGAACCCCGAAATAACCATCGGCATATTCAGTCACACCAAACACATAGCTAAAGGTTTTCTTGGTCAGATACAGCGTGAATTAGAAGCCAACCAAAAGCTATTGGCATTATTCCCGGACGTACTCTATGCCAACCCCTCGAAAGACAGTCCCTCATGGTCCTTGGACAATGGACTGGCTGTAAGACGCTCCACTAACCCGAAAGAATACACGCTCGAAGCGCATGGGCTGGTTGACGGTCAACCCACCTCAAAGCACTTCCAGTTACTCGTCTATGATGACGTTGTTACAAGAGAATCGGTTAGTACCCCTGAACAAGTCCAGAAGACTACCCAAGCCTGGGAGCTGTCGGATAATCTCGGCGTGGCCGGTGGACGTAAATGGCACGTTGGGACGCGGTATGATTTCGGTGATACATACGCTGAGATAATCAAACGCGGTGCTGTGATTCCTAGGATATACCCCGCTACGCATGACGGGACTATCACCGGACAACCTGTATTGATGACCAAGGCCCAATGGGAGGAAAAGGTCATAACGCAGGGCGAAGCTACCGTATCCTGTCAGCTACTCTGTAATCCCCTGGCCGGGCATCAACGGATGTTTGATGTTAACGACCTTGAGGATTACGAAGTCCGTCCCGAGACCCTACAGGTCTATATCCCCATAGACCCTGCCCGCTCAATGAAAAAGGACTCCGCTAATACAGCCATGCCTGTTATAGGCATCGACTACGCTGGCAATAAATACCTACTGGACGGCTACGACCATAAAATGCCCCTCATGGAACGCTGGCAGCGTATGAAAGAGCTTTACCTTAAATGGCGGGATGAGCCTGGGATACAGGGGGTGCATGTAGGATACGAACGGTACGGGGCTATCGCAGACTTGGATTACTTTGAAGAGCGTATGAGGGTGGAAAGGGTCAGTTTCCCCATTACAGAGCTTGAATGGCCTAGGGACGGTAGCGCTTCAAAGGTAGACCGGGTACAGCGGCTAGGCCCTGATTTACGGTCCCACAGGTTCTACATCCCCTATCCCACCGACGAAAACCGCTATACTAAGACACAACATAAGATGGTAGAATCAGGCTACGAATACCGTATATCCCAGCCTATTAAGCGCAGGGATGAGAATGGGAATATGTACGACCTGACGGAACGGTTTAAGATGCAGGTTAATTTTTTCCCTCTAGGTGGGTTAAAAGACCTGATAGACGCTACGAGCAGGATATACGACATGGCTCCGACTGCGCCTATGTACATTGATGAATCTGAACTCGAACCTGATGTAGTGTGATTCAAGGACAGACATATGGCATGGCGCGGTGGAAGTAAACAAGGCTACCCGGTGACTTACCGGCAATTCTCGCTTAACGAGATGGTCCGTAGGGCATGGGGACCGGAGTTTAGCGCACCTGACCACGGCATTTACCGATTCAGCAACAACCGTAAATATGATTCTACCGACCAAGGAACTACGGGGTTCTATAAAAAGCCGTGATAGAGATACTTGAGAAAGGCACACCCGAAGAACAGTCCCAAGAGGACTTAGCCGTCCAAGTCGGTCAGGCATTGAACAAACACTATCCCGCCCATCCTTGGGTTGTTTCATTCCAAGGTGGAGCTTTAATCATCCGTCACCTAGCTATCGCTAATCTCATGTGGGGCGCTATCGGACGGGATGGGTTTGGGGCTGTGATGAACCCCAAGAAGCTCGGTACGCCGACCAGTGTAACCCAGTCCGCCGTAGAGTTTGGCGGTATGTTACTTGAGAACTTCGGTTTACCTAGAGGTAAATGGGACGGTAGAGACCCTGTACTGCCTGCTAGGTATCGCTATAAACAGGATGGGAGCTTTAACTGATGCCTGTATCTACTCCATCCAGAACCCAACCGCCGAGTATCGAAGACCCTAAACAGGGCGAAGCTGAGCTTTGGACCTTGGGTAAAGAGGGTAACGACGAATCCCCCCAGGAAAAGACGGACTGGTGTAAACGCGCTAAGGACGCTTATCAATTCTCCACTAGTTATGTTGACTCAAACTATCGTAACCGGTGGGAAGACTCCATAAACGCCTTTAACAGCGTCCATTCACAAGATTCAAAGTACAACACCGAATTATTCCGTAAACGCTCCCGTATCTACCGTCCGAAGACCCGTTCCATCATCCGTAAGAACGAGTCTGCTGCGGCTGCGGCTTTCTTTTCAAACCTCGACCGCACAAGCATAACCGCCGGAGACCAGTCCGACCCCAAACAGAGACTATCTGCCGAGGTCATGCAGGCCATACTTCAATACAGACTTACCAAGTCAATACCGTGGTTCCAGATTGTCCAAGGAGGAATACAGGACGGTCAGGTACAAGGTGCAGTAGTCGCACATATCTACTGGTCTTATGTCGCAATCAACAAGGACAAGGGACAGGTAGACGTAAAGGAAGATAAGCCTGTCGTAGACCTGAGACCCATCGAGAATATCCGCTTCGACCCTGCCGCGTCGTGGATAGACCCCATCAATACGTCACCTTATCTGATTGACCTCATACCGATGTATGTGTGTGATGTTAAGGCCAGGATGAATAGACCCGACCCTAAAGGTAAGACCTGGAAGCATTACGACGATTCCATCCTGTTTAACTGCATGGGTGAGGATGACGGGACGAGACAGGCACGAAACAAGGGTCAGCAGGACGCGACTAAACAGAACCGTCCTATCTCAGACTATGACGTTATCTGGGTACACCGCCATATCCATAGAAACAACGGCGAGGAATACGAGTTTTACACTCTTAAGTCAGAGTACATGCTGACCGACCCGGAGCCTTTAAAGAACAGCGTATTCCACGGCCAGAGACCTTATGTGCTTGGTGTAGTAAATCTTGAGACCCACACGGTACTGCCTTCGTCCATTCCGATGATGGCGAATGGACTTCAGGAGGAGATGAACGAGAACGTCAACCAGCGACTGGATAACGTCAAACTGGTGATGAATAAACGGTATTTCGCTAAACGGGGTAAGAACGTTGACCTTGCGTCTCTAGTCAGAAACGTTCCCGCTGGTATCACTCTCATGGACGACCCTACCGGGGATGTTCAGGTAGTGGATTATCAGGACGTTACCCAAAGTGCCTATCTCGAACAGGATAGGCTCAACATGGACTTTGACGAGCTATTAGGTAACTTCTCCGCTGCTGCGGTGCAGATGAACAAGCCCGGACAGACTTCTACCGGGATGATGCTGGCTCAGGCCCCGGCGAACCTTCTCACTGAATACATGCTAAAAACATACGTTGAGACGTTTGTGCAGCCTGTACTACGTCATATCGTCATGCTTGAACAGCACTATGAGACCGATAACACAGTGATGTATCTAGCCGGAAAGAAAGCCCAGGTATGGGAGAAATTCGGGGTAAACCGCGTCACCGATGACATGCTGGAGCATGAAGTCACTGTAACGGTGAACGTAGGCATGGGAGCGACCGACCCTGTAGCCAAGCTGCAACGCTTCGGGTTTGCTGTAAATCTTCTTATCGGTATCGCAAAGTCCAAGATGGCAATCCCATTCCTACAGTTACAAGAGATTGCCAAGGAGATATTTGGGCTTTCCGGGTATCAGGATGGTACACGGTTTATGTCTGACCAAGACCCCGACAAGGTACAGGCCCAAGCTCAGGTCATGCAGCTTATGAATCTGGTTAAACAGATGCAGATGAAGCTCAAGGACAAGTCCGACGCCAACATGGCGAAGATTCAGGTCGGGAGAGAAAAGAACCATAAAGACCTTATCATCCAGGCCATGAAGAACGACCACGACCTAAGCTCCATGTTTGCGGATTACATTTTGAACATGGGCAAAGAACCACAAGAACCGCAAGGCGGTAACGGTCAGGCTCCCACGGTCCAATGAATATATGCTAAAATATACGTAAGTTATGCTAGATAATGCACCCGACCAGGAAGAGCGCCTACTAGCCAAAGACCCGCTGTTACGTGTGGCTGTGTTTGGTGAGCAGGTCCGTAACTTCCTTGAGACCGACATAGGCGACTACCTGTTAAAACAGGCCGAGTATGACGCCCGCGAGGCGATGGACAAGCTGAAACACGTCTCCCCTTGGAGACGCCGCAAGATTCAGGAATTGCAGAACGATATCCGGGTAGCGGAAAACTTCCTTACATGGCTTGCGGACGCCTTACATTCAGGCGAACAAGCTAAACAACAGCTAGAGGACAGGTAAATGGCAAAGAAAGAGCCGGTTCAACAGTCAATCAAGCTCGAAGACCCCAAGCAGGAATTGCATGTACGGGATATCGGCCCTGCCGTGGGGAATCAGAATAAAGACATGATTGACCGTCGCAACATGATTGCCGACGCTGCCGATACCATCCGTGCGCAGGAATTCACTGAACCCGACGGCGGTACTCCTCCCGACGATACTCAGGTGGACGATGTTCCACATGAAACACACGCCGAGGATGAGGATAAAACCGAGGTCGTAGATGCAAAACCTAAAGCAGAAACAAAGACTTACAAGATTCCCGTCAACGGCAAGATGCGGGAATTCACTGAGGACCAGTTGATTGCTTCTGCCTCTAAGGTCGAATCTGCCGACGAGTACTTGCGGTTAAGTAAAGAAAGTGCTAAAAACTGGTCAACGGAGGCTCTATCCCAAAAGGACGAACCCTCCACGGTAGAGGAAGACTACCGCGCCTTAGCCAAGGCGTTACAAGTAGGCACAGAAGAGGAGGCTGAACAGGCACTCCGCGACTTAGTGGAAAAGACCACTGCGAAGCTATCCAAGACTCCGGACGTTTCGCAGGTCGTGAGAAGTGAACTGACGCTCCGTGATGAACAGGCCAAGTTTGAGGATGAGTTCAAGGACCTGAAGGCCGACCCGAATCTCTGGAAACTGGTTATGGACAAAGACCTAGAGTTGTCCAAAGCAGATGCAGAGACTCCCTACAGCGAGCGGTGGCGTAAAGCCGCAAGTGAAGTCAGGGATTGGGCTAAAGGGTTCAAGACTATACCGACAGACAAGGCCGCACGGAAGGCCCAAGTCGCACCCGTACCAACCGCCGCCAGTAGACAATCTGCGGTCACGGAAGACGAAGGGCCTGACGATTCAACCTACATCCAGCAGTTAGCTGAGAAACGTGGGTTGGGTCGTGCGATACGCCACTAGGCAGCCGACAATAAAATAAGTCGGCTCCTAATAGGAGTCGAATCATGGCCGGTCAAGTATGGGCGGTTAATAGCCTGGGTGGCTATTTGTATTCCCGCCAACTCTCTAACGTCCTCCGCATGGCAGTGCAGCCGCTGGTTAAGTTCCGGCAGTTCTCTGACGTGCATGACATTTCCCAGCAGGGTAAGAAGAAGGGTGACACGTTCACCTGGGACGTGGTTGCTGACGTAGCAACGCACGGTACTACCCTCGTTGAAACCAATACGATGCCTGAGACCAACCTGACCATCACTCAGGGAACGCTCACCATCACTGAGGCGGGTAACTCCGTCCCCTACTCGGGCAAGCTGGATAACCTTTCCAAGTTCCCCGTCGAAGATATCATCAAGAAGGGCCTCAAGAACGACGCAGTTAAGACCTTCGACGTCTTGGCTTGGACGCAGTTCAACCAGTGCCTTCTTCGAGTGATTGCATCTTCGGGTACGGATACCTCCGCCATCCAGTTGTACACGAACGGTACTGTCACAGGTACTAACAACGTCGCGTACAACAACAACCACGCCAAGTCCATCGTGGACCAGATGAAGGAACGCAACATCCCGGCCTACATTGCCGATGACTATTACGCGATTGCTTGGCCTACTACCTTGCGTACCTTTAAGAACAACCTGGAAACCATCCACCAGTACACCGATACCGGCTTTAACCTCATCATGAACGGTGAAATCGGTCGGTACGAGAACGTCCGCTACATCGAGCAGACGAACATCGCCAAGGGTACGGGCACGGACGGTTACACCACGACAGCCTGGACCAACAGTAAGTCTGACTGGATTTTCTTCTTCGGTAACGACACGGTTGCTGAAGCCATCGCCGTACCCGAGGAGATGCGAGGCAAGATTCCGTCTGACTACGGCCGGTCTAAGGGTATCGCATGGTACTACCTTGGCGGTTTCGGAATCGTGCATAACAGCACGTCCGCATCCGGCAACGTCCGCATCGTCAAGTGGGATTCGGCTGCTTAATTTAAGGGAGGCTCCGGGGACCTTCTCCCCCGGGGCCTTATCCCTAAGAACGCTGGAGAGGTCAGCAGGAGAATTACATGTCTACTAAATCAATGTCCTACGACCACCCGACATATACGGCGGTGGATAGTTTCGACGGTTCCGCTACGGGTAACGCCGGTACTACGACCAAGTTTGTGGCTTTCACCGCCATGCTTATCAAGAGTGCAACCCTTAAACCCACGACTGCCGGTACGTCTAACGACGTGTCGTCATTCATCCAGATTTCAGGCACGACCACGACCACTACTGCTATAGCCACTTTCGGTTCCGGTGCTACCACGTTTACCAATGTGGCCTTTGCTACCGCTCCGAGTCTTGCTCAGGGCGATACGTTCTATGTGGTGAAGGGTACGGACGCCACGGCGGTAATCTCCGCGTCTCTGGAGAGACTGGTGACTCCGGGCGCTAGTGTGACAACGTGAGGAAGCCTACTGGTAAAGCCCTGGACTATACTGCGGGTATCATGGGTAAAGAAGACCCTGAGCCTAAGAATATGTTTGGGAATGACAATATGAGACCCAAGGCTCCGAATCCAAAGTATCTCAAGAAAGTGAAAGGAGACAAACCGTGAAGAAGCCAGATGAAGGTGTTTTGCCGACCAGTGGTGGGCAGTCCGAAAGCAAGTCCGGTGTCAAGGACACGGGTTACATAGACAAGAAGGGAACCCCCTCGGGCGAAAAGGCCATGTTCAACTATCTCCCTCCTGGTACTGATATCGACAACCAGGAATGCGCTGATATCCGCGACCTCCCCATGAAGGATTACACGGGCGGTCTCGGGTATAAGGGCGATGGGTGGACCTAATGGGTATCGTACAGGAAAAGTTCCAGGTAGAGTTTCCTGAACCCTCGCAAAACGAAACCTGGGTATCTGATAAGTCCGCTCGGGTAGCGAAATCCCCGGCTGGGATGCTTAACCGCCTCCCTCCGGGGAGCGATATCACCGACCAGGACGAATCCTATCAGCCTGCTTTCAGACAGGCGTTTTCCGGCGGGTCGGATAATGACGTTACCCCGGACAACGATTCTCAGTCTCTAAAGCAGGGATTCTCACGTAAGAAGATGCGGGGTACTGACGATATGTACACCCGTGAGCATAACGATGCCTTCTACGATGAAATCACCGTGGATGGTCAGACGGGCTTTGTGGAACGTAACAACGTCCTGGATAGAGAGTAATGGCCCCTACGTGGTAACGGGAACGGGACAGGCAATTAACATCTTGTGGGACTAATGGTAAAATCAGGTTATTGAGGAGGGCCAATGACCTGGAGAAAAGACGACCCCCAAGGCAACGAAGGCTTTAAAGTACGATGGGAGATAGTCCGCTGGACGAAGGGTAGGGGCCTGGATATAGGCTGCGGACCCCAGAAGACCTTTCCGCATTTCATCGGCGTAGACAACAACATAGACGCCGCTATCTTCAACATCCCCGCAAAACCTGACGTCTATGTAGATAACGCAAACGATTTGTCTGTGTTTTCATCCGAGAGCATGGACTTCGTATTTTCCTCCCATCTTCTTGAACACTTCCCCTATGAGGAAGTCCCTAAAGTACTCAAGGAATGGTTCAGGGTACTTAAACCCAACCGCCATCTTGTACTTTATCTTCCTGACGAAGACGAATATCCCAAGGTAGGCGAACCTAACGCCAACCTAGACCATAAATGGAACGTCAACAAGGACAGACTCCTTGAAGCCATGAAGGGTCTTAATTGGGACCTTATCGACTACCAGAAGAGAAACAAAGGTAACGAATACAGCCTTTATTTCGTCTTCAAGAAGATTGGTAAAGGACAGTATCAGTCTTGGAATAAACCTAAACCCGCTAAACGCGCTGCGGTAGTGCGTTACGGAGCTTATGGCGACCTTCTGCAAGCCTCTTCCGTCTTTTCAGGACTGAAGAAACAGGGTTATCACGTCACTGTTTACTGTAGCCCTCCGGGGATGGATGTAATCCTTCACGACCCCAACATAGATGATTTTTACATTCAGGATAAGGACCAAGTTCCAAATCCCTATCTACAGGAATTCTGGGACCACGAATCAAAGAAGTACGACAAATGGGTGAACCTCTGTGAATCAGTAGAGGGTACGTTCCTTTCCATCCCAGGACGGACCGCGCATTATTTCCCCCCGAAAGCCCGTCACGAACTGATGGACTTCAATTACATAGAGTTCGCGCACACTATTGCCGGTCTACCCCACGACCCGCAGATGTATTTCTATGCCACTCAATCAGAGATTGAATGGGCCAAGAAAGAACGCTCCAAGATGGGTGAGTATGTAATCATGTGGGCTCTCGCGGGCTCTTCAGTCCACAAGACATGGGCAGGACTGGACCAGACCATAGCTTCCATAATGATTGAGTTCCCCAACGTAGATGTTGTCTTGGTAGGTTCTACCGAGGCCAAGATACTCGAACAGGGATGGGAGAAAGAGAAACGTGTCCATCTAAGAAGCGGTGTGTGGAACATACGGGAAACCCTGGCTTTCCAAAAAACTTGTGACATGGTGGTAGGACCTGAGACGGGAGTTTTAAACGCCGCGTCTCAACTATCTATCCCTAAAGTAGTCTTCCTGTCCCATTCGACTGAAAAGAACCTTACTCGGGACTGGACGAATACCTATTCCCTAATCTCTAAGAACACCACTTGTCCAGGAAGAGGGAATAACGAGGCCCCCGCGTGTCACCAGTTGCACTATAACTGGAACTTCTGCAAACAGGTGAAGGAAGGATGGGGGAACGGTACATCACAGTGCCAGACCGACATATCCGGTGTAGAGGCATGGGAAGTGATTAGGACCGCTATCCGTAAGAGGATGGAGAAAGCCGCGTGAGTACATCGGGCACATATAACTTCTCCGTAACCAGGGACCAGTTGATAACTGATGCCATGCTTAACCTTGGTCTATTGGGAGAAGCTGAAGTACCCACGGCACAAGAAATAACTGACTGTGCCTTTAAACTTAACATGCTGGTAAAACAATGGATGGGGTTGCAAGACTTCGCTCCCGGCCTAAAGATGTGGTCCAGACAGAGAGCGGACTTGTTTCTATCCTCCACTAAATACCAGTATTCAATAGGTCCTTCTGGAGACAATTGGGCCGCTGGATTTACCGCAGGTTCGGGTAATTTTGGACAGCAGCAGTTGACGGCTAATGCAGTCTCTACGACAACCCTTACTTTCGGTTCGGGTAACTTGGGTAATTTCACCGTCGGAGATAACCTAGTCATACAGTTGGACTCGGGGGATACATTCTCCACTACCGTATCCACTATAGGTTCCAGCACTATCACTATCGCTACTCAGGTGCCTTCCCAGGCTTCGACTAATAACTACGTCTGGAACTACACCACTAAAGGACAGAGGCCGTTAAACATCGTCACGGCGCTTCTACGGGACATAAACAACAA
>Ga0070712_100003019_pt1 | contig 10414 bp, 6 predicted proteins | sample LARL81metaG_FD_71396 | JGI IMG/M metagenome (GOLD analysis project Ga0070712, IMG submission 71396) | Corn, switchgrass and miscanthus rhizosphere microbial communities from Kellogg Biological Station, Michigan, USA - LAR L8-1 metaG | ecosystem: Host-associated > Plants > Roots > Rhizosphere ...
GGCGGCGATTATGCGCTTCGGCGAAATAATCGCGCAGGCTGTCGATCACCGTGTCGCCGATCTGATCGAGTGCGTCCATGTCCGCCCTGACGTCTTCGTCGCCTTGAGCAAGCTTGAGGCAGGCGTCGTGGTAGGCCTGCCACGTGCCATAACCGCGCGCCAGGGCCACGGCCGTGGTTTCGCCGACATGGCGAATGCCGAGCGCGTAAATGAAGCGCTCCAGCGCGATCTCGCGGCGGGCGGAAATCGCGGCAAACAGGTTGCGCACCGAGGTTTCGCCGAAACCTTCGACTTCTTCGAGGCGAGTTTTGCGATCGCCTTCTTTGAGCATGAATTTTCCGTTGCGTTGCTCGAGCGTGAAAATTTCAGCGGGCTCTTTGATCCAGCCCTGCTCGTAAAAGAACTCGATCTGCTTGTCGCCAAGCCCGTCAATATCGAAGGCGCGGCGCGAGACGAAATGCTTGAGATGCTCGACCCCCTGATACGGGCAGGCGAATTCGCCGGTGCAGCGGGCGATCGCGCCTTCTTCGCCGGTTGCGGTCTGGTCGCGGACCACTTCGGTGTGCAGCGGACAGGGACAACGTTTCGGAAATTCATAAGCTTTGGCGCCGCGCGGACGTTTCTCCAGAATGACGCCGAGCACTTGTGGAATGACATCGCCGGCGCGCTGGATTTGCACGGTGTCGCCGATGCGCACGTCGAGCCGTGTGATTTCATCGGCATTGTGCAGCGTCGCGTTCTGTACCACGACACCGCCCACCGTCACCGGTTCGAGCTTGGCGACCGGGGTGAGCGCGCCAGTACGGCCGACCTGGATCTCGATGTCCTTGAGCAGCGTGATGGCGCGCTCGGCTGGAAATTTGTGCGCAATTGCCCAGCGCGGCGAGCGCGAGACGAAGCCAAGGCGCTCCTGCCAATCGAGCCGGTCGACCTTGTAGACGACGCCGTCGATGTCGTAGTCCAGCGTTCCGCGCTGGGCCTCGATCTCGCGGTGAAATTTCAGCAAGGCCTCGAGCCCACGGCACAATCTGGTCAGTGGATTGGTCTTAAAGCCGCAAGCCTCGAACCATTTGATCATGCCGGACTGCGTATCCGCCGGCATTTCGCTCATCTCGCCCCAGGCATAGGCGAAAAAGCCGAGCGGGCGCGACGCCGTGATCGCGGGGTCTTTCTGGCGCAGCGAACCAGCCGCGGAATTGCGCGGATTGGCAAAGATCTGGCCGCCGGTTTCGGCCTGCCGCTTATTGAGCGCCAGAAAAGCGTGCTTGGTCATGTAGACTTCGCCGCGCACCTCGCAGATCGCGGGAATGCCGCTGCCTTTGAGCCGCTGCGGGACGTCGGCCAGCGTTCTGATATTGGCGGTGACGTCTTCGCCCTCATTGCCGTCGCCGCGCGTCGCGCCGGTGACCAGCGTGCCGCGCTCATAGCGCAATGACATCGACAGGCCATCGATCTTCGGCTCGGCGGAAAATGCGATCTCCTCGTCGTCGGACAGCCGCAAAAACCGCCGGATGCGGCCGACGAAGTCGCGCACATCATCCTCGGCGAAGGCGTTATCGAGGGAGAGCATCGGCACCGCATGGCGCACCTTGGCAAACCGCGCCGAAGGCGCGGCGCCGACGCGCTGCGTCAGGCTCGCCGCTGTCCGCAGCCGTGGAAAACGGGTTTCGATGGCGCTGTAACGCTGCCGCAGCCGGTCATATTCGGCATCGCTGACGCTCGGCGCGTCGTCCTGGTAATAGCGCCGATCATGCGCCGCGATTTCGGCTTCCAGCCGCGCGTGCTCGGCCTTGGCTTGTGCGGCGGTGAGCTCATCCACCGCAATTCTGGAAGCGTCCTTGGGTGCCATCCTGGCGATAATCCGTCGTTCCGAGTCCGGCCGCGCTGGCAGCCCGGAATTGATAACCACGCGTCCCTGTATTGTGTACTACCCCGCGGCGCGGATCAGGCGTTCGGCAGCGGCGCGGGCCTCGGCGGTGATTTCCGCGCCGGCGAGCATGCGCGCAATCTCCTCGCGGCGGCGTTCGCCCTGCAGTTCGGCGATCCTTGTGGCAACCCGTTTGCCGCGGGCGAAAGCGTCCTTGGTGATGAGGTAATGACGCTCGGCCCGCGCCGCTACCTGTGGCGCGTGAGTCACCGCTATCACCTGGACGCCGCCGGCGAGCCGGGCGAGCCGTACGCCGATCGAATCGGCCACCGCGCCGCCCACGCCAGTATCGATCTCGTCGAATACCAAAGTCGGCGCCGAGCCGCGGTCGGCCAGCACCACTTTGAGTGCCAGCAAAAAGCGGGCAAGCTCGCCGCCGGAGGCGACCTTCATCAGCGGACCGGGCCGCGTCCCAGGATTGGTGCGGACCCAAAATTCGACGCGATCGATGCCGTTGGGGCCTTCGTTTTCGCTGTCGATCTCCGTCGAAAACTCCGCCCGCTCCAGCTTGAGCGGCTTGAGTTCGGCATTCACCGCTTTGTCGAGGGCTTGTGCCGCGCGCCGCCGCGCGGCCGAGAGGTTTTCGGCAGCCGCCCGGTATCGTGCCGAGGCCTCGCGCGCCTCGCGCTCCAGAGCGGCGAGCCGCTCGGCCCCGGCGTCGATCAATCCCAGATCGCTTTCGTAGCGGCGGGCGAGGCCGGCGAGCTCGTCGACCGGCGCATTGTATTTCCGGCCGGCGGCGCGCAGCGCAAACAAGCGCTCCTCGATCTTCTCCAGTTCTTGAGGATCGTAGTCGGCGAGCTGCAACGCGTGTTCGAGCTGCAAGCGCGCCTCGTCCAATGCGGTGAGCGCCGCATCGATGGCCTTGGTCACCGGTTCGACCAGCGTCGGCGCCTGCGCGGCCCGCCGCTCGAGACGCCGCACCGCGCCTGCAAGCGGTGATACCGGCGAGTTCGGGCCGGCGAGGCTGTCGTGCGTCGAGCGCAGATCGTCGGCGACCTTCTCCGCTTGCATCATCGCGGCGCGGCGCTCCGCGAGCGCGGATTCCTCGCCCGGTTGCGGCGCCAGGAGGCCGAGCTCTTCAACGGCATGGCGCAGCCAGTCGGCCTCGCGGCCGGCGCGCTCAACATCGGCGCGATGGCTTTGCACCGCCGCTTCGCACTCGCGCCATTGCGCCCACAGCGCGGCGACCGCGGCGGCCTCCCCTTCGATGCCGCCATAGGCGTCGAGCAGGCCGCGATGGGTGGCCGCTTCGACGAAGGCGCGCTCATCGTGCTGACCGTGGATTTCGACGAGCGCGGCGCCAAGTGCGCGCAAGATCTGCACGCTGACCGGCTGATCGTTGACAAAGGCGCGGGTGCGGCCGTCGGCAAACTGCACCCGGCGCAGAATGAGCTCGTCCTCGCCGGTCAGGCCATTATCGGCAAGAAGCGTGCGTGCCGGATGGTCCTGGCCGATCTCAAAAGCGGCAATCACCTGACCTTGCTCGGCGCCGTCGCGCACCAAGGCGATGTCGCCGCGCGCGCCGAGCGCGAGAGCAAAAGCGTCGAGCAGAATGGATTTGCCGGCGCCGGTTTCGCCGGTCAGCACGGCAAGACCGGAGCCGAAATCGATGTCCAGCCGATCAATAAGGACGATGTCGCGGATGGAGAGCCGGGCGAGCATTAGGAGGTCAGATGTCGGAGGTCGGATATCGGAGCTCAGATGATATTCGCGATTCTCTTTTCTGTCCTCTGATCTCCGACCTCCGACATCCGGTCGTCATCCGTTTTGCGAGGTCGTCAGCCCCATTTTCTGGAACGCGCGGCTGATCCATGAGCCCTTGTTCTCGGTGGTGGGTTCGCCACCCGCGGTCTTCACCAGCCGATAGGCATCCTTATACCAGGCGCTATCCGGGAAATTGTGCCCGAGCACCGCGGCGGCCGTCTGCGCCTCGTCGATGATGCCGAGCGCGACATAGCACTCGCTTAACCGCATCAACGCCTCTTCGACGTGCCGCGTGGTCTGATACTGCGTCACCACGACCTTGAAGCGGTTGATGGCGCCGATGAAGTCACGCTTGTTGAGATAAAAGCGTCCGACATCCATTTCTTTGCCGGCCATCTGATCGTGCGCCATGCCGATTTTCTTCTGCGCGCTGATCGCATATTCGCTGCTCGGATATTTGCGCACGACTTGTTGCAACGCGTCGATGGCCTTCTCGGCGCGCGCTTGATCGCGCGATACATCGAGGATCTGATCGTAATACGAGGAGCCGATCAGATATTGTGCGTAAGCGGCGTCGGGACTGCCGGGATGCAGCGCCACGTAGCGTTTAGCCGAGTTGACGCAGTCATCGTACATCTCCGCCTGGTAATAGGCGTAAGCCGACATCAACAGCGACTTGCGCGCCCATTCCGAGTATGGATTTTCCCGATCCACCTCGTCGAATTTCTTGGCCGCTGCTTTGTAATCTTGCTTAGTGTTCAGGAGAAAAAGGCCCTGATTGTAGAGCGAGTCGGCGGGGCTTTCGGGAACGTAGTCGTCGTCTTTGTTGAACAGGCTGCTGCAACCCATTAGCGGCAAAGCCAGCGGAACGCAGAGCAACGCCGCTGCGAGCCAAGAGGTCCGCGCGCGCATTCCGTTCCCGGATCTCGCCGATCCTCGTGACCGCGTCGCCATCAGCGTAATTTGAGCCCCGTCTAACAGCCGCGCCCCGCCCGATCGACGCCCGCAGCCCTCTGAGAATGCAGCAATTATGGCCGACAATCAGCCCGGATTAAGGCGCGAAATTTAGCCTTTCAGGAGACGTCCGGCCCGTAAGCGGGCAGCGCGAAACCAATGCCAAGCTCGGCATGGCCGCGCGGACGCCGCGTCTCGGGCATTTCCACATAGGTCCAGGCACTGCGATCGGCCATCAAAGCGGTCAGCACCGCATGATTGAGCTTATGGCCGCCGCGGACGCTACGATAAGCGCCGATCAGTGGCGCCCCTGACAGGGCCAAGTCGCCAATCGCATCGACGACCTTGTGGCGGACGAATTCGTCGGTGTAGCGCACGCCCTCGGGGTTGAGGACCCGATCCTCAGCGACGACCACCGTGTTCTCGAACGAGGCGCCAAGCGCGTAGCCGGCACCCCACAGCTTGGCGACATCGCGCATGAAGCCGAAGGTGCGCGCCCGCGCTAAGTCGCGACGGAATAAATTCGGCTCTATGTCGACGGCAAACGCCTGACGGCCGATCAGCGGATGGTCAAACTCGATTTCCGTTTCGATTCGCAGCCCGCGCAAATAGGGCCGCAATTCGCCGTAGCTGTCGCCTTTGGCCACGCGCACCGGCTTGAGCACCTGAATGTAGCGCCGCGGGGGCGCAAGCGCGGCAACACCGGCCTGATCGATTGCGGCGACGAATGGCGCGGCGCTGCCGTCCATGATCGGAATTTCCGGGCCGTCGACCTCGATCACCGCATTGTCGACGCCAAGCGCATGCAAAGCCGCCAAGACGTGTTCGGTGGTCGATACGGCGGGTCCGTTTTTGTCGCCGAGCACGGTCGCGAATTCGGTCGCGGTGACGGAGCGGAAATGCGCCCGCAGTTCACGATCGGGCTGGCCGTCGGTCCCACCGCGGGTGAACACGATGCCGGTATCGGCCTCGGCGGGATGTAGCGTGATGGTAGCGGGTAAACCGGAATGGACCCCGATGCCGGCGACGGTCACATGATCCCGCAGCGTCGTCTGCCTGCCGGCCGGCACGCCCCAAGGCACGCCCCACGTCATGCTTTTGCCCCACACCTCACGGCCACTCCGCGTGCCACAACACGCCGCGAATAGGCCACCCCAACAGCAGGGGAACGCTTTCAGACTTCGAATTTGGAAAGGCCCGCAGCGGCCCGACCGACTCGAATCCCCCGAAACATCCCCGATGCACAACCCTAATGCCGCATCGCCACGAGGCCAATTCACGCTTTCTTACCGACTGTAACCTTTTTCCGGCCGCACTCTGGTCGGGACCTTGCCCAAAATAGGGTCCGGCCAAACGCTTCGCGTACGGCCAGACGTGAGCCCGCGCCGCCAACTGGACGCGGTGACCGCGCCGCGTTCATGGCAAAAACGCAGCCAAAAACAATGGGTTATGTCGGGAATCGATCGGTGGGGCACAACGGCCCCACGCGCATTGCCAGCGTGGGGCCGCTCTCTCGTCAGTTCGCTTGCCGGCGCAGGAAGGCTGGAATGTCAAGCTGATCCGCTTCAGGCGAGTTATGCACAGCGCTGGCCCGGCCGTGGTGATCCAGTCCCTGCGGCGCGGCGCGTTTGGCGTATTCGGAGACCGGCTCGGGACGAGGCTCACTCGGGCGCGGCATGGGCCGGCCCGGCAGGCGGTCAGCCCCTGGCAGCGGGGCCACAGCGGCCGCGCGCGGCGCCGGCGGCGGCGATTTTGCTCCTTCCTCGCGGCGGCCGAGGCCGACCGACGCCAGGCGCTGTAGCAGTGACCGGTGCCTTTTTTCGGGATGATGATCGTCGGCAAGCTCGCCGCGCCTGGCGCGAATCTCATTCTGGGCCGGTAGTGGCAGCTCATCGATTCGCGGCATCCGTGGTGCGCGCATCGGCATGCGCTCGGGCTGCGGTGGAATGAATGCCATCTCCTCCTCGGCTTCGGGCTCGTTCACCGTCGGATCGATAAACAGCGACGGTTTGGGCGCGAGCGGGCGGACGGTGACATCCTCGACGGCGGCCGCGATCGCCGCCTTGGCCGCGGATTCGATCGAGGCCTTGATGCCGCCAGCCATGGCATTGGCCGGACTGACCGCCGATACCGCAGCCGCCGGAGCGGACCTTGCCGGCTCGAAGCGTTCGACGCGCTCGGCATCCCTTTGCTTTTCGGCGCGCAGCCGTGGCCCGATGTCTGCTAGCCGGGACTCGCTTAGACCGGTCAGACCCAGACGTTGCGTCATGGCCTGGTCAATGCCTGTCGCCACGACCGAAACACGGATCATGCCATCGAGGCTTTCGTCGAAAGTGGCGCCAACGATGATATTGGCGTCTTGATCGACTTCTTCGCGGATCCTGGTGGCGGCTTCGTCGACTTCATAGAGCGTCAGATCGCGACCGCCGGTGATGGAAATCAGAAGCCCTCTGGCGCCTTTCATCGATGCATCGTCGATCAGCGGATTCGAGATCGCCGCTTCAGCCGCGGTCAGAGCGCGCTTGTCGCCTTCGGCCTCGCCGGTTCCCATCATCGCTTTGCCCATCTCGCGCATGACGGCCCGAACGTCGGCAAAGTCGAGATTGATGAGACCTTCCTTGACCATCAGATCGGTGATGCAGGCCACGCCGGAATAAAGGACCTGATCGGCGAGCGCGAAAGCATCGGCGAAAGTCGTTTTCTCATTGGCGACGCGGAACAGATTCTGATTGGGAATGATCAGCAGCGTGTCGACGCATTTTTGCAGTTCGGTGATGCCGCCGTCAGCGGTTCGCATTCGCCGCTGGCCTTCGAAGTGGAAAGGCTTGGTCACCACCCCGACCGTAAGTATCCCGAGCTCGCGCGCGGTTTTGGCAATGACCGGGGCCGCGCCGGTGCCGGTGCCGCCGCCCATTCCCGCGGTGACGAACACCATATGCGCTCCCGACAGGTGATCGCGGATCTCGTCGATGACCTCTTCGGCCGCGGCGCGCCCCACGTCGGGCTGCGAGCCGGCGCCCAGGCCTTCGGTCACTTGCACGCCCATCTGGACGATCCGCTCGGCCTTCGACATCGTCAGCGCCTGCGCGTCGGTATTGGCGACAACAAAATCGACGCCCTGCAGGCCAGCGGTGATCATGTTGTTCACCGCGTTCCCGCCCGCGCCGCCGACCCCGAATACGGTGATGCGGGGTTTAAGCTCACGAATATCCGGGATGTTCAGATTGATGGTCATGATTGCCTCTTTTTCCTCGCGCGAGCGTGCTCCACGCCCGGGCCCGTCCGGTCCGCCACCGGTCGCTGAGATTTTCGAGCTTCGCTTCTGAGGGCCATCAGAAACTCTCGCGAAGCCATCGTCCGACACGGGCGAAATATCCGCCCGTGCCGGTCATGAGTTGCCGCTTACGCCGCGCTTCGAAGTGTTCGAGATGCGCCGCTTGCGGGTAGACGAGTAGGCCCGCCGCCACCGCAAAGGCTGGTCCCTTAGCCGCATCCGGCGCGCCGGCAATGCCGAGCGGACGTCCGAGCCGCACCGGGCGTCCGATCAGCCGAGCCGCCAATTCCGGCAGCCCGTTTAGCTGGCTGGCGCCGCCGGTCAGGACCACATGCCCCCGCCGATCGCTTGCGATCGGACATCCGGCCAAGCGGTCGCGCACCATTTCGAGGATTTCCTCGACCCGTGGCTTGATGATGCTCACCAGTGTTGCGCGCGATACCAATTGCGCCTGTTCGCGCTCATGCTCTTCCGGCGGCGGGACCGTGATCATGTCACGTTCGTCCGATCCTCCGCTAAGCACAGTGCCATAAAGCGTTTTGATTCGCTCGGCGTCGCCAATCCCGGCGTTCAGTCCGCGCGCCAGATCCATAGTGACGTGATGGCCGCCGATCGCGAAACCGTCGATGTGAACGAGCCGCCCGGCCTGGAATGCGGCGATCGTGGTGGTGCCGGCGCCCATATCAACCACAGCCGCGCCCAAATCCGCCTCGTCGTCGGCGAGAACCGCGAGGCCTGCGACATAGGGCGAAGCGGCCATGGCCTCGACGTCGAGATGACAACGCTCGACGGCGAGCATCAAGTTGCGGGCGGCGGCGACATCGGTGGTCGCTACATGCATGTCGACCCCGAACCGGCTGCCGAGCATTCCACACGGGTCCCGGACGCTGCTTACGCCATCGATTGAATAGCCGACCGGGAGCGAATGCAGGACCGCACGGCCGTCGCGCAGCGAATGCCGGCTTCCGGCCGCCAAGACCCGCGCAATGTCGTTCTCTGATACCGCGGAGCTGAGGATTTCAATCTCCGCCGCAAACAGTTCGCTTGCCGGCCGTCCCGACGATATCGACAGCACCACCGATTCGATTTCAACCGAAGCCATGCGTTCGGCGGCATCCACGGCGCGCCGGATCGCGTCCTCCGCCTGCACTAAATTGACGACGGTCCCGGCCTTGGTCCCGCGAGCAACGGTGTGGCCGAAACCGATCACCTCGACGGAGTGGCTGCGCCGGGTCAGAACCTGCTGCGGGCCATGGGGGCGAAGCCGGCCGATCAGGCAAACGACCTTGCTCGAGCCGACGTCAAGCGCGGCAACAACGACGCTTCGGCGCGCCGGGATCGGCTTCATCTTCGGCGTCACGCCGTGTCCGAGCGTGTTCATGCGTCGCCGCCCTTCTTCTTTTTGGCATTGGCTTTGAGCGCATCCTCGCGCGCCTGCAGCGCTGCATCCGACATGCGCACTGTCACCCGGTCGACCAGGCGCAGATCGATACTGGCGACGTCACGCGACAACAGCTTTTTGTCACGGTCCAGTTTGACCAGCCGATCGAGCGCCACTTGCAGATCGTTTTCCGGCAGGCGGACGTCCATGCCGTTCGTCAGCCGCAAGTTCCAGCGCCGATCGGCCACCAGCACCGAAGCGCTGAGCGCAGAGCGAATTTCCGGAAAGCGATCGAGGAGGCTGATGAAGTCCTTGGCGCGGCGCTCGGCCCCGCCGCCGACCACGAGCGGCAAACCGCGATAGCGATCCTCGACAAAAGGCTGGAGCACCGTGCCGTCATCGGCAATGACGTTGACCTGGCCGTCGCGCTGCCACAGCGCGAAAGCCCGGCGTTCGGTAATCGTGATCAAGAGGCGATCCGGATAGAGTTTGAGGACGGCGGCATCGGCGATCCACGGATTTGCCAATAGCTGGGCGCGCGCCGTTTCGGCATTAAAGAACAATAGCGACGATCGGCCGGTCACTCCGGCCAAGGCGAGCGCCTGCTCGCGGCTGACCTGGCTGCCGCCGCTCACCGAGACCGCGGCAATGCGAAAACCAAGTGCATTCGCGGCGTTATCGCGTGCACCTTTTAGCCAATCGGTGACGGCGGCCAAATGTCCGCCGGCAATGGCGCCATAGGACAGCGTTGCGCCGAGGAGAAGCAGCGATGCGGCGACACCGGCGCCCTGGGGGATTTGGGCCAGTCGGGCGGCCAAACGCCGGGCACGGCGGCCACCGATGAAAAGGCTGAAACTGGCGCTTGCGTGATCCTGATCGGATTGCGCGCGCGCGCAGTCCGGCTCGTCAACCGGCGCGCTGAACCATCTTGTCGCTGATTGCCACGACCGTTTCAGCGATTGGTCGAGGCGTCCTCTACCATCCATTGCACCAGCTCATCGAACGTGATGCCCGCATAGGCAGCCAGTTCAGGCACGAGCGAGGTCTCGGTCATGCCGGGTTGGGTATTAACCTCAAGGCAGACCAGCTTTCCCGTCCCCCGATCGTCGTAGCGAAAGTCCGCGCGGCTGACCCCACGGCAGCCGAGCGCGTTATGCGCAGCCAGAGCCAG
>Ga0070712_100003025_pt1 | contig 10403 bp, 7 predicted proteins | sample LARL81metaG_FD_71396 | JGI IMG/M metagenome (GOLD analysis project Ga0070712, IMG submission 71396) | Corn, switchgrass and miscanthus rhizosphere microbial communities from Kellogg Biological Station, Michigan, USA - LAR L8-1 metaG | ecosystem: Host-associated > Plants > Roots > Rhizosphere ...
CCGTCGCGCATGATCAGCTCCCCGCCCCACAGCATCGCATCGGGCGAATCGACCGTGAATCCGACGAGCTTCTTGCGTGGTCCCTCAGCTTTGGCCTTCTCGACGGCTTCGCGGCCAAGGAACGCGATATCGGTTCTCAGCTTGCACGCGAATAGAAGCCCGGCTTCGACGGGATTCTCGCTCGGCGTCAGTTCCCGGCCGAATGCACGGTAGCCCTTCTCCAACCGCAGGGATTCGATCGTGTAATAGCCGCCGCGACCCACGCCGAACCTAGCACCGGCTTGCATCAGGTCCTCGTAGACGCCGACCGCAAATTCGGCGGGGACGTAGAGTTCCCAGCCCAATTCGCCGACATATGTAATCCGGGTGGCGCGCACAGTGGCGTAACCCAAAGAGATCTGCCGGCTCGTGGCGAACGCGAACGCCTCGTCGGACAGGTCGGCCGACGTCAGAGCGGACAACACGTCGCGAGACTTGGGCCCCATCACACCGAACACCGCGTACGCCGACGTCACATCGACAAGTGTTACGCCGGTTCCCTCGGGCAGGTTCTTTCGGATGTGGTCCTTGTCGCGTTCGGTGGTGGCCGCGCTGCTGATGATCAGGAATTCCTCGGGTCCGGTGCGGGTGACCGTCACATCGGACTCGTAAGTGCCTCGCTCGTTGAGCATTCCGGTATAGACCGACGAACCGACCTCGACACCGACGTCGGCGGTGCACAGCCATTGCAGCGCCGCCTCTGCGTCGCGACCGACGACTAGATACTTCGAGAACGAGGTTTGGTCGAACACCGTGACGTTCTTCCGCGTGCTCGTCTGCTCTGCTGCCGACCACCCAAGCCAGTTCGGCTTGCCCCAGGTGTATTCGATCGTCGGTTCTGCACCCTCGCGCGCGAAGAAGTTGGCTCGCTCCCAGCCCATCTTGCTGCCGAAGTTCGCACCCGCGGCCTCCAGCAGGTGGTGCACCGGTGAGCGGCGGAACGGCCGGGCGGTCGTCATTTCCCGGTTGGGCCATGGGATTTCGTAGTGGATGCCGAGAACTTCCGCAACCCGGTCCCGCAGCCACCGGTTGTTGCCGTTGAACGGTGCGAACCGGCGGATATCGACTCCCGTCAGGTCGCTGGTCGCCGCTCCGTTGACAATCCACTCGGCAAGCGCGCGGCCTGCACCCCCGGCGGTCGCGATCCCGACCGAGTTGAACCCGGCGCCGACATAGAAATTGGCGACTTCGGGCGCTTCACCGAGGATGAACTGGTTGTCGGGTGTGAAGCTCTCGGGGCCGTTGTAGAACTTCTTGATGCCCGTCACCTCGAGCGCTGGGATGCGCAGCAGCGCGCTGTTCATCAGGACCTCGAAATGATCCCAATCCTCTTCCAGGAGCTGGAATTCGAACGGGTAGGGAATCGCGTCGGGCGCCACCCAGGGTTTGGCTTCGGGCTCGAAGCCGCCGATGACCAGGCCGCCGACCTCTTCCTTGAAGTAGGTGTAGCCATCGGGGTCGCGCAGAATCGGCAGATTCGGATGCACGCCATCGATGTGCTCGCTGACGACGTAGAAGTGCTCGGCCGAGTGCAGCGGCACGTTCACCCCTACCATCGCGCCGATTTGTTTGGCCCACTGCCCCGCACAGTTGACGACGATCTCGGCCTCGATGTCGCCTGCGTCGGTGCGGACGCCACTGACCCGTCCGTCCTGCGCGAGAACGTCTAACACCCTGGTCTTCTCGATGATCCGGGCACCCCGCATCCTCGCCCCCTTTGCGAGGGCAAACGTCAGGTCGGTCGGGTTGGCCTTGCCGTCGCCGGGCAGCCAGATCGCACCGACAAGGTCGTCGACGCGCATCACCGGGTAATGCTCGAGCGCCTGCTCGCCGGTGAGCAGTTCGCATTCCATATTGAACGCCGCGGCGTTGGCGGCGGTGCGGCGCAGCTGAATCATGCGGTCCTCGGTGCGCGCGACCGTCACTCCCCCGCACTGCTTGTAGCCGGCGGACAGGCCGGTTTCCCGTTCGAGCTCGGCGTACAACTGCGTCGAGTACTGGACCAGGCGTGTTGCGCTCTCCGAAGCCCGGAGCTGACCGACCAGCCCGGCGGCGTGCCAGGTTGTGCCGCAGGAGAGTTGGCCCTGTTCAACGAGCAGGATGTCGGTGAACCCGAGCTTGGTCAGGTGATACGCGACACTGGTGCCGATGACACCGCCGCCGATGATGACGACATGGGCGCGGTCCGGAAGCGATGTGATGGCCATGGGCTAGATAGGTCCCTTGAGTGTTAGTCGGCGGCGTGTACGTCGTCGAGGAGTCGGGCGAAATGGGGACCCTTGAACTCGGCGACGGCGGCTTCGTAGCGCTCCATCCCCCAGCCCCAGAAGTCGAATTCAAGTGCGCTGGAGGCACTTTGGATGCAGCCCCACAGCGTCCAGCCGTACTTTGCGACGACGCCCTGCAGGTGGGCGCGGGCGATCTTGTGCCGCAGCCGGCGGCCGTAGTAGCAGGTGACGAGCTCGTCTAGCTGTTCCGTGGACAAGCCGCACTCGCTCCAGATGTTGCCGAGTTCGAAGCACGGGTCGTTGTTACCGGAGTACTCGTAGTCGATAATCCACACCCGATCGCCGTCTTCGATGAAGTTGCCCGCCAATAGATCGTTGTTGCATGGGACGGTGGTCTGATCGGTGACGGTCAGCGCCCGTTTTATCTGAGCGAACGCGTCGGCGTAGTCCAGGTAGTCGTTCGGTATCTTGAAGCCGTTGTCCTCGACGGTTTTCAGGTACTGGGGCTGGCGTTCGAACATGTCGAACCGGCCGCGAAACCGGGGCCCGGAGTGCAATGTGCGGCATCCCGCGGCCACCTTGGCCACCACCCCCGGACGCTGAAAGTCCTCGTTGCACAGCGTCGTTCCATCAAGGAAGCCCAGTAGCAGGATGCCGAGATCAGGCCGGTAGTCGATCACCGGTGCCGCCACACCCGCGCGCTCGGCGGCGACGGAGTTGTAGTACTCGTCGTCGCGGTCGATGGCCAGGTAGTTGCAGGAGGTGTCTGTGCAACGAGCGACATAGACCGCATCCGGGGTGGTGACCTTGACGTTGCGATTCGTCAGGCCGCCCGACAATTCTTCCAGTTGCCGCGGCCGTCCGGCGACGGCCGGAATCTCATCCAGCAGCGCGTTGAGCTGGGCGTCGGTCAGCGGAAACGGCATCGGTTCACTGTAAACCGTCACCACGCTAAAGGTCTAGACTATTGGCCATGCCGTCGTCGTCTCCTTGCCCGCCCACCCGGCCCGAAACCGATGTGATCGAGACGTGGTTAAACAGTGACCAGCCCGCCGTCGTGTTCGACTTCAACGGCACCCTCTCCGACGACGAACACATCCTGTTCGACATCTTCAGTGAGCTGTTCCGTGGCCACCTCGGCTGGGCAATGACCGCCGAGGACTATCGCGACGAGCTGCTGGGTCGCAGCGACCGCGAGATCATCGAGCGCGCGGTGGCACGCCACGGCCGCGGGACCGAGGACGAGGTGACCGAGCTGCTGCGGTTGCGCCAGGGCGCCTACAAGCAGAAGGTCGCCGACCACAATCCGATCGGGGCATCCGCCGCGCAGTTGGTGAAACTGTTGGCGGATAACCAGATTCCCGTCGGCATCGTCACCGGCGCGCAGCGAGAAGACGTGCTGGCGGTCCTGGACGGCAGCCCGACGGGCGAATTGGTGAGCGTACTGATCGCCGAAGAAGACGTCAGCAACGGTAAACCGCACCCGGAAGGCTTTCTCACCGCAGCGCGCATATTGAACCGCCGGCCCAGCGATGTGCTGGTCTTCGAAGATTCCGTGCCCGGCGTGCGGGCTGCAGTGGCTGCGGGTATGCACTGCATCGCTGTCTGCGCGGCCGATCCCGGGCGGGAGCTGAGCGCGGCAGCCCCGGCGATCGTGTCCGAGTTGTCGGCGAGCCTCGTCGCGGACCCGCTCAGCCGCTGGCGTCACGGACCGGAGAACCCGATTCGACGCGCGACTTGATGCGGATCCGCGCACGGTCGGAGCGGTGGTAATCCCGGGAGAATTCGACCGCGACGCCCTCCTCGGTGAACGACGTTCGGGTGATCAACAACAACGGGCTTCCGGGTCCGATCCCGAGGATTTCGGCCTGCTGGTCGTTGGCCTGAGTAGCCTCGAGTTCTTCATCGGCCGAGAACGGAGATGCGTTGCATTCGCGCATCACCGCATATAGCGAGCCGGTGAGATCGGCGGACAGCAGCCCCGGAAACATCGCCGCAGGCAGGTAGGCCTCCTCGAGCACGATCGGCTCTCCGTTGGCCGATCGGGCGCGCAGGATCTCATGGACCTGGGCACCACGGCTGAGGCCAAGGGCCTGCCGGACGTCGGCGGCCGGGCGGTGAGTCGTCGCACGCAACACCTGCGCGCCCGCCTCCACATGGATCCGGCGCATCTGCTCGGTGAACCCCGGCAGGCTGGCATGGTCGAACTCGAATCGCGGTGCGGCGACGAAGTTGCCGCCGAAGCGGCCCCGCCGCCGATCAATGAGACCTTTGGCCTCGATCGCGCTCAGTGCCTGCCGCAACGTCATCCGGCTGACCCCCAACGCGTTGGCGATCTCCACTTCCGACGGCAGCTTGTCGCCAGGCGCCAACGTTCGGGACACGATCAACTGCTCGAGCCAGTTACCGATGCGCATATGAGCGGGCTGATCTCCTGCGCCGGCCAGGTCAGGACGATCCACCAGCAGCGGATCATCCATCGTCAAGACGCGCACACTGCGAGCTTAAGCGGCTACCACCGCGAAAAGTCCTCAGCCGTGCCGGGCGCCGATCCAGTGCAGCAGGTCGTGCACGATTTCGTCTTCGAGCCGGTAGCTCACGAGCCGGCCCACCCGCGTCGAAGTGACCCAACCCTGCTGCCTCAGCACGCGCAACGCCTGGGAGACCGCGTTCTCCGATCGGCCGAGCACCGCCGCGAGGTCACCGACGCAAATTCCGGGCGCGCGGTGCAGAACGAGCAGTATCTCCAGCCGGTTGGGATCTGAGAGGAGATCGAAACGCTGGGTCCAGCCGGTCGTGTCGACATCGGCCAACGCCGACGTCGCACGCTTTACCTGCGTCTGGTTGCCAGGTTGCGTCACTCGTCAAGGCTAATCCCTCGACCCAACCGGGCGGTGTAGCCGACATCGCACAGATCTCATCACCGGCACCCGCGGCCCTGGCCACAATCGACGCGGAACTGGCCGCCAAGGCGCCGTCAAGGAACAAGCTGTCGCGCGAGAAGATCACCGAACTGGTCGACTGGATGGTCATCGCCCCCGACCCTGACGCTCGCCCAGCGGGCAGACCCACACCACCTATCCGGGAAGCCGGCTACTGTTCCCACCCTGTGCAAACCCACCGCACCGGTCAGCGCGCCGCCAATGGACCTCGCGCCCAGCCGAACCGTGGCCTGAAGATGCCGCGCCGCAAGACAACCCCGAGAACAAGACCGCGCCAACGCATCGACGCCGAACGAGCTCACAATCAGGAACTAAGCGAGAATCCCGGAAATGATTGCGACGACGCCTATTTCCCATCCCGACCGCTACCCCCAGGGGACGACGACCCGCCGCCGTTTTGACGGCAGTCCTAGTACAGCGAATCGGCGCAACAGCGAAACCTATGTAGAGGCGACGGCGAAGAGGCGCCACTCGCCGGGCACGCCCTTGAGCTCGTGAGTGCCGCGTTCCTCGAACTCGAGCCCTGACCCGATCGCGAGGTCGCGCAGCGTGCTTGACACCAGCACATCGCTCGGCCCTGCCAGTGCGCTCACGCGCGCACCGATGTGCACGGCGATCCCGCCGATGTCGTCGCCGCGGACCTCGCACTCTCCGGTGTGCAACCCGGCGCGAACCTCGATGCCGAGCGCTTGCACCGCGTCGCGAATCGCCATCGCGCTGCGGATCGCTCGCTGGGTGACCGCCTCGGGCGTGGCATTGATCCGCGTCACGGCGTCGTAGCGTCCTCCCAGGTGCGGGGGCAGCTCTTCGAATCACATGACCTGCCGCGCGAGATAGCGGGGATTGAGCGTGAATGGCTGAACGATTAACCCAAACCCCAACGCGGGCAAGCGCCCGCCGAACAGAAGCGACGACATGACCGAAGACGGCAACACAGCACCGTCCGCCGGTGAGAGCTGGACGAATCCCTTCACCGCCGAGTTCGAACGCCGCAAGGCAGAGGTGTTGGCGATGCCCGGCTTCGAGTTGAAGCTCGACTTGGAAGCCCTTGGCAGGGCTGGGCGCGTCAACTACAAGAACCAGCAGGAACTCACACGCCACGCCGGTCTTTTCCTGAACAGCGGTCGCCACTACAACACGATGACCCACGGTGTCACCGGCGCGCAGCTAATCAATCCATCAGGGCCGCCAGAGCGGGGCGGTCGTCCCGAGCGCCAGACATGGTGTCCGAGTAGATCTTCGATGCACCGACCGCCTTGAGCGCATCGTGCTGCTGGTTCCAACGTCTGGGCGACGGTGCTGACCCGGGTGTAGCCGAACCGGATGCCGATTACCGGTGGGTTGACGGACTCTGAGGCGTGTATCACAACGTGGAGAACACCGGTATCGAGACATCTATTTCTGAGACAAACATATGAGACACCACGACCAGGAAAGTCTGGCGATCAGCCGAATCACCTTGCGGTGTCTTGAAACTGGTCTATTTCGAGACGGCGTTCAGTTCTGCTCGGGCCTGGTCAATTTGGTCGTATGCGTACGTCGCCATGGCGGCGGTGGTCATCATTTCGCCCTTCTGGGCGAAGGATTCGTAGGTCGCCTCGCCGAGGCGTCGCGGAGGTGGGTGATCGCGGTGGTGATTTCGCGGACCCCCAGCGCGGCGAGGGGACTGAGGGCGAAACCGGCGATGGTGGCCGCCGGTTCGTAGCGTCCGAGCCGGTCGAAAAGAACGGCGAGTTCGGCCAGCGGGACGCGGATCACCGTGGTGTCGCCCGCATTGTGGAAGTTGCGGATCGCCAGAGAGAGGTGATCGAACGCGGACACGGTGTCGCCGTGTTCGGCCTCAAGTCGTGCCAGAAGCGGCGCCAGGACTGACGCGGTGACGCGGTTGCCGCTGTCTTGAGCGATCACCAGACCCCGGCCCAGGGCGTCAAGCGCCCCGACGGGATCCGCGTCACGGAATGCGCCACCGTAGGCAGTGAGCGCCAACGAGAGCATGTGCGGGTTGCCTGTTGCCTCCGCAGCATCGATGAGGCCATCCGCGCAATCCATCGCCTCCCCACGATCGGCGACTGAAAGGGCGACAACCAGCCATGCCCGGATGTGGACGTGGGTGTCGCGGCGGCGTGCAAGCTGGGCGCGGCACAACTCGGCCAACCGCTCGGGCTGCCCGATGGCTAGGTATACAGCTCCAAGCAAGCCCTCGATGCCGTACGGCAGCGCCTCGCGGCTCCTGCCGAGAACGATCTGCCCGGCGTCGCTGTAGCCGACAGCCGCCTCGATCCGTCCGGTCGTGAAGCACTGCGACGCACGCACGTACAGGAACGCCAGCCGCGGGTGGTCGACGGCGCGGGCGGGCTCGATCAGTTCTTCAGCCCAGGCTATCGGCTCAAGGGTTTGAACCATAGCGCCGAGCCACCCCACGTAGGTGGCGATGGTGGCGGCGACATCGAGGTCGTCGTCGGCGGCCCACCGAAACGCGGTGCGCAGATTGGCCAGCTCGAGAGTGAACCAGTCGTACGCCTCTCGCTGGCGGGGGCTGTCCCACAGGGCCATGATGTCGGTTTCACGCCCGGCGAAGTAGCGAGCATGCGCGGCCCGGACCTCAGTAGCCGCGCCGTGGGCGACGAGTTGCTCCTCGGCGAACTGGCGGATCGTCTCCAGCATCGCAAACCGGGTCCGCCCCGCAGACCTGTCGGCGACTAGCAGCGACTTGCGCACCAGCGCGTCGAGAAGATCCAGGACGGCGTAGTCGTCGGGCTCGTCGAATCCGGCCACTGCGCAGGCGCTTCGGAGGTCGAATCCGCCGGAGAACACCGAACACCTTTGCAACAAAGACTTTTCGGCGTCGTCCAGAAGGTCATACGACCACGCCACCGCCTGGCGCAGCGTCTGGTGGCGTTCCACCCCCCGCCGCGATCCCACCAGTAGTTTGAATCGGTCATCGAGACGATCGCGCACCTCTGCTGCCGTCATCGACGCGATCCGCGAGGCCGCCAATTCGATGGCCAGCGGGATCCCGTCGAGGCGTCGGCAGATCTCCACCACCGCGCCCGCCTCATCAGGTATGGCCATCGAGAAGCGCGGGGCCACACTCTGGGCGCGTTCCACGAACAAATTGACTGCGGCAGAGTCGATTCCCCCGCTGAGGTCCAGCGAGGGCACCGGCCACACTTGCTCGTCGCCGACACCCAACCCCTCGCGGCTGGTGGCCAAGACCTTCACGGTCGCCGACTGCGCGAGGACGCCTTCGACGAGATCGGCTGCCGCGTCGAGGACATGCTCGCAGTTGTCGAACACCAACAACCGGACTCTGCCCTCCAGCGCGGTGGCCACGCTGTCGGCCACGTTCTTACCCGGCTGCTGAGTGATGCCCAGCACCGCAGCCACGGCGTCGGGCACCGCAGCCGGATCAGCCACTGCGGCCAGTTCGAAAAACCAGACACCATCGGGAAATTCAGCGGCCAGGCTCGCCGCGACCTCGGTGGCCAGGCGGGTCTTGCCGACCCCGCCCACACCGGTCAACGTCACCAACCGATGTTCATGGAGCGCCGCTTGCACCTCTTCGACCTCGGACTCGCGCCCGATGAAGCGGGTGACCGCAGACCGCAGATTCCCCGGGGTCGCATCCAGGGTCCGCAGCGGCGGAAACTCCGTACGCAGGCCCTGCGCTCGCACTTGGAACACACCGACCGGCACCGGCACGTCCCGCAGCCGTCGCTGCCCCAGATCCACCAGATCAACACCGCTGACCAGAACAGCCGTTGAGTCGGCCACCAGGATCTGTCCGCCGTGCCCGACAGCCATCACCCGCGCAGCGCGGTTGAGCACCGTGCCGAAATAATCACCGTCGCGCAGCTCAGCCTCACCAGTCGCAATACCCATTCGCACCGGCAACTGCAACTCCCGTTGCGCGTCGACCGCGGCGTCGACCGCGGACTTCGGCGAGGCGAACGCGGCAACCGCCCCATCACCGGTGTGGCTGAACAAAAAGCCGTCGTGCGCCTCGATCGCGGTGCGCAGCGCCTCGTCATGCGTGAGCAGGGCCGCCCGCATCGAATCCGCGTCGGCCTCCCACCGACGGGTCGACCCCTCAATATCGGTGAACAGAAACGTCACAACCCCCGACGGACCAGCCGCCGTCATGGCATCGCCTCGGCCCACTCCATATGTCCCTCGAAGCCAAGCTCTGTCGCCATTGCGCGATAGCGGTCCCGGTATTCGCGATAGCGGGCCTCGTCGCCGTGAGCCCCTGCCAGGACAATCCGTAGCCGCAGCAGCCAGATGTCGCGCAGCACCAGACCCTCGTCGGCTGGTGCCGCCGCTAACCGCTCGATCGCGGCCTCGGCTTCGCCCACATCATTTTCGGCCCCGCGATCCAGCATCGTCTCCACCAGAACACCCGTCGCTGGAATGCCCCACTCCAGCAGCTGTCCCTCGCGGAACAGATGGTCGACGGCGGCGCGCATGAGCGGTACGGCGTCATCGCGATCTCCACGCCGAGCCCTCTCACGTGCCAAGTACACGTTCACAAGCGGTAACTCGCCCAGGAGATACCCCTGGCGCAGGAACACGTCGCTGACCTCGGCCAACAGCTTCTGCCCGCGGTCACGCTCCGCAGCCTGTTGGCGGTGCACCAGCGCAAGGCCCAGCGTCATCCGTGCGAGGGCTAACGCGAGGTCATCACCGGATCGGTCGGCAATCCGCAGAGCATCCTCGATCTCGCGCAGCGCGGAAATGTCGGGCCTCAGCACGCCATTCGGTATCCCCCCGGAGTAGGCGTAGGTGACGACCACGGCGTAGGACACCGGGGCGGCGCTGCGGGCCATGGCCAGAGCGTGCCGCAGGTCGTCGCGCCATCCGGGACGACCCAGGGCATAACGGGCAATAGCCCGTGTCGCGAAGGCGGCCGCTAACGGAGACCCGACAAGGAAGTTGCCTTTAGCCGGGTCTCCGTCGGCCAGGTCGATGACCCTCTGTGACCACCGCAGCACGTCAGACCGCTCGGCGCTTTCCAGCTTGGCGTAGATCGGCGCGAAGGATAGCCCCACCGTCAGGGTCGGATCGCCGAGCGACTCGATGAGGGCGATGTGTTCCGAGGCCAGCCGCGACGCCTCGCGTATCCGGTCCTGGAACGCGTGATCCATCACCAGCCCCGCCATGGCGATGGCCAGTGACACCTTGTCACCGGTGGCGG
>Ga0070712_100003028_pt1 | contig 10392 bp, 9 predicted proteins | sample LARL81metaG_FD_71396 | JGI IMG/M metagenome (GOLD analysis project Ga0070712, IMG submission 71396) | Corn, switchgrass and miscanthus rhizosphere microbial communities from Kellogg Biological Station, Michigan, USA - LAR L8-1 metaG | ecosystem: Host-associated > Plants > Roots > Rhizosphere ...
CAGGGCGAGCGACGGCACGGGCGGCACGAGGCTGAGCCAGATCACCAGATGGAGCGCGTCGACCGAAGGCAGGCGCTTGACGAGGACATTACCGATGCCGAAGCTCACCGCGGCGAGGCCGGTGAGCGAGAAGCCGATGGCCGTCAGATCGTGACCGACAGTGGCGGCGATGAAGGCGAGCCCCGCGAAGGCCACCGCCGTCCCCGTCCACTGACGGACGGAGGGCCGCTCCCCCAGGATGAGCGCGGAGAAGACGATGGTGAAGAGGGCCTGGGTCTGGATCATGACCGAGGCGAGGCCGGGTGGCATACCCAGCGTGATGCCGAAGAACTGGAGAAGGAACTGGCCCGCGAAGAGAAAGAGGCCGGCCACAGTGAGGGCGCCCCACGCTACGGGCGGCCGGGCCAGCCACAGGGCGGGGACGGCCGCGACGAGAAAGCGCAGCGCGGTGAGCTGGGGCGGCGAGACGACGTCGAGGGCGATCCGGGTGGCCACGAACGCGAGGCCCCAGATCACCGCCACGAGCAGCGCCAGCACGACGTGAAAGGAGGCCATGCCGCTCGACCATAACACCAAGCCCCGGGCGATAGACAGCTTCGCCCGGCCAGCGTAGACTCCGGAGAATTCTCTCACTCGGGATTTCCGGGAGGCGGCCCCTCATGGCACAGGAGAGTCTCAAGATCGATCACATTCTCTATCTCCTCACCCTCGACCAGGAACGGCGCATCATCCAGGACGCCGCCGTGCTCGTGGAGAACGGGCGCATCCGCCGCGTGGGCAAGGCGGCGGAGCTCGCGGACGCGCGCGCCGATCGCGTGATCGACGGACGCTCCATGGTCGTCACGCCGGGATTCTTCAACGGGCACATGCACATCAGCTACGCGCATCCGGTGCGCGGCATCTTTCCCGACGAGCAGGCGAGCCCCCTCGTGCACGTGTTCAACCTGCAATCGGCCATGACCGAGGACGAGGAGTACCACGCCACGCTCCTCGGCCTCATCGAGCTGGTCAAGAGCGGGACGGTGTGCTTTCTCGATCCGGGGAGCACCAAGTTTCCCGACGCGTGCCTGCAGGCCTATCAGGACGCGGGCATTCGCGTCATCCTCGGCGAGTGCGTGACCGACGAGGAGTCGCCGTGGGCGCTCCCGCGCTTCCCGCCCGCGGAGGCGGTGGCGCGCACCGAGTCGTTCATCTCCAAGTGGAACGGGAAGCTCGACGGGCGCATCCGCGCCTGGGCCATGCCGTTCTCCTACGAGACGTGCAGCACGGGGCTTCTCCAGGCCCTCAAGCGCGTGGCGGACGAGCACCGCACCGGGCTCACCCTTCATCACAACACCGGGCAGAAGGCGCGCCAAGATTCCGTGGTTCGCTACGGTCACACCCCCACCGCCTACCTGCAGTCCATCGGCGTGATCGGGCCGGGAGTGCTCCTCGCCCACTGCCTGGGTATCGACGAGGGCGAGGTCGACTGCATCGCGCGCACGGGCACTACGGTGGCCATGTGTCCGGTGACCGCGGCCAAGAGCGGCCGCGGCGTCCCCGAGCACGGTCGCATGCCGGAGCTCCTCGCCCGCGGGGTGAAGATCGCGCTCGGCTGCGACTCGCCCAACAACTCGAATCATCTCGACATCGTGCGAGCCATGAACATGGCGGCCATCCAGTACAAGGACGCTCGCCAGGACCTGCGCCAGGTGCCGGCGGAGGCCGCTCTCGAGATGGCGACCCTGCACGGCGCGCAGGCCATGAGCCTCGGGGACGAGCTCGGCTCGATCGAGGCCGGCAAGAAGGCCGATCTGGTCTGCTTCGACACCCAGCGCCCGGAGTGGCAGGCCCTGTGGAATCCCGTCAACAACCTCGTGTACAACGCGGACGGCCGCAGCGTGCATACGGTGGTGATTGACGGCCGGGTAGTGGTCGACGGCTATCGCCAGACCTTCGCGGACGAGCCCCGCCTCTTCGGCAAGGTGCAGGAGATCGGGGAGCGGCTCCAGGCCCGCACCGGCATCACCTTCCCGCGCTCCAAGTGGCCGATGGGCTGAGCTCCACCATGGCGGCCCGCGCGGCGCCAATGTATGTGGTCCGCATGGTTTCCCCTTGACAGGTTTGCCGGGTGGATCGGTCGCTGCGGTGGCGGCGCTGAGGAATCACGCGTCCAGCAGCGCGCATAAGTCCACGGATGCGTGGTCGGGCGCGTCGAGCGCAGCCCGGGCGATCCCCTGAGGACGCGATCCAATGCCGCGCCGACCGCTAGGCCGGACATGCTCGCGGCAACCTCCAGCACGGGACTCTGGCGACTCCACTGATCGACCACAGTCAGGATCCGAAACGGCCGGCCGTCGGCCAGCGCGTCATGCACGAAGTCCATGCTCCAGCGCTCGCGGGGCCCGGCCGGCACGGGCGCCGGGCCGCGGTGGAGTGCCATGTGCTTGCGGCGCCGGACGCGCATCGTACCTGCAGGCCTTCCAGCCGATAGAGCCGACGCACACGCTTACGATTGATCGGCCAGCCCTCCCGGCGTAGCAGCACCCAGATCCGGAGATTAGCCGAAGCGGGGTCGGGCGTGGGCCAGGTCGCGAATCCGCAGCCGCAGCGCCGACTGATCGCGCGCCTGACTCCGTCGATACCAGGCCGCCCGACTGAACTGGGCCAGCCGACAGGCCCGCACGCTACTGGCCCCATAGGTGTTCTGAAACCACGCGGCCAGCTCTCGGCGGCGTACGGGCCTCAGACTTTTCTTCGCAGCGCCTCCGCCAGCATGTGCTTGTCGAGTGTCAGGTCCGCGACGAGGCGCTTCAGGCGCAGGTTCTCGTCCTCGAGCCGGCGCATCCGGCGCACCTCTGTGGCCCCCAGGTGGCCGTACTTCTTCTTTCCACGCATAGAAGGTCGCCTCGCTGACCCCCACCTGCCGGCAGACGTCCCCGCCCGGGGTGCCGCTCTCGGCCTCGCGTAGCGCGTAGGCGATCTGCTCCTCGGAGAATTTCGAGCGCTTCATCGGTCCCCGTCCTTTCTGGGTGGACCGTCGAAGGCGCCAGCTTACTCTAGTTTTGGCCTGTCGTCGTTTTCGGGGGAGACGTCACATCGGCTTGCCGGGCTGGCTGAAGTCCAGCGCACACCGACCTGGTACACCCAGCTGTCCGTCCGTGCGCGGGTAGATCGAGGAAAAGGAAAGTCTGTCACCGTGCTTGTCTGCCCCCCGATTCAGCTCCGCTCAGGCAGCCTCCCGCGCATGTCGGCCGCGAGCGAGCCACGGCCGACGAGGAGGACAAGACCGGCGACCGCCAGCATGCAGCCGGTCACCAGCACCGGCACGGTGAGACCGACCCGGTCCGACGCGACGCCGATGAGCCACGGCGACGCCGCGTCGCCGAGCAGGTGCATCACCATCGTCGTCACCGCGAAGCCGCGCGCGCGGAGATCCGCCGGGAGCACGTTGGCCATCGCCGCGTTCAGCGGCCCGATGTTCATGAAAAGGAGGAACAGCGTCACGAACATCGCGGGCCAGAAGACCGCCGGGGCTGGCGCGAGAATCGCCGGGAGCGTGAACACGACCGACGCGACGAGTGTCGCGCCCGACAGCGTGAAATGGGCGGAGGGGGCGCGCTTGGTGAAGACGTCGCTCAGGCGGCCGCCGACGAGGGTGCCCGCGAAGCCGGCGACGACCAGCAGGAGACCGAAGGTCGACGCGGCGGTCCCGAGCGGGATCCCACGCTCGCGGACGAAGTAGGTCGGCATCCACGTCGCCAGCCCGCCCATCGCGAACGTGTAGATCACTTGCGCCGCTGTGTTCACAAGGTAGCTGCGCCGCGCCGCAAGCGCGCGAAGCGAGGCGCCGATCCCGAGCGGCGCGGCGTTGCCCGCGCCGTGCGGGTCAAGGGCGCCCCGCTGCGGCTCGGGCAGCCTCGTCAGCAGGAACGCCAGCAGCGCGCCGGGGGCGCCGGCCACGAAGAAGGCGGCGCGCCAGCCGAAGGCTTCGCCGACCAGCCCGCCGAGGACATAGCCGACTGCGGTCCCTACGGGGATGGCTGCGTAGAAGATGCCGAGCACGCGAGCCCGCCGATCCGACGGGTAGCAGTCCGACAGGAGCGAGGGCGTGACAACCGCGTAGCTCGCTTCGCCCACTCCGATCACGGCGCGCGCGACGAGGAGGAGAGCGTGGGTCGGCGCGAGCCCGGAGGCCATGGTCGCTAGGCTCCACACGAAGACGCCCGCCGCGGCCAGGCGCATGCGGGGCTGGCGGTCGCCCAGCCAGCCGGCCACCGGACACGCGAGCGAGTACGTGATGATGAACACCGACTGGAGCAGCCCTCCCGCCGTATCCGAGAGAGCGAGGTCCGCGAGGATCAGCGGCAGCGTCGCGGCGGCGACGTAGCGGTCAAGGTAGTTGAGGCCATTGAGGCCCGTGAGGACGGCGAGGACGACGCCGGGCCGACTAAGGCTCACGGACCATCGCCGCGGGCCGCGAGCCCGTCGGAGGGATGCGTTCGCGGCCGACCACGTCGATACGCTCGTAGAAGAGCTTTAACAAGATTCGGATCACGAGCCGGACGAGCCGATAGCCCATGTGCTCCTCCTCAGGCCACCGACCGCGTCGGCTCGTCGTGACCCCCGGCGAAGAGATAGATCAACGCCGGCAACACGACCAGCGAGGCGGCGAGGCTCGTGGCGCTCCCGATGGTCAGCAGAAGTCCCAGACTCCAGATGCCGCGGTGGTGTGCGATGAGAAGACAACCGAATCCGGAGATGGTGGTGAGGCCATTGAGCGTTACCGCCATCATGGTCTTCGGCGCGATCAGCGGCCCCCCGTGCGCCTGCGCCTCCAGGAAGCGGATGATGATGTTCAGGCCATACTCGGCGGACGCTCCGATGATGAGGGGGGCTCCCCACACGTTGGCGAGATTGAAGGGGAGGCCGCACACGTACATGAGACCGATGCCCCACAGCGTGCCGAGAGCGAGCGGGGTCAGAGCGAGGACGGTCTCGCGGAGTCGCCGGATCATGAGCCCGCTGATGACGGCAACCACGAGGAACGCATAGAGGGCGCCCTGGCGGTACGCCGTCTCCATTCTGAGAATCGACTCGTAGGTGATGACGGGCGCCCCCGTCACGGCGGGATCCACGGAGCGGATCTCTTCGACGAACTGAATGGCGCCGGCGCGGTCCCAAATGTCCACCTTCGGATGAATCTGGATCAGGAGGAGTCCACTGTCGCTGACGAACTTGCGACGGAGCTCCGCGGGAAGGTCGTAGGCGGTGACGGCGGTCGGCCGAGTATTGCCGCGCAGGAGGCGAAGCTTCTCCGCGAAGTCGGAGGCCAGCCTCGCCTGATAGGCCGTCAGCGCGGACACGACGTGGACCGGTTCGCGGCCGAGGGCTCGCGTGAGCTCTCTCAACCCAGCCCGGATCTCTTCGACTTGGTGATCGGCACCGTCTGGCCCGGCCTCCACCGCGATGACGTCGAGACGCCGGCGAAGTCTCTGCAGGCCACCGGTCAACCGGTTGAGGTCGAGGGCCGGCGGTGAGCCGACCCGAACTCCCTCCACCAGGGGAGCGAAATCTCCAATCATCTTCTGCTTGAGGGGCTGATCATCGGGGATCAGCAAGAGCGCGCTGTCCACGGCGGCCACCGAGGGCAGGCGCTCGAACGCGTCTCGCTTGCGGCGGAGCTCGGCCGCGGACGATGCGGTCGCCAGTGCCGAGAAGCTCGTCCGGCCATGATTGTCGAGGATCTGTCGCTCCCAGAGGACCGACTCTGTGCCGCGGGCTTGAAGATTCAGCAGGTTGTAGTCGAACTTGACCCGGCCCACGGCGCGAAGCGAGAGCAGGGTGAGAAGGGCGGCGATGAGGAGCACGATGGTGGGATGGCGGCGGAGGGCACCGATCAGGAGGGCACCGGTGCGCTCCAGCGCGGCCGTCGAGCGAGGGGGCGGGGGCCCGCCCGCCGCCCGAGGACGATCGGTGAGTACCAAGAGGGCAGGAAACACCGTCAGCATGGCGACGAAGGCCATGAGCAAGGCGCTGCCGGCCACGAAGCCGAGCTCCTGCACGCCGTGGAAGTCCGTCAGGAGCAGGGCGTAGAAGGTGGCGGCGGCGGTCAGGGCCCCCAGGAGGATGCCGGGCCCTGTCCAGGCGGCCGTGACGTCGAGAGCCTCCGCGGGGCTGGCCCGCCGTGCCCGCTCCTCGTCGTACCGGACGAGTACGTAGATGCCGTAGTCGATGCCGAGGCCAATGACGATCGAGATGAACATGACGGAGAAAACGGTGAGGTGGCCGATGGTCAGCGCCACGAAGGCGATCGACCACACCAGGCTCATGGCGAGGACGGCGAGCATGACGAGGGGCTGGACGACCCGCCGGAAAGCGGCGAGGAGGAGCCCGATGGTCAGGGCGAAGGCGAGGGCGCTGGCCACCGTACTGTCCGCGAAGGCATTGGTCATCGCGTCATTGTCGAGGGCGGGCCCGCCCGTCACGCCCGCTTCCACGCCGGGAAAGGCCGCACGGAGCTTGGAGATGCGCTGTCGGATGTCTTCGATGGCGTCTCGATCTCCGGTGAAGCTGCTGCCGCTCTTCGAGACAGGATCGGCAAGGACGAGGAGGAGGCGCTTGTTGTCGGAGAAGAAGTAACCATCGTCATCGGCATCGGTGGACACGAGCAGCGAGCCCCAGGGGGAGCGGTACGGTGTGGTCCCCTCGATCCGCTCCCGCATCTGGGTCAGGAGGGTCGCGAGGAATTGCAGATCTCCCGTGGCGGTATCGTCACCGAGGCCGAGATCGAAGACATGTGCGGCGAAAGCGGTGGTCATGTCCCTGTCGACGGCGTCGATCAGGGTGACCAGTCCTGGGGAGGCCGCGAAGGACTCGATGAACGCCTGGTGATCGAAGATCTGGTCGCGAATCTGCGTGAGGGTCTCGGTCGGGAGGTACAGGAGGGCGCGCCCATCGAGGCTCTCGGGACTCACGCGGTAGGCAAGCCGGGTGAAGCGGGTGGGCCCGGCGTGAAGAGAGGCCACGAGTCGAGCCGCGAATGCCTTCGACTCGTCGGGGGTCTGGCCATGGATGGCGATGATGATTTCGTCGAGCTCTCCGAATTGCTGAGCGTACTCTCGATAGCGGGCGACGTAGGGCTGTCCCGAAGGCAGGAGATGCAGGTTCGAGGTCTCGAACGATAACTTCATCAGGGTGACGGGGACGGCGAGCACGGTGAGGATGACCGCGACGAGCACAGTGATCTTCGGATATCGGCGACAGCATCGGACGGTGGCGCGGAGCGCCTGCCCCGTTCTCAGCATGGTGACGGGCGCGGGGCGGCCGCGACGGGCCGGGGGAGGGCTGCTCGGCGTGCGGTCACCACACAGCGTTTCCTCCTCTGGATCACTCTCACCCTCCCGTCATCCCCTTGGGCGCACGGTGACGAGCTCGACTCGCCGACGCTCGACTTCGCTCAAAGAGGATCCGGGTGGGGTCGTGGCATCAGGGTGCCGTGCCTTCGACCGTTTCGCAAGGTCCGTCGGCGTCCGGAGCTCCCGTGGGGCGGCGAAAGAGCCCATGAACGGCGCATGAACGGCCCATGAACTGTGCATGGGCTTGATACGTTGACATCGGCACCCTGACGGCGTATCTAGGAGAGCTAATGAGGAGCCTTGGGTGGGCGAAGCTTCCGATCCTTCTTCTCGCCGCGTTGCTGCTCACGCTGACGCCTCTGGCGTATGCCGGCCCACCGGATCCCACGTGGGTCCTCGGCGTTTGGGACGATAACGACTTCGACGACGTGGTCGGGTACATCACCTCGGCCACCGCCCTCCTCCAAGCGCCCGTCACCTGCGAGCGTCACATACCGTGTCCTGAAGTTCTGAAGTTCCCGGTCTTCCAGACGTTCGCCCTCTCCGTTTCGCGTCCTGCGTCGACGCCGCGCGCCCCTCCGATCCTCTAGTTCCGCTTCGCCCGCCGAGAAGGTGCCGTGCCGCGCAAGGCCGAGGTCGTGGTATGGCCGGTGGCCGAGGACGCTCCCGGAGTCGCACGGTCGGCGCTTCGGCTCACGGGGGCGAGAGCTTCCGGTCGTCGCCGATGCCTCGTGGCGAGGCATCGTGCTGCCGCTCTCTCCGGCGCTCATCACGGAGGATCGGAATGTCATCGTCTACGGACTCAGGCAGACCCTTGAGGCTCCGCGCGCTCGGGCCCCAGCTTCGCCGGCCGTGGCTCAGCGTGGTCGTTCCCGTGTTCAACGAGGAGCTCAGCCTCCCCGAGCTCCACCGCCGTCTGGGAACGGTGCTCGAGAACATCCCGGAGCGATCGGAGATTGTCTTCGTCGACGACGCCTCCACCGACCGATCCGCGGACCTGCTGGAGGCCATCCGCACGTCCGACCCGCGGGTCACCGTGGTAGAGCTCGCCTACCACTGTGGGCAGCATGGCGCCGTGCTCGCGGGATTCGAGGTCTCGCGCGGCGAGATCGTCGTCACCCTCGACGCCGACCTGCAGAATCCCCCCGAGGAGATCCCTAAGCTCCTCGAAAAAATCCGCGAGGGGTTCGATGTCGTCGGGGGCATTCGGCAGGGGAGAGAGGATGCGTGGGTTCGGCGAGGGGTCTCGCGTCTCGTGCGACTCTTTACCCGCAACGCCACCGACTACGGATGCATGCTTCGCGCGTACCGCCGCGACGTGGTACGCCGTGTGCTGCGGTGCCGGCAACGGGTCCTCTTCATTCCCGCTCTCGCGGCCAGCCTTGCCCGGAGGGTGGGCGAGGTCCCCGTCAGCCACGCCGAGCGTCGCTTTGGCCGGTCGCGGTATGGCGCTCTGCGCCTCGCGCAACTCGGGGTCGATCTGCTCGTCAGCTCGTCGGTGCTCCCGATCCAGATCGTGAGCGTCTTCGGCATCTTCACCGCGCTCTGCGGCCTCGCCTTCGGCATCTTCCTCTTCGTCCGACGTCTCTACCTCGGGCCCGAGCTCGAGGGTGTCTTCACCCTGTTTGCCATTTTGTTCACCTTCCTCGGGGCGATGTTCGTGGCGGTGGGGGTCGTCGGCGAATACGTGGCGCGCATTTACATCGAGGTGCGTCGGCGACCGCTCTATATGATCGACTCGACTCGGCGTGGATCGGGTGGGTTCTGAGATGGGCAGCGTGATCCTCGCCTACCATGAGATGGGCTACGCCTGCCTGGAAGAGCTTTTGGAGCTGGGCGAAGAGGTCCCCCTAGTGGTCACGCACGAGGACCAGCCAGACGAGGAGATCTGGTGGCGATCCGTACGCGAGCTGGCCGACCGACGGCGGATCCCCGTCATCTGCCCGCCCGACGTGAACGCTCCGAGCGTGGTCGATGAGATTCGAGCGTTCGAACCCGAGTGCCTCTTTTCCTTCATGTTCCGGCAGCTGCTACGACCGGCCCTCCTGCAGATTCCCACGCGCGGCGCGTTCAACCTGCACCCGTCCGCGCTACCGAAGTTCCGGGGACGCGCGTCGATCAACTGGGTGCTGGTGGAAGGGGAATCGGAGACCGGGGTGACCCTCCACTACATGGTGGAGAAGCCTGACCGCGGGGACATCGTCGCACAGCGGCGCTTTCCCATTGACGAGGAGGACACCGCGCTTACCCTTCACTGGCGTGCCACCGCGGAAGCGCGATGCCTGGTGCGTGAGATCTATCCCTTGCTGAGGGACGGGCGAGCGCCCCGGATCTCCCAGGAGCAGGAGCAGGCGTCCTACTTCGGGGGCCGGCATCCCGAGGACGGCGAGATCGACTGGCGGTGGCCGGCGCGGCGCATCTACAACCTCATTCGCGCGGTGACCCACCCGTATCCTGGCGCATTCACCTGGCACCGTGGCCGGGCTCTCCACATCTGGTGGGCCTCGCCGGCCGACGGCGCGAGGGTGCTCGGGCCGGGCGAGGTGCAAATGGAGGGGCGCTCCCGGGTGCTCGTAGGCACCGGGGACGGTGCGGCACTCGTGCTCCGGCGGGTGCAACCACACGGCGACAGCGAGCTCGACGCACTGGAGTGGGCGACGTCCGGCCAGATCGTTTCAGAGGAACGGCTGGGGCGGAGCGCATGAAGATTCTCATCACCGGGGGCGCCGGCTTTGTCGGGTCTCACCTGACCGACGCCTTCCTCCACCGCGGCGCCAAGGTGTACATCCTCGACACCGGACCCACGGCCAAGGTTCGGCAGTGGATGGGCCACCCGGCGCTGCACTTCGTTCACGACAGCATCTTCAACGCCGACGTTCTCGAGGCGCTGATCGCGCGGGTCGACCTCGTCTATCACCTGGCCGCGGTGGTCGGGGTGGAGCACTATGTGGGCGATCCGTTTCAAGTGCTGAACGTCAACGTCAACGGCACCCAGAACGTGCTGCGGCTCGCTCTCAAGCACGAAAAACGCGTCGTGTTCTCCTCCACCTCGGAA
>Ga0070712_100003030_pt1 | contig 10391 bp, 8 predicted proteins | sample LARL81metaG_FD_71396 | JGI IMG/M metagenome (GOLD analysis project Ga0070712, IMG submission 71396) | Corn, switchgrass and miscanthus rhizosphere microbial communities from Kellogg Biological Station, Michigan, USA - LAR L8-1 metaG | ecosystem: Host-associated > Plants > Roots > Rhizosphere ...
TCAGAGGACGGCCACGAGGACTTCGATGCGCTCCAGAACCGCCTGCATCCCGCGGAGTCGCGCGTGCAGATGCTCGCCGAGAAGACGCCCGCGCGGTACGTCGCGTTCGACATCCTGGCGCTCGACGACGATGCGCTGCTCGAGAAGCCGTTTGAGGAGCGGCGGCGGGTGCTCGAGCAGGCGCTGGGCAACAACATCGACGTCACCCCGCTGACGCGCGAGCCGGAGGGCGCCGAACCCTGGCTGCAGGGCGGGGAGGGCGTCGTCGCCAAGGACCTGACAGCCCCGTACAAGCCCGGTCAGCGGACGGGGATGATGAAGATCAAGCGGGTGCGGACGATCGACGCGGTTGTCGTCGGCTGGCGGCCGGGCAAGGAGGACGGAACGGTCGGGTCGCTGATCCTCGGGCTCTACGACGACGGCGGCAAGCTGCACGTCGTCGGGCACTCGTCGGGTCTTCGAGCCGCCGAGAAGCGCACGCTGGTGGCCAAGCTCGAGCCGTACGAGACCGGCACGCGCGGCCACGGCGATCCCAGCCGCTGGAAGAGCGAGAAGGAGCTCGAATGGATCGGGCTGCGGCCCGAGTTGGTCGTGGAGGTGACGTTCGACCACACCAGCGGCGGACGCATCCGCCACGGCACCAAGATCCTGCGCTGGCGCGATGACAAGGCGCCGACGGACTGCAAGCTCGAGCAGATGTCGACGTAGCCGGCCTAGAGGCTCGGCTCGCCCACCATCTGGAAGCTGAACATCTTGTCGGCCTCGATGCGGAAGTAGACGGGCGCGTCCTCGCCGTCGGGCGGGTCGATGAACTGCTCCCACCCGTCGCCGTAGCGCGGCACGTAGATCTCGAGCAGCGTCTCGCGCAGGCCGGCGCCCTCCGCGGCGCGGATGTCCACCGGCACCGCACGCCCGTGCACCGTGACGGCAAACTCCTCGCGCGGCAGGTGCGTCGCGCTGACCTGCGGCCGGGCGCGGATGTGGCGCGCGCGCACGGCGTTGGGCGCGGTGCCGAAATGAAACGCGCCGCGGTAGAAGATCCCGTCGATAGGCCCGGCGATCGGGCGCCCGTCGGCGGTGACCGTTGCGAGCACGAGCAGCGTCATTCCCGTCAGCTGCTCGCATAGCGCGGACGCGCTCACCCTGCGCTCCGGGGTCGTGATCCCCCGCAGGTGCGAACCCGCGGCGTTATAGCTGCGGTCCAGCAGCTCCTGGAGAGCGGTGATGTCGGCGGCGATCTCGTGCATCGTGCGTCAAGGCGATGATGACGCATCCGCGAGCTCGCGGGCATACTGCCGCGGTGCCCTCGATCCCCGGCGTCCCCGAGACGATCCTCGTCGCGCCCGACTCGTTCAAGGGAACGATGACCGCCGTCGAGGTCGCCGACGCGATCGGCGACGGCCTGCGGGCGGCGGGGCGGCCCGTCGACCTGTGCCCGGTCGCCGACGGGGGCGAGGGAACGCTTCAGGCGCTGCTTGCCGCGTTCGGCGGGGAGCTCGAGGCAGTTGCGGTCAGCGATCCGCTGGGCCGCGAGATCGAAGCCTCGTTCGCGCTCGTCACGGGCGCCCGGGATCGCACGGTGGCGGTAGTCGAGATGGCCGCCGCGAGCGGTCTGGCGCTCGTCCCCGAAAGCGAGCGCGATGCGTTCGCGGCGAGCACGTTCGGTACCGGTCAGCTGATCGCCGCCGCCGTGCAGCGCGGCGCGGACGTTGTCTACGTCGGCGTCGGCGGGAGCGCCACCACCGACGGTGGCGCCGGCGCGATCAAGGCGATCCGGCAAGCCGGAGGTCTGGGCGACGCCAAGCTCGTCGTGCTGTGCGACGTGCGCACCGTGTTCGAGGACGCGGCGCGGATCTTCGGACCGCAGAAGGGTGCCGGCAAGGACGACGTGCGACGGCTGAACAAGCGCCTGAACGACATGGCCGGCCGCTTGGGCCGAGACCCGCGGGGAGTGCCGATGACCGGCGCCGCCGGAGGGCTGTCCGGGGGGCTGTGGGCGGCGTTCGGAGCCGAACTCGCGCCGGGAGCCTCGTTCATCCTTGACGCCGTCGGATTCGACAGCCGGATGCGGGCCGCCAGGGCCGTCGTCACCGGCGAAGGCAAGCTCGACGAGCAGAGCCTGGCCGGAAAGCTCGTCTCAGAGATCGCCACCCGCGCGCGCCAATCAGGCGTGCCCTGCTACGCGATGGTGGGCACGCGCGAGCTCGACTCGTTCGGTGCGAGGGTGCTCGATCTCCAGGTCGTGCTCGAAGCCGGGACGCCGGCGCAGCTGCGGGCTGCCGGTCGGCAGCTGGCGAAGGTGCTCTGACCGCTCAGGTATGGGCGAACGCCCCGTGCTGGCTTTCGCCGGGCAGTGGCGCCTTCAATGAGTCGAGGAACTCCGTCTGGCGGCGCAGATCGTCCAGCAGATGGTCGGCCATCTCGTGTGTCATTCCGGCGCGGATCACGATCCGCAGCACGCTCAGGTCCTGCCGGTTCTCGGGGAACGTGTAGGCGGGTACCAGCCAACCGTTCTGGCGCAGGCGGTCGGACACGTCGAACACCGTGTAGTTGGTCACCTCGGGAGCGAGTGCGAAGGCGAACACCGGCAGGTCGGTTCCCTCCGTCAACAGGCGGTACGGGCCGATCTCCGCAATCGACGACGCCAGATACGTCGCGACCTGCTGTGCGCCGCCCAGCACCTTTCGATAGCCCTCAAATCCCAGCGCCGCGAACATGAAGTACTGCGCGACCACCTCGCTGCCCGGACGCGAGAAGTTCAGCGCGAACGTCGGCATGTGGCCGCCCAGGTAGTTGACGTCGAACACGAGGTCCTTCGGCAACGCCTCGTGGTCGCGCCAGATCGCCCAGCCCACCCCCGGGTACACCAGCCCGTACTTGTGGCCCGATGCGTTGATCGACTGCACGCGGTCGATGCGGAAGTCCCATTCGAGCTCGGGCTGCAGGAACGGCGCGACGAAGCCGCCCGAGGCCGCGTCCACGTGCACCGGGATGTCGAGCCCACGCTCTGCCTGCAGAGCGTCGAGCGCACGGGCGATGTCGGCGACCGGCTCATAGCTTCCGTCGAACGTGGAGCCGAGGATCGCGACGACGCCGATCGTGTTCTCATCGCACTGCGCGACGGCCTCGTCGGCCCCGAGGTGGTAGCGCTCGCCCTCCATCGGAACCAACCGCGGCTCCACATCCCAGTAGCGGCAGAACTTGTCCCAGCACACCTGGACATTGACGCCCATCACCAGGTTGGGCCGGTCGGTCGGCTTCCCAGCCGCACGCATGCGCTCCCGCCAGCGCCATTTCAAAGCCAGCCCGGCGAGCATCGCCGCCTCGCTTGACCCCGTCGTCGAGCACCCCGTCGCGCGCCCGTGATCGGGCGAGCTCCACAGCTGGGCGAGCATGCGCACGCACCGGGCCTCGAGCTCGGCAGTCTGCGGATACTCGTCCTTGTCAATCATGTTCTTGTCGGCGGTATCGGCCATCAGCCGTGCCGCGATCGACGGCATCCACGTGGTCACGAACGTGGCCAGATTCAGCCGCGCCTGTCCGTCGAGAAGTAGCTCGGCCGAGATCAGCTCGTAGGCGTTCTCGTTGCCGATGCCGTGTCTGTGCAGCGAATGGACCGGCAGATCGAGAGCGAGCATCGGGTGGTGGATGGCTTCGACCATCTCCTCCTGCATGCTCCGCTGGTCGAACTTCTGGCTGCCTTGCTTCGTGAGCGCCAAGGCACTCCTCCTCGTGTTGAGTGGCTTCGCGCATCATCTCGCACGGGGTCACCAGATGACGTGCAGGGCTGGTGGCTTGCGGAACACCAGCCCTCGTACCTCGGTCGGCCGCTCGGGGTCCAGGCGCAGCCCGGGGAGGCGGTCGAGCAGGATCGTCAGCGCGGTCCGTGCCTCCAGACGCGCGAGATGCACGCCCACGCACACGTGTGCCCCGTGCGCGAATGCCAGATGGCGGCCGGCGTTCGGGCGGGCGAGGTCGAAGCGGTCCGGGTCTGCGAACACCGTCCGGTCGCGGTTGGCGGCGGCGATTGACACGCGCACGAGGTCTCCGCGGCCGATCGTGATGCCGTTGAGCTCGACATCGTCGGTGGCATAGCGGTCTACGACCGCGGCAGCGGGCTCGAGGCGCAGCGACTCCTCGATCGCGGTGTCGAGCAGAGATGGGTCGGCGCGGACTCGCTGGAGCTCGGCCGGATGTTCGAGCAGGGCGACGACCGCGTTGGCGATCATCCCCTCGGTCGTCTCGATCCCGCCGAACAGGAGTACCGCGGCGTTGGAGACGATCTCGTCGTCGCTGAGCTCGGTGTCGGATGCCGCCGCTGCCAACAACGACGTGTGGGCCCCCGAACGGATCACCTCCAGGAGACGGTCGCGCAGCGCGGCGAACGCCTCTCGTCCGCTGGATGGGACGTCGGAGCCTGACGTGATCTCGGTGACGGCGCTGACGATCGCGTCGTACCACGCCAGCACCGCCGCTACCTCGCCGGCCCCCAGCCCGAGCGCCCGCGTCATCGCGAACGCGGCGAGCGGGCCCGCCAGCGAACGCCGCAGTTCGGCGTGGCCCGCCGGTGCGAGCTCGTCGACTAGCCGTCGTGTTTCGTCGGCTACCGCCTCGGCAAACCGGTCGCGCACCGCCAGCGGCCTGAACGGCGGCGCAAACGGAGCCCGGTGGCGCGCGTGCGCATCGCCGTCGAGGCTGAGCATGCTGGGTCCGACGACCTGCCCGGTCGAGAAGCGCGGGTCGTCGACGGTGTAGCTCGCAGCGTCGCGGATCACCCGCAGCGCGAGCTCGTGACTGGTGACCAGCCAGCAGTCCAGCGCGGGGATCCACGACACAGGCTCTGACTGGCGCAGCGCCGCCAGCACCGGATGCGGATCTCGCTCGAGCTGGTCGAGGCTGACTTCGACGCCGATCGGGAAGCGTGGCACCGGTTGAGGATCGCATCACGGCTCCGGCGGCGACCGCCCGGGCGGCGGCTGGCACCCGAGCTCGATCAGGTGGCGTGCGAACCCAATCCGGTCGCGGTCGGGGTGAAACGGCTCACCGCCGTCGCGCAGGAGCGCCGCAACGCGCTCCAGGTCATACAGCAGCGCGAGCTTGCCCGGTGGGTCGTTCCAGTCGCCGGTGTCGTAGAGGTGCACCCACGCCGCGAGCGCCGCCAGGGCCTCTACCTGCAGGCTGTCCTCCCACCATCCCGAGCGCACCGCCAGCCGGTAGCGCTCGCGCAGGTCGCACACATCGGTCCACAGCTGTTCGAACCACAGCCACCGTTCGCGGGGGTAGAGGCTGCGCCAGTCAAGCGGCCAGCTGCGCGGCGGTTCCTCGTCGAGGTCGTCGCTGCGCTCGTCCCACTGGCCGTCCTCGCCGTTCAACCAGGTCATCGTGCGCCCGCCAGACGACGCAGATGCCGGTCTTCGAACCACAGCCGCAGGCGCAGGCGGGCCGGCGCCAGCCGCCCGTAAAGCAGGAGCGCGTGACCGTCTGGCAGCTGGCGCAGGGCCTCGGGGGCAAGCAACGGGCGACGTCGCCGCGCGGTCGAGCGCGTGCTGCCGCCCGCTCCGGTGGTCCGGGTCAGATCCGGAGCCTCCTCTTCGCCGATCAGGCCCCCGAAATACCGAAGCGTCTCGAGGTCCGCGACCCCCGGGAGCAGCATTCGGGCACGGTGGCTGTTGACAACCGTCTCGGCCTGCTTGCCGTAGCGCGCCCTTGCCTGGGCGAGGTCGTGGAAGATCGAGACCAGCTGGATGTTGTGGCTCGGAGCGGTCGATGCGATCTCGGCGAGATTCGGCAGCGGCGCAACGTTGCCCGCCTCGTCCAGGCACAGCAGCAGCGGCAGCTCGAGGCGGCCGCCGGCGAGCGTAGCTCGCTCATATGCCCGGTCTACGACCTCTGACAGCAGCGCCAGGAAGATCGGTCGCAGCAGCTTGGAGGCCTTGGCATCACCGATCAGATACAGCGTGGCGTGCTCGTCGAGCAGCCGGTCGGCGGTGATCTCGCACGACCGCGCCGAGCGCGCGACGCGGGCGAATCGGTACGCGCGCAGCAGGGCCTGAGCGGTGGCCTCGATCGAGGATCGAGTCCGGTCGGCCTGGGTCTCAAACGCGCGCACGGCGTCGTAGGCGGCATGGGCGTCGGTCAGCTCCGCGTCGTCGCCGGCCTCGCCGGTGGCCCTCGCCAGCGCCTCGTGCAGCTCGCGGCTGCCCTGGCCATACGCCCAGCGGACGACGCTGTCGATGCCGGCGCCCGTCCGAGCGGCCACGTACAGGAGCGGCGCGAGCCGTTGCTCGGCGGCGATCGCCCAGAAGTCGCTGCCATCGACTCCGCGTTGGTCGACCTCACCTGCCGACGCCAGCCGCCAAGCGACCTCCAGCGCGCCGTCCCAGGTCGTCGCTCCGCGGATCGGTGACCACGTGTGCGATTGCTCCCCGGACAGACCGAACGGGTCGAACACGAACACGGTCCCAAGCCGGCGACGGCGTGCGGCGGTGACCCCGAGCAGGTCGGTCTTGATCGACGAGGCCACCGCGGGGCCCTGCCATTCCAGCAGCGCCGGCACCGCCAACCCCGCCGACTTCCCCGACTGGGGCGGCCCAAAGGCGACGAGCGCGTGGCGCTGCTCGGCCCAGAGCACCTTCGATCCTCGGCGCCCGAGCGCGAGCCGGGCTCCACTCCGGGACCCATTCAGCATTCTGAGATCGGCCGCGCGGGCCCACCTCGCGCCCCGATCGCCCGGCCCCGCGGTTGCGATTACGCGGCTTGCGGTCAGTGTCGCCACTGCGCCGGCCGCCACGAGTACGAGCAGGGCCGCATAGAACCCCAGGGGGCCGGGCAGCCACGGCTGCACCGGCGCCGGCCACGCCGTCGCCGGGTCCGAGAGCCGTGCGGGCAGCCTGATCAGGACGCTTGCGAGCTGCCCTCCGGCCACCGGAGGCCAGCCGCGGCCGAACAGCGCTCCCGCCAAGCCGCCCCACAGCCACAGCAGCGCGCCGACTCCGACCACGCATCCGACCGCCGCGACCATCGCGCCGTCAGAAAGGCCCGACGTACGGTTCGCGCTCATGCCCGCATCACCGCCTCGCTCGTCAGGCGCATCCCCGTGTCGGTGTTCGTCATCTGCGCCTCGAGCCTCGAGCGGTAGTGCTGGACGACGAACGAGCGACTGCCGACGCGCCACAGCGCCTGGCCCGGCGAGAGCATCGTGATCAGGCGCGCCTCGCTCTCCGATAGCCCGAGCAATGTGCGCGTCAGTGGCACTTGGCTCTCATCCTGGTGGTAGACGATCCGGGTCGAGGCGTCGGCGACCAGGCCCTCGGCGATCCGCGCCGACCGCGAGCCGGCATCGCCCGCCGCGCTGAGGTCCGCGAGCTTGTGCAGAACGACGAGGTTCATCACCCCGAACTGGCGCGCGAGCTTGAAGTTGGACTGAAACCACTCGCCCAGCCCCGTGTGCTGGACGATCTTCCAGGACTCGTCGGCGACGTTGATCATCCGCTCACGATCCGGTCGCTCGGCCATCCGCGCGAGCAGCGCGCTCATCCAGGCGGTCGCGCACGCCATCAGGATGCCGACGGCCGGAGAGTCCTTGACCGCGTGCAGATCGAGCACTACGAGCTTTGAGTCCAGGTGCAGGCCAGGCGTCGTCGGGCCGTCAAACATGCCGCGCAACGGTCCCTCGCAGAGGTCCTGGAGGGCGAGCGCGGCGCGCCGAGCGTCGGTCGCCAGCCGCTCCGCGTGCGTGCACAGGCGGGCCGCCATCTCTGCGGTCGGCGCGAACATCACCGCGGCGATGTCGGGGAGCGTGGGCTCGCGCACGCCGCGGTCGCGCACCGTGCGCAGCGCCTCGCGCAGCGCACCGGCCTCGACCTGGGAAAGCTGACCGCCGATCGCCGTCACCGCCACCGCTCGCAGGAGCTCCAGCTGCGCGCGTTCGTCGGGACGAGAGGCGAGCGGGTTCAGGCGGATGCCGCCGCCGGGAATCAGCGAGATCGGTGAGACGCCGGCGGCCTGGCACAGCGGGCCGTACTCGCGCTTGACGTCGAGCACGAATGCCCTGCGGCCGAACAGGAGCATCCGCCACAGCAGCGTCTTCACCAGCGCGCTCTTGCCCTGACCAAGCTTGCCGAGCACGATCACGTTGGGGTCGTCAAGCGTGCCGTCGCCGTACAGGACCCAGGGGTCGAAGCAGAACGCGCCGCCGGAGGCTTCGCGCCCGACGAACATCCCGCGACCACCGAGCCCGCCCGCGGCGATGAATGGATAGATCGCCTGGGCGTGGCGCGTCGTGCAGCGATGCCCAGGGCGCTCGACGGCTCGCAGGGTCACCTGAGCCCCCGGCACAGCGGCAGCGTGAACGTGAACGCATCGGCCTGCTGGCCGTACATGCGGTGGAGCTCCAGCCTCGCGCGCGCGGCGTGCTCGTGGACCTCCGCGCAACCGCGGCGCAGATCGTCGGGATCGCGGCCGGATACCGTCACGAACCCGGCGAGCCTCACCTCGCCGTGTCCCGCCGCGAGCTCGGCCTCGCGCCGCAGCGTCGACTCCTCCGCCTGACGCTGGCGGGCGGTCTCCGACTGTCCGAATCGCAGCCGCAGATCGTGGTCGGCGCGGTCCCTCGTGACCGCGGCCTCGACCTCGCGGGTGGAGCGCTCGGGGGCGATCGGTTCGAACGTCACCGCCACCGTGCGCACGGAGCTCGAGTTGGAGAGCAAAGCGTCCATGAACATCGGCGAGACGTCGACGCGTGGCCAGGCGCCCACCCAGTGCGTGGCATGAACCGCTCCATCGCTGCGGTAGTGGTCCCAGGCCTCGCGAGCTCCGAGCGGCCACGCGTTGGCCTGATCAAGACCCCGGCGCCCACGATCCGCTGCCTCGAGCGCCGCGAGCTCCGTGCGGCAATAAGGGTCAAACGCGGTTCGCAGCGTGCGCGCGATCTGGCCCGCGCTGAGCGCTCCGAGCACCGTTACTTCGGCTGCCTCTAGTCCCTGCGCGATCCGCTCGGTCTGCTCGACGAGCGCGTCCGAAGCCGATCCCGCGCAGCTCTCGCGGTGGCGGGCGTCGACCTGCACCGCGACCAGGATCTCGTGCTCCTGCGTGACCTTCGCCGTCGCGTCGATCAGCTCGAGGTAGGACTCGATCATCGCGGTACCGCGTGGCGGCACGGCTGGATCGCGTGCCGATTGCAGCCATCCGGCGAGCTCGTCGCCCTGCGCCGGGGCGGTGCGCTCGATCCACTGAAGCCTGCGCACCGACGTGCCGGCCGCGCCAGCTAGCACGAGCCCCCACCGCGCGAGCCTTCGCTCCTGTGCGTCGGGATCGAGCAGCGAGAACGCGACGACGCGACACGCCAGCACCGCGGTCAGGCGCCGGCCACGCTGCTCGCGGATCACGCCGATCGAGCGGTCGTGGTAGCCAGCCTGCGCGATCGACACGCCGCGCAGCTCGCGCGGAAGGTCGGGTCGAGGTTGCGCGATCATCCGGCGCTTGGGCGCCGATTGCTCGTCGGCGACCAGCCCGCGCGTCGGCAGCCGCGAGACGAACCGGCCGCGCCGCAGCAGTCGCCTCAGCGCGAACGCCGCGATCACCGGAGCCCATTCCTCAGCCGTCCGGCGGCCCACGGGCGCCAGCGCGATCAGCACCAGCGTCGCGAATGTGATCGTGGCGACCACGGCACCCGTCGCTGTCGCGGCCCGGTCGATGATCGCAATCGCCAGCAGCGCCCCCACGGCGATCGTGCCCGCCTGGCCGACACGGATCGGCCCCAGGATCCCCCGCCGCTCGAGCGGCCCGAACCGATAGCTAAGCCGCTCGCTCACGGCGCGAACTTGCCCCTGTGCTCAGGCTTCCACATCTCGTCGATGCCGACGTCGTGCTTTTCGTACGTGGCAGGCGGGTCAGGCTCCGCCTCGGCTGGAGTGGCGTCTCCGGTCTCCCGGGGCACCTCGGCTGCGACTTCGTCGCCGCCTTGGGGCGTCGTTGAAGATGTGGCGTCGTCTACTGGCTTACTGGCCGGCGGAGGCAGCGGAGTCGCGGCCGACGCGTCGTCGCGTAGGCGTGCCGTCACAGCCGCCGCCCAATCTGGGGCAGAGTGCGCAACCAGGCTCGCCAGCTCGGAATGGCCTCGGGCGCGCGTCTCGCGTGACAACGCACCGGCGGCACTCGAAGCGACCTCGGCGAGAGGCAGCAGCCGCAAGAGCGCCCAAGGCGTGAACGCGCCCATGAGCAGCAGAACCGCCCCGGCGAGCGCCCCGGTGACGCTGTGTCCGGCCGGGTTTGCTCCGGCGGACAAAGCCGCACCGCCCAGCGACAGAACCGCCACGATGGCGAACTTCGACATCACGAGCGCAACGAGGAGTTCGATGGCGCGGATTGCCCAGATGCGGCGCGCGGGCCAG
>Ga0070712_100003033_pt1 | contig 10386 bp, 6 predicted proteins | sample LARL81metaG_FD_71396 | JGI IMG/M metagenome (GOLD analysis project Ga0070712, IMG submission 71396) | Corn, switchgrass and miscanthus rhizosphere microbial communities from Kellogg Biological Station, Michigan, USA - LAR L8-1 metaG | ecosystem: Host-associated > Plants > Roots > Rhizosphere ...
CGTTCTCGTTGACGGGCGGCGGCACGCCGGTGCCCTCGTCAAAGACACCGTTCGCCGTGCCCTCCGCGAACAGGCCCGCGATGTAGCTCGCCTTGGGCACCCCGAGCGGGTTGCCGGTGGCCGGGGACCCGCCGCCGGTCTGGCTGTCCGGCGGAGCCTGCGAAGACTCGTAGATGTCCTGGCTGGTCGGGCCGCCACCGTGGCCGTTAGGGGCCAGCGAATAGGCCAGATCCGTCCACGGATACTTAGGCACCGCAACCTGCAGCTGAAGCACGGGCAGCGTCGGGTCCTGGGAGTTCGGGAAATCCCACGTCGCCTGGCTGGCCTGCATCCAGCTCTCACCGCCGCCGTAGGAGCCGCCGGTGACGGCGACCCGGCTCGTGTCCACATCGGGGTACGTGGCCGCGACCAGCGCAGCCAGCCACTGCGTGTCGCGAATCTCATAGTCGCGGCTCTTGACGTGGATCGTGCCGTTGGGGGCATCGACCGAGCCTTGGGGATCGGCGGGCGTTGGCGGCTCATAAGAGCCCGTCGTGCCGTCATCCCGGAAGCCGCGGGCGGTGTAGGTGAGGACGTAGTAACCATGTTCGGCGAACCAGCGGTTGTTCCAGTGGTACTTATCGGCCCCGTCACCCTCATCGGTGGTCGACTCCCACTCGTGCTTGTTGTTGCCAAACCCGTGCAGCATGACGATCAACGGGTGCGTCGACCCTGTGTGGTGGGCGGGCTGCGTCACGTCGACGTCGAGCGTCGAGCCATCAAAACTCGGCACCTCGCCCGAGCAGATGGCCACGCCGCCGTAGGCGCCGTCGGACGGACTAGCGGTCGGGCAGGTGGAGGTGAACGACGAGGCCGGAAGCGTCGTCGCATTGGCCTGGCTCACGGCCAGCCCAAGAATTAGTACGGACACCGCCAACAGCAGCGCCGAGCGCGCAGCGCACCCTCTCATGAAACTGCTTCATACCCGCGCAGGCCTCCCCCGTACCGGAATTAGCCGAAGGGCGACGTAAACGTATTGCCCGGTGGCCGAGCAGCTCGGCGGCCTCGAGGGGCTCCACCGGCGCGCGGAGATCTTTTGCACCACGCCGGGGTGAGCGACCGATCTGCTGCGGTCCCGAATCATGCGGTCTGCAGCCCTGGCGTCCCCGAGGCCGAGGCGCCCGGGCGCTAGCAGACGGACCCATGCGGTCAGGAGACGGGCGAGATGGCTATGTGTCGAGGGTGGCGTGTGTGGTCCGCTTGGGACGTTCGTGGCCGGGTTCGCCGCGGAGGCCGGCAAGGCGCAGCCGGTCGGCAAGCGGCACAGGTCCGGCCTGCCGGGGGCGGAACCAGAGCCGAGCTCGTCACTGTGGGCGGAGATCCCGGCGTCTGGATCTCTGGCTAGCCCCACGAGTTGGCCTTCGTGGACTCGCGCGGCGAGGTGCGTGCGCCGACGCTGCGTCTCGCTGGGAACACGCTTGTGTGGCGTCACGGTGCCGTGCTGATACGGCTCGAAGCGATGATCTCGCGGCCGGCCGCGCTGCGGATCGCGACATCGCTGCGGTGACCGGGAACCTGCCCTTGCCAGCAGTTGTATAAGGAGCAACACGCGCACGGAGGAATGCCATGAGATTGCTTGCCCTGATCGTCGCTTCGCTGCTCCTGCTCCCGGCCACTGCAGCAGCCAAATCAGGAATCCTGCTGGATTCGACCCCACAGGGCTACACGGTCGGCGAGCCGTGGGTGGTCAGCGTCGCGGCGATACGTCACGACGCCAGGGTCGCCCTACCACGGACCGCAACGCCCGCGATTCGGATCGAAAAGCAGAACACCGGTGAAACGCACACTTTCGCCGTGCGCCGGCAGCGCGATGGCATTTACGCCGCACGCGTGGTTTTTCCCTCCAGAGGGGTCTGGACCTACAGTGTGATCGGGATCGGACGGCTCGGCGCGGACCAGGAATGGGAACCGGTGACAATCCGTCCCGACCGAGCCGCAAGCTCCAGCGCCTCCGTCACAGGAGTCCAACAGAACGGCGGAACCGGCTTCCCGCTTGGCTGGATTGCCGCCGCGTCCCCAATCATCATCGCGCTAGGCCTACTGATAGAGCGTCGGCGTGCTGGTCGATCCCGAGCTGACCACCCCCCGGCAACGAAGCCAGACCACGTCTAACTACGTGGGTCGAGGGCTCGGCGGCGGGTGCGGCATCAACGCCCGGAGTTCCGCGCGGGCATCGGGGTCGTCCCGGAGGGCATCGAAACTTACCGAGGCGATGTCTGGACAGCGCTGGGCGATCCGACCCGGTAGATGCGGCGAGTGCCGCTGGGCTGGTCGATCACCAGGACGTCCACGCCGATCTCCAGGTCAAGGAACAGGCGCTCGCGCGAACCGACCCCGTGAATGGCAACCCGGCCGCTATCGGCCGCCCGATTCTCTGCTCGCCTTCCTGCAGGCACTCTGACACCCCGCTCCCCACTAAAACTCCGCGGCGGCTCGAGTGAGCGCCAGACCCGCCGGCAGAGAACGGGACGCGAGAAATTTCTCGGATAGGGGTTGACAGTGCTCGCTGGCGGCCTATTAGAGCGATCAGAGAGGATTGACATAGAACTAGCGGCTCATCAGTTGGGTGGAGGCCCGGAGCCTAGGTCGAAGAGGGGTTGCCTGACGGTTGGGCACCTACCGCCTTTGGTCAAGGCGCTTTGGCTCCCGGCCTCCACCACCATTTTTCACCTTTCTGTGCCGCGTGGTTTCCCGGAGAGGAGGTGAGCGTTCGTATGTCTGTTCGTCGTCGTTGGCGGATCGGCTTGGTGCGGCGGGGGCTTGGCTCGCGGGCGCATGGCGCGATCGTGTTGCCCCGGCTCCGGCCGGCCGCTTGAGCGATGCTCTGGGATGGGTCCTGTTCCGCCGGCGGTAAGCCGGCGGAATCGTTAGGTGGTGAGCGGGTCGCGGCCATGTTGGCTGGCGTCCAAAATGGTTCCGCGCTACACACGGTGGGCGGGTTGGATGAGATGGCGGCGGAATCGGATCACATCACCCACGACGAGGGCGAACTGCTGCAAGCGCAATCGCTGGCGGCACGCGGGCTTGATGAGGACTTGGCCGCGGGGTTGCGTTACCGTCAGCTCGGCGGCGAGACGAGCTCGGCCGGTTACCTGCGCGACCTCAGCGACCGCCCGCGGCTCCCGGCCGCCGTTGAGCGGCGCCTGATTGATGCCGCCCAGGCTGGCGACCGTCGCGCGCGCGAGGAACTGGTCGAGGCGTTCCTGCCGCTGATCGCCGGCGTCGCGCGCGTGTACCGCGGGTCCCAAGCCATCACCCGGGTGGAGTTGATGCAGGAAGGCGTGGTCGGTCTGCTCCGCGCCCTCGAGCGCTACGACTCAACGCTGGGGGTGCCATTCTGGGGGTATGCCGCGTGGTGGGTCCGCCAGGCGATGCAGCAGCTGATCGCCGAGCTGACCAGGCCGATGGTCCTCTCTGACCGGGCGCTCAGACAGCTCTCGCAGCTCAAGCGCGCGCATGGCGAGTACGTGTCCGAGCATGGGCGCGAGCCGAGCGGAAACGAGCTGGCTGACCGCACCGGTCTCTCGCACGCGCAGGTCGCGGACATGCTCGCGCTCGAGCGTGTGCCGCAGTCGATGGACGAAGCGGTTCAGGGCGCCGAAGGGAACGTGGGGGTATTCGGGGAGCTGCTCGCCGACCCGCTCACCGGCGACGCCTACGAGCAGCTGCTCGATCACTCAGAGATCGAGCAGATCCGCGCGCTGCTGGGAAGCCTCAACGATCGCGAGCGGATGATCCTGCGCGCCCGTTACGGCCTCGACGGATCGGAGGAGTCGCTGCGAGATATCGGGGAGCGGATCGGGCTCTCCGGCGAACGGGTGCGGCAGATCGAGCAGCGCGCCTTAGGCAAGCTTCGCGCTGCCGCCACCCGCGGCGAACGCGACTGACCGCACTCCGTGGACGCGTCAGGGTTGACGGTTGGGCGACCGGGCCTATTGACACGGGGTGAAGGCATCTGACAGCTGGAGGTGATCCCGGTGCATGTACTCCATCGTCCTCATCTTCTCCACGCTGCGGCGGTCACCGCAGCCTGCGCGGCCCTCGCGATCATGCTCACGCTGCTGCTCGCCGGCACGCTGAACGATCTCACGTCCGGCTCGGCCAGCGGCTCGCCGACCCCAGCGCCGAGCCGCGTCCACTCGACATCGGCCCGTGCGGGATGGAATCTGAGCCCGTTCACGAGCCTGTTGCGCTCCCCAGTCCGGGTCCCATGGACGGCGGGCTCCTAGCCACGCCCTGCGATGCAGACGGCGATCGCTGGCGATGACTGGCGGCGGCCAGGTCGACCCTTACGCCGAGCTGGATGTCTCGCGAGACGCGTCGAGCGAGGAGATCCGTCGCGCCTACCGACAGGTTGCCCGTTGCCATCACCCCGATGTCAACCACGACCCCGGCGGGGCAGAGCGGTTCGCTGCGGCTGCGCGCGCCTACGAGATCCTCTGTGATCCGGCCGCGCGGGCCCGCTACGACAACCCTTTCCCCCGACCTGTCCCGATCCGCCGATCGTCCGCGCCCCGACCCGCGGTCGGCTGGCGCGCAGTCCTCGAGCTGACCGATCGAGAGGCTGCCCACCTCGCCCGCTTCCCGCTGATACTCATCGACGCCCAAGGTGGCCGCGTGATGGTTCCGGCCGGGACCGGTGATGGCGACCAGCTCGTGCTGCGCGACCGCGGCGGGCTGATCGTGCTTCGCGTCCGCGTTCACGGAAAAGACTTGACAGTCCTTGACTGAGATCTATTACCGGAGATGAACGCTGACAACCGTTGTTCTCTCTCGCTTAGGAGGTTCGCATGGCACTGATTCGTTGGGAGCCGGCCGCTGAGCTCAACACCATCCAGAACGAGATGAACCGGCTCTTCAACACGTTCTTTGACCAGCCCGCCTCGGCTGGCCGCGGGGGCGCGCCCAGCAGGCGCTGGATCCCCGCGATGGACCTCGTCGAGACCGCCGACCACTACGTTCTCCGCGCCGACCTTCCCGGCCTTGACGACGACGACGTCAACGTGCAGCTCGAGGACAACGTGCTCACGATCTCTGGCGAGCGCAAAACCCAGCACGAACAACGCGAGGAGGGCTACTACCGGATCGAGCGCGCGTTCGGCAACTTCGGCCGCTCGCTCACCCTCCCCGACGGCGTCGACCCCGACGCGGTGCAGGCCCACTTCGACCGCGGTGTGCTCGAGATCCGAATCCCCAAACCCGAACAGAAAAAGCCCCGACAGGTCCAGATCGCCCTCGGCACTCGCCCAACCGAGGACACCAAGACGATCGACAGCACCGACACCGGCGACCCGCAAGTCAACAGCGGCGACCCAGTCCCAGCACCCGCCTGATCCACCAACTGCCATATATACCGACCCTCCACCATCGCGGACCGCGGGCGATCACCGCCGCGGCCCGCGATCCTCATCCTCGCCGATCAGCGACGCTCCGCGATGGTCGGATCGCTCGCACGCTCCTCACCGGCGACCCGCGCTCGTTCGCTGACCGGCGAGCACGGTCACAACACGGCCCCGAACGCCTGACGCCGCGGCGCCAACACCTCGAGAGCACGCGCTCAGACACGAGCGTGCGCTCTCTCGTCACACGCACGACCCGCGCGGCCGAGCCGTCACATTCAGCCCAAGCGCCTCTCGAATATGCCGACACCGCACGCGAACGACCGGCGAAGCACCAGGGACATCACATCCCGATCGGCATATTCAAGGCGTCGGCATAGTACGTCCACCAGGCCCGCCGCCTCGACGCGATCCCGATGAGTCAAAGCGCGGTCTAATCGGACGCGGGCCCGCAGCTAGCGGGCGCCGCCGGCAGAGGATGGTCGGGCCGGCGCCGGCCGGCCCGACCACGCCACGCTAGTTGTTGGGGCTGCCGACGACGGTGCCGCCGGTCTGCACCGCGTAGCCCGTGTAGGTACCGGATCCGCCGAGGTTCGGGCTGTCGTGCGAGAACGCGATGTGGGCGAAGCCGAGGCTGTCGGTGTCGACGCCGAAGTCGTCAAACAGCTGGCGACCGCTCGTGCAGTTGATGCCACCCTCGCACACCGCGCCCTTGTGCACGGACATCAGCCGCTGGGGCGTGCCCCAACCGGTGGGGGTCCCGGCTGTGTTCTGGGCAAAGTACACGTACCAGGTCTGGTTGGTCTTGGTGGGCGCCCCGTAGTAGACGAGGTCGACGCCGTGAGAAGTCGCGGCAAGCCACGGGAAGATCGCCCGGGCGGTGTTCGTGCTGACCGGCTTGGAGCAGGTCCAGGTCTTGCCGTGGTTGGTCGACTCCGCGGTGCGGATCGTGGAGTCGTCAGACCACGCGTACCAGATGTGCCCCGCGGGATCGACCGACACGTTGGGGAAGTTGTGGTCCAGATCGGTCGAGGCCGCCGCCGTGCTGCACGGGATCGCCTGATCGGTCCACGTGTTGCCACCATCGGACGACACCCCGAGGAACGCCTCGTTGTTGTTACTGCCAGACGAGCTCGACGGAGCCACGAACGACTGGTAGGCCCAGAATCCGCCGGTCTTATTCGGGAGATTGCGGTGATCGATGACGAGGTTGCCGAGCTCGTTGGTCTGAGCTTTGTAGTCGGTCTCCGGGATCACCTGGGCGATCTGCGTGTAGACCTGGCCGCCGTTGTCAGAGCGCAGGACGTCGATGTCGTTGGTCGCGATGTCGTGGTAGGTGAGCAGCGAGGTGTTGGCGCCGAACGCCGCGATCCACTCGCGGTCGTCAACCGGAAGCCCTGCCTGAACAGGCGTCTGGGAAAACGCCGTCCCGTTGTCAGTGGAGGTCGCGACGTTCACCGACGCCAGGTTGAGGCTCGAGACGTACAGGTTGTAGTTCCCGCTCGCGTTCTTCGCGCTCGCGATCGCCACATCGATGTCCCCACCTGAGGCACCGGTCCCGCTCACCGCGTTCGGCTGCCCGCGGTATTCGAGCGAGCACCCCGACGCCCCGACGCCGCCGAGCGCTCCCAGCCCGCGCCACAACTCACTGCCGCTCCCGACGCCAAGCTCCGACCCGAGAAACACGTTGTTCGTGCGCGAGACATGAATCGCCGGCTCGCCGGCCGCGTTCGTCCCACACCCCTTCGCCCCGACCGTCGCGGACTGCAACTGGCCGTAGGAAAAGTTCCCGACCGTCTGCGCGGCACGCGCCGACCCAGCCGACCCCAACACTCCCACGAGCAGCGCAAGCATGGCCGCCCGGCCCCGTAGCCCAAAGCGTCTGTTCTGCATACGTAACTCCTTTTCCCTTGCCGCTGCCGCGCTCCCCACGTGACCACGCGGCCCGTGGCCGCCTGGACGGTCGGCCGGGTCGCAGACTACGCCGACGGTCGCGCTGACGCGCCGGTTGCCGTCAGCGACCCAGGACGTCGGTCGCGGTTGCGGTAACCGTCGGTCCTCCCGTCGTCGGCGAGCTGTCGCAGGGGGCTGTCCCGAGCTCACGTGCGGTGTCGGGCTCGCGCGGAACCTCCGTCGGGGCCGCCGACTGGCCTGAGACGCTTGCGCGTGACCGTCGGCTGGGCGAAGGAGGCCGCGCCACGCCCGCTCAAGTTTGGCGCGATTGATCCCGCCCGCTCTGCGGGTAGATCCCCTTGAGGCAGCCGTGCCAGCTGTGGCCGGCTGAGTTGAGATCGGGAGGAGCCGTGTTGATGTCGTCCGCGTTCACCTTCACCCCCCGCGACCCGCGGACTGCCGCCGACCGCCCGACGTCGCGACGCCGTCGCGCGCGCCTCGGCACGGCGCTGTTGTGCGCGACCGCGCTCGCGCTCATGCTCTCACCCGCGGCGCACGCCTTCACCCTCCGGGTGACCGGTCCCGCGAACGCTCCGCGCATGGTGTTCGACAATAAAATGAGGGTCGCCTCGGTCTGCCTTCCGGTGACCAACCCCGCCGGGGGCACAAGCGTGCTCTACGGGCAGCGCTTCACCGACGGCCCGGTGAGCTCGGCGGCGCGGGCGATCGTGCTCGTCCACGGCATCGCCTCGTCCACCGAGAACTGGGACTTCTCGCCCACCTGGTCGGTGGCCAGGGCGCTGGCCAGCGCGGGCTATGTGGTGTTCTCCTATGACCGGCTGGGCTACGCCAAGAGCAGCTGGTACTCCCAGCCGGGCGGCGGCTACACGCTGACCACCCAGGCGCATCGTTCGATGCTGCACGACGTGGTGGGCGACGTGAAGACCGGCGGTTACAGCGTAAGCGGCTCCGGCGACTGCTCGGGTCCGATCACGCCAGCCGGGGTGCAGAACCGCACGGTGGTCATCATCGGTCACAGCGCCGGCGGTTGGATCGTGGCGGGCTATCCGGGTGAGTACCACGATGTCGCGGCGATGATCCAGACCGACATCTCGGGCTCGGCCGGCGGCTCGGCCACGAGTCCGCTGGGCAGCTCCTCGGGCGGCGGGTTCACGCCCGATCCCAATCACCCCGACTACTTCCAGTTCTTTCAGACCACTCAGAACTGCCTGGACTTCAACACCTATCCGCCCGGCGTGGTGCAGTACGTCGTGGATATCGCCTGCGCGCCGCCGTTCCTGGACTCGCCTTTCGGGGAGATCGCCGACCTCGGGGCGATGTACGCGCAGAACGACGCCTATATCGCGATGATCGGGCCCTCGATCCCGGTCCTGCTCACCTCAGGCATGCAGGACACGACCGACCCGCCGTCGTCTGCCAACGCGGACTTCGCCTATTACAAGGCACACTGTGGGTGCGACGTCAGCCAACTGCTGGTCCCCGACACCGCGCACCTGTTCATGGTCCACCGATCCCTGCCGACCTGGGTCGATGACGTCGTCAACTGGCTCAGGGCGCACGGCCTCCCCGCGACACGGTAGCCGGCGTCCGCACCGCCCCCCCAGGTTGGCCGGGCGTCCCGGTAACCCACGACTCCCGCCGCCGCGCTGAGCTAACGCCGCCAACATCACCCCTGAGCGAGCAGCCCAACCGAGCTCATCGAGCCATCTCGGCCGCGTCGGTCGCCCCCTTTCGCCGGTTCGTACCGCTCGCCTCCGACCGCGCTACTTCGTAGGTTCCGACCGCCATGCGGGATGCCTTGGGCGCGACTTGGCGCTCACTATGTTCGCTGACGTTGCACGCAACGCCAACGGTGAGTCTCCGGCGTAGCTCCGCCTTCGACCGACCGCGGCGATTGAAGGGGTCGGGGCCGGCGAGTCCCCTCGAGCCGGACGCTAGAACTTCGGTTCGTTTCATCGGTCGGGGGGAATACTGGGTGCGTGCCGCTATATGGCTGCGATCGCTGCGGGTTCACGAGCGCCGCGTTCCGGCCGGATGCCGTCGCTTCCCACCGACTGGAGTACCCGGACTGCGACGGCGCGATGAGGATCATGTTCCGCTCGACTGACCGCCATCGCGGCGGATACGACGCCCGGGATCTCGCGAGCCCCGCCCCGGCTCGCCACTCTCAAGCGCGAGCGGCGACCACCAACTCGAGGCGAGCGCTCCTCGTGAGCGAGCGGCTCGACGCCGGCGGCATGCTGCGTTTGATCTTGCTGGGCGATCTGGACGTCGCCGGCGCCGAGGCGCTCAACGCACGCCTAGCCGAGCTCAAGACGGCGGGCCGACCTGTCCGCCTGGACCTCTCACGGTTAGCTTTCATCGACAGCTCCGGAATCCAGGCACTAATCGTCACGCTCACCGATGCCCGGTCGACCGGATGGCAGCTCGAAGTCGCTCCCGAGGTCAGCCCCAGCGTCAGGCGCGCAGCCGAGATCATTGGCATCGCTCGAATCCTGTGGCCTGCGGACCCAGAGCCGAACCCAAGCAACGCGCCAAGCTCGCGTTGGTCTTGGCCGAGTCAGAAGACACCCCGATCATGGCCGGGTAGATCTGTCCGTCTTCGCCCAGATTAGGCGAGCTCCACATGCCCAATGGGACGCCGCGGCGCATGCGCGGTTGCGCGCCCCTCGGTCGCTCGACGAGTCGGACGGCCCCAGTCGACGTAGCGTTGATGTCGTGCGACCGGAACTCGCACAGTATGAGGGACGCTACCCGCGCGGGGACATGCGGGGCGACTGATCGCAGCGCGATCGCGGACTACTCCAAACCTGCCATTGGCGAAAACCGGGGAAGCTTCGGCCGCCGTATGACGTCGGCGTCTTGCCTCATATGACCGCGAAGCAGGGCGCGCGACGAGGCCAATCTGAGGCTGACCCGCCCCTGCTTCGGCGAAATTGCAGGTCTTCGGCGACGTCGGCCTCGAGGGCGAGCAGATCGACCACCTGGCGAGACGCGCTGGTGGCGAGGAGGAGGGCAAACGCCGTCAGGGGGGGGTCGCGGCTCAGAACTGCTGTAAATACGTGTCGGGTGCTGTCAGAGCGACGGCGTAGGT
>Ga0070712_100003037_pt1 | contig 10380 bp, 7 predicted proteins | sample LARL81metaG_FD_71396 | JGI IMG/M metagenome (GOLD analysis project Ga0070712, IMG submission 71396) | Corn, switchgrass and miscanthus rhizosphere microbial communities from Kellogg Biological Station, Michigan, USA - LAR L8-1 metaG | ecosystem: Host-associated > Plants > Roots > Rhizosphere ...
GCAATGCTGAAGCGGCCAGTGACGAGACTCTCGAACAGATAGAAGTGCGTGGACAGCGCCGCGTCGACACTCGGGTCGCTGCGGCCGGACAGCGGCAACACCGGCCACAGCACGCCGAGCACCAGAACGAAAGCCAGCGCCCACACGAAGTCGGGCACCGCCAGCACGAGGCCGTTGACGGCGTCGATCACCGCCTCGCCGCGGCTGCGCCGGATCAACGTGCCCGCAATGGCGGTCGCGCCGCCGAGCAAAACCGCCAGCGCACAGGCGACGATCGCCAGCTCGAGCGTCGCCGGCAGCCGTTCGATCAGCAATTCCAAGACATTCCGGCGCAGCGAGATCGAGATGCCGAAATTGCCGTGCAAAATGCCGTCGAGCCAGATGCCGAACTGCACGAGCAGCGGTTGGTCGAGCCCGTAACGGGCGCGCAATTCGGCAACGTCATGCGCGCTGGCACCCGGCGCGATCATCATCGCGATCGGGTCGCCGGGAGCGACGCGCAGCAACAGGAACACAACGACCGCGACGCCGAACAACGTCACGATCGCCATGGCGACACGCCTGAAAACTGCGGACGCAATCATCACAGTTGCGGTCGAGCCTCATTGGCGGCCGCTCGCCCCACGTCTTGCCGTCACCCTTTCTTGGTGACCAGGGTGGGTTGCATGGCGCCCGAGACGTTGGGCGTCACCTTCAGGTCGGCCTTGTACACGATGGGCTGAACGTACTGCAGCAATGGGATAACGTACCCCTCTTGTGCGATATAGCGGTCGACCGCCTTGTAGCCCGCGATGCGCTTGGCCTCGTCCTTCTCGCCCCACAGCGGCCCGATCATGGCGTCGAGGTCCTTGCTCTTCCAGCTCGAGTGCGGCGACGGGCCGAACATGGCATGCCCGGTCGAAGTCGACGGATCGGCGATAGCATTGCCCCAATTGTAGAATGCCAGCGGCGCCAGCCTGTGGCTGGTTCGCAGCTCGAAGTGCTTGGCGATCTCGTAGACCTCGATATCGGCTTCGATGCCGACCTTGCGCCACATTCCGACGATCGCCTGGATCATTTCGTAGTCCTTCGGCTTAAAGCCGCGCGTCGTCTGGATCGTGGTCTTGAACGGCTTCTGCGGCGAGAAGCCAGCGGCGGCCAGGAGCTTGCTGGCCTGGTCCGGGTTGTAGGGGACCTTGATGGTCGGATCGTAGGCCTCGTATTCGGGCGCCTCGAGCGTATCGATCGGCACACCGTAGCCGCGCAACAGGCGCTTGACGATCGACTGCTTGTCGATCGCGTGGTGCGCGGCGAGCCGGACATTCTTATCGAGCTTGCCGTCGCTGTTGATGAAGATCATTCCGATGTCGGAGATCGGGGTGGCGATCCCCACCAGCCCCGGCTTCGCCTTCAGCCTATCGAACTCCTCATAGGGGATTTCCAGCGTCAGGTCGGAGGAGCCGCTTTCGAGCTCGGCGACGCGGCTGGTCGCATCGGTCACGAACTTGAACACCACGGTCTCGAACGCAGGCTTGCCGCCCCAGTATTTCGGATTGGCTTTGAGTCGAAGGAACGCATTGCCCTGGTAGGCGTCGACCATGTACGGGCCGGTGCCGATCGGCTTCTTTTCGAAGCCCTCCGCGCCGACCTTCTCAAAGTAATCCTTCGGCAGCACATAGGCGGTCAGGAACGCCATCCATTTGAAGATGGTCGGGTCGAACTGCTTCATGTCGGCGGTCACGCGTTGACCATCGACCTTGAAGTTGCCGAGCGTCGACCAGACGAACTCGATCGGGTTGCCGGTCTCTTTCTTGCCGGCGCGTTCGAACGACCAGACGATGTCGGCCGGGGTGAAGGGGGAGCCGTCGTGCCAGGTTACGCCGGGCCGCACATCCATCCAGATCTTGGTTTTGTCGTCGTTCCAGCCCCAGGCGGTCAGCAAGCCAGGCTCAAACGCGAGGTTCGGCTTCTGGCCGATGTACTGGTCAAAGACCGACCGGTAGATAGCCTGGATTGTGGGGTTGACCGCGGATGGCCCAACCGTCGGGTCGAAGGACGGCAGGTTGACGTTGTAGGCAATGGTGAGTGTGTCGCCGGCGGCGGCGTACGCGCCACTGCGCGGGCCGATCAGGCTGGCAATCAGGCCGCCGGCCGTGAGCGCGAGCGTCTGTCGTCGTGTCGGTGTGAGGATTTCGTTCGGCATCATAATCCCCCTTCGCTGAAGCATCATCGCTCGCGCGAAAATCCGAGCGGAGTCCCGCGCGTCATATGCCGTAGGGCCACAGGCCGCAGCCCACGCATTGTTTTAAGCTTAAAGAAAATCCCAGGCGGCTACCAGTTCATTGTGTGAGCGACTGCGCGGTTTGCCACGCCGAGTTTCTTTGCAGGCGCGCTGCCACTTGCCTACTGCTTCATGACCCCGAAGAGGCGCTTGTCGGTTGTCTTCTCGTAGTCGAGCCCCCCTGGATACGTCAGCAGTTCCATGTTCGCGCCCCACGGCGTCTTGAAGTAAACGAAGGTCTCGCCGCCGTTCGGCTGTCCGCTCACCGGCGTCGGATCGCCCAGCACCTGCACGCCCGGCACGGTTTTGAGGTAATCCACCGCCTGCTTGAGGTCGGTCACGTAAAACGCGAGATGGAATCCGCCGACGTCGCTGTTCTTCATCGGCGTCTTGACCTGGTCTTTGGCGTCGTATTCGAACAGCTCGATGTTCTGGGTCGGGCCACAGCGCACCATCGCAAGCGTGGTCGACGCGCCGGCGTCGACTGCGAGATTGGTCTCCATCCATTTGCCCTTGGGGTCGGCAAACGGGCCGGCCGTATAGACGTACTGGCAGCCAAGCACCTTGGTGAAAAAGTCGATCCCGTCCTGGAGCTTCGGCACCGTCATGCCGATGTGATCAACGCCGACCATGCTCGGAATACCGTCGGCTCGAGCAACACTCATGGCGATGAGCAGCGCCGCGGACATGGCGCCGCTTAGACGCGGAACGCTTGAATGGTTCATGATCCTCGCTCCTGGTTGGTCGAGTTCGCAATGGAGACGAACGCGCACGATATCTTAAGGCTCACGATAGGCTTTGCGCGAGTTGAAAGCCGGAGCCGGCGCCAAGCCCGGGGCCCGGGTGCGTCGAGGCGCCGATGTGATAGAGCCCGGCAACGTGCGTGCGATGATTGACCGAAGTCTTGAACGGGCGCCAAATAAAGAACTGATCGAGGCCGCAGAAACCGCCGTAGGGATCGCCGCCGACCAAGTTGATGTTCATTGCCTCAAGATCTGACGGCGAATAGACACGACGAGCCAGCACGCTGTCGCGCAGCCCATCGATATGCGCTGATAAGATATTCTCGACGCGATCCGCGAAGCGCTCGCGCACCGATTCGCTCCAGCGCCCGTCGGCGGGCGTTTCAATCTCGCCGGCCGCATCGCCTTTGAGCACGCGCGGGGCTTCCGGGAGCTGCAGCCAAAAGATTGCCTTGCCGGGCGGGGCACGGCTCGGATCGAGCGCGGTCGGTTGGCCGACGCAGATCGTCGGCACCGCGGGGAGGAGGCCGCGCTCGCACTCGTTGGCGGCGCGTGACACGCCATCGAGCCCAGGCGTGACGTGCAGCAACGCGACGCCGGCGAGGTCGGGCGCTTTCCAGCGCGGCGGCGCAGCGAGCGCATAATGGATCTGCAGATTGCCCTTGGCATAGCGAAAGCGCGCGAGGCCGCGGGTGACGTCCGGCGGAAGCGGCTGTTCGCGCAGCAGGCGCTGGTAGAGCTGTCCCGGACCGACTGAGCAGATCACGCCGTGTTCGGCCGTAAGCGTGCTGCCGTCCGCAAGCCGCACGCCGCGCGCGCGCCCCTGCGGATCGAGGATGATGGCGTCTGCGTCGGCGTTGGTGCGAATGCGGCCCCCCTGATCGGCGATCAGACCTTCGAATGCCGCCAACAGTTTGCTGGCGCCGCCTTTGACGATCGGAGAACCGGCCGCCTCGATGGCAAAGCCGATCACGTCGACCATTGCGCCCCCGTAGGCGCTTTCCGGGCCGAGACCTGTGTGCAGCAGCCAGGGTGCAAATAATGCGCGCGTCACCTCGGAGCGATAGGAAGTCTCAAGATGCGCACGCCCCGTCGCTAAGGCCTCGCCAAAAAAAGCCACGAGCGCGCGTGGACCCCGCTTCCAGCCCTCGCGCAGCAAGAGGCGCGCGGTCGCAAGCGACCACAGTGATCCGCCGAGAAGACCAAACACCAGCCCGGCATTGGCGCCGAATCGGTCCATCTGCCCCGCGAAGCTCGCACCGTCGCCCGCCGTCAGCGCGTCGAGCGCCGCGATATTGCGGGCGCGGTTCTTGGTGAGAACGGCATGCCGTCCGTCCGGCAGTAGAACCCCGGTCGGCAGGTCGCAATCGGCGAATATCACGCCGCGTTTTTGCAGCTCAGGACCGAGCACCGCATAGCCTGGCGATGTGATGAACAGTACGAACGTGGTCGCCATCACGTCGTGGATGAAGCCGGGCGCGGTGATCTCTTCGGTGCGGATACAGCCGCCGATCCGGTCGTTGCGCTCAAGCACGAGAACCCGGCGGCCCTTGCGGCCCAGCATCGCTGCGCACACCAACGCATTGATGCCGCTTCCAACGATGATGTAGTCGGCGTCGCTCATCCGCGCTGGCGTTCCATGCCTCAGTTCCACAGCCGCTTGGACGCGATCGCCGCGCCCTGCGCGAGCGCGCGCAGCTTCTTGAACGCGATCGCCGGATCCACCTTGCTGTAGGCCGCGAACGTGCCGAAACCGCAATCGGTGCCGGCGATCACGCGCTCGCGACCGACCGCGTCCGCGAAGCGCTCGATGCGCTGTGCCACCAGCTCGGGATGCTCCACATAGTTGGATGACGAATCGAGCACGCCCGGAATCAGGATCTTGTCGTCCGGAAGTTTCGCATCGCGCCACACCACCCATTCGTGCTCATGGCGCGGGTTGGCGGCTTCAAATGAAATTGCCTGCGCTTTGGCGCGCAGGACGATCGGCAGAATCTTCTCGAGCGCGATGTCGTGATCGTGCGGGCCCTCGTAGTTTCCCCAGCAGACATGGACGCGCACTTGGTTGGCTGGAACGTTCGCCAGCGCGTGGTTGAGCGCCTCGATATCGAACGCGGCGCGCTTGAGGAAGTCGGCCTCGCTCAGATCCTGGAATCCGGTGTGCCGTGACATAGCGACATCGGGACAGTCGATCTGCAGCAGCAAGCCTGCGTTTGCGATCGCCTCGTATTCAGGTTGCAGCACGGCGACCAGCGCCTCGATGTAGGCTTCGTGGCTTGGGTAGTAACGATTGGGCTGAAACGACGAGACCACGCCCGGAGAGGCGGCATTGAGAAAACCCTCGGTCGCGGACGAGGAAGCGAGGGCGGATCGAAAATTCTCAACGTCGAACTTTGCCGCATTGCGGTCCTTGATGCTGATCGGCGCGATGCAGGTCAGGCGTCGGAACGTCTGCGATCCCAAAAACGCGGTCATGCGTTTGCGGAACTCCGGGTGGTCCGCGAGGTCGAGATGCGGTTTGGGGGTAAAGTCGCCGCCGAACCCATTGAACCGGTCCTTGATGTAGGTCGCGTACCCGATCTTGCTGGTCTCACCGTCGCTGACGACATCGAGCCCGATCTCGACCTGACGCTTCACAATATCCGCCACCGCGCGCCGCATCACGCGATCAAACTCGGCCTCGTCGTAGGCTTCGCCGCGATCCTTGCGCAACAGCAGCGCAACCGCGTCGTCCGGTCGCGGCAGGCTGCCGACGTGGGTAGTGAGTATCCGCTCACTGCTGGTTTTCATGCGTCTCCTCAAACGATGTGTTGTTGGCGGAGTTTCTCGATCTCGGCCGGCCCGTAGCCGAGTTCGGCCAGAACAGCGTCGGTATGCTCGCCCAGTTCGGCGATTGGCGTGGTGATATCGGCGGGCGTGCGCGACAGTGCGACCGGCTCGGCCACGATGCGGATATCGCCGCGCTCGGGATGGTGCACGGGCGCCGCCATTCCAAGGTGCTGGACTTGCGGATCGGCGAACACTTCATCCATGTGATAGATCGGACCGGCCGGAACGCCTACCGCCTCGAGCCTCTCGCTCCAGTCCTTCGACGTCCTGGTCTTGAACGCCTTCGCCAATTCGGCGTTGAGCGCGGGGCGATGCTTAAAACGCAGGTTCTGGGTCGCGTAGTCGGGATGCTCCGCGAGGTCGGGTCGGCCGAGCGTCTTGCAGAAGACCTTCCATTGCTTGGGGCCGCCCAGACCGATGTTGATGAAACCGTCGGCGGTCTCGAACGCACCGGTCGGCGTGACGTAAGGGTGATCGTTGCCGGCCTGCGGCGGCACTTCGCCATCAACGAGGTAGCGCGCGGCCTGGAAATCCATCATGGCGATCTGCGCCGCGAGCAGCGAGGTTGTGACCCACTGGCCTTCGCCGGAGCGCTCGCGCTCAGCGAGCGCGACCAGAATGCCGATCGCGGCGTAAAGTCCGGCGGATGAATCGGCAATGGCGGCGCCCGCGCGCATCGGACCATCGCCCGGGCGCCCGGTTACCCACATCAGGCCGCCCATGCCCTGCGCGATCTGGTCGAAGCCGGCGCGCGTGCGGTACGGCCCGGTTTCGCCGAAGCCGGAGATCGACGCCAGGATGATACGCTTGTTGATGGCGCGCAGCGCCTCATAGCCGATCCCGAGCCGCGCCTTTACATCGGGGCGGTAGTTCTCGACCGCGATGTCGGCGTTGGCGACCAGCCGTTTGAAGATCGCGAGCCCTTCCGGCGCCTTCAGGTTAAGCGTGAGCGAGCGCTTGTTGCGATGGAGGTTCTGCATGTCGAAACCATGCCGGTCCCCGCCCATCCCCTCATTGGGGTCAACGCCCGGCGGCGCCTCGATCTTGAGAACGTCAGCGCCGAAGTCCGCGAAAATCCGCACGCAGGTCGGGCCGGCGCGCACCCGCGTGAGATCGAGCACGCGCAGGTTGGACAAAGCCTTGAAAGAGAGGGGAGGCGGCATCGGTTACTCGGGATGTTACAAATAAGACTTCAACCCCACACCGCGTCGGCGAGCTCAACGACGCGCGCGAGCTTGCGCCGCTCGTCATCGAGGCTCAAGGGGTTTCCACCTACGCTCGACGCAAAGCCGCATTGCGGGCTGACGCCGAGCCGGTCGAGCGCAATGTGCCGGCTCGCCTCATCCACGCGACGTCGCAGCACGTCGAGCGGCTCGAGCTCGGGCCGCTTGCTGCTGATCAAGCCGAGGATCACGGTCTTGTCCTTTGGCACGTGGCGCAGCGGTGCAAAGCTGCCCGCGCGTTCGCTCTCGTATTCGAGGAAGAACGCGTCGACATCAGTCTCGCCAAACAATTGTTCGGCGACCGCGTCATAGCTCCCTTCCGCCATCCAGTGGCCCTTGTAGTTCCCCTTGCACAAGTGAAGCCCGATGGTCATGCCGGGCGGTCGCGCCGCCACACTGAGATTGATGGCGGAAATGTAAGTCTCCAATAGGCGCGCCGGCTCGAGGCCGGCGGCGGCGACCCTGGCCTGGATCTTCGGGTCGCACAGCATGGCGATCGCCACCTCGTCGAGTTGGACGTAGCGGCATCCCAGCGCCGCGAGCGCCGCGATCTCCTCGCGATAGACCGCAAACAAGTCGTTCCAGAAATCCTCCAGATGCCGATAGGCGGTGCGGCTGACGCTCTCGTTACCGCGGAAGAAATGGATGCAGCTTGGCGTCGGCATCGTCACCTTTGGGGTGCGTGACGTCGCTGCCCGCACGAAGGCGAATTCATCGGTGGTAATGCCGCGCGTTCGCTTGATCTTGCTCTCAACGTACGGCGCCTGGAAGGTGGCGCGGCCGCCCGTCGCGTCATGGAAGTCGAAGATCGAATCCCTGGTGGTCAGCCCGTCGACCGCCTGTACGAAGCCGTAGAACCAGGACCCGCGGCGAAACTCGCCGTCGGTGATCGAAGAAAGCCCGACCGATTCCTGCATCGCAATTGCATCCCGGATGCAACGATCTTGGATCTCGGCAAATTGCTTGGCGTCGATCCGGCCCTGTGCGGCATCGCGAAACGCAGTCTTGAGCTCGTTCGGGCGCAGCAGGCTGCCGACATGCTCGGCCCGGAACGGCGGCATTTGCTTCGAGGTCATGACGCGCTCTGCCGGGTTCAACCGCGCTTGTCGACAAAACGCGCCGCCTTGATACTCGCTTCGAATTCCTTGCCGAGCGTGCCGGGCTCGAGAAACACGATTTCGGGCGCTACTTCAAAGGTTTTCTGCACGCTTGTGTCGATACTACGCCCAACCCCGTCGCGGTCGAGCCCGCGCCGCGGCTCGACCAGCAGGCGCAGGCAATCGAGCCCGCCGTCCACGCAATACACCTCGGCTTTGAAATCGGCGATGCCTTGATTGTAGAACATCAGGTCTTCCAGTTCGTTGTGGTTGATATTGACGCCGCGCACCTTGAAGAACCCGACAGTGCGGCGCGCGTGACGCATCACCGGAAACATCGACCATGGACCATCGCCGTGACCCTGCGAAGTGAGGCTGATGAGATCGCCGGAGCTCCAGCGCAGGAACGGCGTGACCTCGTTGTTGGCGAGCGCCGTGATCACCAGCGATCCGACCTCGCCATCCGCGACCGGCTCGCCCGTTTCCTCGTCGACGACCTCGCAGAAGAACAGGTCCGACCATACGTGCAGGCCGTCGTGGCCTGGCGACTGCACCGAAACGAGCGCGCCTTCGGTCATGCCGAATTGGTCGGACACGACGGCTCCCCACGACCGCTCCAGTTTCTGGCGCTTAGCCGGCGAGAGCGGCTCGGCCGCAACGATGATCTTTTCAACTGAGCTTGCCGCGAGATCGATGCCGTTGGCTTCGGCCAGGTTCGCGAGGTGCAGGCCGTAGCTGCCCATACCGGCCCAAATCGTCGGTTTCAGTTCGCGAATGAGTTCGAGCTGAGTCAGCGAAGGCGTGTTGGAGCCTGAGCCACACCAGACCGTACCGATGCCGAGATCCTCAGCGGCGCGAGCGTAAAGATGTGCCACCGGGTGGATGCCGAGTGGAAACGACACGTGCACCAGGTCATCGCGGGTGGCGCCGATCACCTCGAACGCGCGCCGAAAGCACATGATGCTCATTTCTATGTCGCGCGCTGAACGGGGGTAGAACAGCGGCCGCCCGGTCACGCCGCCAGAGCGCCAATATTCCACCACGTCGGCACGCGGCGCGACGCAGAACTCGTCATGAAACCGCTGGGCCGGAATTGCGCGCAACTGATCCTTGGTCAGCAGCGGAATTTTCGCCCACTCATCCGGGTCGTCGAGCCGGTCCAGGCGCACTCCCGCCAAGCGCTGGCGGAAGAATGGTGCGCGAAGAGCCTGTTCGACGGACCGTCGCTTACGCTCGCGCTGGATCTGCGCGATCGCGCCGGGCGACGACGGCCAGCGCAGCTCCGCCCCCATTGCTTCCTCCGGTCTGCATTTTTGCGAACGATCGAACGCCGGCGGCACGATATCGCGTTTTGGGAGGCCACACACAGTCTCTAGCGGTATGCATGACCGTCACACATGACCACAAAAGGGGCATTTGCCTCGGAGAGCCGTGGTCATGGATTAAATTGTAGGCGTTTCGCCCATTTATGCGGCGTCCGCAATAATCAAGGCGCCGGGCAAGCCCGCGCTGTCGCCAATCTGTTTGCAGAACCAAAGCGTTATGGGTCCCGGCGGCTTGGCACGAAGTTTGCGGTCGTCCGGTACGGAAACGCCAGTCAGCGCGTTCCTTGGCGTCAATTTCAGAGGAGCTCCAATGAACATATTCGCGCGTGCGGTCGCTCGACCGCCTCACCGCCGATGGCTCGGTGCCGCTGCCGGTCTCGCCCTCGGCATTGCAGCCGTCCCGGCCAGCGCCCAGGACACGATCAAAGTCGGCATTTTGCATTCACTGTCCGGCACCATGGCCATCAGCGAGACCACGCTTAAAGACGTGATGCTGATGCTCATCGACGAGCAGAACAAGAAGGGCGGCGTGCTCGGCAAGAAGCTCGAAGCGGTGGTCGTCGATCCCGCTTCCAACTGGCCGCTATTCGCCGAGAAGGCGCGCGAACTGATTAGCAAAGACAAGGTCGCCGCGGTGTTCGGCTGCTGGACCTCGGTGTCGCGCAAGTCCGTGCTGCCGGTGTTCAAAGAGCTCGACTCGATCCTGTTCTACCCGGTTCAGTACGAAGGCGAAGAGAGCGAGCGTAACGTGTTCTACACGGGCGCCGCCCCCAACCAGCAGGCAATCCCTGCCGTCGACTACCTGATGAAGGAAGAGAAGGTGAAGCGCTGGGTGCTTGCCGGCACCGACTACGTCTATCCGCGCACCACCAACAAGATCCTCGAAGCCTATCTCAAGCAGAA
>Ga0070712_100003042_pt1 | contig 10373 bp, 7 predicted proteins | sample LARL81metaG_FD_71396 | JGI IMG/M metagenome (GOLD analysis project Ga0070712, IMG submission 71396) | Corn, switchgrass and miscanthus rhizosphere microbial communities from Kellogg Biological Station, Michigan, USA - LAR L8-1 metaG | ecosystem: Host-associated > Plants > Roots > Rhizosphere ...
CTGATAGCAGAGGAAGCCCGCGCCGAGAATGGCCGTTGCGATCAGCCAGAGCTTCGATGACTCGAGTAATCTCCCACCCCACCCCGGTCCAGCCCATCCTGGCTTGTCCTTGTTCTCGACTGCCGCGAGTGCAAGCACCATCGCGAGCGACGACATCAGCAGCACGAACGTGGACTGCGAAGTGACGGGAATGTTGAGGATCGGCTTGAACAGCTGACCCGGTGGGCAGCCGGCAATCGGGCCTGTCGCGGAGGTCGCTTTCGTGGCCGCACACCACCATTCATGCGGAAATGGCCCGGTGATGCTGCGTCCCTTGTAAATGAGATATGTCGAGATCAACGACGCGAACAGCATGCACTCCGAACCGATGAACGCCCAGATCGCGATCTTGCGGTGATCGAGACCGGTGCTCGTCGGAGGGTGGCCTGCGTGCGCGTGCGCTATTGCCGAAGTAGACATCGCGTTGGATTCGTCCGTGAACTAGTGCTCGTCTTCGAGCGGTGTAAGGAGCCAGCCATACAGGGAAGCGGTCATCGCGCCGGCGAAGAGAATCACGAGCGCAATCGACAGATGCAGCTTGTCTTTGTGAATCGCGATCAGCGACGCGAACATGAGCGTCATGAAGAGCGCGACGAACAGCGGCTTGATCGACGGATTGGGCATCGGAATACCGAGCTCCCTGGCCGTCGGTAGCCGCCGCGGCGGCACGGGCCGAATTGGCGTGGCGCCTTCCGTGCGGCCACCCGCGTACACCGGACCGCCGGCTGGATTCCCGATCGCGCGATCCACCTTGCCGGCGTGATGTCCACCGACGTCCACGTCGACGCGCCGCTCACCGTCGCGGGAGTGTGGCACGTCACTCGTTAGGCCCGGAGACTTCACGTCCCAGAGCGGATAGCGTGACGTCACGGTCGGGATGCGCGCGAAGTTGTAATCCGGAGGAGGGGACGGAATGGACCATTCGAGTGTCGGCGCACCCCACGGGTCGTTGCCCGCGATGGCGCCGTGCTTCCGGCTCCAGAGGAAATTCCAGAAGCCCGCGCCGACGCCGAGAATCTGGAACGCGACGCCGATCGAGCTCAGAAGGTTGAAGATCTCCCAGCCCTGGCCAGCGTCGTAGCGATAGATGCGGCGCGGCATCCCATACAGTCCCGAGAAGTGCATCGGGAAGAACGTAAGATTCACGCCGATGAAGAACAGCCAGAAGTGCCAGGAGCCGAGCGTCTCGTCGAGGAGGCGGCCGGTGAACTTCGGGAAGTAGTAGTACACGCCGCCAAACAGCCCCATCATCGAGCCGGCGACGAGCACGTAGTGGAAGTGCGCGACGATGAAGTAGGTGTCGGTCTGCTGGAGGTCGGCCGGCGGCGACGCGTGCATGACCCCGGAGATCCCGCCAACGGTGAACAGGCCGACGAGCGTGATGGCGAACTTCATCGCCGTCGTGAAGCGCAGCTCGCCGCCCCACATGGTGAAGATCCAGTTGAAGATCTTCACGCCAGTCGGAATCGCGATGAGCATTGTCGTAACGCCGAACACCGTGTCGGCGATCGGGCCCATGCAGACGGCGAACATGTGGTGCGCCCACACGCCGAAGCCCAGGAAGGCGATCAGCATGCCGGAATACACCATCACGGGATAGCCGAACAGCGGCTTGCGCGAGAAGGTCGGTATGATCTCCGAGACGAGACCGAACGCCGGCAGAATCAGGATGTAGACCTCCGGATGGCCGAAGATCCAGAACAGGTGTTGCCAGAGTAGTGGATCCCCCCCCTGTGCGATCTCGTAGAAGTTCGTCCCGAAGAAGCGATCGAACTGGAGGAAGACGAGCGCGATCGTGATCACGGGAAATGCAAGGACCAGCAGGAACTGGACGATGAACGCCATCCAGGTGAAGATCGGCATGCGCATGAAATACATCCCCGGCGCGCGCATGTTGACGATCGTCGTTATGAAATTGAATGCGGCCGCGAGCGACGATACGCCCAGGATCTGCAGGCCAAGCACCCAGAAGTCGATATTGAGATTCTTCGAATAGGCGAGTGTCGTCAGCGGCGTGTAGCCGAACCAGCCGCCGTCCGGTGCCGATCCGATGAACCACGACACGTTCATGAAGATCGATCCGAACAGATAGACCCAATAGCTGAAGGCATTGAGACGTGGAAAGGCCACGTCTCTTGCTCCTATTTGCAACGGGATGAGCAGATTGAAAAACGCGGCCGACAGCGGCATGACCACGAGGAAGATCATGGTCGTGCCGTGCATCGTGAACAGCTCGTTGAACGTCTCGGCGGAGACGACCTTTCCGTTCGGGAACGCCAACTGCGCACGAATGATCGACGCCTCGAGGCCACCAACGAGGAACCAGAAGAGCGAGGTCCCGAGGTAGAGCGCGGCGATGCGCTTGTGATCGACGGTCGTCAACCAGCTCCAAAGACCTTCTTCGGCGTGCACCCGAGTGCCGGCGTAGGCTGGAGCGGTGGCGGTTGTTGCCATGCGTCTATGTCTCCAAGGTATTCGTCGAAATTGTCGAACGCGGCGATCGCTACTTCAGCGCCTGCAAGTAGGCGACGATGTCGGCGATCTGCTGATCCGTGAGGCCGGTCTTCATCGTCGTGCCTAACTGCGGGTCGTATTCGTTGAGCCCGATCGTCGGCATGAGCACGCCCGGCTTCATCTTACGCGCATTCTTGATCCAGAGTGTGAGGTGACGCCGATCATTGGGGTACAGGCCAGCGGCGATCGTCGTGCGGCTGCCCACGTGCGTGAGGTTTGGTCCGATCTGACCGATCATGTTCGGGTTGCCGCGGATCGTGTGGCAGCCGAGGCAGGCGCCCTGGCCATGCATCAGCAGTTCGGCGCCGCGCGCTGCATCCCCGTACATGTCCGTGTACGGGATGTCGCTCGGCGTCGGCGTCCGTGGCCTCGTGTACGCCGGCATACTGTCCGGCGAGAAGGCGATGAAGCCGGCCTGCGCAACCTGCGTCGGCGCCGCCGCATTGCCAGTGGCGGGAACGCCGACGCCCGGCGGCCCCGCCGCCGTGACCGTTGGCGCGTTGGCTCCCGTCGCGTGGCCAATCGCCGGATTGCCGCCGAGGTTGCGCTCGGGTTGAACCTGCGCGCCGGCGGGCACCTTCGACTGCGCGAGCTGCGGATTCTGCGCGACCGCGGCGGCATTGTTCGCCGGCGCCTGCGCCGGCGACGGAATGGCGAACGCGGCGGGCGTCTCCTGGTGTGCGACCCAGCTCTGAAACTCGTCAGGCGACACGACGAAGGTACGGAATCGCATGTTCGCGTGCGATGCACCGCAGTATTCGACGCAGAATCCGTTGAATGCGGTCGTCGGCGACGAATCCGGTGTGAACCACAGATAATTCACGTGGTTCGCAATGAGATCGCGCTTACCCGAGAGCGAGGGAATCCAGAACGAGTGAATCACGTCGTTGGACTTCAGCGTGAAGTTCACCGTCCGGCCCTTCGGCAGATACAGCTCGTTCGCGGTAACCACCGTGTCGAGTTTGCCTGCCGGACTCCGCATCGTGAATTGCGGATATCGGAACTCCCACCACCACTGATGGCCGATTACCTCGACCTGCAGTGCGTCGCTCCGCGCCTTAATTTGCGTGCGGAAGATCGTACGCACCGTCGGGATGGCGATGAAAACGAGAATCAACGCGGGAATGATCGTCCACGTGATCTCGAGCGTCGTGTTGCCGTGCACATGTTCTGGCTGCCGCGGAGTGCCGCGGCGACGGAAGCGCACAAGCGTGTAGATCAGGATCGCTTCAACGACGACGAAGACGATCGATCCGAACCAGATCAGGATCTCAAAGAGAAATCCGACGTCGCGATTGGTGTCTGTGCGAGAGTGAAAGACGGAGTTCGGATATTGGCTGCAGGCGGCAATGACGATCGAGGAGGCCGCCAGCGCTACCGTCAGCGCGGCTCGCGAGAGCCGGCGCGGGCGGAGTTTTTGATGCATTGCGCTGTCCTTTTTCCGGCGTGCGGTGCGCCCCTTTCGACACGACGTATGTCGCGCGCCTGGGGCGCATTGGTCTGGAGCAACGGCAAGGTACCGGCTGACTCTGGCTGAATCAAGCGGCGCCGCAAGATGCACAGTGCGCGCCGCGTCGCTCGCGCAACGCGGGAGCTTCGCGCCGTTGTAGGGGATGGCCTTACGCTGGTGCCTTGTCGTCGCTCACCGTGTCGAGGTCGTGCTTCTCCTTGACGTGAGCGATTGCGATCTCGATCGCCACCTTGATCTGCGCAACGCCTTCGCGGAGCGTGCGAACACGCACCTGCTCACTGGCGCCGCGGGTCGCGCCAAGACTCGTCTGCAGGACCTGATCGGCAATCATGCCGAATTGAGCCTTGAGCATTTCACTCAGCATCGGCAGCTGACGCTTGATGTTCGTGAGAAACGTCCCGCCAGACTGATTGCGCTTGATCTGCAAGGCGTACTGTTCGACGAGCCCGTTGAGACGCAGCAGCACGTTCATCGCGTCGTCCAGCGTTTTCATTTTCGCCTGTCCGGCGCCGTCGAGACGTAAGCCAGCCATATGCGGGTTGCGGGTGAGGGCGTGGCGCGTGGCGCGTGGCGCGTGCACTTGGAGCGCAGATGGTTGACGAACCAGGCGTCAATTCGCAAACGCTCCTCGCGACGCTCGGAGCGAATCGATTTGGAGTCGCAAACGCTGCCGCGTTTGCTCCCGCACGTCCCACCGTTTTCACGCTCAACCCACAACCCACAACCCGCAACGCGTTATTTCACTCGATCGAGCTTCGGATTCTGTCTGAGCTCGCGTCCCACCTTTGCCTGCGGCTTGCCGTCGACCATAACGATGTCGCTGGTGAAATCGAAATGGCCTTCGCGGATGATCGAGGTGCCGACAGCGTACACATCGACTGGCGCCTTCTCGTCCTCGAACTCCCGCACGCGCGCCGCGTTGAGTCCGCCGGACACGACGATCTTTACCTCGCCGAACCCTTCAGCGTCCAGCGCGTTTCGTACGTTCCACACGAGTTGCGGATTCACTCCGGTCGGCCTGAACGTACCCATCTGCGGCATCACCGACTTGTCGACGAGGTTCTCCGACGTATCGAGCCGCACTCCCCACAGCCGGCCCTCGAGCGCGCGCGCCACCTCCAGGCTCGTCCGCACACAATCGTTCTCGTAATCGACCAGCGCGATCAGATCGACGCCTTGTAGATGCGCCGCGAACGCCTTCGATGCGCTAACCGTATCTCCGTCATACGCGGCGATGAGTGAATGCGGAACGGTGCCGATGCCCGACGCGCCGAAGAGCGATGCCTGTGCATCGGTCGAGACCGATGCCGCGCCGCCCGCATGCGCGGCGTAACCGTCGCCGGGTTGCGTACCCCAGTAATCCTGGCGGGCCCCGAAAAACAACACCGGTTTCGGTCGGGCGGACTCGACGAGCCGACGCATGTTGGTGCAGATCCGGGTGCGGCGGCAGAGCACACCGAGATAGAGCGTTTCGAGATGGGCGAAGCATTCGTAGGGCCCCTCGATGGTCATCACCGTGTCCCAGGCCTCGAACTCGTCGCCTTCGTACAGCGCACTCACCGTTAGGCTACCGTAGTCTTCCGCGCACTGCTTCAGGATAGCGATGGCCTCATCGATGCCGCTGAGATAGCCCGCGTTCTTGCCGCTGACCTGCATCAGCACGCACGGCGAGTGCGCATCGGCACGAAGAATCTCGCGCGTGCGCTCGAAGTACTTATCGGTATAAAAGCCCTGACGAATTTCGTCGACGGGCAGATGAAACACGGTGGGATCGAGACGCTTGCGTCGTCGAGGCATTGAGAGTGGCGATGATGGACGAGCGTTGATGGCGGCGCTGTTGGCGGAAGTCGCGGTGGCCTACGGCGCCGACGCTCCGCCGCGGCTCCCCGTGGAGCGCGCGGCGGTCGGGGGCGCCGCGTTTGTCCCGTCACCGGTCATCGCTTCGGGATTCAGGAGTCGGTCGAGCTCCTGCTTCGTCAGGAGTCCATTTTCACGCACGATGTCATAGACGCCCCGCCCGCTATCGAGTGCTTCCTTCGCCACCTGCGTCGCGCGCTCGTATCCGATCGCGGGAACGAGCGCCGTGACGACACCGATCGAGTGCTCGACGAAATAGCGCAGTCGGTCCTCGTTCGCAGTAATGCCTTCGACACAACGCTCGCGCAGAACGACGCACGCGTTGCGCATCTCGCTGATCGAGGACAGAAGCCGGAAGGCGATTACCGGCTCGAACACGTTGAGCTGGAGCTGTCCCGCGCCGGCGGCCATCGTCACGACGACATCCGCCCCGATGACGTCGAAGCAGACCTGATTCACGACTTCAGGGATGACGGGATTGACCTTGCCCGGCATGATCGACGATCCCGGTTGCATCGCCGGGAGATTGATTTCCCCAAGACCGGCGCGCGGCCCGGAGCTGAGCAGACGCAGGTCGTCGCAGATTTTTGAGAGCTTCACTGCGCAGCGCTTGAGAACACCCGAAAGCTGGACGAACACACCGGTATCCATCGTCGCTTCGACGAGATCGGGCGCCGTGACGAGATGCTGCTTCGTTATACGAGCGAGGTGTTCCCGCACTGCGTCCGAATAGCCGAGCGGCGCGTTGATGCCCGTACCGATCGCCGTCGCACCCATGTTGATCTCACTGATCAATTGCTGCACTTCGCCGAGGCGTTCAACGTCCTCGAGAATCGTGTGGCCGAAGGCACGGAACTCCTGGCCCAGGGTCATCGGCACGGCGTCCTGCAGTTGCGTGCGTCCCATCTTGATGAGATGCGCGAACTCTTCACCCTTCGCGAGAAATGACATCGCGAGTGCGCGCTCGGCCGCGCGAAGCTCCTCGATCGAGCGATGAAGGGCGAGTTTCACCGCGGTCGGATAGACGTCGTTTGTCGATTGACTCAGGTTGACGTGGTTGTTCGGATGAATCGCTCCGTAATCGCCGCGCCGGCGACCCATGAGCTCGAGCGCACGATTGGCGATCACTTCATTCGCATTCATGTTTGTCGACGTGCCAGCGCCGCCCTGGATCATGTCGACGAGGAAATGCTCGTGATGCCGTCCAGCACGAATCTCCTGGGCAGCGCGGACGATGAGGTTCGCGATGTCCTTATCGAGGAGGCCCAGATCGGCGTTCGCGAGCGCCGCGGCTTCCTTCACCGCCGCCAGCGCTTCGACGAGGGCCGGGAACTCCCGCAGAGGGATACCCGTGATCGGGAAATTCTCCAACGCCCGGAGTGTCTGCACGCCGTAAAGGGCGTCGTCGGGGACGCTGCGCTCGCCGAGCAGATCGTGCTCGCGACGCGTGCGCGAGCCGGTGAAGCCCAATGTCCGGCCATGGCCAACCAGCGTCGCGTCAGTCGCGGCCAGGCGGCGTGAGATCGTGCGTGCCGCTCTCGCGACAAGGGCGGCGTAGAGTGCAGGATACTCCTTGAGCATTTCCTGAACTTGATCGGCGAGCAGGACGAATGCCTCCGTACGCTGGACCGCCCGCGCGCTCGTGCCATGCGGCGACTCATCGAGAAGTAGGCCTTCACCGAGCGCCTCGCCCGGACCGAGTGTTACGAGACGCACGGGCCGCCCCTGGACTGTCTTCTCGATTGCGATCGCGCCGCTTGCGATGATGGCGAGGAAGGTGCGCGGCGCCCTCTCTTCGAACAGCACTGCGTCGCACTCGTAGACGTGCGGACTCACGAGGCGAGACAACTGGTGAAGCGCGGACTCCGTCAGTCCGGCCAGGAATTCCGCCTGACGCAGTTGGTCGCGCACCGATGGAACGGTTGCGGATTGAGGGGCAGCCATTGGCGGCGGTGGTTGTTGCGGACAATGCGCGGCGGGCCGCGCGGCGGCGCGGCCCGAAGTGGTGCGCTGCAAAGCTACGCGTCACCCTCCCCATGCGGCAGAGGATCGCTGCGTCGAGGCGATCCGCGCGCTGGGATAACGGCCGTCGAGGCCGATGCGTAGAATACGGGTCGGAAAGCCCTTTCCCGTCATTGCCGGAGGATCCATGTCCCTCTCCCGCCGCGATTTTCTCGGCGCGGGCGCCGCGGCAGCGGCTGGCCTCGCGCTTCCGACGCTGGCGTCTGGCGCGCCCCGCGTGTCGACCGTCGATCGTGCCGATCTCGCTGAGCCTGCCACTCCCCCGCATCGCCCGATCGTGGTCTCGTCGGCGAACGGGTTCTATCGCGACAACCCGACCGGCAGCCCCATCAAGAAGGCCTACGACATGGTGGTGTCGGGAGCCGACCCTCTCGATGCCGCGATTGCCGGCGTGAACATGGTCGAGCTCGACCCGAACGACATGAGCGTTGGTCTCGGTGGCTTGCCTAACGAAGATGGTGTTGTGCAGCTCGACGCGAGTTGCATGCACGGGCCAACGAAACGTGCCGGGGCCGTCGGCTGTCTCGAAGACATTGCCACGCCATCACTCGTCGCCAAAGCGGTGATGGACCATACCGATCACATTTTCCTCGTCGGCGCTGGCGCGAAGAAGTTCGCGCTCGAGATGGGCTTCAAGGAGCAGAGCCTCCTCACCGACAAGTCGCGCGAGGCGTGGCTCAAATGGAAGTCTCGCCTCAACCCAAATGACAGCTGGCTCGACATCCCCGATGACACCGCGCCCGCGAAGCGGCCGCGGGTCAATCCCACACCGCAGAGACAGCGCTCCTCTCCGTTCCGCGAAGACAGCCACGTCTCTCTCGACGAGCGCGGAGTTCCCTTCACCTACGGTACGATCAACATGAACGCCGTGGACGCGCGTGGGGACATCGGGTCGGTGACAACCACGAGCGGCATCGCCTGGAAGATCGCGGGACGGGTCGGCGATAGTCCGATCATCGGCGCAGGCCAGTATTGCGACAACGACGTGGGCGCCGCCGGTTCCACCGGTCGCGGCGAATCGAACATCAAGGTCTGTGGTGCATTCCTGGCGGTGGAGTTGATGCGTCAGGGCAAATCGCCGGAGGAGGCGCTGCTGGAGGTCATGCGAAGAGTGATCGCGATGACCGAAAAGCGTTTGCTCGACGAAAGGGGCAGACCGTACTTCGATCTGAGCTATTACGCGGTCACCAAGGATGGCCGCTACGCCGGTTCAGCGGCCTACGAAGGCGGTAACTTCGCCGTCGCTGACTCGAGCGGCCCACGCCTCGAGCCAGCAGTCTATCTCTTCAAGAGCAGCGAACGCCCGCGGCCCCGTTAGACTGGGCGGGTCGAGCGGTCGTTGGCGACGATGGCGAGAGGAGCGGGAGCGCGCGCGAACAGCGCGCGCGACTCCAGATAAGGCTTGCTGGGAGCGCAAGCGACCAGCGAGGAGTATTGATAGCGCGGCGGCGCTGGCGCCACGCTATCAATGCACCGTGATCGTGCCTGACATCCCTGCGTGCAGCGTACACTGATAGTTGTACGTGCCGGCGGTGTTCAACGTAACGGACACGGTGCCGGAAGAGCGGTCGGCGATGTTCGAAACCGAGACTGGGGGTGACTGCCACGTCACGTTGTGAGTGACGCCATTCCAGTTGAAGTTCACCGTTCCCCCCGCCGCAATGTCCACCGCCTGCGGATCGAACGCATTGGCGCCGCCGGCACCGACGGCGATGTCTGCGCTCGAAGGGAACGAGTTCTGAACCGTGATCGTCGCATTCGCGACTTTCTGTTGCACGGTTGCGGTTAGCGTTGCCTGGCCGAGTGCCGTTCCAGTTACTGTCACAGAGGCGCCGCTCGGTGCGATCGACACAACGCCACTCGTGGGCGCGATCGTCCAGTCGACGGTCTGGCCGCTCATTGCGTTGCCGTTCTGGTCTTTCGGCGTTGCGGTGATCGTCGTCGACTCCGTGGGCCTCAACGTCGCGGTGCTCTTGCTGAGCGTAACGCTCGTCAGAACTGGAGTTGGCGGTGGGTTCGTTCCCCCGTTACCTCCACCGCCGCCGCAGCCAGCCAGAGCGCAGGACACGAGTAGCGGGATAAACTTCGGGTGACGCATATGCGGTGCTCCACTGGGTGAAATGCCGATTCTGAGACAAATGACCCTATCCGGAACGACCGCGCATTAGTTCCCGCGCGCTTCGGGCTCGTCGCGTTCTTAGGCGGAAGCCGGATTGGGAAGAAGTCCCAGTGTAGTCTGTGGTAATCGCTCGGGTCGCGACTGCGTCGCCGTCGGCTCGCCGGGCTTTGTCTCCGCCGATTCGAGTCGAAGATTCGAGACGAGATGCGACAGCTTCTCGGCGGCGCTCGACAGTGCTGCCGCAGCGGCCGCGATCTCCTGAGTACTCGCGCTCTGTTCTTCGCTCGAGGCGGCGACTTGCTGCATCGCTGCTGCGAAAGATTCTGTTCCGGAAGATAGCTGTGTCAAGCG
>Ga0070712_100003043_pt1 | contig 10368 bp, 4 predicted proteins | sample LARL81metaG_FD_71396 | JGI IMG/M metagenome (GOLD analysis project Ga0070712, IMG submission 71396) | Corn, switchgrass and miscanthus rhizosphere microbial communities from Kellogg Biological Station, Michigan, USA - LAR L8-1 metaG | ecosystem: Host-associated > Plants > Roots > Rhizosphere ...
TGAGCAATCATGTTTTCCGCTGGTGACAGCCCTTCCTCCAACGGGAACGAGTCCGGACTCTTCGCAGGAATCCCTTGTTCGAGCGCTGCGGCGACCCACGGCGGGCGATTACTGAGACTTTCAATTTGCTCGTTCTCGATGAAGATCGTGTCGCTGCGAATCCAGTTGTAACTGCGAATTGTACGGTCGAGTACTTCGGAATTGCCGACGCGGCTGTAGTCGGGCTGTGTATTGGTCATCAGCGGAGTCTTGTTAAAGTGCTCCTGCTGAACCTCGAACATTTTGACCCAGGTTCTCTCTGCGGTCTGATAGTCAGGAAACGGCGTGTTCACGAAGGGCCAGGTGTGTCCTTCTCCCCAAAATCCATATAGAAACGTGTCGACAAACTCGACAATCGGATTGCCGTTAAATTCCGCGGCCAAAAGCCCAACCAGTTCACCGAATGCCTGCTGGAAAAAAGGATGGTCGAACCGCGGCTGATACTTCGAATATTGATTCTCGATAAAGCGCGCAGCCGCCTTCTTTTCTTTCTCGTCAGGAATCAGGTCAACGGTCGGTACTTTGTCGAGAACGAACTCGGGAAGCGCGGGCTGCTTCTTATAGTCAGGCGCGCTCATCTGAATGCGCAGTCCAACGCGCTTATTGTTCTTCTTCGCAAGATCGAAAATGAGCTTTACATAATCCGGCAACACGAGCCGCCCAGGTCGCGGCTGGACCTCCCGCCACGTCGGCCGTATGTAAAGCTGTTGCCCCAACGGAAATCGCACCAGGTCTTCGATCGCCTGCGGAATGTTGTCCGACTTAATTTCGTCTGTGCCACTGTCGGCCGTAATGTAAGTGATCAGCCCTTTACCATAGTTCGGCACAACTTCATCTGAAGGAGTCGTAGTCATCACCACATCATCCGTTGGGATCAGCGCCTCCGGTGGATACTGCGGAAACGGCCCCTGATTGAGGCGGTCAGCGACCTGCGGCCCAGAACCAAAATCGTATTTGTCCCAGTTGTGCGCAGGTACAAACCCGTGCGCTTTCGTTGTTCCAAGTTCAGCGGCAACGGCTAACGCGACACTGCTTTTCAAAAAGTCTCTACGCTGCATCGAAGTTGTGTCCTCCCCGTGCACCCGCGTCCGCCGCATAACGACCGATGGCTACGGCAGTTTCGACATGTTTCTCTTTATATCGTTCTATTTCGTTTTGTCCAGTGCTAAAAGATAGATGTTTCCATTGACTGAGAACAACCTGGCTGTCGGGAAGGGAATCAGGACACCAAGGCGCGGGAGGCCCGCTGGATTTGGCCGACTTCGCATCTAGCGGCGGCCAAAGCCCGGAACGAGATCGTCTTGATAAAGCTGACCGGTGGAGGCCCGTTCTCCAAAAACGGCCTTCTGAGATATTAAGGGAGAAGGCGTTCCGTGACTGTGCCTGGCGGAGAATACTGCGTTCTCCGCATCACAAGTCCCAATGGTCGTGTTTGTCAGGAGATGATAAACGGATCGCCGCGGAAACGTGACATCACTGCTCATCGCCAAGAATCTGCACGTGACTGAAACTGGGTCCGTGAAGGTCCTGGACAAATTCTCTTGTTGCGCATTCTAAAGAAACGTCAGATACCAACGAAGGCGGATGCTGTGTAGCAAGACTCGATCAGCAAGGGAAGATCATCACAAAAAATCTCCGATCGCCGACTCGGGCTCTTACTCCGAGGACGAGTAAGCTCCGAACGTTAGTACATCAAACTCCAATGTAAGAGATGCCACGTAAACACAAAACAGATGGCGCCCACAAAAGAGAGAGCAATGAGCGTGTCACAGATCCGAGTCCAAATCCACCGCGTCGAATCCTGCCACGAGCGTAGCGCGCTATAAATGGCAACGACCGTTCCTACAACCCCAATCCATCCAAACACCTGGACCAGCCGCAGGAATGGATTCCCTTTCGGGCTCAGCATCGAAATATCCTTGAGTGCCATCGCGAAGAATGCTCCGTAGCCGACGAAGAAAAGGATGAACCCGATGCAAGCCAGTCGCACCAGCAGTCGTAATCGCTTCTGCGCTGCAGTCATCGTCAGCGGCTTCGCATAGTGGCGACGAATTAATGCTGAGATCGGCCATAACAACACCGTCAACAGCAAAATCACCAGCGAACAGATAACAAGCGGCAGTTGAAACGCGCTATTTTCCCAGCCCGAGGCTTTCTGAAAAACCATGAACGGGAAGTCGATCACAGCCACCGTATTCCCGGACTCATCCTTCTTGAACCCAAGCCGGTCCTGATCATTTACGTCGCGAAACATCATCGGAGCGACCGCGCGAAACTTCTTCGGCTCGCCATTCATATCTTTCAAGTCTTTGGAACTGATGGTGCCATCGTCATTGCGGAATATTTTCGTCTCCCCCACCACACTTAGCACGCTGAAGATGTTGTCTTGTGACCTGCGGCTCACGATGTAATACCCGGAAACCTGTTCGGCATCACTGGTGGCGGTTGATACCGGCGAGCCGTCTTTCATCTCAATTGGAAAATAGCGGTCGAGGAATGCGTGCCAGACCGCTTCTCGCGCGCTGATTTCGCCCTTTCCCGCACTGTTGTACGAGATGAAGAATCCAAGTTGAGCATCAGGCATCAAGTGCAGATCACTATGGAAATAGTCCGTATCGCCCGCATGGCCAATGATGCGATGCCCATTACGCGTCTCTTCATAGAATCCCAGGCACATGGCATTCATGTCAGACAAGTTTACGAACTGGCGGGAATGCATCAACTCGGCTGTTTCGGGCTTTAGTATCTGGACGTTTTCATATTTGCCATTCTGCAGGTGAGCAATCATGAAGTGCGTCATGTCCATGGCCGACACAGACGAACTTCCCGCGGGAGCAGCTTCTACAAACTCGAACTTCTTCGCCGGCTGCGAGGCGACAGTGTACCCTTTCGACATGAGCGGAGCTAAAACATCGGGGAGGGGCTGCCGAAAAGTAGTGTGAGTCATTCCCAGCGGCTTAATAACGTGCTCGTCGACGTAGTCAAAATAATCTTGTCCTGAAACGCGCTGGACAATATATCCAGCCATGGTCGTCGCGTAATTCGAGTACGCCGGCGTCGTTCCAGGCGGAAAAATGCGCGTCGGCATGTGCTTCTGTAAATAAGGACCCAGTGGCTGCAGATCCTTCGCGTCCGCAACAAACAACTCCTGCACAGACTCCTCAAAGCCCGGCGTGTGCGTCATGATATTTCTGAGCGTGATCGGCTTGGGATATGTCGCGGGAATCTTGAAGTCGAGATATTCGTTTACATCTCGGTCGAGGTCGAGTTTCCCTTGCTCAACCAGTTGCATAACCGACGTCCAGGTGAAGAGCTTCGAGATCGACCCCGGACGGAACAGCGTATCGTCCGCTGAAACGGCCTTCTTCTTCTCTACATCGGAATATCCATAGCCCCTCGCGAAGATAACCTTGCCATCTTTTACGACTGAAATTACCGCTCCTGCGATGTCCTCGCGCGCCAACTGTTGCGGCATGATGCCGTCGAGAAAAGCCGCAATATCCTGCTGAGTCATCTCGTGTGGCGTGACAGCATAAGCAGGAACGTTTTCGGGCTTCGGTTCAGCTTTCGGCACAGGTGGTTTCGGCCCTTGCGCGCTGACGGCGGCTGAGCATAACAAAAGGAGAGCTACAGCAAGCTTCGTCAGAGGCGCACGAACAACGCTTTCCTGCCAAATGCTGAATCGCACAACCGCCAAACCTTTCTCACCGTTCATTCTTTTTCTCCGGACAACGGAAACTCGGCGCCTCTTCTCTGTTCAAAAGTTTAGCTTCATCGCAAGCTGAATTAGTCGCGGATTCACGTTGGTAGCTGTGATGCGTCCGAATGTCGAAGTCGGATCAGGCAAGAATGTCCCAGACACAGAAGCTCCGGCATTCAGATTCGATGGATTAGCAAACTGCGGCGTGTTGAAGGCATTGAAGAACTCTGCGCGGAAATCGAGACCAAATCGCTCCGTCAGCCGCGTACTTTTCATTACAACAATGTCGAAGTTCCGCTGATCGGGACCTCGGACTACCCCGACGCCGATATTTCCGAATGCTGTGCCTCCATCCGCCGTGATGACGGGCGGGCTGGTAAGGCAATTGATATTCAAGAAATTGTCGATGCGATCGGTGACCGAGCCGTGTGTTGCAAGCTGCGCATTGGTGCATCCTGCAGCGAACTGGGGCCTGTCTCCAAGGGGAGTGTCGATTCCGAATGCGTTCGTAACATTCTGCTGAGTGATAGTCATGAATTGACCCGCCTGAATCGTCGTAACTCCCGCAACTGCCCAACCGCCCAAGACCCGCCCCTTCAGCGATGCGCGATTCGCAGGGCCCGGCAGATCGTACTGGTAACTCAATACAAGTCGCTGCGGGCGTACGAATCCATCCGGACCATAGCGCTGCCGGGGATCGTTCTGATCACCGACCGCAAACCCACCATTCGGGCCCGTACTATAGTCGTTATCCGGAGTGAGAGATCGATCCCACGTATATGAGGCTAGAAACTGAAGACCGTGCCCCATCTGCTTTCTCAAACTTGCATTCAGCGCGTTGTACCACGACGTGCCCTCGGATTCGATGATCGTCGCTCCGTCTGACGCGAACCCTGGAATCGGCGCGCGGTTGGCAATGTTGGCGAACAGGTTCTCAGTCTCTCCGTGCACCGGATTCGATGCGGTGGCTGACAGCGCCTGGTTGAAGAGCCTCTGCTGAACCAGGTGCGTGCCCCTTGCTCCCTCATACCCTACTTCCAGAACAAGGCCTCGCAGTATTTCAGTTTGAAGATTGAGGCTGTACTCCTGCAGAAGGGGCGCGCGGAAATTCGCCGCAAAGGTCGTGGGAGTCAGGGGTGGTTGGCCGGCAGACGGCGGATAGTATGCCGGAAAATATGGGAACTGCGCAGGCGCAGCCGGAAAGGGCTGCGCCAAAGGTTGAAAGAACTGCGTGCGGATGAGCCCGTACGGTGGACTGGCCAGCAACTGAAGAAACGGCTGGCCCGTGCTTCTCGTATAGAAGATTCCATATCCTCCACGAAGCACAACTCGATTTGTTCGTGGCAGCATCCACGAAAAACCTACCCGTGGTGCCCATGCATTTTGGTTGTTCCCGTTTAAAGCAGCGTCATTATTGCTTCGGACAACGCCGTCCGGCAGAGTGCCATGGAAGTTGGATGCTACGACATACCCCTGCAACGATCCCGTAGCCGGCGGATTCTGATCCGCATGGCTAATATCAAAGATCGATGCTCGCCCGAGCGCATCTCCCATCAATCCTTGCCGCTCATACCGAAATCCAAGATTGAGCGTTAAACGACTCGTGGCTTTGAAATCATCTTGCGCATATAGATCCGCATTCCAGGCCCGCCAAGCGCGATCTGGCAGGCCTACTAAATCCTCGGACTCAACCACTTCCCCAAGGAGCAGGTCCGCCGGACTCAAAAAGGCTGAAAGACCGAGGAAATGGAATTTCTGGAAATTGATCTGCTGACGTGATACTCCCCCGCCGAACCTGAGCGAATGCCGACCGTGATTGTACGAAACCGTGTCGTCGAGATTGTAGTTGTTCTGAATGATGCTGGATCCCTGGCCGTTACCTCCCAGCGCAAACTGCCCGAGTATGCCGATGCCCGGATATTGATCGTCTAGTCCCGGAGCGGATGCCCCAAAGGCGGAATACGAAAACGGCACTAACCCAGACTGTCCCGGTGCTTGCACCTGCGGCTCACTTTGCGCAAGCCGATTGTTCAGCCGGTTATACCCAAGCACCAGTTGGTTCACGAGCCGCGGGCCGAAGGTATACGTGTGAGTTAGCGACAGATTGCGGAACGAAGTGTCGGTCGGCTGGTCGAAGCCCCTCAGCGTCGGGGCAAAGCCCAGCGGAAACGTGGCATTCTGCGCTCCGTCTTCGAAAAAGAATCTTCCAGAAAGTGTGCTTCTGTCACTCTGTACGTAATCGACGTCTGTGAGAAATTGGTCCGCGTTGTAAAAGCAGTTCTGCGTTACGGTGGATTGGCCCGTGCTCGCGTTCTGTGGGGAGGGGATCACATAACTTCCGTCAGCGAGTTTGAGATTCAGCAGATTGATCGCTTCTTGGGATAAGTTCGACCCATCCGCCGCAACTGTACTTCCGAGCAAGCTCGTCTGTCCTGCGAATGCCGCTCCCAGCGTTGTTCTCGACCGGTCCGGAAGTCCCGCAAGTTCGACTGGTGTAAAGAACGTGCTCAGGCATGCGACGCTCGAATCCAGACCGTTGATCTGCCGCGTTCCTTGGTACGAGCCAAATGCAAAGAGCTTGTTCTTTATGATCGGCCCGCCAAGTGCAACGCCGAACTGATTTTGTTTCAGTGACGCTCGCGGTCTTCCTGCGCGATTCAGGAAATAGTCATTCGCATTGAAGACATCGTTTCGCAGAAACTCGAATATCGTTCCATGTAATGCGTTGGTCCCGCTTTTCGTCACGAGATTTACATTTGCGCCGGCATTGCGACCGTAGGAAGCATCGTATTGCCCCGTTTGCACCTTGAATTCTTGAATCGCATCCGGATTCGGGATCGGCACACCGCCGCTGAAGATTCCCGCCGCCATCAGATCATTTACCTGCGATCCATTCATCTGATAGTTGTTGTCATTCGTCGCCCCGCCGTGCGAGGAAAATCCGCCATCCACTGCGTTCAGTCCGGAGTTTCCCCGGCCGAGATCCGACGCATTGCTCACATTGGTCACGACGCCAGGCGATAGCCCGATAATCTGCGTGTAATTTCGGTTCACCAGCGGAAGTTCGCTGACGGCTTGTCCTTCTGTAACGTTCCCGAGCGACGAGTCTCCTGTCTTCAGCAGTTCGCCTTGAGCCTCGACATTTACACTCTCGGTCGCTGTTCCCACTTCCAGGACCAGTCGCAAATCTTTCTTCTCCGTGACGAAGACTGGAACATTTGGGTGCACCAGCGTCTTGAATCCTTTTCCCACGACTTCGACCCGATATGTTCCGGGCAGAAGCAAAGGCGCGAGAAAGCTACCATCAGTTTGTGTGCTCTGATGACGAACTTCGCCCGTTGCTTCGTTGGTGATGTTTACAGCCGCACCGGAAACAACAGCTCCACTCGGATCGGTGACCATCCCGCTCAGCGCTCCGGTCGAGGCTGTCTGGGCGGCGCTGTTCGCACTCAGGGTGAAGACCAGAACAACAGCACAGCAGATCCAAACCGTTCGCAGATCTACCCTGCTCACCACGAACTCAGACTGATTCGAGCGTCTCATGGCATCCTCCATGAACAAACTTATTGGACTCGCACTATTGGCAGCTCAGTTAGATACGATTGCCGGGCTCGCCTCTGACGTCGAATGCGTACGGCGTTTCACGCGACTTAGCGACGGCTTGCCTCTTTCCATGGGTGAATACCAGCGTGATCGCGAATCCTGATCCTTGCGGCGCAGCATTGCAAGCGCACGGTCCGGCTGTGCATGAGCGCAGGCTACAAACAACGCGTCGATCGCAGCCAGGGGCGCCACGTACGAACCGTGGAACGAAGGATTTGTGATCGAGGCCACCCAGAAGAAATCGCAGAAACGGGCAATTGGAGTCTTGTCGCTGTCCGTGATTCCAAATGTCGGCACCTGGTTTTGACGCGCGTGCAGTACTGCATCGACGGTAGCCTGCAAGCAACGCCCGAAACTGATTGCAACCAACAAATCCTTGGGACCCAGCAAGCTGATCTTCTGATGAACATTCCCAACGGATGCAACCGGAGCCTCGGCGTTGTAACCCAGCGACGTCAAGCCGTAAGCAAGCAGATAGGCCAACCCTGCTGCAAAATCCACCCCAACTACGAGGATCCGCCGGGCGCGATTCAAGCGCCTCGCCATTTCGACGACGCTTGCGGTATCGAGGCTCGACCGTAATGCCTGCACATTGTTGAGTTCCATCTCCAGGCTGTGCTCGACGTGGTCTGCGATGCTGCGCTTTTCGCGCGCTGCTGACTTCATCAGCGTGTAAGGCGTTATCCGACTGACGAAGTGCGCACGGAGATCGGCTGCGAAATCCGCATACTTCTTGTAACCAAGCACCTGAATGCTGCGCACGATCGTGGCCTTGTCCACTGCATATCGTTTTGCAAGGGCCCGCGATGAAAGAAAATGGTTTTCTTCGGCGTTGTCCAACACTTCTTGGAGAAGGCGGCTCCGGCTGGAATTTAGTGCCGGTTGCGCGTGCGCCAGCTTCTGCTCGAGTGCGGTCATCCAGGGCTTCCTCTCGCGGAGCTTGCCATTCGTGGGAGTGATTCGAGACGCCCCTGATTTTCTTCTGTCCACGAAACCCCTTTTAGGTGGGGTACACATTGACACCAAATGGTGCACACTGTCAATAACAATCACCAAATGGTGCATTTCCCTTGACAGCGACGCATCCCGGTTCTACAAACGGTGAACGCAATACAGGGAGTACCAGCAATGAAGATCGAAAGGCTCACACTGCGCGAGATTCGCATGCGGCTGAAGGCCCCTTTCGAGACCAGCTTTGGTGTAACTCAGGTGCGACGGATCCTGCTGGCCGAGGTGATGTGCGACGGGATCAGCGGTTGGGGTGAGATCACCGCGTTGGAAAGCCCATCGTATAACCCGGAAACAACTGATACCGCTTGGCACGTTGTATCCGACTTTATCTCTCCGTCAATCCTGGGGCGCGACCTCTCGCACGCAGCAGATGTACCTCTTCTCCTGGCAGGGATCCGTGGCCACAATATGGCGAAAGCGGGCTTCGAAAACGCGCTCTGGGATGTGGAAGCTCAGATGAAGGTGCTCCCTCTCTGGCAACTCTTAGGCGGCACACGTCAAGAGATTGTTTGCGGAGTCTCGCTCGGTATTCGCGAAACCCCGCACTTGCTGGTTGGCCGAGTAGCAGCAGAACTCTCAGCGGGCTATCAACGCATCAAGCTCAAGATCAAGCCAGCCAAGGACATCGACTTCGTGGCTGCGGTCCGAAGGGAATTTCCAGGAATCTTTTTATCAGTCGACGCAAACTCCGCCTATACGTTAGAAGACGTCGCTCATTTGAAGAAGCTCGACAGCTTCGACCTGCTGATGATCGAGCAACCGCTGGCATGGGATGACATCTTTTCTCACTCACTCCTTCAGTCTCAGCTTCGGACCGCGCTATGCCTGGATGAGTGCATCAATCACAGCCGCGATGGCGCTACGGCCATCAAGCTCAAGGCGTGCAGAATTATCAATATCAAGCTGGGCCGTGTTGGTGGTCATAGCGAAGCCCGCCAGGTTCACGATGTATGCGCAAGCAATAACGTACCCGTATGGTGCGGTGGCATGTTGGAATCGGGCATCGGCCGTGCTCACAACGTGGCGATGTCCACTCTTCCTGGATTTTCGTTGCCCGGCGACGTCTCCGCCAGCAGTCGATATTGGGACGAAGACATTGTTGAACCTGAGATCCAAGTAAGCCCCAAGGGTTCGATCTCGGCTCCGGCTGCACCCGGAATCGGCTATTCCGTCAAACGCGATTTGATCGAACGACTCACCGTTCGTAGCAAGACGTGGACACATTCTGCTTAGAGTGACGCATCAGCGTCTGATCCACAGTTCGTCCAAAACGAAGGGACAGGGAACACAGATGAAAAAGATCTATCCGGTCGGGCTGCTTGCTCTTTTTCTTTCTTTCGCTCCGCAGGCGCTTTGCCAGAATGCCCTCCCCTTGATCCAGCGCATTCAAGCCATCATGACCCGCCCCGAGTTTGCCCATTCCTCGTTCGGCATTGAGTTCTACTCTCTCGATCGCCAGCAAGTACTGTTCGAGTTCAACTCAGGCAAACTCATGGTTCCGGGCTCGACTACGAAACTCCTGACCGAAGGCACGCTGCTCCAACTCCTAGGTGGAGACTATCGCTTCCACACGCGCGTGTATCGCACGGGCCCGATTAAGAAAAATGGAACGCTCGAGGGAGACATCGTGCTGGTTGCGAGCGGAGATCCCAATCTATCTGGCCGCATTCAGTCTGATGACACGCTCGCCTACGAAAATATGGACCATTCCTATGGCGGACCTGACAGCAAAGGCCTGGGCGATCCGCTCAAAGTCATTCGCGATCTGGCTCAGCAAATTGCGAACAAGGGCATCAAAGAAGTCCGAGGCGACATCCTGGTCGACACGAGCCTGTTCCCGGAGGGGGACCGCGAGCTCGGCACCGGCGTTGTAATCTCGCCCATAGTTGTGAATGACAATGTGATTGATGTGATCGCCAGCCCCGTAGACAAAGAAGGAGATCCTGTTCGCTTGCGGGTCTCCCCAAAGACTCAGTACGTACAGGTCATCAATCAGGCGACCACAGCAAAATCCG
>Ga0070712_100003045_pt1 | contig 10366 bp, 7 predicted proteins | sample LARL81metaG_FD_71396 | JGI IMG/M metagenome (GOLD analysis project Ga0070712, IMG submission 71396) | Corn, switchgrass and miscanthus rhizosphere microbial communities from Kellogg Biological Station, Michigan, USA - LAR L8-1 metaG | ecosystem: Host-associated > Plants > Roots > Rhizosphere ...
GTTTGGGCCCGCTTGACTCAATCAAGAAGCGGCGCCGGCAGGCGGGGCATCGGAGGGTCACCGCGAGAGCCATGTACAACCCTATGAAAATCACAGTCATGGCGACTACGCTGTAGGAGATGACTTGCCAGGTCCCAAGGCTCAGGAAAGCAATTGGTGTGACAGCCAACGCTAAAATCGGCAGGGTCATCCCGAGCACAACAAACCAGCACGCCCAGGAGGGTCATCTTCGATATGGAATTCGCTTCGCCCTTTCCTTTCAAGGTACAGCCATTCGCGTCGGTAACTCCTCCCGTTTCTGTCGTGGAGTTGCTACGCAATCGGCGGCCACCAGGAGAGCTTCAACCCTTTCCGGAGAATTTAGCCTTAGCATGGTCCGAGGCGCCACCAATTTGCTGCACGACCTACAATCACCCGAGTTCGACTCCCCCGGCGTTCAAGGTGGCTGTGATCGGGCAGATCGTCTCCCTCGAGAGACCCCCCGCATGGAGTCTTCAAGAGCTGATCTGCGATCCGAGCTGCCCTAGGAGAACGAGAAGCGTAAAGGCCGTTCGCCATTCATGACGCGCCTCGCCTAAGGGTCCTCCCTCGCGACCTGCCTTGTTACAGCCGATACTCTTGCGTCTATCAGCGGCGGCATGTTGGGGCCGTGCTCACTGAGCCGCGCTTCGGCCTCGCTTGTGCTGAGACCCTTCAGGCGGCTTTGGAGCCGCTGAAACACGACATCGGACGTCAGGGACGCCGACTCGAGGAGGATAGGGGCAACGCGAATTGGAGGCGGCTGCCGTCGGAGGGCAGCGAAGATGCCCTTGGGAAGTCCCACGGAGGCGCCCGGCCTCGATGGGCGAACGATGCGGTGCCATGCGCGAGTCATCTGGTACTCACCTCAGCGGCTAGTCCAGGTGCGGACCTTCCGAGATCAACGCAGCCCTTCAGCCAGCGGCAACGCTTTGCTTTCTTGAAGACTGGGTTCCACCGTGTCTATTCGTCACAGGATCGGGCAGACTGTGCCGAGCCCTCGTTTAGGACCCTTTCCCGGGGCGCGACGGTTGTTGGCGGTCGCTCGGCCCGGCTGGCGGACGTGTCCCGCCAGGCTTGGCCCGCCATTCGATAGCAACCGTTACGAGCTTCATCGGCGGATCAGTCGCCAGGGCTGTCACCGTCGGATCACACGACGAGGGGAGCCCGAATCGAGCCCGAAGGTCGTCGGGGGACAGCTTTTGAACTTCGACGAACTCCACGGCGGTCATGGAAACCACCGTGGCCAGTACGATTCCGGTAAGACGGGCCCACCAGTGTCCACCCCTCTCGCTCTTCATGGACGTGGTCCTCCCCAAGGTGCGCGATCAGCGCATAACCTGCTCGGACGAATGCGCCACTTTGTGGCAGCCGCGAGGTCGCCGCGCCCTCGGTTAGCTACGATCGCCGGAAGGGTTCGACCAGGATATAGACGGCGGGAAGCACGAGTAGCATCAGGACGAGCGTCGCGATGAGTCCCCCCAGGCTTCATCGTTCCGATCTCGATCGTTTCCGCCGCCTATCCTTTTGGGACAGACGCACGCTAGCCTTTAGGATCAGTCCCCCAACGAACAGCAGAACGACGACTATTCCCAACATCAGGAATCCGTGGATGAATGATCGCACGATCAGATCAATCTCCGCCGGCCCTGATCCATCCCTCGGCGATGTAGTGGCCGATGCAGGCTTCTTTCTGCGACCAGGGGTTCAGCCCCCCAAGGCTCTCTCTGCAGGTCGCCTGTTCGCCGGTCCGCGGGTTGATCATCGCCACGTCGGCGGCACAACCGGTTACCAGGCAGGCGGCAGCGACCAATGTCAGAGATCGCACGCGCAGTCTCCTCATCGCTCGGCCGCCTCACCGGTTGTCCGCGCCGCCGGCGGACGGTTCCACCAACCGCCGCCGAGCGCCTGGAAAAGCGCTGTCGTGTCGGCGAGCCGGCTCGCCTGCGCCTGTATACGAGTGATCAGCGCCTGTTGATAGGCTTGCCGGGCACTGAGCAGGGCCAGATAGCTGACCGATCCGAACTCCTGCTGTTTGAGCGTGATATCGAGGGTCCCCTTGGCGGCCCGTTCCGCTGCGACGGCTGCTTTTAGACTTTCCGCGTCAGCCTGAAGCGCATACAGCACGTCCGCGACGTTCTGGAAGCCCGTGATGACCGCGCCCCGGTACTGCGCCGCCGCCTGTTCGAACGCGGCCTCCGCGGCGCGCCGTCGGTAAAACAAGGTTCCAAAATCGAAGATCGTGTGCGAGAGGTTACCGGCGATGATCCAAAAGGGATTGCTGTTGGCGAACATCGAGCCGACGCTCGTCGAGGTCCCGCCATAGGCCCCGGTGATCGTGAACTGCGGCAGCTGGCTTGCGACGGCGACTCCAACCTGAGCGCTCGCGGCGTGCAGCTGCGCCTCCGCCGCGCGCACATCCGGGCGCTGCTCGACGAGCCTGGACGGCACGCTCACCGGCAGGTCGGTCGGCAGGTGGAGCGACGCGAGGTCGAAGTGCTCCTCGGGATCGTCGCTCGGGAGCCGGCCGAGCAGGGCCGCCAGCAGGTTGCGGTTCTGTTCCAGCTGCTTTTGCAGCGGCGGTAGCGTCTGCTCCACCTGCGCGAGCGCGGCTTCCTGCGCCGCCACGTCGAGGCCGGCCACGGCCCCGAGCTGGAGCTGCCGTCGCACCAGGTCCAGTGACCGGGTACTGATGGAGATGATTTCTCGAGTCGCCGCAATCTGTGCCTGAAGCGAGGCCTCCTGCACGGCCGCTGCCACCACATTCGATGTCAAGGTCATGGAGGCCGCTTCCAGCTGGAAGCGCTGAGCCTCGGCCAGGCCGAGCAGGGCCTCCACCTCTCGCCGATTGGCGCCGAACACGTCCGGCGTGAAGCCCACGCTCACCTGGGCGGTATAGAGCGTGTAGGTGAACTGATTCGGGTCCGTCAGCGGGTTCGAAAACGTGGCCGACGTCCGCTGGTAACTCGGCGAGAAGCTCCCCTGGAGGGTCGGAAAGAAGAGTCCCCGCTGCGCGGAGACGAGCGCCATCGCCTGACGCAGGGACTGCTGCGCCGCGACGAGCGTGGGATTGGCCCGGAGGGCCCGCTCGACGAGCGCGTTCAACCCGGGCGACTCGAACAGGGTCCACCAATCGTGCGGGATTTCCCCCCCGGGGACGAGTCGCTGCGCGTCGCCGCCCGGGACGTCCACTGCCGCCGTCGTCGAGGAGAGGGAAGGTCGCGCATAGCTGTCGACCGGCGGGGCGGCGGGGCGTTTGAAGTCGGGGCCCACCGCGCAGCCGGTCAGCAGGGCGACGGCCGTCAACGAAGCGGCCGCCCTCGTCACCGCACCTGGCGAGACGGCGCGACCCAGGGGTGTCATGATCCTTCGCCGTCGGGGATGCGCCCCGGGCGAAACGCCTCGGCCAGCCAATACACCGCCGGGAGCGCGAAGAGCGTGAGGAAGAGCGTGGAGGCCAGCCCTCCGATGACCACGGTGGCGAGCGGCCGCTGGATGTCGGACCCGATCCCACGGGCCAGCGCAGCCGGCAGCATCCCGAGGGCCGCGACGACGATCAGGATCAACAGCGGCCGGAATTGCACCCGGGCCCCCTGCACGACAGCGTCGATCAACGCCACGCCGGGGATCTGGCGCCGCGTGTTGATCTCCGAGACGTAGAGGAGCCCGCCCATGACGGCGACGCCGAACAGCGAGATGAAACCGACGGCCGCCGAGACGCTCAGGTGGATGTTTCTCAGGTAGAGCAGGATCAGGCCTCCCGCCAGCGAGAATGGCACGTTCAGCAGGACGAGCAGCGCGTCGAGTCCCGTGCCGAAGGTAATGAAGAGAAGGACGAAGATGATCGAGATCGTGATGGGGATGATGACCGCCATCCGCTGGCGGGCGCGCTGAAAGTTCTCGAACTGCCCCCCCCACGTGACGCGGTAGCCGGAGGGCAGCGGGACCTCTCGGGCGAATCTTTCCTGGGCTTCGGTGACGAACCCGCCCTGATCGCGCCCGCGTATGTTCGCCCGCACGGTGATCGCCCGCTCGTTTTCGCGCCGCGCGACGATGGTCGCGCCGTCCACCACCCGGATGTCGGCGAGCTGGGACAGCGGCACCCGGGCCCCATCCCGGACAGGGATCAGGAGATTCCCGATGGTCGCCGGATCGGCCCGGGCTTCAGGCACGAAGCGGGCCACCACGTCGAAGTGGCGGTCTCCCTCGAATACCGTCGTGATCGGACTGCCCCCGATCGCGAGGTCGATCACGTCCTGGACGTCGCCGGCGTTGATGCCGTAACGCGCGACCTGGAGGCGGTTGATGGCGATCCGCAGCTGCGCCTGGGCCCGCTCCTGCTCGATCGAGGTGTCGACCGCACCGCGCACGTCCCGCAGCAGCCGGAGAGTACGTTCGGCAAGGGTGCGGAGCTCGCCGAGATCCGGTCCACTGATGATGACGGCGAGATCCGCGGACGAGCCCGTGGCTATCTCGGTCGCGCTGTCGATGATCGGTTGGCTGAAGTTGAGGGTCACGTCGGGAATGGTGTCGCGGAGACGATTCCGCAGCTCGTCCACGAGCTGTCCCTTCGTCTTCCCGGACTTCCACGTGTCGTACGGATGCAGGTTGAGCAGCATCTCGTTGCGATTCGGCCCGAAGGGATCCGTCCCCGAATCGTTGCGCCCGGTCTGCGAGGCCACGAGACTGACCTCGGGCGACTGCAGGATGGCCAGCCTCATTGCGCGGGCGACCTCGGCCGACTTCTCCAGCGATATGCCCGACGGCACGTTGGCCCGGATCCAGATGACGCCCTCGTCGAGCGCGGGAAGGAACTCGGTCCCGAGACGCGTGCCGAGGTAGATGGCCCCGGATACGACGCACGCCGCCACGAGGACGGTCAGCCACGCGTGGCGCACGGTGGCGCGGATGATCGCCTCGTAGCGGCGGGTGATGAGGTCGAGCAGGCGGTGCTCCTTGGCCTGGGTCCGGCCGCGGAAGACGAAGGTGGCCAGCACGGGGACGAGGGTGAGGGAGAGCAGGAGCGAGCCGAGGAGCGCGAAGACGACCGTCAGGGCCATGGGCGTGAAGAGGCGATGCTCGACGCGCTGGAGGGTGAGGAGCGGGATGTACGCGGCGATGATGATCATGAGCGAGAAGAGGATGGGGCGCTGGACGGCCAGGGCCGCCTCACGGACCCGTTCCGTCAGCTGCCCGCCGGCCAGTGGTCCGGGGGCGTGCTCCAGGCTCCGGATGATCCGCTCCACCATCACCACCGTGGCGTCGACGAGAATGCCGAAGTCGAGCGCGCCGATGCTGAGGAGACTCATGGACACACCCGTCAGGTGCATGCAGAGGAGGGCGAACAGCAGGGACAGCGGGATCGTGAGGGCCGTCAGGAGAGCGGCGCGCAGGCTCAAGAGGAAGACCAGCAGGACGGTCACGACGATGACGAAGCCTTCGACCAGCACGCGGGTGATGGTGCGCAGCGTGCTCTGCACGAGCTCCGTCTTGTCATGGATCGGCACGATGCGGACGCCGCGGGGCAGGCGCGTGGCATTGATCTCCTCGACCACGTCGTGGATGTCGTGAAGGACCGCGCTGGGATTCTCCCCTCGGCGCATGAGGACGATCGCCTCCACCCCGCCCGGGCCGAGCGGATCGCGATTCATGGCGAGGATGCCAGTCTGGGCCAGGCTGCCCACCGTGACCTTGCCCATGTCGCGCACGTAGACCGGTACGTTCTTCGGCGCGTCGATGACGGTGTTGCCGATGTCCTCGCTATTCTGGATGAGGCCGGAGCCGCGGATGGCAAGCGACTGCTGGCCCATCCGGAGCAGGGCGCCGCCCGCGTTGCGGTTGTTGTTCTTCACCGCGTCCGCGATCTGGCGCACGCTGAAGTTGTGCTTGTCGAGCGCGCGGGGATCCAGCTGGATCTCGTACTGGCGGGTGAGGCCACCGAAGGGCGTCACGTCCGCTACCCCCGGGATCTGGAGCAGGCGCGGCGCCACCACCCAGTCCTGCAGCTCGCGCAGCTGCATCGCGTCGTAGCCGCGGCCTTCGAGGACGTATCGATAGAATTCGCTGATCCCGCCGATGAGGGGGCCCAGGGTCGGGGTGACGCCGCTCGGGAGATCGGCGTCGCGCAGCTTCTCGAGCACGACCTGCCGCGCGAAGTAGTCGTCGGTCGTGTCGGTGAAGGTGAGCTCGACGATCGAGAGGCCGAAGATGGTCCGCGACCGCCGGCCGATGACGTTGGGCGTGTTATTCAGCGCCCGCTCGATGGGCACCGTGACCTGTTTCTCGACCTCCTCGGCGGCGAACCCGGGGTAGAGCGTGATGACCACGACACCGGGGTCCGAGAGATCCGGATAGGCTTCGAGCTTGAGCTGGGTGAAGGACCAGGCCCCGGCACCCGCCATCGCGAGGACGGCGAAGATGACGACGGCGCGATGCGCCAACGCCAGCTCGAGCATCCTGGTGAGCATGAGGCTACTGCCCGCGCAGCAGAATGGCGCCGTCGACGATCACGCGGCTGTTCGCCTCGAGCCCGCTCGTGATCGCGACGAGATCGCCCGTGCGGACGCCGGTCGTGACCACCCGGCGCTCGAACTGACCGGGCGCGCGCTCCACGAAAACCTCCGAGCGCCCGTACTCCTGGACGATCGCCGCGGTCGGCACCACCGGGAGCAGCCGGGGCGTCCCGGCATGGCGCATCGTGCCGAACATCTCCGGAGCGAAGCGTCGCGCGGGGTTGGGGAGATCTACGTAAACCTTGAGCGTGCGGGTCTGAGGATCGAGGCTACTTCCAATCCGCGCGACGTGGCCGCTAAACTTCTCCCCCGGATAGCCGACGAAGGCGATCTCGACGCTGTCCCCGACCCGGATATGCCGCATGAATGGCTCCGGCACGTCCGACGAGACCCACACGGTGCTCAAGTCGGCTATCGACATGAGCGGGGTCGTAACGTCCGTCGCGAACGAGACAGCCGCGCGGTAGTCGCCCGGCACCACGCTGATGTCCGTCACGACGCCGGCGATCGGCGCGCGGACGACGACCGGCTGCTGCAGATCCGAAGGCTTGAGGCCGTACAGTGACAGCTTACGCAGCGTCAGTGCGCGCGCCGCCTCGGCGTTTTCGAGGGCGGCACGGGCGGTTGCGGCGTCGTTCTGGGCGGCGAGCGCGTCCTTTTCCGAGATCCCCTGAAACTCGAGAAGCTTGCGCGCTCGCTCGAGATCGGTCTCGGTTTTGGCGAGCGTCACCTTCGCCTGACGGAGCGTGGCATCGGCCTGGAGGTAGGTGGAAATCGCCGCGTCGGCGTCAGGACTGTTCAGGGTGACGAGCGGCTGGCCCTCGGCGACGGTATCGCCGAGCTTCACCGATACGGCCAGGACGCGGCCCTGGACCGGCGGCACCACCCGCGAGATGCGGTTGGGATTGATCATGACCCGGGCGGGCGCCACCACTTCGTCGGTCGGAGATGCCTGCTCGCGGACCGGCTCGATGCGAAGCTGCTTGAACTGCGGCGAATCTGTCGGCACGATAACCAGTGGCATGCCGTGCGGTTGCGTCGACGACGAGGCGACCGACGGATGCCGCTCCTCCGCGCCCGGTCGCGTGTCGTCGGACTGACTGCAGCCGCTCGACACCGTAAGGCCGCAGACGACCACGATCACCATCCTCAGAAGCTGAATGACGAACCTCCAAACAGGACATCGGATCAATCGCGTATGCGGAGAGTATACGCAGCGAGTTCTGAAGGACCTCTGAAGGAAGTCTGAATCTTTCTTCAGAACTTCGTTGAAATAGCCTTGCGCCGATAGGCATCTGCGGTAGAGTCGGACCAAACATCGCAAGCGAGGCGCGCTGCGATACGCGCTCGGTGGAGCCACCATGAGAGTCCTGCTCGTAGAGGACGACCGCAAGGCGGCCCGGCTCGTCAGCAAGGGGCTGCACGAGGCCGGCTTCCTGGTCGATATCGCTTATTCAGCCGAAGAAGGCGACGAGATGACGGCGACGGCAGACTATGCCGCCATCGTCCTAGACTGGCTCCTGCCCGGCAAGGACGGCGTCACGTTCTGCCGCGATCTTCGGACTCGCGGAGTCTCGACGCCCATCCTCATGCTGACGGCTCGACACGGCCTCGATGACCGGGTGACAGGGCTCAACGTCGGGGCCGATGATTACCTCACCAAGCCATTCGCCTTCGCAGAGCTGCTGGCGCGACTGCACGCGCTGCTCAGGCGTTCAGTCATCACGCGACCGGTCGTTCTCAGCATCGGTGATCTGTCGCTCGACCCCGTGAGTCACGGCGTGACCCGCGCCGGTACGCCCGTCAATCTCACCCCGAAGGAGTACGCAATCCTCGAAGTGCTCATGCGCCACCCGGGAGAGGTCCTCACTCGCGCCAGCCTCGGCGAGCGCCTCTGGCGAGACGACGACGACGTCAACAACCTCGTCGACGTCCACGTGAGCCATCTGCGAAAGAAGATTGATCGTCCGCCCCTGGAGCCACTGATCCACACTATCTGGGGACGTGGCTATCGTCTGGGGCCGTCCCGCTGATGCATCTCGACTTCAAGACGCGGCTCTCGCTGTGGCATCTCGTCTGCGTCGCGCTCATTCTGGCCGGTGCCGCGTTCGTCGCCAACTGGGCCCTGGCCGGTCTCGTCCGTCAGCAGGTCGACTCCGCCTTGCTGGCGCTGGCCCGCCGGGAGATCGGGGCCATTCAGCGGAACGCGGACGAGCCGTTGCGCATCCACGAGGCGCTCCCCGGAACCGCGCGGCCCTCCTTCGAGCGCCTTGACAAGTTCGTGCAGATCGTCACGGCCGACGGTGAAGCGCTGGCGCGCAGCGCCACGCTCGGGACAGCGAAGCTTCCGCTGTCGGCCCGGGCCAGAGAGAGCGTCCGCCGAGGGGGAACCCTCTACGAGACCATCGAGGACTTCGGCGAAGAACCGATCCGAATGATCTCTGTGCCGATGCGGCTCGGTGCCGGGCGCTACGCGGTCCAGGTCGCGAGCTCGCTCGATGACGCCCGGGCGATCATGCGTGCCGCTCGTTGGCTGTTCCTCGGCATCGCGGTCTCGATCCTGGCCGCGGTGGCCGCGACGGGGGCGCTGCTCGCGCGACGGGCCTTGGTGCCCATCGATTCCATCGTGACCCAGGCCCGACGCATCGGCGAATCGAACCTGGCCGAGCGCCTGCCCCATCCGGGGATGCCGGATGAGATCGGGCGTTTGGTGGATACACTCAACGACATGCTGGAGCGCATCCAGAAGGGCTTCGAGGTGCAGCGTCATTTCACGGCCGATGCGTCGCACGAGCTGATGTCACCGCTCTCCCGCCTCCGTGCCGAACTCGAGGTGACGCTGCGGCGGCGCCGGGACATCGCAGAGTACGAGGAGTCGTTGCGCTCGTGCCTCGAGGAGGTCGAGCGGCTGTCTTGGCTGACCGAGGAGTTGCTCAGCCTGGCCCGCCTGGACAGCGGCGAAGGCCGCGAGGCGGCGACCGAGCCGGCGCCGCTCGCCCCGATTGTCGAGAAGGCGATGCAGCGGCTCGAGGACGAGGCCCGCCGCTCGCACGTCACGATGGTGCTGGAGCCCAGCTCCGCGGTGTCGGTGACGGCACCTTCAGCGGTCGTCAGCGTAGCGGTGAGCAACGTCCTGCATAACGCCGTGAAGTTCTGCGGCGCAGGCGGCCGGGTCTCAGTCAACGTCGCTGTCCACAGCAATGACGCCGTCGTGGAAGTCTCCGACACCGGGCCCGGCGTCAAGCCGGAGGAGATTCCGCTCATCTTCGAGCGCTTCCATCGTGGCAGCGGCCCCCGGGCGGCAGGCGCCCCGGGCGTCGGGTTAGGGCTCGCGATCTGCCGTGCGTTGGTCGAGCGCCAAGGCGGCGGGATCTCAGTGATGAGCACGCCCGGGCGAGGCGCCACCTTTGCCATTCGCTTCCCGCTCGCGCGGGCGGCCCACGAGCCCAAGACGTCGAATGCCTGAGTCGCGCCCGACCAGGGGTTGTCTTGTCGAGAGGTACCAGTTCGACCTGCTTCAACGACAACTGTCGACGCTCCTGCTCGGGTGTCGGTCTCCACCCGGGCTGCTGCGCAGGCTCCGGCACCAGCGTCCAGAGGTCAACGACGACGAAACTGAGCCAGAGGATGATGTCAAAGGTCTCCCCGTTAGCGATTCGAACCCGTGTGCAGTTCCGGACCGACAGCTACCTCTGGATCGAAGGAATGGCCCCTGCTAGGAGGGGTAGTGCACACCAGACACTTGACCTATGTTCGGGGGTTCCGGTAATCCAGACACTTTGGTGGGAACGCGGGGTGGCCGCTTACACGTTCAGGAGCGTCGCACACGGAGCAGT
>Ga0070712_100003046_pt1 | contig 10365 bp, 6 predicted proteins | sample LARL81metaG_FD_71396 | JGI IMG/M metagenome (GOLD analysis project Ga0070712, IMG submission 71396) | Corn, switchgrass and miscanthus rhizosphere microbial communities from Kellogg Biological Station, Michigan, USA - LAR L8-1 metaG | ecosystem: Host-associated > Plants > Roots > Rhizosphere ...
ACGGTGATGGCGTTGTTGTCGCCGCCGAAAACCCGTCGTACCACGCTGCTGACCGTCGATTCCGGTTCCCGGGCTTCACTTTCCGTCAGGCTGTGATTGGCAGCCGGAGTCAATTTGGCCAGCACCTGCCGAGCTGAGTACTTCCCGTAGCCGATCCCAGCCATCAGATCATCCGGTCGCCCCAGTCCGTAGTCCGAAGCAATCCTCTGGAACTCTTCGTCCTTCAGTTCCTTCAAAGGAATCCGGTATTTGCGTGCTTCTTTCTCGACCAGCTTGCGTCCAATTTCGATCGCCCGCTCCCGCTGGTGGATGTTGAGCCAGTGCTTGATCTTGTTGCGCGAACGCGAGGACTTGACGATGGCCAGCCAGTCGCGGCTCGGCTTGTGTCCGGGCTGGGTCAGGATCTCGACGATGTCGCCGCTATGTAATTTGTGGCGCAGCGGAACCATGCGCCCGTTCACTTTGGCCCCCACGCAAGCGTGCCCGACCTCGGTGTGGACAGAGTAGGCAAAATCGATGGGCGTGGAATCGCGCGGCAGCACGACGACTTTGCCCTTCGGCGTGAAGGTGTAGACCTCTTCCGGATAGAGATCGATCTTCAGCGTGGAAAGAAATTCATTGGGATCGGAAACGTCACGCTGCCACTCGACCACCTGCCGCAGCCAGGCGAGGCGTTGCTCGTCCTGCGCCGACACCGCGCCGTCTTTGTACTTCCAGTGGGCTGCGATGCCTTCTTCGGCCATTTTGTGCATTTCTTCAGTGCGGATCTGCACTTCGAAGGGCGTGCCCTCTTCGGTGATCACCGAGGTGTGCAGTGACTGGTAGAAGTTCGGCCGTGGCATCGCGATGAAGTCTTTAATGCGCCCCGGCACCGGCCGCCACACGTTGTGGATGATCCCCAGCACGGCGTAGCAGTCCTGCACTGAGCGCGTGACGATGCGCATGGCATACAGGTCATACACCTGGTCGACGTTAATGTGCTGCCGCACAAGTTTTTTGTGAATGCTGTAGTAGCGCTTGGTGCGGCTCTCCACCTTCGCCGTAATCCCGGCTTCTTTCAGCTTGTCGCGGACGACCCCTTCCACGCGCGACAGGAAAGCTTCGCCCACCTTGCGTTGCGAATCGACCGCCTGCTTCACCTGCTCGTACGCGATGGGATCGAGGTACTTGAATCCCAGGTCTTCCAGCTCGCCGCGAATTTTGCCCATGCCCAGCCGGTGCGCGATCGGCCCGTAGATTTCCAAAGTCTCTTTGGCAATCTTCTGCTGGCGGTCGGGCTGCAGGTGCTCGAGCGTGCGCATGTTGTGCAGGCGATCGGCCAGCTTGATCAGCACCACGCGGATGTCGTCGACCATGGCGAGCATCATCTTGCGGAGGTTCTCGGCCTGCTGCTCTTCCTTGGTGGCGAAATCAATTTTGCTGATCTTGGTCACGCCTTCGACAATGTGCGCGACCTGCTCGCCGAATTCCTTGCGGATGTCGACGATCGTGACCGACGTGTCTTCGACTGAATCATGCAGCAGCCCGGCCGCCACCGCGACCGGATCCATCTTCATCTCGGCGAGGACAAGCGCAACTTCCAGCGGGTGGACGAGATAAGGCTCCCCCGACGCGCGGCTCTGGCCGGCATGAAAGTGCAGGGAGTAATCGTAGGCTTTTTTTACGATTTCCAGATCGTCGGTCGGCCGGTTGGCCTGCATCCTCTTCATCAGGTCGCGGAATTTCGTGACCGTAAGGACGTTGGTTGCGATCTGTTGGCGCAGCGTCGCCATGAAGGATTATAGCCGTGGAAAACCGGGTGCGGCTAGTTACGGAAGCGTGATCCCTGAAGCCCGAGCCATTTACTGAATTATAACGTGTGGCGCAGACACTCCTGTCCGCGAAGGCCGGCACAAAGAACCGGCACAAAGAAGACGAAGCATGGAGTTTCGCGAAGCCGATGCTGAGTTACGGATCGGGCTATCGGGCGACGGCCTTAGGCGAACCGCCCGCGGTTGGCTCTGCTTGCGGGCCCAAGTTTGTCGGCTTGAAATATCGGACGGTCACATCATCGGAGACGTGACGAACCTCACTCTCATCGGCCGTCCTTAATGCGGCGGTACGAGGAGTGAAGTAGCGCACGGTTACGTCGCTACCGAAGTGTTTTACACGAGTGTCCAAATCGGGGAAACGCTGCCGCCCGGCGGACCTAGCGTAACGAACTGTTTGATATTCAAGCGGGGCGGGAAATGAAGCCGCCGGCGTAGCCGTCACAGGTACCTGGCTCGCTCCCGATGGCGGAGTTGGCTGCGCAGCGACATTCGTCGCCTGCGGCGGTGGACCATCAGATGACACAGTTCCCGGCCGAGCCGTGCAAAGAATCCAGGTACAGACCAGGGTGACAGCGGCCACGACCAAGCCCGAGATCCGTTTGCGCTGATACACGGGGAGCTTGTAGGGATTTAGGCTGTAGGCGGGCAGCCTGTACCCGCGAACCCGGTTCACATAGAGCATAACCCGAGGATGAACAAGCCGAACAACGGGAGCCGGGACTTCTTCAATGTGAGGTGCCGCCTGCGCCACTTCCACAGGCTCAACCCTGTTTGCAGGTTCCCGCGCAGGTGCTGGAAAATCTTCAATGACTTCTTCGACTACGGCCGGAGCAACATCCACGCTCTTTTTATGGATGATGGGCGCTTGCGACATCGCCTCACCGACCAGTTTCGCCAGGATCCAGTACGTGCGAACTTCCTGGTCCTGAAAAGAGTGGGGCTCATTAAAAAGGACCTGCAAGACTCCACCAACAAAGCGTCCCTGATAAATGGGCAAAATAAGCAGGGATTTCACGCCGAACTGGCGGCACACGGCCGCCTGAATTCGGCCATCTGTTGTGGTGTCCTCCACGCGCAAGATCTCGGAGTTGATTTCATTAGGAGCCCAGGTGCTAAAGGTCGCCATGACGCGCCGGCCAATATAAGAAGCGGCGCTGCCGCTGCCGGCTGTGTAAATCAGTTGATCGCCTTTCAGTCGACCCATGGCGACCCCGGTGGCATTAGCCACGCTCCGAGCCCATTCGGCGATCAGGTGTGCGGCCCCGTCCACGTCCAGATGCCCCATACGGATGGATCTTTGAAGTTCCAGGATGGCGACAAGCGACTGGCTCTTCATGCCGCTTTCTTGTACGGCGAAGGCGCTCGCCAACAGCTTTTGAAAGGACTCCCGATCGAGGGTCGGATCGCTACTCAACTGATAACCCCTGTTCTGTGCGACTTCACGAGGAAGACTGCCGGGATGGGTAGCAGAATTGTACTCGCGCTGGCAGTTTTCCGCTTTTGTGGTCGAAGTGTCAATACGGCAAACAATTAAGAAGTGCCTAATCCACGCCCTGAGGAACAGGTTCTGCCTCCTGCAGGGGAGGGGGCATCACCTGGAATGCCGTAATGGAAGGCAAAGACATCAAAAAATAGATAAGCCGCCGAACTCCAGGAGGAGGCGCTCGTCTCTACGTCGTAGGCTTCGACGGTTGGTACTCCAGGCGCCGTTGTAATGGGTAAAATAAAAGGCCGTTGAAGTGATTAAAGAAGGAGGTTCCACCGACCGTGCGGCTTCTTCCCTTCATGGTCGCAGCCTCGATCATTCTGCTGTCGGTGGCTGCACATTCCCAAATGGGATGCATAAGAGGCGTTGTCGTCGATGAGGCTGGTCAGCCGCTCCCAGGAATGCCTGTGGGACTCGCCGAACGGACATGGGATGGCGGTCAGAAACCAGCGGGAGGGACGGTCACTGACACCTCCGGAGCTTTCGAGATTGATGACGTTCCGCCCGGAACCCACTATGAGCTGGGCGCAAACAACGACGCGCTGGTATTTCCCGCCAGTCTCCCTCAACCGATTTCTGTTACGGGCTCCGGCCCCTGCACGACCGTAACCTACGACGCCGGGAAACGTGCCGGTGCGGCGAAACTGAAATTCAAGGTAATGGACGCTGCGACCAATAAGCCCATCAACGACATCACGGTTCACGCGACAGCGGGGACTTGGAGTTCATGGCTGCCCGTCGGAGACATGCTCCACGCAGGCGTGCCCGTCGGTCCCCAGGTACCGTCTTTGAGCAATCTGCACATCGAAATTACTGCGAAAGGATACTTCCCATCCAGCCTCGATCTTCCGGCGATCAAGCCCGGCGAGATACGCGAGGTCGTCGCCCAACTCCATCCGGAGATCTTGGGTTGTATTACCGGTATCACCGTCGATGACAGCTTTGCGCCGGTCAAGAGCACGATGATTGACGCGAGGCGCACACCATATGCCGGGGACGGGTACGCCCCCGTGCACGCGGATGAAAACGGAAGATTCCGGCTGGATCGTCTACGCCCGGGGGACTGCGACCTTTATTTCGAAAACGAAGCAGAGGGCTTCTCCCGTCTTTGGGTTGGCTGGGTTGACCAACCCAGACTGGGTAAATTGCTGAGGGTCACGGTGCCCAGCACCGGCGGTTGCGGGAACGTCACGTGGAACATGGGGCCGAGGGGCGCTTGGCTGCATGTAGTAGCCATTGACGCAGATAGCCAACAACAACTATCGAAGCTCAACGTCACCATCGAGAATTCAAAAAATAATCGTCAAGGCGGGACATCTCCCCTTGCCGAAGCCCAGCCGGTTCTCGTTCCTTCGCACGCCAGCTTTACGATTCACGTTTGGGCCGACGGATATCGTGTATCGGAGCCGATTCGAATTGAGCCGCTGATCCCCGATGAGAAAAAGGAGCTAACTATCCCCCTTCGGCGTCGGCCCATCCCCGGCGACAACACCCGGCAGACGAGTCCACTTCCCTGATGCCAAGAGTCGGAGTGTTTCGGAGTGCTAAAGTTGCAATCTAGGGCTTGCGGTGGACTTCCTCCACGTCGACAAAAGCCTCGTGTGGCCCGGAGATTGTCACGCCAAGGATTTTCCACTTGCCTTCGATTACGGCTCCCACTATGGGCCTGAACAAACCGGCGAAGTCGAGAACCTTTTGAAATTCCTTCCCCTGTTTGCAGAGGTGGATGGTGTACGTATTTTGCGCGCGCTTCTCAAACATGCTACCGCAGTGTGCATCGCGGCCCATGACCGGGGCAAATTACCGTGGTGTCGATGCTGACGGGACTCCCTGCAGCGGGGGGAGTTAGAAGTAGTAATCATGATCAAGGTTGCGATCGAAGAGATAGTTGGGTCGGACCGAGTTCCTGCCTCGAACGATTAGAAGCGAGCCTGAGGTTTGCCTGGCAGATCTTAACTAGAACGAAATGGCGCCCGGGCTTGGAGCGGATGCCGCAGTGTGCTTGAAAACGTCCTGAAACTGCCGACACCCTTAGAGATTGCGATGTTTCGCCAGCTAACATCCCCCCGACTTCAACGCCCCCGAAGAGGTTTAATGGTGAAGTTGCGTTCCATTTCCCCGGGCTCAAGGGTCGGGACAAGCCCATCGTGTGGCTATTTCAAAGCTTGCTGTTTGTTTGGATTGTGGTTTCACGGAGACTTCACCGTCCCTGAGAGCGAGACGCGGTATTGAGGGAAGGTGGCGCCACGTCTGCGGAAGCTTGAACACTCAGTTAAGGTTCTGACCCGACAATCCAGCGCTGACAAACTGCCTGCCCTCAAGAAACGCGTCCACGGCGGCCAGAAGGTCGATTGCGGCTTTTGTTTTCACAACGTAGCCCCAAGCTCCCAATTTGAGCGCTTCTTGCACTACCTCACAAGAAGACTCTTGGCTTACGAAGATTATTTTGGAAGCCGGGGCAAGTTTTCGCATCTGGCGAGCGGCCTCCATTCCATTCAGTGTGGGGAGTCCGATGTCAAGGAGGACCAGATCCGGCTCCAGCATTTCCGCTTTCTGAACCGCTTCCAAGCCGTCAGCTACTTCGCCGATGACCTGCACTTCCGGCCTCTCCGCTAGTGTCGCGCGGATAAACTGCCAAAAGGGCGCGAAATCCTCCACTACGAGTACTCGCATCGGTGGCATGTCAAGCCCTACCTCTAATGGAGAGTGCTATCTGGGTGCGGTTCTTGACTACTAGCACTTGTGCCAGAACCAACTCAGATAAAGTGCTGCCGGAACATTGAGACTTAAGACAGATCGAGATCGTGTACTCGGCTAAACCCCGGATTGAACGCCAACATGAAAAGATACTCAGCAAGGAGCCAGCCTAAAACATACGTCAACAAAACACAGCCGCCGAGGCCGAGCAGAGTTGGCAATATTGCATCGATCCAGTTCAGCTTCCGTCGCGGTTTCGATATTGGTTCTTGATCCGTTTGGAAGATCATCTGGTTTCAGCCGCATTCATCCTATCGGGTGCTCGGAATTGTGCGCCGTTACTGACGTAATCTCCCCCGCGTCGAGGGGCACAAATTTCAGCATCGTACCGCTCCGCAGCGAGTCGCGATCTCTCCATTCAATCAAACCCAGCAGCTTTTACCTGCGGAGAAACAGAGGCATCCGTCTGCTTCACATTCCTCCATTTTTCCGCACCCCGCTCTGCTACATTGGCGACCATGGCTCTCGACTCCCCCCGCGTGCTGGTGACCGGCGCGTCCGGCCTGATCGGTCGCGCGCTCGTTTCCTCCCTGAAAACTCGCGGCGTCGAAATCACCTGTCTGGTGCGCGGAACCCCCGCCGGCCCCGGCCAGATTCACTGGGATCCAGCGCGCCCCCTCCCTCCGGAGAGCATTTCCGGATTCGACGCAGTCGTCCACCTTGCGGGTGAGAGCGTTGCCAGCCGCTGGACCAACGACAAGCGGACGAAAATTCGCGACAGCCGAGTCACCGGTACGCGCGCGCTGGCGCACGCGTTGGCGAAAGCCACCAAGCGCCCTCGTGTTCTGGTGACGTCCTCGGCCATTGGCTACTACGGCGATCGCACCGACGAGGTGCTGAACGAGAAAAGCGCTCCGGGCACCGGATTTCTTGCCGATGTTTGCCGCGAATGGGAGGCGGCGAATCAGCCCGCCACCGACGCCGGCATCCGCACCGTGCAGATTCGTACCGGCATCGTGCTGAGCGCCGAAGGCGGCGCCTTGAAAAAGATGCTGCCGCCGTTTCGTATGGGCGTCGGTGGGCGCCTGGGTTCCGGTCGCCAATGGATGAGCTGGATTCACATCCACGACATGGTCGGCGCCATCCATCTCGTGATGAAGACCGATCTGCTCCAAGGCCCGGTGAACTTCGTAGCCCCAAAGCCGGTTACGAACGTCGAGTTCACCGAGACGCTCGCGTCGGTTCTGAAGCGCCCCGCAATTTTCCCCGTCCCCGCCTTCGCGATCAAAACTCTTTTCGGACAGATGGGCGAGGAAGTCCTGCTCGCAAGCCAACGAGTCGAACCGGCTCGCCTGGTCACCAGCGGATACCCGTTTCAGTGTTCAGACCTGCGGAAGGCACTGGAAGACGTGCTGAAAGGATAGGCGGGACGGAAATCGCCGCCTAGCGGGCGGAAGGCTGTTGGTCGTGCTCCCTCCACATTCTCAGTAGGAATGTTGCCCGCCGATTCCTGCCCCTAGACTGTCCCCCCTCTAGCCCGGTCTCCGTTACAAAATCTCCTGCCAGTTTTTAACCAGAATTCCCGCCTATACAAATGACGGGCCGAAACCTGATTTCTGGCCGCCGGCCCCGTCGTTATCCACGAGTTGGTCAGTCGCCTTGCGACCAGGTGACTTCCCTGCGACCGAGACCACTCCGTGAAGGAGGGGAAATGAAATCCGTTGCCAGAACGATAGTCCTTTGCGTATCTGTGGTTGCAGCCGCTTTCCATGTGGGCTGCGGGGGAGGAGGCACTCAAACGCCTCCGCCGCCAATGCTGAAGATCACCACCGGCTCGCTCCCGAATGGCATAACGGGAAATGCCTATGACCAGACGATCCAGGCGGTGGGAGGAGTTGGGCCGTTCCAGTGGACCGTCAGCGCGGGCACTTTACCGCATAACCTGTCTTTGGGGTCGAGCACCGCGAACTCGGTCGCCATTTCGGGTACGCCGGATGCCGGAGCGCAAGGTGTGACCTTCACGCTCAGAGTTACGGATTCCTCCAACCAGTCGGCAACGCAGGGTTATACCGTCTCCGTTCTGCTCGGGTCTGACAACTTGACCATGACGCCGCCGGCGATCGACTTTGGGACGCAGGCGGTGGGAAGCGCGAGCGCCCATCAAACGGAGATTCTCTCCAACGCGGGCGGCTCTCCGCTGGCGCTTAACTCGATCGGGATTACAGGGCCCAATGCCGCAGATTTCAGTCAAGGAAGCGTTACTTGCGGCTCGACGTTGGCTGCAGGAGGAGATTGTCAGATTGATCTGAATTTCAAGCCCCTCGACCCGGGACCGCGGGTCGCCGCCCTCACAATTACAGACGACAACGTAGGCAGTCCCCAGTCGATTGCTGTCAATGGGACAGGGCTGACTGCAGGACCCAACGCCACTCTGTCGGCGACCAGATTGTCATTCAACGACCAGGTGTTGGATACGAAAAGCTCGGCATTGTCGATCACCGTCAGCAACTACGGAACGGCGCCGCTGAACATTGCCAGTGTTGCCACAACTGCAAACTTTGAGCAGACCAATGATTGCGCGACTGACCTGGCATCGGGGGCCAGCTGCACCGTCAACGTGACGTTTACGCCCACGGCCACCGGCAGCGTATTCGGCACACTGACCATAGCCGACGGCGCGCCGGGATCACCGCATACGGTTTCGCTCAGCGGCAATGGCGTCGCAGGGCAATGCGGCATAGAGGGAAGACAGTGCAGTTCCACCAAACCATGCTGTCCCGGGTTGAAGTGCGTATTTCATGGAGGTTCCACGCGGGGTGGATACGCTTGTAGCTTGCCTTAAGTGGGATTGCGAACAGTCGCTCTTTACGCAGTCGATCTTGAACGATGGAGAGACGGGCGTCCTCGTCTGTCCAAGATGCGAACGGGCAGCGCTCAATACATGTGATCGTCCGAAAAAAGCAAAACGCCGAGGTCGCCGAGTACGCCAACAAGAAAACAGCGGCGCTCTCTGCGATCTCGGCGGTAAATATCTCTATCTACTCTTCCTCTTCCTTCACCTCACCGCGCTCGGCCTTGGCTTTCTCGATAATCTTTTCCTGCAGCTGTGCCGGAACCACGTCGTAGTGATTCATCTCCATGTTGAAGCTGCCCCGGCCCTGCGTCATCGCGGTCAGATCGACGCCGTAAGTCAGCATTTCCGACATGGGAACTTCCGCCTTCACGACCGTATTGCCGGCCTTGTTGTCCATCCCCTGGATGCGGCCGCGTCGGCTGTTGAGATCGCCCATGATGGCGCCTGCAAATTCGTCGGGCACCGTGATCTCGGCCGACATGACGGGTTCGAGCAACGTCGGCTTCGCGATTTCCATGGCCTTCCTGAACGCAATGCGTCCGGCCATCTGGAACGACAAGTCGTTCGAATCGACGTCGTGGTAGGACCCGTCGTACAGGCTCACCCTGAAATCGACGACCGGAAAGCCCGCCAGGTAGCCGCGCCCCGCGGCGTCGCGAATGCCTTTTTCGACTGCGGGAATAAAGTTCTTCGGGATGGCGCCGCCGAAAATGTCGTTGACGAACTCGAACTCGCCGCCACGCGGCAGCGGCTCCATCTTGATCTTGCAGTCGCCGTACTGCCCGTGGCCGCCCGTCTGCTTTTTGTGCCGTCCCTGCACATCGGCCTTCCCGCGGATCGTCTCGCGGTACGGCACCTTGGGCGCCTTCAGGTTGACCTCGGTGTGATAGCGCTTCTTGAGCTTCGAGACGACCACTTCAATGTGCTGCTGCCCGGTGCCGGCGATCAGGAATTCCTTGGTCTGCGGGTCGCGGAAGAATCGCAGCATCGCATCTTCTTCCATGAGCTTGTGAATACCGGGACCCAGCTTGTCCTCGTCAGCGCGGCTCTTGGGCTCGATGGCGAACGTGATCGCAGGTTCGGGTAGCGCGATTCTCGGATACTGAATGGGCGCATTCTTGTCGCCGAGCGTATCGCCGGTAAGCGTGTCGCGTAGCTTCGCGACCGCACCAATGTCGCCCGCGTGCAGTTCATTGACGGGTGTGGTGGCTTTCCCCTGCATCACCCAGATGTGGGCCAGTTTCTCCTGCGAGTTACGCGTGAAGTTCTGCACCGACGCGTCGTTCTTGAGAACGCCGCTGTACACCTTGAAGTAGGAAATGCGTCCGGCGAACGGATCAGAGACCGTTTTGAAGACAAATAAAGAAAGCGCGTCCGAATCAGCGACGTGCCGCTCGGGCGCCTGTCCATTGCTGCCGGCAACGCCGTGCAGCGCCGTGTGCTCCGTTCCAGCCGGCGTGTAATCGACCAGGAAGTCCATCAGCTTGTCGACGCCAACGTTCCCCAACCCCGACGTG
>Ga0070712_100003048_pt1 | contig 10362 bp, 10 predicted proteins | sample LARL81metaG_FD_71396 | JGI IMG/M metagenome (GOLD analysis project Ga0070712, IMG submission 71396) | Corn, switchgrass and miscanthus rhizosphere microbial communities from Kellogg Biological Station, Michigan, USA - LAR L8-1 metaG | ecosystem: Host-associated > Plants > Roots > Rhizosphere ...
CGGCTAATTTTATTCCGTTACCTCCGGCCATCAGAAGGCATTGCAGGGCACGCCCCCATCGTCATTGTCGCCGTGCTTACGGGCGCAACGAGCCGCGTCAAAGGCATCAAAGGGGCGCAGGAACTGCGCCGGATGGAAGAGGAAGAACGAGGGAGGCGCCACGTTCAGCGGTCCCAGGGTTGCCGCCTCCGCATTCAGAGCGTCCGCGTGAAGGTTGGGCCAATGGCCCGTGTCCAGGCGGCCGATCAGGTTTTCCAGGGCGGTAATAGTCTCTGCCGGAGTGAACGTGCAGTGTCCGGCGCGATGCACGAAGATCTGGCGGAGGAGCCGCTCGTTGCCGGCTTCGCGCACCACGTCACGATAAGCGCTTTCATTCTGGTTGGAGACCAGGCCATCACCTTCAGTGTGCATGGTGAGCACGGGAAAATCGATGTCTCCGTTGAAGATGATGTTCTGTTCAAGATAGTCCACGGCATTAGGATCGGCGGAGATGCGCGCGGCCTTATTCAAGGTTTCCAGATCGTCTTCCAGGTCGAGCCCCGCCTGTTTGTACAGAGCGCGAACTTCCGCGCCGTTGACAGAATGTTCGAACTGTTCTCTATAGTTAACGCCGGTATTCCATGAAGGATTGCCTCCGGCGCGAAACTCCAGTTCCGCGCGAAAGGCAAAGATAAACGGGAAGTCTACCTGCTGCGCCCACAAGAACTGGTTGGCGGCCTGGGACGCAAAATCGTTGGCGGCAGGCTCAGGTGAGGCAGGATTAAACCAGCCAGGCAAATCTCCAAAAGAATTTGCCAGGGCCAGGCGCGCACGGCCCTGCGGCGTTGCGTTGGCCGCGGCCAGCAGTTGCTCCGCCAGCAGGAAATTGCCGGTCGGGTTGGTGATGTGGACAACCTGAAGTGGCCCGCCGGGATTGAAGAAAGTCTTGAAAGCGAAAGCGGAATCCAGCGCCTGGTTCCAGGTAGCCACGCCTCCGGAAAGTACGCCGCACATGGGCAGGGCCGCGTCAAACCGTTTGGGATTTCTCTGGATCAGGCCGGCAGTGATGATGCCACCCAGGGAATGTCCCCAGGCGATGGTGCGCGTGGGTTTGCCAACCTGCGCGTTGAAGAGGTCAAGCACTGCGATCTGGTCCACCAACGCTTCATGAATCGCCCAACCGGTGGTGGCATAGGATGAGCCCGCCAGAGCAAAGCCATTCGCCAGGAGAAATGCGCGGGTGCCGGGATCGCCTACATCTTGTGCGGGGTTGGCTGAGCCGGGCGTTACATAGCCGTGGGAGTACAACAGCAATGTGCCGTTCCATGGCGAAGGCACTTCAATCAGGTATTTAGCTCCATCAGCGAAGGCGCCGGTAATCGTTGTGGTTGCGGCCTGGGCCGGGACTGCAGCCAGGCACACCAGCACCAGTGTAAAAACTAACATCAGGCTAAAGCGTGAGTTCATAAGCCGCATGGGGAGGGTCTCCTTCTTGTAGGACCTTGGGATTGCGCGAGTGAAAAATAGCATTCGCTTGAAGCAACAACGGATGAGGTCAGCAGCACCGCCGAAATAGTGCGGCTTACAAATGAATTTTGTTCAGTGAGGGTCGTGGGCATGGTGGTTGAACATCTCCGGGGAGTTGCGCACGAGGGCAGTGAAAAACCTTAGACCTTCAGGAAAGCCTTGTCAATGCTGAGTTGGCGAATTATTTAAGGCAGGAAAGGTGCCGACCTTACGAACTGGGTGTGGGCCTACTTCTCTCATTCGCTGGGGCATTCTGCTTTGCGCTCACTTACGCTTTGGCCGGTTCACCAGTTCCCCGCCGCAGTTCGGACAAACGTTCTTCATCTCCGCCGCGCACGTTTCGCAAAAAGTGCATTCATAAGAACAGATCATCGCCATGCCGTTCGCCGGCAATGCCTGGTGGCACTTCTCGCATTCTGGTTTCATCTGTAGAGCCATGGTTTTGTCCTCTTATCGAATATGGATGTTCACTAGATACGGGCTGCTGAACTCCGTCATCTCCCCGGCTTTCTTGCCCGCCACCGGCAGCAGCCGCGCTGAAAGCGGCTTGTGCCACTTGACCGCCAGGCTGGCCATGTCGCCGATGATGTTCTCAAGCTCATGCAGAGTAATATCGCCAGGCAGCGGGATGGCGTCGAGCCCGGTGCTGCAGACGGATGAATACGACATGAGCGAATCGCGGTTGATCGTGCCTGCTTCCCAGCGTTTCGCCAACACCGAATCTTCCAGCACCGGCAGCATCAGCCCGCTGTAGCCGGCCTGCTGAACCTGCACGCGCTTCACGGCTGTGGTGATGGTGTAAGCGGCGCTCAAGCTGCCGGGCGAACCAATTTCGCCATGCAGCAGAGATTCCAGCGCCGCGCCAATGGAGATGTCCTTGAGCGGGACCGGCGTGAGGTCAATGCCCTGATATCTCCAGCCGGTGCTGGTGGCCACTCGGTGCGCGATTTCTTCCACCTTCTTTGCTTCCGCACCGAGCGCCGCGGTTAGTTGATCTCCTGTGGCGCTCAGGTCGCCTTTGGCATTGGCAAACACCTGCTGCACGATGTTGGCTGATTCCAGGCCGATGGCAAAGCCATGTCCCGCATCGGATGTGTGCGACACGGGAAAGAACGGCGCAACCGCCGGCGGAAAAGCGCCGGCCGCAAAGTGAAAATTGCCTTCACTATGCGTTGTGTGCTCTTCAAGATACTTGATCACCCGCGCCGCGGCGCGCACGCCGTTCCAGTGGATGCCCGCGTCATCCGCCACGACGACAAAGCCGTTGATGTTTTGTGTTTCCGCCAGGATTCGCGCCAGCAGCTCAGCCTGCTTCGGGTCGTCGGAATCTTTGCTCATCGCCGGGCCGATGTCCGGCGTGAAGTTCTGCTGCTGCGCCAGCTTGTCAAAGGCGCGGAAGAATTCGAGCGCCTGATCAGCCGTGAGTCCTTTTGTATATTCGGGAAAGGGCTGCGTGGTGATGCGGACGGTCTCAACTTCATAGCCTGCTTTGGTCAGCGCATCTTTGGCCGTTTGCAGCATCTTTAAAGCTTCAGAAACCTGCGCCTGATAGTTGGCGCGGTCCAGCCGCACAAACGCGGTCACGGTCCGGACTTTGGGCAGCTGAGATGCGCTTGCCGTGGGACTCTGGGGAAAGCAGCAGGGCGCGGCGAGAAACAGATAAAGCAGGGCAATGGCGAATCGCTTGGGCATGCGCGGAATCTCCGCATCGCATTCTACACAAGCGCCGGCGCGATTACTGCAACAGTTCGGTGCCGCTGCAGTTCTTCACGATCATTTCCTGCACTTCGTCGCTCAGGCGCATGAACTCCAGCCCGTAGCGAAACCCGTCACAGGTGCGTATCACCGCTTCCAGCCGCGCTTCCTTGGCGGAATAAGGAAAGGTCAGCTCAAGGCGCACCGTTGTCCCCACGGGAATGGTGCATGGAATATAAGCGCCGATGCCGCCGCGGCTGAGGCTGTTGGCGCGGCCAAAAGCGGAGTTGTTGTTCCCGTCATTGGGAAATGAAACTTTCAGACGGACGTCAATTTTGTGGCGCGACCAGCGCCGCCCTGCCGTACCTTGGTCGGTTTGAGACATGGGGAGTTCCATAAAGTTATTTCCGTCGTCTGCCTGTTCGTGTCTTGGTAATTAGATATTCAGCATTGGGCGAAAAAACTTCAACGGTACCGCCGACACATGTACTTTTGTTGAGACGGCAGTGACCCTGGCCGCGAAACACTGTTGCCCCGCGCCAACATCAGCTCACCGCGAATTCGGATACGCTCTGCGCTCCATCTGGTTAATCACAACGTTCCACATGTCGATATCGAGCTGGAACTGGTGCTTCAGCGGAGATTGCGTGGTATCGACGAAGGCCAGGTTGGTTTCCATCTGGCCCACCAGTGCCCGCATTCTCTTGATATCGTCACGCATGGCCTGCGCATCATTGGCGCGCGCGTTCGCCAGTTGCCGGATTTGCGCACTTTCCGCGGCATTGGCCACTCCGGCCTGCGAACCGGCGGCCTGAGAAGTTGAGTTTGGGGTTTGCTGGACAGCGCCCAGCAGCGTGACTGACAACAACGCTATGAAGACTGCTTTGTATGACATTGCGCCTCCTACGACGACAGTACTTAGTACTTAGTATTTGGTATTTAGCCGCAAGTTCGCAACTGTGTCGCCGTTCGCCGATGGCTTTGCACCAGGGCTAAAGCCCGCATCTTTTAAAGTCCTTAACGCGGCCCTGAAGGGCCGCTCTTCCACCGGATCGGACTAAATACCAAATACCAAATACTAAATACCAAGTACTGAGCACCAACTACCGTCGCCCCGTAATCCCGTCCTTCACCACCACGCCGCCTTTCATCACGAAGCCCACGCTCTCCAGCGCACGCACGTCCTGCAAGGGATCGCCGGTTACGGCGATTACGTCGGCAAACTTACCCGCTTCCAGGGTGCCCACATCTTTGGCCCGTCCGATCAAGTCAGCGGCGCTGCTGGTAGCTGCGCGGATGGCCTGCGCCGACGTGAGACCATACTTCACCATGTAGAAAAATTGCTTTGCGTTGTCGCCATGCGGATAGACGCCGGCATCGGTGCCGAAAGCCATCTTGGCGCCGCCTTTTACCGCGCGCTCAAAGTTTTCCCGCTGCAGGCGTCCAATCGCCCGTTCCTTGTCGACATTTTCTTTCGGCAGCCCGAACTCGATGGCTTTGCCAAGAATGTAATCGTCGTTGTAAATGTCCATCACCAGGTAGACGCCGTGCTCCTTGGCCAGGCGGATGCCTTCATCATCGATCAGGCTGGCGTGTTCGATGGAATCAATGCCGGCAAGGATCGCGTTCTTGATTCCCTGCGTGCCGTGAGCGTGCGCCGCGATCTTGCGACCGGCCATGTGCGCTTCGTCGGCTGCGGCCTTCAGCTCTTCCGGGGTGAATTGCGGAGCGCCCGGACTATCGCCCTTGGAGAGCACGCCGCCGGTGGCGAGAATCTTGATCACGTCAACGCCGTATTTCACCTGGGCGCGCACCACGTGGCGGATCTGGTCAACGCCATCGGCAATCTGGAAGTCGCGCTCTTCAGGAAACATAGTGACACGCGTCTGCGGAGAAAAATTATTCAGGTCGCCGTGGCCGCCGGTAATCGAGATGCCCGGCCCGCTGGCCACGATGCGCGGCCCGGGAACCAAACCTTCATTGATGGAGTTGCGCAGATCAACGGCCAAAAATGGCAGCGAGCCCACATCGCGCACGCTGGTAAAACCGGCTTCCAAGGTCTTGCGCGCGTTGACGACAGCGACAAAAGCGCTCTGAAACGGCGTGTTCTTGAAGTTATAAATTTCGTCGTAGCGGTCAGCACGCGCGCCAAGATGCGTGTGGCAATCGATCAATCCCGGCAGCACGGTGGCGTGCGAAAGGTCCACCACGGTTGCGCCCGCGGGGATTGTGACCGAACCGGCTGGCTCCACGCTTTGAATGCGTTCGCCGACCACCACGATCACCATGTTCTCGCGCGTTTTGTCCCCGGTGCCGTCAAACAGATGTCCGGCACGAATGTAGATAGTCTTGGGCGCGGGCGTTGGCGTTGGCTGTTGCGCAAACGCAGGCAGAAACGCGATCATCGCTGCGACGAAGGATAAAAACCGTTTCATCCGAAACTCCTTAGGGAAGTAACGGAAGAGTATATAGGTCGAAGGATGGACGGCGATGCGGAAAAAACGGAAGGCCGCGATCAGCAAAATATAGGCCCGATATGCAGCGGAGCTGATCCCTCAGGCCTCACCCAAGAGTAAGGAAGCCGACGGCTGCCATGCAGGTTCGGCCTTCGGGATGAAGCTGGCGCGCTTCAGGGTATTACTGTTTGGCAACCAAAAGGACTCGAGAAAAATTCAGCCAGATCCGCCAGCGATCGTACTCGCGGCTGTGGGAAGTTGCCGTGACCAACGCTTCTTCCACGCAATTTTTGCTGAAGATCACCTGCAACTTCGATCCCAGGCCGACCAGCGGGCCAATCAGCATGGTAGCATCGCGTTCACCCACGGGCAGAATCAGGTCGCGCTCCTGGAATGGAAGGCCGTTACTGGCAATGCCTCTCAGGATTGCGATGGTCCCGCCTTCAGGAATCTGCAGCGCTTCCGGCTCGGTTGATGTAGCGGTGGATTCCGCCTGCATCTCAACCCGGGACTGCGTCGCTCCGTGAGCAGGCGCTGCGCCGGCCACGGTGACAGCGGGCACGCCCAATTCCCAGTCTTCCGGCGGAAAATAGATTCCCCAGAAATTTTCCGGGCGGTAAAGTTCGATTCCGTATTCCCGCTCGCCTGAATCCGCCCAGACCACCTGGCCCACGCGCCACTTATATGGCGCAAGCATGGCCACACGCACTTCCATCTTGTGTTCAAGCGGAACCGCGGAACGGATCTTTGCGCCATGGCGGTTGACAAGAATGGTTTCCGCGGCCCCACTTACATGGGACCCGTCACTCTTCTGGCCGGAGACCGCTAACGCTAACGAGACAAGAACACGAGAGCTTCTACGCCCCCGTTCCTGTGGAATGAGTTGCGCCATATGTCTCTTTCAAGACACGCTAGAATTTAAGGAAAACTATAGAACCTTCGGCCAGTTGCAAGCTATATTACCGGCAACCTTCCCCTGCGCTACCAAAAAGCAGGCCCCTATTGTCCCAAGGTAACCTCGCTTATCAATAGCTTAGATTGTTCAATTGTCGAATCTGTTACAGGATTTTTGCTGGAACCCCGGAGCGCCGTTCCTCCTTAAAATCAGCGGGTTACGCCATCTGCGACACACAGCGGAGAGCAGCAGGTCCCCCCGCGCGACGGCGAAGAAAATCACAGCACCGGCTCAATGCTGGTTACATAAATGGTCTGCGTGGCTTTATCAAGCGCGCCTTTGATCCTCACTTTTTTGGCCGCCAGTTCGGCCGGCCTTTCCTGGTCGCTAAGCTTGTAGATCGTCTTGGTTGACGGGACATAGAGGACATACCCGTATCGCCGGGCGCAGCCCTTTACGCAGTTGGCTCGCGTATTCACCTTGGCCTTCGCCATCACTTCTTTGTGCGACCCCTTGACCGCGCACTGACCGTCAGAGATTATGCCGACAAACGTTTGGATGGGCGCCTTTGCTGTGGCTTTCTGCGGCTGGAGCTGTGCCGATGGCGTGCTCTGAAAAGCAAAAGCGCTTACTGATAGCGCCGCAAATCCAATTACTGCGCTTACTCTCCGAAGTCTTTGCATTCCTTTGTCCTGTCTCGATCTCAAGCGTTTTGACGCGCTCCTCTTTCTGATCAGTGTCATCAGTGTTGATCAGTAAGGGTTTCTTTCTCAGATCACGCGCGATCAACCAATTTCCCTAGCTCGCCTTCCCTTCCTTCGCTGCCCGGGCCTGCGCGGCGTCGTAGCTTTCGCCGTAAATCGAAGGCACCTTGGCGCCCATGGGACGCAGGTAAGTGGAAAGCTGTCCGCGATGGTGGATGGAATGGTTTTGCGAAAGCGTAAGGAAACTGACCGCCGGCATCTGAAACATGCCGCGAAAATCGACGGACCTGGCCAGTTGCTCTCCGCTCAGGCCTTCAACCTGTTTGATATTGGCATTGAACGTCTCATCAAACCAGGCGGCAATCTGTGCCGAGTTGCGGATGGACTCCGGGCGATTCATGGGCGTGAAATCAAATGCTCCGGTGCAGATGCCGCTGAGGAAACGCTTTTCGGCGGCCACAATGTGCCATGCCAGTTCCAGCGCGGTCTTTGAAACCGGATCAGGACGATAGTCGCCCTTATCGAGAGGAATAGCCTCGATCACGCGCATGGTGGTTGCGTGCTCCATCATGATTCTGGGCAGCGCCTGCGCGAGCAGAAATTTTGCTTGATCGGGTGTAAGCTGCGGCGAGATGGTTGGTGCTTGACTGGAAGTAGGCTGTGAAGACATGGCTGGTATTTTCCTTTCTTGGCGTAAGGAACATTTTATCAGCGGCCCAACCACAGAGCGTTGCGCTGGCGCGGCGGTCCTACTCGTTCCCGCTCTTTCTTTTTCTGGTGGCAACGCTCTTCTTGGTTTTTGTTTCAGCGCGTGCGCTGCCGGCGTTTGTCTCTGGCGCCGCTTGAGGAATCTCCAGGCCGGCTTTTCGCAGTCCGGCAATCACCTGCTTCACTTGTTCGGCAGGGCCCCACTTCCCCAACTCTGCCCAGGCGGCAAGGCCAAAGTTCGGATAAAGCTGAAGCAGGTCATGGACCGCCTTCTGCGCTTCTGCCTTGCGGCCAAGATGACCGAAGGCTGTCGCCAGGATCAAATGGCTGTACCAATACGAAGGCATGTGGACTTTCTGCGCGACCTCGAGCGCAGCCTGATACTCCCGCTTATAAAAGAGATTGAAGAATGACGCATAGCGATACCAGCCGGGGTGATGGGGATTCAAGTCCATGGCCTTGGCAGCCAGCGCGGCGCCCTGGTCGCCATCCCCACAGTGCACGGACATCAGGCCCATCCAGGCTAGAGCGCGGCTTTCCAGCGGGTTGAGCGCCATGGCGCGTTCACCGGCGGCGCGGAAAGCGCCCAGGTCATGGCGGAAGAAAAAGGCCTCAGCCAGGCACAGGTAGCCCATCATGCTGGCAGGATCAAGGTCCACAGCGCGGCGGGCGGCCGCCATGCCGCGTCCCTGAGAATCAGGAAGCTCATTGAAATGGTGCTTGTACTCTTCCTGGTACATGTTGGAAAGGCACGCCCACGCGTCCGCGTATCCAGGCGCCAGTTGGACGGCCCGTTCCAAAGCTTCACGCACCGCGTAATGTTCTTCCGGCGTAAGGATCTGCCAATAGCCAAAGCTGCGCACCACGGCTTCATAAGGAGTGAGGCTGTCTGCCGTGCGTGCGCGCAGCAGGCCCGCCATCGACCGCGGCAGTACGCCATAAGCATCGGCGGTGGTGGAGGCGATCCTGGCAGTGACCTCATCCTGCAAAGCGAAAACGCTGGTGCCTTTCAGGTCGCGATCATAGGTCTCCGCCCACAAATGCGTGCCGCTGCTGGCGTCGATCAACTGCACAGTGATTCGCACTGCCGATCCCGACTTGCGAACGCCGCCTTCCATCACATAGCGTGCGCCAAGTTCTGCGCCCACGCTGCGCAGGTCCGCAGCCTGGCCTTTGTAACGCAGGGCTGAATTGCGGGCGAGCACATGCAAATAAGAAAAGCGCGAAAGGCGAGTGGTCACATCTTCAGTAAGACCGTCGGCCAGATCTTCCATCTCTGGATCACCGCTCGGGCTCTTGAATGGAAGCACTGCCACCCACAATTCGTCGGCGCGCGCGGAAACCGCGGTAACACCGGTGACCGAATGTGTGCGTCCCGACTCAAGGTCGCGCTTGAGCCGCTGTAAGTCAGTGCGAATTTCAGCCGCGTGCTGGTAGCGCAGCCTGGGATTCTTCTCCAGGGCTTTGTTGATGATCTCTTCCAGCCGCGGAGGCAGATCAGGCCTCAGTCGGACCGCCGCCACAGGCTGCTGGTTGAGAATCGCATTGAAGATGGCCGCCTCCGAGTCACCGCGGAAAGGCAGGATTCCCGTAGCCATCTCATAGAGCACAACGCCGAAGGAAAAAAGATCGGTTCGCGCGTCCAGCTCCTTGCCCAGCGCCTGCTCCGGCGACATGTAAACCACCGTTCCCAACGCAGTGCCAGGGCTGGTAAGGTGCTCTTCTCGCGTCGCCAAAGAAAGCGTAACGCCAGCCAAAGCGGATTGGGGCTGCGATACTTTGGCCAGGCCGAAGTCCAGCACCTTGGCCTGTCCGCGCTGCGTAACAAACAGGTTCGCCGGTTTGATATCGCGATGGACAATGCTCTGTGCGTGCGCGGCGTCAAGCGCGTCCGCCACCTCGATGGCCAGTCCCAGCAGCGTTTCCATCTCCAGTTGCTTGCCCTCAAGCGCGTGTTTCAGTGTGGTGCCCTGGAGATACTCCATGGCGATGTACGAACGCTCCGGAGTCTCGCCGATTTCATAGATGGTGCAGATGTTGGGATGGTTCAGGGCTGAAGCGGCGCGGGCTTCCCGGCGGAAGCGCTCCAGTGACGCAGGATCGTGGGCCAGGTCGTCAGGAAGAAACTTAAGGGCCACAAAGCGCCCCAGGATGGTGTCTTCGGCCTTGTACACCACTCCCATGCCACCTCCACCCAGTTTTTCGTGGATGCGATAGTGCGATATGGTTTGATCCAGCAAAGGGCTAGGGGCACTCCGTTTTGGGCAATCTTATGAGCCTGCCATGCGGACAGTCAACTAGGACTATTTCACCTGAATCTGCAAATCAGCATTCTCGGCTGCAATTTTGGCACTCTTTGGCAATTTTCGGCGATCTTGGCAATCTCCCCCAAAATCCA
>Ga0070712_100003049_pt1 | contig 10361 bp, 9 predicted proteins | sample LARL81metaG_FD_71396 | JGI IMG/M metagenome (GOLD analysis project Ga0070712, IMG submission 71396) | Corn, switchgrass and miscanthus rhizosphere microbial communities from Kellogg Biological Station, Michigan, USA - LAR L8-1 metaG | ecosystem: Host-associated > Plants > Roots > Rhizosphere ...
GAAGGCGCCGCGATCGGCCTCGCGATGCCGAACACCGAAGAGCCGCACCTGATCGAACCGAAGCCGACCGACGCCGCCGACGCCGCCGCCCGCCTCGCGGCCGCGGGGGGCTGAGGCTAGCCCGATGCGCTTGATCGAGCGCCGGATCGGGCTCCTCTTCGGCGGCTTCCTCCTCTGCTTCCTCCTCATCGTCGGCCGCGCCTTCTGGCTGCAGGGGGTACAGGGCGCCAGCCTCGCCTCGCAGGCGAGCTACCAGCAGACCGAGGTGGTCGACGTCCCCGGCCTTCGCGGCGATCTGCTCGACCGCCGCGGCAACAAGCTCGCCGCCTCCGAAGACGCGGCGACGATCTACGCCACCCCCTACCAGGTGAAGAATCCGCCTGCCGCCGCGGCCCGGCTGGCGCCGATCCTGAAGGAGCCGAAAGGGGAAGTGCTGGAAGCCCTGACCGCCGAAGGCGGCTTCTCCTACGTCGCTCAGAAAGTCGACCTCGGCACCGCGGCGAAGGTGAAAGCCCTCGACATCGAAGGGATCGGCGAACTCCCCGACAGCCGTCGCACCTACCCGCAGGGGGAGATGGCGGGACAGGTGATCGGAGCCGTCGGCATCGAAAACGAAGGGCTGACCGGGCTCGAGGCGGGCGAGGAAGAAGCGCTCGGCGGCTCCGACGGCGAACGCCGGATCGTCAACGACGCGCTCGGCGAACCGATCCGGCTCGAAACCGTACACGAAGCCGAAGACGGCGAAGACGTCCAGCTGACCCTCGACCCGGTGATCCAGCGGGAAACCGAAGCGGCGCTGAACGGCGTCGGCGAAACGTACTCGCCGAAGGGGGCGACCGCGATCGTCGTCGACCCCCGGACCTCGGAAGTGCTGGCGATGGCGAACTGGCCGCCGGTCGACCCCGCCGATCTCTCCGAAGTCAGCAACGAAGATCTTCAGAACAAGGCGACGGCCTTCAACTACGAGCCCGGCTCGACCTTCAAGTCCTTCACGATCGCCGCTGCGCTGGAAGAAAAACTGGTGACGCCGACCAGCGAATTCGTCCTGCCGCCGGTCCTCCACGTCGCCGACCGCACGATCGAAGATGCCGAGCCGCGGGGAACCGAGACGATGAGCGTGGAAACGATTCTCTCCCACTCCTCCAACGTCGGGGCGGCGACGATCGGCGGCCTCGTCGGCGAAAAGAACTTCAACAAGTGGGTCCGCCGCTTCGGCTTCGGCCGCCCGACCGGGATCCAGTACCCGGCAGAGGAACACGGGATCCTGCTGAACCTCGACGAATACTCCGGCTCGACCCTCGGCAACGAGTCGATGGGGCAGGGCCTCTCCGTCACTCCGATGCAGATGGTCGCCGGTTACACGGCGATCGCCGACGGCGGCATCCTGCGGCCGCCGCAGCTGGTCAAGAAGGTCGGCGAAGAACCGGTGCATGAGCCCAAGGGCAAGCGGGTGATCTCGCCGCAGGTTTCCTTGGAGATCCGTGAAATGCTCGAGGGGGTGCTGGCGCCGGGGGGTACCGCGTCAGAGGTCAGCGTTCCCGGCTACACGCTTGCCGGCAAGACGGGGACGGCGCAGGTCGCCGAAAACGGGACTTACTCGGAAACCAAATACGTCGCGTCGTTCATCGGGTTCGCGCCGGCGCAGAATCCTCGCTTCTTGGCGGCGGTGATCGTCGACGAGCCGCAGGGGGAAATTTACGGTGGGTCGGTGGCGGCGCCGGCGTTCGGACGGATCGCTGAATTTGCTTTGCCTTACCTAGGCGTTCCTCAGGAATGATTTGTGGGAACGGGGGCCTAGAATCGGGCTCCGATGATGGGGTTGGCCGAGCTTGTCGCGGGACTACCTGGCGCGCGTGTTGTGGGGGACAGCTCGGTGGAGGTTCGGGGGCTTGCCTATGACAGTCGGAAGGTGGAGCCGGGGACGCTGTTTTTTTGTGTGGTGGGCGAGAAGGTCGATGGGCATGAGTTTGGGGCCCGGGCGGTGGAGGAAGGGGCTGCCGCGCTCGTGGTGGAGCGGGAGCTGACGGAACTCGCGGTTACGCAGGTGGTGGTCCTCGATTCGCGGGCGGCGATGGCTCCGCTGGCGGCTCGGTTCTTCGGGGATCCGACTGCTCAGCTGCGGGTGGTTGGGGTGACGGGGACCAATGGGAAGACGACTACGGCGTTTTTGGTGCGGGAGATTCTGCGGGCGGCGGATTACTCGTGCGGGCTGCTGGGGACGGTGAAGCAGGTTGTCGGCGGGGTGGAGAAGGAGGTGGTGCGAACGACGCCGGAGGCGATCGAGCTGCAGGGGACCTTCCGGCAGATGCTCGCGGGCGGCGACGAAGCCTGCGCGATGGAGGTCTCCTCGCACGCGCTGACCCTGCACCGGGCCGACGCGATCCACTTCGAGGTGGCGATCTTCACCAACCTCACCCAGGACCACCTCGACTTCCACGCCGACATGGAGGAGTACTTCCTTGCCAAGCGCAAGCTCTTCGAGGCGGGGCCGAAGACGGCGATCGTCAACGTCGACGATCCCTACGGGCGCCGCCTCGCCGCCGAATTCGAGTGCGTCACCTTTTCCGCCGAAGGCGCCGAGGCCGACTACAGCGCCCGCGACGTCAGCTTCGACGCCGCCGGCGCCAGCTTCAGCGTCGGCGAGCTGCGGATGCGCACGGGCCTGCCGGGTCACTTCAACGTCGCCAACGCCCTCGGCGCCTTCGCCGCCGCGGAAGCGATGGGGGTGGGCTCGGAGATCGCCGCCGCCGGGCTGGCGAGGGCGGCGCGGGTGCCGGGGCGGTTCGAGCCGATCGACGAGGGCCAGGGGTTCTCGGTCCTGGTCGACTACGCCCACACGCCGGATTCGCTGGAGAACGTGCTGCGGGCGGCGCGGCGCCTGACCGGCGGCAGGCTGATCAGCGTCTTCGGCGCCGGCGGCGACCGCGACCGCGACAAGCGCCCGAAGATGGGGCGGGCAGGGGCAAAGCTGTCGGACCTGACCGTGATCACCTCCGACAACCCGCGCTCGGAGGATCCGGAGGCGATCGTCGCCGAAGTCGCGAGTGGAGCCGAGGATGCCGAAGGCGTTTTTGATCTGGAGGTAATCGTCGACCGCCGCGAGGCGATCGCGCTCGCCCTCGGCCGCGCCGAGCCCGGCGACACCGTCGTCATCGCCGGCAAGGGCCACGAGCAGGGCCAGGAGTTCGAGGACGGACGCAAGATCCCCTTCGACGATCGCGAGGTCGCCCGCGAGGAGCTCTGGAAGCTGGGAAGCCCGGCGTGAACTTGACCCCGGAGGAGATCGCCGCCGCGCTCGGCGCGGAGGTCGTCGCCGAGGGCGAGCCGTCCTCGCCCCGCCGCGCCGTCATCGATTCCACCCAAGCCGGCCCCGGCGACCTCTTCTTCGGCCTCCGCGGCAGCCGTCACGACGGCGGCAGGTTCGCCCCGCAGGCGCTCGAAGCCGGCGCCTGGGGCGCGGTCGTCTCACCCGAGTGGCGTTCGTCCTTTGTCGGGCAGGACCCGATAAAGGACGAACGGCGCCCCTGGGTCTTCCTCGTCGAAGACCCATTGGCGGCGATGCAGGCGCTGGCGCGGGAGTGGCGGCGCTCGCTGGGGGCTCGCGTCGTCGGCGTCACCGGCTCGGTCGGCAAGACCTCGGTCAAGGACATCGCCCGTGCCCTGCTCCCGGGCCGGGTGCACGCCAACAAGGAGAACCTCAACACCGAGATCGGGCTGCCGCTGACGATCCTCGAAGCGCCCGACGACGCCGAGACGCTGGTGCTGGAGATGGCGATGCGGGGCAGGGGGCAGATCGCCGAGCTGGCGGCGATCGCCGAGCCCGAGGTGGCGGTGATCACCAACGTCGGCCCGGTCCACGTCGAGCTGCTCGGCTCGGTCGCGGCGATCGCGGCGGCGAAGGCGGAGATCCTCGACGACCTGCCGCCCGGCGGCACCGCGGTGGCGCCGGTCGAAGCCGGCGAGCTGGAGCCCCACCTGGAGCCGGTCGCACGGCAGCTGCGCTTCGGGCCCGGCGGCGACGTCGAGGCGACCGAGGTCAAGGTCGACGACGGCGTGACCGAGGCGCTGGTCACGACCCCGCTCGGCGCCCAGTGCTTCCATTTCCCCTTCGCCGAGGCGCACAACCTCACCAACGCCCTGGCGGCGATCGCCGTCGGTGTCGCCCTCGGCGCCGACCCCGCCGGGATGTCCGACTGCGCCGCGGACATAGGATTCTCCCGTTTCCGCGGCGAGCGCCGGCAGCTCCCCGGGGGCATCGTCCTCGTGAACGACTGCTACAACGCCAACCCGGTGTCGATGCGAGCGGCGCTCGACCACCTCGCCAGCCTCGAAGCGACGCGAACGGTCGCGGTCCTGGGCGAGATGGGGGAGCTCGGCCCGGAGTCGGCCGGCTACCACCGGGGGGTCGGCGAGCACGCCCGCGCCAGGGGCGTCGACCTTGTCGTCGGCGTCGGCCTGCCGGCCCGCGACTACGACCCCGACCAGCTCGTCGCCGACCCGGGTGAGGCCGCCGAGCTGCTGGCCCAGCAGCTCGAACCCGGCGATGCGGTCCTGATCAAGGGCTCGCGTGCGGCCGGCCTCGAGACGGTCGCCGAGCAGCTCGCCGACCTGGTCCCGGCGGAGGAGGGCTGATGGGCGAAGTCCTGATCGCGGGGATGGCGGCGATGCTGATCTGCATCTTCCTCGGACCCAAATTCATCGAGTTCCTGCGGGTCAAGGAGTTCGGGCAGCACATCCGCGAGGACGGCCCGCAGGAGCACCACACCAAGGCCGGGACGCCGACGATGGGGGGGCTGATCGTCTTCGCCTCGATCTGCGTCCCCTTCCTCGTCCTCTCCGACCGCGACGCCCAGAGCTTGGCCGTCTTCGGGGTGGCGATGGGCTGCGCCGCGCTCGGCTTCGCCGACGACTACATCAAGATCGTCAAACGCCGCTCGCTCGGCCTCGCCGGCCGCTGGAAGCTGCTCGGCCAGCTCGGCCTCGCCCTGGCCCTGTGGTGGGTCGCCCGCCACGAGGTCGGCCTCGAGCCCACCCTCTACTTCCGGATCGGCGATGGCAGTCTCGACCTCGGCCCGGCCCTCTACTTCGTCCTCGTCTTCCTCGTCATCGCCGGTACTTCTAATGGTGTCAACCTCACCGACGGGCTCGACGGCCTCGCCGCCGGCTCCTGCGCGATCGTCCTCCTCGCCTACACGGCGATCGCCTTCGTTGCCAACGAGCAGCAGAACCTGGCGCTGCTCTCCGCCTGCCTGGTTGGCGCCTGCGTCGGCTTCCTCTGGTTCAACGCCTTCCCGGCCTCGATCTTCATGGGGGACACCGGCTCGCTCGGCCTCGGCGGCGCGATCGGGGCGCTGGCGGTGATGACCCAGACCGAGGTCCTGCTGATCATCATCGGCGGCATCTTCGTGATCGAGGCGCTCTCGGTCCTGCTCCAGGTCTTCGCCTTCAAGACCTTCCGCCGCCGCGTCCTGCTGATGGCGCCGCTGCACCACCACTTCGAGATGATGGCCTGGTCGGAGACGAAGATCATGCTTCGCTTCTGGATCATCGCTGCCGTGTGCTCGGGGATCGGCTTCACGCTCTACCAGCAGTCAATCGGGAGCTAGCCGATGCCGGAGGTAGAGCTCAGCGCGGGTCCGATCGATTACGGCGACTCCGGTGGCGACGGGAGGCCGCTGGTCTTCATCGGCGGGCTGCCGCACGACGAGAGCCTCTGGGACGCGGTGGTCGCCGAGCTGGCGCCGCAGTTCCGCTGTCTGACGCCGGTGCTGCCGCTGGGGGCTCAGCGCAAGCCCCTGCGTCCCGACGCGGACCTCTCGCTGGCGGGCCTGGGCCGGATCGTCACCGAGTTCCTCGAGCGGCTCGACCTCTCCGACGCGGTCGTCTGCTTCAACGATTGGGGTGGCGCACAGACGATGGTCTCCCACGGCGGCGTCGATCGCGTCGGCGCCTTCGTCCTCATCTCATGTGAGACCGACCGCAACTACCCGCCCGGGGTCGCCGGTCAGATCGCGGCACTCTCCGGCTTCATGCCGGGGGGCTTCGGGGTGATGCGCTTCGCCCTCTCCTCGCGCATGCTGCGGAAACTGCCCTTCACCTACGGGCGGATGAGCAAGCGCGGCGTTCCGGACGAGCTGATGCAGCGCTGGCTGCAGCCGCTGAAGCGGGCGGAGATCCGCCGCGACACCCGCCGCTACGTCCGAGACGTGCGCCACGGCAAGCGTGAGATACGCGCCGCGACGCCAACGTTGCGCAGCTTCGAGCGCCCGGTCCTGGTCGTCTGGGACGAGGAGGGGACGATGATGCCCAACAGCGAGGGACGCCGCCTCGCAGAGGCGTTCCCCAACTCGACCTACGTCGAGCTGCCCGACTGCTACACGCTGATTCCGATCGACCAACCCGCGGCGCTGGCCCGGGAGATCCGCGAGTTCGCCCGTCAGTAGGGGGTCTGGAGGGCCTCGAACATCGGGAAGTGCTTGAGGTCATTGGTGGCGAGCGGGATCTCGAGCACTTCGGCGCTGGCAGCTATCAGCAGATCCGTCACACCGATACCAGGATGGCTTCGGCGCCAGCGCTGTCCAAGCTCACCGCCGCGCCGGGATACCTTCTCGTCAACCGGGATCCAGGTGATCAGCGCAAACAGGCGCTCGATCCGGCGGCGTTCCGCGGATCGCGCGCCTTGCAGAACCTCGATCCGCGACACCTCCGAGCAGGACGGGGGAACGCCGAGGGCCGCTATGTATTTTCCTGCGGGGATCGATCCTCGCAGGTGATCGATGAGGACAGTCGTGTCGAGGAGAATGCTCACCAATCCAATTCCTTGAGACGTTCGGCATCCGCGCGACGAAGCTTGTCGACGTACTCGACTCCGTCTTCGAGATGGGGAGCTATGCCCGCGGTCTCCGCAACGGCCTTCCGCCACTGCTCCCGCCAAGCGGCTGCATCCCGCAGCTCGCGGGCAAGGTAGGCGTCGATCGCCCGGCGGATCAAGGTCGAGCGGGTGGTGCCCTCGGCCGCGGCGAGCTTGTCGAGCTCCGCGGTCTGGTCGGCATCGAGATAAATCTGCGTGCGACGATTCATGGTGTACAAACGTACACCATTGCTTGGCGGCAGCTGTACGGAGGGGTATCCGGGGGCGTCGCGAAGCTCTCGCATGTGCCGTTAAGGGTTGAGCCAAAGGAAATTCGCCCCCCCCTGCCCAAGGGTCCTTTCCTGATTTCGGGGCTTGCCCGCTCGGGCCAGGCCGCCGCGCAGCTGCTGGCGGCGCGGGGGGAGCGGGTGCGGGCGGTCGATTCCGGTCATCCCGAGGGGGCGGCAGGGCTGGAGGGGGCGGGCGTCGAAGTCTTCCTGGATACGGATGGATTGGCACAGCTCGAGGGGACGCGGACCGTCGTCAAGAGCCCGGGTGTTCCCCGGGAGGCGCCGGTGATCGCAGCGGCGCTGGAGCGGGGGATCGAGGTGATGGGTGAGATGGAGCTGGCCTGGCGGGCGCTGCCGAACCGGTTCGTCGCCGTCACCGGCACCAACGGCAAGACGACCACGGTCGAGCTGCTCGGACACCTCTACCGGACCGCCGGCGAGCCGGTCGCGGTCGCCGGCAACGTCGGCACCGCGCTCTCGGAGCTGGTCGGCGAGGTCGAGGAGGAGACGACGATCGTCTGCGAGGCCTCGAGCTTCCAGCTCGAGGACACCGTGGCCTTCTCCCCCGAGTGCGCCGTCTTCCTCAACCTCGCGCCCGACCACCTCGACCGCCACGGCGACCTCGAGCACTACCTGGCGGCGAAGCTGCGGATCTTTGCCAACCAGGGCAACGACGACGTCGCCGTCTTCAACGCCGACGACCCCTTCGCGGCCGGTGCCGACCTCGGCGGCTGCGGCCGCCGCGTCGCCTTCTGCGTCGGCGCCGCCCCCGACTGCGAGGTCGCGGTCGCCGAGGGGACGATCTTCTACGACGGCGAGCCGCTGCTGCCGGTTTCCGAGCTCGGCCTCCTCGGCGAGCACAACGTCGCCAACGCGATGGCCGCCGCTGCGGCGGCGCTGGCGATGGGGGTCGACCGCGACGCGGTCGGCGACGGGTTGCGCAGCTTTGCCGGCGTCCCGCACCGGCTCGAGCCGGTCGCCGAGATCGGCGGTGTCCGCTTCGTCAACGACTCGAAGGCGACCAACGTCGCCTCCGCCGCGGTCGGGATCCGCGCCTTCGAGGGCGGCGTCCAGGCGATCCTCGGCGGCAGCGATAAGGACGAGCCCTTCGCGCCCCTCGTCGAGCCGCTGGCCGAGGCCGCCGTCGCCTGCTGGCTGATCGGCGCCACCAGCGAGCGGATGGCCCGCGAGCTGGCGCCCGTGGTCGAGGCGGGAGTCGAGCTGCACCGCTGCACCGGTCTCGAGGACGCGGTCCGCCGCGCCGCCTCCGCCGCCGCCCCGGGCGAGGTCGTCCTGCTCTCGCCGGCCTGCGCCAGCTTCGACGCATTCGAGAACTTCGAACGGCGGGGCGAGCGCTTCCGCGAAATCGTCGGGGAGCTGGGATGAGCGCAAAGAGGGCGAAGGCGCCGGCCCGCGCCAAGCGCGCGAAGCCGAAGAAGCGCAGCCGGCCCCTGCCGCCCGAGTACAACATCCTCCTCACCGCCACCCTCTGCCTGCTGGCATTCGGCGCGGTGATGGTCTTCTCCGCCAGCTCGACCACCCGCATCCTCCAGAACGGCGGCCTCTCCGACAGCGCCTTCTATCTGAAGCGGACCCTGCTCTTCGGCGCCGTCGGCCTGACGATCATGTACCTCGCCTCGCGCAACGGGCTACAGGTGATCCGCCGGCTGACCCCGCTGCTGCTCGCCGTTTCGATCTTCCTGCTGTTGGCGGTCCTCGCGGTCGGGACCGAAGTCAACGGCGCCACCCGCTGGATCGGCGGCGGCTCCCTCCAGATCCAGCCCTCGGAGCTGGCCAAGGTGGCGCTGATCCTCTACGGCGCCGACCTGCTGGCGCAGAAGCCGAAGCGGGTGCGGTCGCTGGACGGGATGATGCCGTTCCTGCTCGTCACCGGTGCCTGCTGCCTGCTGATCATGCTGCAGCCGGACATGGGGACGGCGATGGTGATCTGCTTCTCCGTCGCCGCGACCTTGATCGCCGCAGGGGCGCGTCCCGCCGACCTCGGCAAGATCGCTCTGGCGATCGGCGGCCTGGCCCTGCTGATGGCGGTCATCGAGCCCTACCGGATGGCGCGGCTGACCTCGTTCCTCCACCCCACCGCCGATGCCTCGGGTGCCGGCTTCCAGGCGGCGCAGGCGAAGATCGCCCTCGGCTCCGGCGGCATCTTCGGCGACGGGCTCGGCAACGGCGTCCAGAAGGCCTTCTACCTGCCCGAGGCTCACACCGACATGATCACCGCCGTGATCGGCGAGGAGCTGGGGATGGTCGGGATCACCGCCGTCGTCGGGCTCTTCGCGATGTTCGGCTACGCAGGCCTGAAAACGGCGCAGAAGGCGAAGGACGCCTACGGGAAGATCCTCGTCGCCGGCCTCACCTCGCTGGTCCTCGTGCAGGCGACGATCAACCTCTTCGCAGTGATGGGGATGGCGCCGCTGACCGGGGTGCCGCTGCCCTTCGTCTCCTACGGCAACAGCAGCCTGATGGCGACCCTGCTGGCCGTCGGCCTGATCCTCAACGTCGCCCGCGGCGGCACGGCGAAGGCGGCGCGCGCTTCGACGCCCACCCGCGCTGGCAAACTGCGCGCCATCGACGGCGGGCGCTCGCCCGCGCGCGAAAGGAGCAGATCGAGCGGTGCCAGGAAAGCCAAAGGTGGTGGTGGCGGCGGGGGGAACCGCGGGGCACGTCGTGCCCGCAATGGCGGTCGCCGACGAGCTTCGGGCTAGCGGCGCCGAGGTCAGCTTCCTCGGTGCGCGGGGCAGGATGGAGGCGGAGCTGGTGCCGGCGGCGGGCTACGAGATCGACCTGGTGAAGGTGCGCGGGATCGACCGCCGCAACCCCCTGCGGGCAGCACGGGCGGGCTTCGAGGCATTTGGGGCTGTCGGCGCGGCGCGCGAGGTTCTGCGCCGGCGCCGGGCCGACGCCGTGCTCGGGGGCGGCGGCTACGTCGCCGGTCCGGCCGGCCTCGCCGCGGTGGCGACGCGCACGCCGCTGGTCCTGACCGAGGCCGACAGCCACCTCGGCCTCGCCAACCGCCTGCTCGCCGGCCGCGCCCGTCGCGTCTGCCTCGCCTTCCCGATCGAGGGGCGCGAGGGGGAGCGCTACCTGGTCACCGGGCGGCCGGTGCCGCGGGCGGTGCTGGAGGGCGACCGCGCCAGAGCGCGCGATCGGTTTGGGATCGCGCCCGCTGCCCGCTGCCTGCTCGTCTTCGGCGGCAGCCAGGG
>Ga0070712_100003055_pt1 | contig 10349 bp, 7 predicted proteins | sample LARL81metaG_FD_71396 | JGI IMG/M metagenome (GOLD analysis project Ga0070712, IMG submission 71396) | Corn, switchgrass and miscanthus rhizosphere microbial communities from Kellogg Biological Station, Michigan, USA - LAR L8-1 metaG | ecosystem: Host-associated > Plants > Roots > Rhizosphere ...
CCGGGATCCAGGGTTGGGTTGAATGCGAGCGACGCGCGTTGGGTTGTGCCGCGATGGCCGACTGCGGCGATGGCCACGACCGTCCCGGTTAGCGCCAGCGCCACGAGCGCGGCGCTCGGGGCAAGCCAGCGTCGTCCGACAGGTAAGGCGGGCCGGCGCGGCTGGCGCTCGGACCGGCCGGCACGCCGGCGCAGCGCCCAGCGGACCACGAACAGCACAGCGGCAAGCGCGGCGAGGATCACGGCAATGGTCCCGACGACGTGATCGACCGAGCGGCCCGGGGGCGCCAGCGCGCTTGCGCGGCTGCCCGGCGCCGGAGACGACTGCGACGAGGGCGTCGTCGCAGCGAGCTTGACGCCGTCCGCCGCTGCCAGCTTGCGCACTCCCGCGGTGGCCGCGGACGCCAGGCCGTCTGGCCCATTTGCGACCTGGATCCCCGCCAGGGCCCGGTACGCCGGTCCGCTCGAGTGGCCCGGCCAGTTGAAGCCGAGCCCGTTCGGCATCACCACCAGCAACCGCTGCTTGTATCCCTGGGACAGCTCGAGGCCGAGGAAACGCGCGTACGTCTGTGGCTTGCGCCACAAGGCGGTAACCGCACCCAGGTCGGCCCTGCCGCCGATGATCGCGACCCTGATCGGGAACTTCGAACGCTCCGCGGCTTTCAGTAGATCGCCCAGCTGAGACTGTTGCGGGATGGAGAGACCGGCGGTCGAGCCGACGAACAGGTCCTGATAGACGAGCACATCGCTGCCCGGGTCTCCGTCGGCCTGCGCGAGCGGCGCCACCACCGCGCCGATGATCAGCACGCTCAGGAAGGCCGCGATCGCCGACCTCATCCGCATCGTCACGCGGTCGAGGCTACTTGATCGGATACGGCGCCTCCCACGTCCCGGGTGCTGGCAATGTGCGTGGTGCTAAAGCGCTAAGCCTCGGTCGACGGGGACTGGGGAGCAGGCGCCGGTTGCTTGTTGGCGTACCAGTGGATGTCGATGTCGCTCGGGGCGCAACCGCCCATCTCCGGCGAGTCGCCGTGCTCGGTCGCCTCGAGACCATCGGGCGTAGCCCAAATCTTCCAGGTCGAGAACTCGGTCGTCTTCACGCGCGAGTCCGGTCCAGTGCAACCTTGCGTCTCCTCGAAGTGCGCCGTCCAACCGCCGCGCGTCGGGGTGAGGCCGGCGGAGATCGGCGCAATCCCCGAGGCCGCCGCCACATCACGGGTGAGGACGAGACGACACCGGGAGCCGATGCACGACCGGTTGATCCACCAATGCCTGAGCAGCTCATCGCCGGCCCTCTCCGCGGCAATGCCGTGGACAGACAGGATGTTGCCGACGACCTCGTAGTGGCCGGCGACGCTTGCCGCGCTGCGGTGCACCGGCGCGCGGGCTGCCGGACTGACAGAACGCGCCGTCGGCTGCGCCTGGCGCCAGCGCCAGTGTGCAACGGTGTTGGCCAGCGCCGCAGCGCCTTGCGCGGCGAGCGCAGGCTCGGTGTCCATCTCGATCATGACGATCTCCGAGCCGTGTCGTGCCACGATGTCTGACTGGACGTTGCCGACGTTGTTGTACGTGTAGCTGTACTTGATCGCCGCCGCCGCGGTGCCGGCGAGTGTCACTGCGTGAAGCGGCGTGACGACTTCGGGGGCACCGGCCGTGCGCGGGATACCGATGATGTGTGACAGAAGTGCAAGTGGGTTGTCGGTCGCGGCACCGGGGTCCAGCGGCCACGCTGCTGAAATCGACGACTCATTGATGCTGACACCGATTTCACCCCGGGCCGGGAGGTTGAGCGAGTTGAGCGGGGTGTTGGTCGAGCCGATCGAGTACGTCGTCATGCCCTGCATCGGCTCGCCGATCCGCAGAGTCCAACCGGCCGGGTACTCGGTGGTGAAGCCGCCCGCGCGAAGGGGAGACCCAGTGGATCGCCGATGTCCAGTGGGCAACGCGACGGCTGCGATCGCGGCCGCGCACGCAAGGCCCACAACGGCGACGGCGATCGCAACCAGGCGTATGCGCGAGCGACGCACCGGCACCATTGGTCTGTCGTGGATACGAGCAGGCTCGTCCGTGCGTTCCCCACCAGGGGGCGGGACGCTTTCTCTCACCGCAGACACCAGGCCGGTATCGGTTTGATGGCTCGAACGCTTAAGCGCCCAGTGTTAGAGTCATGACCGGTGGCAGCATCAACTAAGACGCTTGTTGATCAGATTCGAGAAATCGACAAGCTTGTGGCTGATGGGATGGACAAGCTTCAGCAGGCGAAGCTCGGTCTACGGTCACTCGCGGAACGCCTGACCGAGCAGGGCGACGAGCCTCAGCCACCCGCCGACGATCAGTAGCGGTTGACGAGCAACCGGTCGAGTTGGGCTCGAGTCGGGTATGTCCGCGCGCAGAATCAAGCGGGTCTCCGTCCGTCGACCAGCATCAAGTCTGCGCGCCGCCCGCGTCCGTCGCGAGGGGCGCGCGCCCGTTAGCAGCGTGTGAGCACGTGTAACCGTCTGCGGCGCAGGTGTTGTCTGTGGTGTGATCACAAGACTTACCCGGCTCGTTCGCAGGCGGACCTACGGTCGCACGTGGCCGATCGTTCAGACGGCGGTGGCCGCGGTCGCCGCCTGGTATCTCGCGGTCCTGCTCGGCGTCGAGCATCGTCCGGCGTTCGCGTCGATCGCCGCGGTGATCTCGCTAGGCGCCGCGTTCGGAGAGCGCCGGCAGCGCGCCGTACAGCTGATCGCGGGTGTCGTGCTCGGCATCCTGATGGCGGACTTGATCCTGCGCGTGATCGGCGGCGGCCCACCTCAGATCGGCTTGCTCGTCGTGCTGGCGATGTCCGCCGCGGTGATCGTCGGAGGAGGCGAGACGCTCGTCGGCGAGGCGGCCGTTTCGGCGATCCTCGTGGCGACGGTGTCGTCGACGCCGCTCGTACGGCTTGAGGACGTGCTGATCGGAGGTGGAGTTGCGCTGGCCGTACACACGCTGGTGTTCCCACCCAATCCGGTCACGGGCGTCGTGCGCGCGACGTCGGCGGTGTTCGGGGAGCTGGGGATTGTGCTGCGCGATGCGGCCGCGGCGTTGAGCGTCGGCGACGTGCGGCACGGCGAGTCGGCATTGGCGGCCGCCGAGAACGTCGAAGTCGCCGTCGCCGAGCTCAAGCAAGCGGTGCTGGTCGGCAGCGACACCGCGCGCTGGGCGCCCCTTCGCCGCCCGACGCGAGCCGAGCTCGACCGCTACGCCCGGATCGTCAGCCATGCCGAGCAGGCGGCCCGCGGGGCGCGTGTGCTCGCGCGCAACGTTCAGATCTACGCGCGCGCGGGGCGGCCGGCCCAGACCGAGCTGGGAGACGCCGTCCGCGAGCTGGGGCTGGCGGCGTGGGAGCTGCCCTCCCAGTTCGACGAGCCATGGCGCGGCGGCGACGTGCTGCGGATGGCTCTGCAGGCCGCCGGCCGTGCCACCGCTGTCGCCGAACGGCATCCCGACCTCGCGCTCAACGAGATCGCCGGCCAGGTTCGCTCGATCGCGATCGACATCGTCCGCGCATCCGAGGCCGGCGTGACGACACGCAGCCTACTGTTCGAGGCTCCCACCGAGGAGCTGCTCGCGTCGCTCCCGTTCCCCGAACCGGCGCCCTCCTGAGCCTTTAGGACACAGGATCGGTGACCGCGGGCCCGTAATGCGCGGCCACGCGCCGCACGCGGTGATCCGCGTCAAGCTCCATCACCTCGATCGCTTCGCGGCCCTCCACCGACCGGTAGTGCAGCGCCACCGAGTCGACGCCCGCGAGCGCGGCGAACGGTTCGAAATGCAGCTCGGGGAACGCTTGCAGCGCGCGCCCGAAGTAATCGCGGAGCGCAGGGAGGCCGCGGATCGTTCCGGCCGGTGCGCCGGCCCGGGCCGCGAATGGCGACACGAGCACAAGGTCCTCGCGGTAGTGCGAGACGATCCGATCGAGGTCCCGGGCGTTCCAGGCTTCGATCCACTCACTCGCAAACGCGTCGGTTATGAGTTCGCCGAATGGAGATTTCTGGTCAATTCGGTTCATGTGTGCAATCCTCCCGCCTAGTGGACCGCCAGTCGATAGCCAATTTGACCCAAGTGGACTGACATGGCGAGTCCTTCGGAGCGCTTGGTGGCGGGGCTCGGCGAGTGGCGGTCGGGGCGCGGGCCGCTGTTCGCGCGTCTGGCCGATGCTCTGGTCGCAGCCGGCAACCGGACCGCGCTGCCCCCAGGCGGCGAGCTGCCGGCCGAGCGCGTGCTTGCTGTGGAGCTTGGGGTGAGCCGCACGACCGTCGTCGCCGCGTATCGCGATCTGCGCGAGCGCGGCCTTGCTGTCACGCGGCACGGCAGCGGGACTGTGATGCGCAACGCCGTGCCTGCCGCAGCGGGCGCCTCTTCTCCGGCGCTCGCCGGACTGTTGGCCCGCACCGACACGGATGCACCGCTGATCGATCTGTCGGTCGGCGCGCCCGAACTCGACGACGTCGTCGAGGGCGTCACGGTCTCAGGCGCAGCGCTGCCGCGCCACGCAAGCGGGCACGGATACGTTCCGGCGGGCTGGTCGGAGCTGCGGGCCAGGGTCGCCGAGGTCCTGTCCGCGCGCGGGGCGCAAACCTCACCCGAAGAGGTGCTGATCACAAACGGCGCGCAGGAGGCGATCAGCCTCGCGGTCACGATGGCGGCGGCCGACGGCAGGCGGATCGCCGTCGAGTCGCCGGGCTATCCGGGCGCGCTCGATGCGATCGCGCGCGCGGGCGGCCAGGCGCTCGCGGTCGAGCGCGATGGCGCCGGCCTCCGCGTCGACAGCCTCAAGCAGCTGCTTGCGCGCCAGCACATTCACGCCGTCTACGTCGCTCCCTCCTGCAACAACCCCACCGGTGGCCGCACCGCCGCCCACCGCCGCGAGCGCCTCGCCGCGCTCGCCTCCGAACACGAGCTGACCGTTGTCGAGGACACCGTGCTCGACGAGCTGCGCTTCGACGGCGACCCGGGCGTCCCACTGTGGACCCACGCGCCAGACCGGGTACTCGCTGCGGGATCGTTGAGCAAGGTCGCCTGGGGCGGCCTCCGGGTGGGCTGGCTGCGAGCGCCGCGGCCGGTGATCCTGCGACTCGCGCGCGTGAAGGGCGCGCTGAATCTGGGCGTCGGCGCCCTGGACCAGCTCGCCGCCTGTCAGGTCCTGGAGGGCTATGAAGAGCTCTGCCGCCGCCGGCGTACCGAGGCAGCCGAGCGCATGGACACGCTGCATCGTGCGCTGCGGCGCGAGCTCCCGGAATGGGACACACAGACGGCCGAGGGAGGCTGGTCGCTGTGGATGGCAACGCCGGCCGGCAGTGGCGCCGCATTCGCGCAGGCGGCGCTGCGCCACGGGGTCGCGGTCGTGCCGGGCGGCGCGAGCAGCCCTGATGGCGCGTTTCCAGAGTACGTGCGCGTCTGCTACGGACCGGCGCCGCCGGTGCTCGAGGAGGCCGCCCGCAGGCTGGCAAGCGCATGGTCTGAGTTCGCCTCCAGTGGCGTCCCGGTCAGCACGCCCGCGGGAGGCTGAGCACTACGCGCGCTCGCGCGCGCCCTCCCGGCGAGCGATGAGCTTGCCGACCTCCCACAGCGCCAGCAGCAGCACGGCCGACGCAAGCGCGAGCCCGAACTGCCCGGCCTTCAGCGGCACGGTGTCTAGCAGCCGGTTGAACAGGTCCATCTGGGTGACCATCACCGCCAGCGCGATCTCGGCGATCGCGATCCAGTTCATCTGCGCGTTGTCGAACGTGGCGCTCTCGAGCACCGAGCGCGACACGCCTCGGCTCTCGTAGGCCGCGACGACGAGCATCAGCGCAAACGCCGTCAGCCCGATCGATGAGCCGATCACGACGCTGTGGTAGTGCTGCTTGCCGAAGTAGATGAGTGTGTCGAGGCATATCGCCATGTACAGACCGACGAGACCGGAGGTGAGCTTCACGCCGGTGGTCATGATCGACTGATCGCTCGGCCTCGGGCGCAGTCGCATCAGACCTGGAGTCGCCTGATCGAGGCCGAGCGCCACGCCAAACGGCGCGCTGATGAAGAAATGGATCCAGAGCACCTGCGGCGGCGTGAACGGCTGCCCGGCGGCGATGTTGAGCAGCGTCGCGCCCAGGAACGTGAGGACGAACGCGACGAGCGAGATCAGCACGAAGCGGACGTACTTGGTTAGGTTGTCGTAGAGCTTGCGGCCCTGCTCGACCGCATGCACGATCGTCGCGAAGTCGTCGTCGGTGAGGATCATGCGCCCGGCATTCTTGGCGACCTCGGTACCGCTGCCCATCGCGATCCCGATGTGCGCGGCCTTGATTGACGGCGCGTCGTTGACCCCGTCGCCGGTCATTGCCACGACGTGGCCCTTCTGCTTGAGCGTGTCGACGAGCAGCACCTTGTGCTCGGGGGCGACGCGACCGACGACGCCGATGTCGTCGATTCGCTCGAGGCGCTCGGCTTCGCTGAACGCGGCGAACTCGGCGCCGAGGATCGCCTCACCCTCGATGTCGAGCTGTTTGGCGATCGCCGCGCCGGTGACGACGTCGTCGCCGGTGACCATTCGCACGCGGATGTGCGCCTTCTGCGCGTCGTGGACCGCCTGCTTGGACGCGGCACGGGGCGGATCGACCATCCCCACGAGGCTTGTCATCTCGAGTCCTTCGACGAACGCGAGCAGGTCGCCGGTGGGATCGAAGGAATCACCGCTGATGTCGCGGTACGCGGCAGCCATCACGCGCAATCCGCCTTCGCCCATTCTGCGGATATCTGCCTCCGCGCGCGATCGCAAGTCCTCGTCCCAGGGGACGCTCTGTCCGCCCGACAGCGCGGTTGCGACGTGGCTCATCACGGCGGGCGCGGCGCCCTTGACGTAACAGCGCACGCCGTCATCCGACAGCCTCGTGAACGTCGCCATCAGCTTGTACGTCGGATCGAACGGAAGCGTCGCAAGCCGCGGATGGCGGTCGCGGGTGCCCTCGATGTCGAGGCCCGCCTTGTGGGCGAGGACGAGCAGCGCCCCCTCCGTCGGGTCACCGACGACCTTGCCGTCGACGAGCTTGGCGTCGTTGGCGATGACGTACGGGAGGATCGCGTCCTCGATCGTGTCGTCCGACCCGGCGGCGCGCTGCACCTTTCCCTCTAGCTCATAGCCCGAGCCGGAGATCGTGTAGCGCTCGGTCGGATCGACGACTTCCACGGCGGTCATCTGATTCATCGTCAGGGTGCCGGTCTTGTCGGAGTTGATCGCTGAGGTCGAGCCGAGCGTCTCCACCGACGCGAGGTCCTTGAGCACCGCACCGCGCCGGGCCAGTTCGGCGGCGCCGAGCGACATCACCACCTGCAGCACCGTGGGCATCGCTTCCGGGATCGCGGCGATCGCCAGGGCCACGGCGCTCGTGAAGATGACCGTCGATGACTGGTCGCGTTGGGCTCCCAGGACGAACATCACGATCATCGTGATCCCGGCTGCCGCGACGATCCACAACGTCAGCGTGTTCAGCTGCTTGGTCAGCGGCGTCTGCTCACGTTTGGTGGTCGCGAGCATTCCGGCGATCCGCCCCACCTGCGTGTTGCTCCCGGTTGCGGTCACGACCATCACGCCGCTGCCGTGCGTGACCGGCGTGTGCATGAACGCCATGTCGGCCTGATCGGCGGGTGCCAGATCGGCGCCGTCCGGCGTCTGTGTCCCTTTCGATGCCGGCACGCTCTCGCCCGTCAGCGCGGACTCGTCGATCTGAAGCGCGCTGGCCTCGACCAGCCGGCCGTCGGCCGGCACCTCGTCTCCCGCGGCGAGCAGCACGACGTCGCCGACGACCACCTCCTCGGCAGGAACGTTCGCTTCAGAGCCGTCGCGCCGAACGCGCGCCGAGGCCTTCACCATGGCCTGCAGAGCGTTCATCGCGCTCTCGGCCTTGCCCTCCTGGCGCAGGCCCACCACCGCGTTGATCACGGTGATCAGGATCAACAGGACGCCGGTGCTCCACTCTTTGATCGCCAGCGACACGATCGCCGCGCCGACCAGGATGATCTGCATGTAGCTCTGGTACTGGCCGATGAACTGCTTCCAGCCGGGCACCGACTGCTCGACCGGAAGGGCGTTGGGGCCGTTGCGCTCGAGCAGGTCGGCCGCTTCCCTGCTCGATAGCCCCACCGAGGGATCGACGCCGAGCCTCGCGGCCACGTCCTTGGCGCTCGCGCTGTACCAGTCGGCTGGTGCTGTCTGGCGTTGGGTCGTCGTGTCGGTCTCGGTGGCCACGCTCACGCCACCGGATCGGCGAGCGGCTCGGAGGTATCCCCGGGAGCGCTCCCGCCCCGCTGCCCCGCGCTCCCTTGCAGCCCCGCGCTCCCATCTTGCTGCGCGTCGTTCTCGCGCTGTCGCTCTGCAAAGGGATCAGGCGCGGCGCCCTTAGGCGCTTGTGCCTCGAGCTCCTGCTTGACCTCCTGCAACGCGTCCCGCTGTTCCTTGCTCACCCGCGGGAAGCGCGGATCGATCTCCATCAGCGCCTGCACGAGCACGGCCCCGGCTCCGATCCGCGCAAACCACTTGCGATCTGCCGGGATCACATGCCACGGCGCCCACTCGGTGCTCGTGTGCGACAGCATCTCCGAGAACGCCTTCTGATAGTCGTCCCAGCGCTGGCGCTCTCTGACATCCGCCGCCGAGAACTTCCAGTTGTGGTCCGGCAGGTCGATCCGCCGTAGGAACCGCGTGCGCTGCTCCTCCTTTGACAGGTTCAAGAACAGCTTGACGACGCGGATGCCGTTCTCGGTCAGGTACCGCTCCCAGTCGTTGATCTCCCGGTAGCGGCGCTTCCACAGGTCGCGCTTGGGCGATCTCGGCAGCTTCTGGTGTGCGAGGACCTCGGGGTGCACCCTCACGACGAGGACCTCCTCGTAGTGCGAGCGGTTGAAGATCCCGATCTCCCCACGCGCGGGCAGCTTGCGCGCGTACCGCCACAGAAAGTCGTGGTCGAGCTCCTCGGACGAGGGGACCTTGAAGCTGTGCACCGCGACGCCCTGCGGGTTGACGCCGCTCATCACGTGGCGGATGGTCCCGTCCTTGCCCGCCGCGTCGAGTGCCTGCAGGACCACCAGCACGCCCCAGGTGTCCTGCGCAGCCAGCCGCTCCTGATATTCGGACAGCAACGTCACGCCCTCTTCCAGCAGCGCGACGCCGTCCTTCTTCTTCTTGATACCCGCCTTGAAGCCCGGGTCGAAGTCCTTGGAGAGCTTCACGTTCGACCCGGGCTCGACGCGGAACGGAGCGATGAACTCCTCGAGCCGCTTTCGACGCCTGCTTGTCAGCGGAGCCATTGGCGTCGGGCGAGTGTCATTGGTTGACAGCGCCCCTCTAGGCGGTCGCCTGCGCCGGCGGCTGCAGCGCGTCCTGCAGCTTCTTGGTGTCCTCGTCCGACAGCGACGTCTTGATCACCGTTCCGCCGTACTGCTGCAGCGCGGCGATCGCCTTGTCCGGTGTCGCCTGCTCGATGATCATGAACAGCGCTGAGGTTCCTGGCTGCACGTGGTCGCGCACCTGCTGCTGGAACGCCTTGTCGATCCCCTTTTCGCCGAAGTGCCCGAACAGCGCGCCCATGCCGGCGCCCAGCACGAGACCGAACACCGGGATGAAGAACAGGAGGCCGAACAGAAAGCCCCAGAAGCCGCCCCAGGCGGCGCCGCCGCCGGCGGATGCTCCGCCGTGGGATGTGTGGACGTGGTACTTGCCTTCCATGTCGCGATTGATCGATGCGACCTGGTCGGCCTGGATGATCAGCTCTGCCTCGAGCTCTTGCACGGTTCTGCGCGCTTGCTCGGCCGTGGTCTCATCCGCATAGCCGATCGCAACAAGCGTTGCCATACACAAGCCTCCTTTGGTTCATGACTCGGCGACCCGGAGGGCTTGCGCCGCGGGCCGGCGCGGGTTGCGCGCACCGCCAAGCATCTGCCAGGCGGCGGGGGCGGTCATCACCCCAATCGGATGAGCACCGTCATCCGCAACGGATGATGGCGCCGCCACAACCGTCGGATAGACCGCTCGTGTTCAGCGATGGGGAGCGACGACAGAAGCGGCCAGAGTCCCGCCGGCCTGGCGCCGGTGCTTCAGTGGCTGCCGCGCTACAAGCGCCGCTGGCTGCGCGGTGACCTGACCGCGGGGGTCGCCGTGACGGCGCTGGTGGTGCCGAAGAACCTCGGGTACGCCGGTATCGCGGGGGTTCCGCTGCAGAACGGCCTGTATGCCGCGGCGGCCGGAGCGATCATCTACGCGCTGTTCTGCACGTCGAGGCAGATCTCCACGGGGCCGTCATCATCGCTTGCGGCGGTCGCCGGCGGAGCAGTGCTCGCGACTGGCCT
>Ga0070712_100003062_pt1 | contig 10343 bp, 6 predicted proteins | sample LARL81metaG_FD_71396 | JGI IMG/M metagenome (GOLD analysis project Ga0070712, IMG submission 71396) | Corn, switchgrass and miscanthus rhizosphere microbial communities from Kellogg Biological Station, Michigan, USA - LAR L8-1 metaG | ecosystem: Host-associated > Plants > Roots > Rhizosphere ...
ATGACACCGGCGCCGCGGAACGCCTGGTCGAGCGTTTTTCCCAACTCGGCCGCAGCGAGGCGCGACTGGCCGCGCGGCCAGCGGTCGCCGCGCTGCTGCGTGCTCTCGGGGGCAACACCCCGTTCCTCGCCGATCTCGCGGTGCGCGAGGCAACGAGCCTGCGTGCGCTCATCGCATCCGGTCCAGATGCGGTTGTGGCTGCCGCGATGGCCGACCTGGCGGCGCTCCCGCCATCCACCCGGCGCGACCGGATCACCGCCGCGATGCGCCGCGCGAAGCGCATCGTCGCGTTGGCCACAGCCATAGCCGACATCGGCGACATCTGGCCGCTGGAGCGTGTCACCGCGACACTGAGCGATCTCGCGGAGGCCACCCTGTCGCTCGCCATGGCACACCTGCTGCGCGCCGCTCACGAGGCAGGCGAACTGCGCCTGCCTGATCCGACGGATCCGACACGCGGCGCCGGGTTTACGGTGATCGGCATGGGAAAGCTCGGTGCCCGTGAACTGAATTATTCCTCCGATGTGGACCTCGTGCTGCTCTACGACCCGGCCGCGGCAATATACACGGAAGCGACCGAGGGCCACGCGCTGGGCGGCTTCACGTCCCGCATTGCGCGCGGCTTGGTGTCGCTGATGGAGGCGCGCGACCCCAACGGATACGTTTTCCGCACAGACCTGCGCCTGCGCCCCGATCCATCGGTGACGCCGCCTGCCGTCGCACTCCCCGCGGCGATCATCTACTACGAAAGCATGGGCCAGAACTGGGAGCGTGCCGCGATGATCAAGGCGCGCCCCGTGGCTGGCGATCTGGCGCTGGGTGCCGCATTCCTCGAGGCGATCCGCCCCTTCGTCTGGCGTCGCGGCCTGGACTTCGCCGCTGTCGCCGACATCCACGCAATGAAGCGGCGGATCGACGAATACAAGGGCGGTCCGCTGGCCGATGGCGCCGACCCGCTGGCACGGATCGCCGGCCATAACGTCAAACTCGGCGAAGGCGGCATCCGCGAGATCGAATTTCTGGCGCAGACCCTGCAGCTTGTCTGGGGCGGGCGCGATCCCGACCTGCGTGTCCCCACCACGCTGGGCGCGCTGCGCCTGCTGGTGCGTGCCGGCCACGTGCCGCGCAACGCCGCACGCGAACTGGGCGGCGCCTATCGCTTCCTCCGCCGTGTCGAGCATCGCCTGCAGATGGTCGCGGACCGTCAGGTGCATGAACTGCCGCGGCGGCCGGCGGAGCTCGCGAGCTTCGCCACCTTCATGGGATACGCCGATGCGTCCGAGTTCGCTGCCGAGCTGCTGCATCACCTGCGCCAGGTGCGGGCGCGCTACACCGAAGTGTTCGAGCTGGTGCCGGAGCTGCTATCGCCCGCCGAAGGCGGCCTTGAACTCGACTTCAGCGGGGTCGATGCGGCGCCGGAAGCGACCGTCAGCAAGCTCCTTGCTCTCGGCTTCGACAACCCCAAGCGCATCGTCTCCGCTGTTCGCGGCTGGCAGGCGGGGCATGTCCGCGCGCTCCGCTCGACGCGCGCGAGGGAACTGCTCGCCCAGTTGCTACCGCGCGTGCTGGCCGCGCTGGCCCACCAGCCGCAGCCGGACGTCGTGTTCAACCGGTTTGACGCGTTCCTGGCACGCCAGCCCGCCGGCGTGCAGTTGCTGTCGCTATTCCAGCGCAATCCGGGCCTGATCGATCGGATCGCCGCGGTACTCGGGGCCGCGCCCTCGCTCGCCAACCATCTGGCCAGTCATCCGGCGGCACTGGACGGCCTGCTGAGCCCGGAGGAGAACCCGGACCCTGCCCGCCTGCTGCGCGGTCGCCTGCGCGATGCGCGGCTGCTGGAGGACGTCATCGAGATCACCCGTCGTACCGTTCGCGAGGAGGATTTCTCTGCCTCGGTCGCCACGATGGAGGGTCGGATCGATGCGGACGAGGCGGGACTGCGCCGCACCGCTATCGCCGACGCGGCGCTAAGCGCGCTGCTGCCGCCGGTACTATCTGACTTTTCGGTGCGCTTTGGCCGCGTGCGCAGCGGCTCGATGGCCGTGGTGGCATTGGGCAAGGCCGGCAGTCGTGAGATGATGGCTGGCTCCGACCTCGACCTGATGCTGGTGTACGACCTCCCCACGGACGTCACCGAGAGTCGCGGCGCGCGGCACCTGCCGGCGAGCCAATGGTTCGTGCGCGCCTCGCACGCCTATGTCGCGGCCGTGACCGCGCCTGGGGTGGACGGCCCGCTGTATCAGGTGGACATGCGGCTGCGGCCGTCAGGCAACAAAGGCCCCGTCGCGGTGTCGCTCGCATCGTTCCAGCGCTACCACGCGGAATCGGCATGGACCTGGGAGCGCATGGCGCTGACCCGCGCCCGTGTTGTCGCCGGTCCGCCGGCACTGCGCACCCGCATCGAGACAGCAATTGCCGAGGCATTGGCGCATGCTGGCAATGCCGACCGCATCCGAGCCGATGCTGCGTCGATGCGCGCGCGCATGCTGCGCGACCTGCCGCCCGAGGGGCCGTGGGACGTGAAGCTGCGCGCCGGAGGCCAGATCGAGGTGGAGTTCATCGCTCAGGTGCTGCAGCTCATTCACGCTCGCGAGGCGTCGGAGCTGTGTTCGCCGACCACGCGTATCGCTCTGGCGCGGCTTGCCCAGACGGGATGCTTGCCGGCAGACGATGCGGCGCTGCTGATCCGCGCCGATCATCTGTGGCGGACGGTGCAGGGCATGCTGCGCATCACCATCGGCGGCAGCCCACGCGAGGAGCTCCCAGAGGCCTCGGCACAGACCCTGCTGCGCGTGGTCACTGAGGCGACCGACACGACGGGACCGGTTGACTTGGCGTGGCTGCGCGGCACGCTGGATGCCCTGGCGCAGCAGGTTCGCGCCGCGTTCGTCCGCCACATAGGAGAGATCCGTCCATGAGCGTGCAGGAAGGCGACACCGCGCCCGACTTCGAGATGCCAGCAAGCGGCGGACGCACCGTCAGCAAGAAGACGATGCGCGGCAAGCCGTTCGTGCTGTACTTCTACCCGAAGGCGGATACGCCCGGCTGCACCAAGGAGGCATGCGCCTTCCAGGAGGCGCTGCCACAACTCGGCCGCATTGGCATCGACGTGATCGGCGTCTCGCCTGACAAGATGAAGCCCATCGAGCGATTCGCCGAGAAGTACAAACTGACATTTCCGCTGGCATCGGACGAGGCACATGCCGTGGCGGATAAGTATGGCACCTGGGTCGAGAAGTCGATGTATGGACGCAAGTATATGGGGATGGAGCGCAGCACGTTCCTGATCGACAAGGCCGGCAAGGTCGCCAAGGCTTGGCGGAAGATCAGCGTCACCGGCCACGCGGCGGAGGTGCTGAAGGCGGCGCAAGGGCTGAAGTAGCGGCAAGAGCATGCTGGGAAACATGCACAAACCACAACTCGAGGGGATTCCGCATCCAATGAAGATCGTCATGTTCACAGCGTCGCTCCTGACGCTGACCGCCGCCGCCCAGGCCCGTGACATCAAGTCCGAGATCGACGCCGCCAATGCGAAATGGGTTGCGGCGTTCAACAAGGGCGACGCGGCCAGCGTCGCGCAGCTCTACACCGAGCACGCGACCGCGCTTCCGCCTGGTGCGCCGATGGCGAAGGGGCGCGCGGCGATCCAGGCGTTCTGGCAGGGCGCGATCCAGAGCGGCATCAAGAACGCCTCGCTGAAGGCGCTGAAGGTCGATCAGTTCGGCAGCGCCGCGCGCGAGATCGGTGAGTTCAGCCTCGATGCACCGGATGCACAGAAGCAGACAGTGCATGTCGTGGGCAAATATGTCGTGCTGTGGCGCCACAGCGGCAATGGTTGGAAGCTCGATACCGATATCTGGAACACCGACAAGTAGACGAGCGGTCACTCCGCCGCGGTCGGCAACCTTATTGCAAACCGCGTCCCGCCCGCCGCAACGGGTGAAACCGTAAGCTCTCCGTCATGGGCCTCGACAAGCTCGCGACAGATCGACAGACCCAGTCCGAGCCCTGTCGGCTTTGAGGTGATGAAAGGCTGGAACAGCCGCCCCGCGATTTCCGGCGCAATTCCCGGCCCTGTGTCGGCTACCGCGATCTCCACCGCTCTAGGCCGCGCGTGCGTCGATACCGTGAGTTCGCGCGTCGCGCTCGCCTCCATCGCCTCGACCGCGTTGCGCACCAGATTGATGATCACCTGGCCGATCTGAATGCTGTCGATCATTGCCAAACCGACATCCAGATCCAGCGCGACCGATACCCGCACGCCGCGATTCTGCATGCCGACCAGCCCGAGTTCCACTGCCTCGCTCACGACAGCGTTGACGTCCTCGAGCCGACGCGTGGTGCGGCGCTTCGCGACGTGATCGCGCAGCCTCCGGATCACCTCGCCGGCACGCGTGGTCTGCTGGCGAATCCGCTCGACGATGTCGCGCGCGCGACCAGGACCGGCATTCGTGTCCGCCAGCACGCGGCTCAGGGCGCCGACGTAGTTGCCCACCGCTGTGAGCGGCTGATTGAGCTCATGCGCGATCGCGGACGCCATCTGCCCCATGGTGGACAGCCGGGCCACATGCGCCAGCTCCGACTGAAGCTCCTGTATGCGCGACTGACTGTGTCTTTCAGCGGTGATGTCGCGTATGATCTTCGAGGCACCGATGATTGCACCTGACCCGTCGAGAATTGGCGAAATCGTCAGCGCCACGGCGATCGCGCCGCCATCCTTGCGTACCCGGATCGTCTCGAAGCGCCGCAGCCGCTCGCCGCGGCGCAGCCGCTCGAGGATCATCGCCTCTTCGTCGATGCGATCCGGCGGCAGCAGCAGGGAGATCGGCCGGCCGATCATCTCCTCGGCGCGGTAGCCGAACATCGCCTCAGCCGCGTTGTTCCACGCCGTAACAACTCCGTCCAGCGTCTTGCCGACGATCGCGTCCTCGGATGATTCGACGATGGAGGCGAGGTACTGGCGAGCCTCGTGGCCGCGCCGTACTTCGGTGATGTCGTTGTTGACCTCGGTCACCAGAGGCGGAGCGCCGGCGGAGCCGCGGTGCAGCGACTCTGGTGGCTGACGACAACGACCTGCTCGCCGTCGCGCCGCCGGTGCCGCAGCTCGCCGGTCCACTCCGCGGACTCCAGCAACTGGCGATCGATAGACCCGAGTGACTGCGGGAATTCGGTGCGCAGCAACTCATGCGAGATCCGGCCGACCGCATCGGCCGCGGAGAACCCGTAGAGTCGCTCCATGCCGCGCGACCAGTAGTGGATCTCACCCGGGAAGCTGCGGGTCATCACCTGGGCAAGGCTCAGCCCGGCTGCGTGGGCCTCTAGCGAGCTGACCCGCCGCTTGAGTTCCTGGGCCTGCTCAGGGGAACGATCACCTCTCGCATTCATGCCTGGTTTCCGTCTTGGTCGCCCACGAGACTCATTACGCCACCATAGCAGGCTCCATCAACTTCCGGTGGTTATTTTGCGCCTGCGCGCCGGTCTGCCTAGGTTAGCCGCGTCCTATCCTGGAGATGCGCGATGGCTGAGGAATTGCCCCCGCGGGAGGCAATGGAGTTCGATGTCGTGATCGTGGGCGGCGGCCCGTCCGGCCTCGCCGCCGCGATCCGGTTGAAGCAGCTCGCGCCTGACGCGGCGGTCTGCCTTGTGGAGAAGGGCAGCGAGATCGGCGCGCACATCCTGTCCGGCGCGGTGCTGGAGCCGCGCGCGCTCAACGAACTTATCCCCGACTGGCGCAAAAAGGGCGCGCCGCTGGAGACGCCGGCCACCGACGACCGCTTCCTCTACCTTACCGCGACCCGCGCCTTCCGCCTGCCGACCCCGCCGCAGATGCACAACACCGGCAACTATATCGTTTCGCTCGGCAACGTCTGTCGCTGGCTCGGGCAGCAGGCTGAGGCGCTCGGTGTCGAAATCTATCCGGGCTTCCCTGCCGCCGAACTGCTGGAGGACAGCGGGCGCATCGCCGGCATCGCCACCGGCGACATGGGCATCGGCAAGGACGGCAATCCCACCGACACCTTCCAGCGCGGCATGGAGCTGCGCGCGCGCTACACGCTGTTCGCCGAAGGCTGTCGCGGATCACTGTCGAAGCAGGTCATCCGACGCTTCAACCTGCGCGACGATCATGACCCGCAGACCTATGCGATCGGCATCAAAGAACTGTGGGAGGTCCCTGCCGCCAACCATAAGCCTGGTCTCGTGGAGCACACGGTCGGTTGGCCGCTCGACGCCCGCACCTATGGCGGCTCGTTCCTGTACCATTTCGGCAGCAACCTGATTTCCTACGGCTTCGTTATCGGCCTCGATTATCGCAATCCATGGCTGTCGCCGTTCGACGAGATGCAGCGCTTCAAGACTCATCCCGAGGCACGCGGTCACTTCGAGGGCGGCAGGCGCATAAGCTACGGCGCGCGCGCGCTGAACGAGGGAGGGCTGCAGTCGATCCCGCGCCTCGCTTTCCCGGGCGGCGCGCTGATCGGCGACGCAGCCGGATTCGTCAACGTGCCGAAGATCAAGGGCACACACACGTCGATGAAGTCCGGCATGCTTGCGGCCGAGGCGGTGGCAGATGCGCTTGCCGCCGGTGGCACCGGCGATCTGTCAGGCTATGAGACAAGGCTGCGCGACAGCTGGGTGTGGCAGGAACTGTCGCTGGTCAGGAATATCCGTCCATCGTTCGCCAAGTTCGGACTGTATGGCGGTCTCGCCTATTCGGCGCTTGATACCTACGTGCTCCGCGGCAAGGCCCCCTGGACGTTCCACCATCCGCATCCCGACAACGAAACGTTGCTCGACGCGTCCTCCGCGCAACGCATCGAGTACCCACGGCCGGACGGCGCGCTCACGTTCGACCGGCTGTCGTCGGTCTTCATCAGCAACACCAATCATGAGGAGAACCAACCGGGTCATCTGCATCTCGCCGATCCCAAGATTGCGATCACGCTGAACTGGCAGCGCTACCGCAGTCCTGAAGCACGCTATTGTCCGGCAGGTGTTTACGAAATCGTCGGTGCGGACGAAGGAAATCCTCAGCTTCAAATCAACGCGCAGAACTGCGTTCATTGCAAGACATGCGACATCAAGGATCCGGTGCAGAACATCGACTGGGTCACGCCAGAGGGTGGAGGTGGACCGAACTACCCCGGCGGCATGTGACCGACTGTCATGTATGGACGGCCCCGTCACGCAAGAGGCAACTGAGGTGGACGACGGACGATCTGGAACAGTCATTTGGCGGCGGTCGCCTGAAGCGAAGGCCAAGCGTCTGGTCCGCCAGCTCGCCCGTCTCGGCTTCCAGGCCAAAGCTCCAACCGCTCGAACAGGCCGCATGAGCTCCCTATAGAACCATCTCCACCGGGGATTCTTGTTAGGAGCGCAGTGACGCGGCAATCTCGTGCCAGTGTGGCGCGGAACGCGCTCGGCCCATGGGCCGGGTACTTTCATCGAGAGGGCTTCGTCGCTACGCTCCGTGCAATGACAGGGGAATTTTCCGATGTCTCTTAGTCCCGCCAACAACGGGATCGGACAGCCGGTCCGTCGCAGAGAAGACCTGCGATTGCTGATCGGAGGAGGCCGCTACAGCGACGACATTAATGTTCCTGGCCAAGCCTACGCGGTGATGGTCCGCTCTGCACATGCTCACGCGCGCATCCGGTCCGTAGACGTTGCCACGGCGCAAATCGCCCCTGGCGTGCTCGAGGTGCTGACCGGTCGCGACATGCTGGCCGATGGCTTGAAGCCGATCCCGCATGCAGTGCGAACGGGTCATCCGGTAGACATCCAACTCGACAATACGGATGGCTCGCCGCTGTTCATTCCGCCGCACTATCCTATGGTCACCGACGAAGCGCGCCATGTCGGCGACATCGTGGCGATGGTAGTCGCCAGCAGTCGCGCCGCGGCAAAGGATGCGGCAGACACCGTCATGGTGGACTACACGGAACTGCCAGTCGTGATCCATTCTCGCCGAGCGGTCGCTGCGGATGCACCGCGCGCCTGGTCGGATGCTGCATCGAATTTATGCCTTGATGCGACGGTAGGCGACGCGACGGCCGCCGAAGCGGCGTTTGCTGCCGCGGCGCACGTCGTGCGGTTTAGCACCTCGGTGCAACGCATCGCCGGCGTAACCATGGAGCCACGCGCTGCGGTCGGTGAATACGACGGATCAACGGGACGCTACATACTGCATGCCGGCGCGGGCGGTGCAGTGCGCCCTCGCCATGACACGGCGGTGGTTCTCGACGTCGCGGACGAAGATGTGCGGATGGTGATGCACGATGTCGGCGGCAATTTTGGCACACGCGGCGCATCCAATCCCGAATTCGCTCTGGTCGCCTGGGCAGCGCGCCGCGTCGGCCGTGCAGTGAAGTGGACCTGCGAACGCAGCGAGGCGTTCCTGTGCGACTATCAGGCACGCGATCTGACCGCCGATGCCGAGCTAGCGCTGGATGAGCAGGGCAGGTTCTTGGCCATGCGCGGCACAAACATGGTCAACAGCGGCGCGTATCCCGTTTCATTCGGCCCGCTGCACAAGGGTCTGGAAATCATGACCAGCATCTATCATGTGCCGGTCGTGCATTTCCGCGCCGTTGCGACGTTGAGCAACACCGCGCCGACCCGGCCATACCGTAGCTCCGGCCGGCCAGAGGCGATGTTCGTGATGGAACGGTTGATCGACCTGGCAGCACGCCAGTGCGGCTTCGATCGCATCGAACTGCGGCGGCGAAACCTGGTGCCCGAGTCCGCCATGCCGTACCGCAACCCATTCGGCCTGGAATACGACAGTGGCACCTATCACAAAGTGATGGAGCGCGTTCTGGTGCTCGGCGAGTGGGCTGGCTTTGCGGCTCGCCGCGCGGAGGCCAAACGGCGTGGCAAGTGTCGCGGCATCGGCGTTTGCAATTACGTGGACACGGCGACCGGCGTGCCACGTGAGCGGGCCGAGATCACCGTGCAGCCCCAGGGCGTCGTGGAAGTGGTGATAGGCACGGTATCCAGTGGGCAGGGTCACGAGACAAGCTTCGCACAGCTGGTCAGCGAGTGGCTCGGCGTTCCAGTTGACTGCGTCACCCTGGTGCAGGGCGATACCGCACGTGTCTCGGTCGGCGGCGGCTCACATTCCGGTCGCGCGCTGCGGCTCGGCAGCATCGTTATGCTGGGGGCGTCGAATGAGATCATCGCAAAGGGGATGCGGATCGCCAGCCAAGTGCTGGAAGTCGCCATGGCCGATCTGGACTTTTCTTCTGGCCGCTTCGTCGTCACGGGAACGGATCGCTCGATCGGCATCTTCGACGTTGCAGCCGCCGCTGTGCAGCGCAACGACCTGCCTGACGATCTGCGTAGCCTGGATGGCATAGGCGATGAGACGGTGAACCTGGCCGCGTTCCCCTATGGCTGCCATGTCTGCGAAGTCGAGGTCGATCCGGATACGGGCGCGGTGGCGATCGCACGTTACACCGCAGTCGATGACGTCGGGCGCGCGGTGAACCCGATGATCGTGCATGGTCAGGTACATGGCGGTATCACCCATGGCATCGGGCAGGCGCTGCTGGAACAGTGCTGGTATGATCCGCAATCTGGCCAGTTGCTATCGGGCTCGTTGATGGACTACGCCATAGCACGCGCGGACGAGATGCCGTCCTACATCACCGAACTGAGCGAGGTGCCGTCGCCGACGCATCCACTCGGCATCCGCCCGGCTGGCGAAGGCGGCACCACACCGGCGCTCGGTGCAGTGGTCAACGCGGTTGTCGATGCGTTGGCGGAATTTGGCGTAATGCATGTAGAGATGCCTGTGACACCGGAACGCGTTTGGCGCGCCATCCACGCGCACTGACAGGAGGAAGCGCAATGCAGACTTGGTATCATTGCGAAAACACCTATCCCTTCGTGCCGCAGGAGGTGCTCGACGCCGCCGACTCGGTGCGCGGCAGCCTGCCGAATCGGCTCTGCGATCCGAAGATCGCCGCTGACCTTTTCCACGAGTGCCTGGACGAGCACCTGCTGTGCGACGACCTCGGCGTGAACATCGTCTCGATCGAGCATCACTCCGGGATCAACAGCCTGTACGGCGCCAGCCCGATGATCCTCGGCAATATCGCGCGGCAGACCAGCAAGGTGCGCATCCTGACCCAAGGGACGCTGATCACCGTGCGACGCGATCCGGTGCGCATCGCCGAGGAGTACGCCACTGCGGATGTGATCTCGCGCGGCCGGCTTGAGATCGGTTTCGTGAAGTCGGGCGACAGCGAGATGGTATCTGGCAACGCCAATCCCGTGAGCATCGTGGAACGCTTCTGGGAAGCGATCGATCTGATCGTGAAGACGCTGACCAGCCATGACGG